>Ga0068860_100006771_pt1 | contig 11491 bp, 8 predicted proteins | sample KBSSwiS32_FD_66597 | JGI IMG/M metagenome (GOLD analysis project Ga0068860, IMG submission 66597) | Switchgrass rhizosphere microbial communities from Kellogg Biological Station, Michigan, USA - KBS Switchgrass S3-2 | ecosystem: Host-associated > Plants > Roots > Rhizosphere > Soil ... | reverse complement strand
CCGACGACCCGCCGGGCCTGCCGTGGTGGCACCCTCGCCAACGGGCCGACGTCGGCGGCCGGACCCCGCGACCGTCGTGGGATCGGGTCGTCGTCGGCCGGCTTGACTCGCCATGGACGACGGAGCGGATCGCGATCGAGCGCGGACGGCTGCTCCGGCGGCTCGGCCGGAACGACGAGGCGGTCGCGACCTGGCTCGAGCTGACCGGACGGCCGGGCGCGGTCGCGGTCCAGGCATGGGTCGAGGTCGCGAAGCTCCGCGAGCACCGGCTGGGCGACCTGCCGGGCGCACTCGACGCGACGGGTCGGGCGATCGCCCTCGCGGAACGCCGGCGGCACCTCGGCCTGGGTGATCCGATCGCGGATCGCGCGCTCGTGGCCCGTCTCGACCGGCTTCGGCGACGAATGGCCGCGGCGGGAGCCGGCCCGGGTCAGGCGTCCGGACGAGGCGGGACGAGCGGCACCCGGGAATCGACGGCCATGCCGGCCCAGGTCGCCCGGACCCAGTCGAGGTCCGGATCGAACGAGCAGGCCATCGTCCGCCGGTCGCCGGCCAGGGCGTTGAGGTAGTAGGCGTCATCGCCATGGGCGGCCGCGAACGGGTGGTAGCCGTCGGTCACGAGGACGACATTGCCGTCGCGCACCTCGAAGATCGCGTCCCGGGAGCGATCGGCCCGGTAGACCCGCTGGATCGCCCATGCCTCGGGTCGTCGGAACCGGTAGTGGTAGATCTCCTCGAGGACGGCCTCACCGGGCATGTCGTCGACGTCGTGCTTGTGCGGCGGCCAGCTCGACCAGTTGCCCGACGGGGTGTAGACCTCGACGACCTCGAGGCGGTCGGCCGGGAACGACGGAGCGATGATGTGGCTGATCTGACGGGTCGCGTTGCCCGCGCCGCGGGTCTCGACGACGACCTCGCCGGGGACGATCGCGATCGGCTCGGGACCGACCCCGTCACGCCCGGAGCGGGGCGCCCGCGCGACGACGACGACCGAGGTCCCGCCGGCGGGCGGACGGCCGATCTCGACCGTCAGCCGCCGTCCGTCCGGCACCCAGACCGCCGACGGCAGGTCGCTGAACACCGACTCGCGGCCCGGGAGCGACCACCTCCGGCCGCCATCGTCGGTGATGGTCACGTCCCGGCCGGACTGGATGACGACGCACGATTCCTGGCCTGTCGCCTCCGGGATCACGTGGCGACCCTGGCCGAACGGATGGACGACGTACGAGAGATAGCGCCAGCCGGCCTGCTCGGGTCCGAACGCCAGGTGGTCGTCCTCGTCGGGTCGCAGGAGCAGCTCCTCGTCGACGAGGTCGCTCGGCAGGGCCCGGGAATGGATGGTCGGTTCCGGCATCGGCTCAGGACGGCGGCCGGACGTCCGGATTCGGGATCATCGCGTCCGCGACCTGGTGGAGCAGCTCGTGATACGAGGCGACGAACGCGCGGAGCGTCCGGGCCGTCGGTGGGAACCCGTCGAACTCCTCGCGGCGCAGCCCGTCCGGCTCGTAGGCGCGGACGAAGTCCGGGTAGTGGCCGGTCAGCTCGGCGAGGATCGCCGGATCGACCGGATCGTCCATCCGCGGCCGGACCTCGACGGACGACGCGTTGAACCGCTTCTGCCAGCTCGACGGCATCGTGATCACGACATCGCCGCCGATCAGCTCGGACCAGTGGTAGTGGTGGCGGATCGCCGCGCCGAGCAGGCGCGCCCGGTAGCCGCGCTCGCGGAACAGGCCGTACGCCCGCTTGAAGACCGCGACCCCGGACCACGGCAGTGCGGCCGGGTCGGCCACGATCCCGTCACGCTCGGTCTGGACCCGCAGCCAGTCCTCGATCCGGCCCATCATGATCGTGACCACGGGGCCCATCGAATCGGTCGGCTCGCCGGCGACCTCGCGGCGCCGGATGCCGCGCTCGATCGCCTCCGCGGCGGCGACCGCCTGCGCGACCGAGAAGCAGACCGTGGTGTTGACGCTGACCCCGTTCGCGCTCGCCTCCTCCATCGCGTCGATCCCGGCCGAGGTCGCGGGGAACTTGACGATGATGTTCGGCGCGATCCCGGCGAAATGGAGCGACTGGGCGAGCATCCGCGGCGCCGAGCGATGGAACGTCGGATCGGTCTGGGTCGAGAGCCGGCCCTGGCGACCGCTCGTCGCCTCGAACGCCGGTATCAGCAAGGGGGCGGCGCGCACGGACATCTCGTCGACGATCAGCCAGGCGAGCTCGGTCTCGGTGGCGTCGGGTCGCTCCGCCGCGAGGGCCGCGACCCGGCCGCGCCAGCGGGCGGGCTCCTGCTTCCAGACGTCGGTCACGATCGTCGGATTGGCCGTCGCCCCGACCGCGCCGAACGAGATCGCGTACTCGAGCTCGTCGATCGCGCAGGAATCGTTCCAGATGTCGGTGTCGGTCGTCGCGATCGTCCGGCCGAGCGGAGTGTCGGCCAGCGGCGGTGCCGGGATCCCGGTGACGGTCACGGTCCTTCCTCCCTCAGGCGGCGACCCGCTCCACGGCCATCGCGACCGATCCTCCCCCACCCAGGCACAGGGTCGCCAGCCCGTAGCGGCCTTCGCGGCGGGCCAGCTCGTGGAGCAGCGTCGCGACGATCCGGGCCCCGGACGCGCCGATCGGATGACCGAGGGCGATCGCGCCGCCGTTCACATTGACCTTGTTCCAGTCGAACCCGAGCTCCCGGCCGTCGGCCAGCGTCTGGGCGGCGAAGGCTTCGTTGATCTCGATCAGGTCGAAGGCCTCGATCGGCAGCTCGATCCGGTCGAGCAGGCGGCGGACGCCGGTGACCGGCGCGAGGAACAGCCACTTCGGGGCGACCTCGGCCTGGGCGTAGCCGACGATCCGGGCGAGCGGCCGCAGCCCGAACTGCTCGACGGCTCGTTCGCTGACGACGATCGTCGCAGCCGCGCCGTCGGTGATGCCGGGCGCGTTGCCGGCGGTCACGGTCCCGACCGTCGCGTCGCCGCGATCCTCGCCCGTCGGCAGGTCGAAGACCGGCTTCAGCCGGGCGAGCGCCTCGAGCGTGGAATCGCGGCGGGGTCCCTCGTCCGCGTCGACGACCGTCTCGCGGCCCTTGGCGTCGCGGACCGTGACCGGCACCATCTCGGCCGCGAACCGACCGCCGTCCTGGGCCGCGATCGCCCGCTGATGCGAGGCAAGGGCGAACGCGTCCTGATCCTCCCGACTGATGTGGTCGTGGATCGCGACGCGCTCGGCGTGGGTGCCCATGTGACAGCCCTCGAACGCACAGGTCAGGCCGTCGGCGACGGCGGCGTCCACGAGCCGTCCGTCGCCCAGCCGGTACCCGAACCGGGCGTTCGGCAACAGGAACGGCGCCATGTTCATGTTTTCCATGCCGCCGGCGACCACGACCTCCGCGTCGCCGGCCCGGATCTCGGCGGCGGCGAGCATGATCGCCTTGAGGCCGGAGCCGCACACCCGGTTGATCGTCGTCGCCGAGGTCGAAGCGGGCAGCCCGCCGGCGAGCGCGGCCTGGCGGGCCGGCGCCTGGCCGACCCCCGCCTGGAGCACCTGGCCCATCAGGACCTCGTCGACCGGCGCCCCCTCGGGCAGTCCCGAGCGCTCGACGGCCGCCCGGATCGCGACGCCGCCGAGGGTCGTCGCCGGCGTGTCGGCGAAGACGCCGCCGAACCTGCCGATCGGCGTGCGGGCGGCACTGACGAGGAAGACCTGGCCGTTCCGGCCGGCGACGTCACCGGCCGCGGCCGAGCCCGGCGCGGGATCGAAGGCGGCCATCAGCGCGTCCGAGGGAACCCGAGGTCGATCTTCGACGTGCCCGGGTCCGGCCAGCGCTGGGTCACGATCTTCGCTCGTGTGTAGAACTGGATCCCCTCCGGGCCGTACATGTGGAGGTCGCCGAAGAGCGAGCTCTTCCAGCCGCCGAAGCTGTAGTACGCGACCGGTACGGGGATCGGGACGTTGATCCCGACCATCCCCGCGTTGACCTCGAACTGGAACTGGCGGGCCGCGCCGCCGTCGCGGGTGAAGATCGCCGTCCCGTTGCCGTACGGGTTGTCGTTGATCAGCCGAACGGCCTCTTCGTAGGTGTCGACGCGGACGACGGTCAGGACCGGCCCGAAGATCTCGTCCCTGTAGGCGTCCATCTCGGTCGACACGTAATCGATCAGCGACACCCCGAGGAAGAACCCATCGGACTCCTTGAAGAGCGGGTGCTCGCGTCCGTCGGCGACGACGGTCGCGCCCTGGGCGGCAGAGCTGTCGAGGTACGACGCGACCTTGTCCCGGTGCGCCTTCGTGACGAGCGGGCCCATCTCGGCCTCGGGATCCGTCCCGGGCCCGACCTTGACCTTGGGCAGCCGCTTCGTGATCGCCTCGACGAGCGGATCGGCGACGCCGCCGACCGCCACGATCGTCGCGATCGCCATGCATCGCTCGCCGGCCGAGCCGTAGCCGGCCGAGATCGCGGCGTCGGCGGCCATGTCGATGTCCGCATCTGGCAGCACGATCATGTGATTCTTCGCCCCGCCGAGCGCCTGGACTCGCTTGCCGTTCTTCGTCCCGGTCTCGTAGATGTAGCGGGCGATCGGCGTCGAGCCGACGAACGAGATCGCCGCGATGTCGGGGTGCTCGAGGAGCGCATCGACCGCGACCTTGTCGCCGTGGACGACGTTGAAGACGCCGTCCGGGACGCCCGCCTCGTGGAGCAGCTCGGCGATGAACATCGACGCCGACGGATCCTTCTCCGACGGCTTGAGGATGAACGTGTTGCCGGTCGCGATCGCGGTCGCGAACATCCACATCGGGACCATGGCCGGGAAGTTGAACGGGGTGATCCCGGCGACGACGCCGAGCGGCTGACGGATCTGGAAGACGTCGACGCCGGTCGAGGCCTGCTCGGTGAAGCCGCCTTTCAGGAGGGTCGGGACCGAACAGGCGAACTCGAGGTTCTCGAGGCCGCGGGCGATCTCGCCGAGGGCGTCCGACGGGACCTTGCCGTGCTCGGCCGTGAGGTGGGCAGCGAGCTCCTTGCGGTGGGTCTCGACGAGGTTCCGGATCCTGAACAGGATGTCGGAGCGCTTCGAGATCGAGGTGGCCCGCCAGGCCGGGAAGGCGGCCTTCGCGGCGGCGACCGCTGCGGCGACCTCGTCGGTCGAGGCGAAGTCGACCTCACGGGCGATCCGTCCGGTGGCCGGGTCGTAGACCGGTCCGCGCCGGCCGGACGTCCCCTCGACGATCCGCCCGCCGATCCAGTGGTGGACGGCCCCGAGGGTCGTCCTGTTCGCCTCGTCCTGGGCCCGGGCGCTGCCCGGCTCGGCGACCTGCGTCATCGTTTCGACCTGTCCTTTCGTCGCGCCCGCGACACGGACGCCATCGCGTGAACCTTACCGCCAAACGCCGATCCGCCACCAGCGTGGCGCCCGCCCGTTGACACGGTGGACCCCGGGTTTGTACGCTGCGCCGCGCATCGTGTAAACGATTACATTCGACAGGCGGGAGCACCGTTGAGCGACTCCGTCACTGAGCTCAGCCGGTTGACCGGCGCCCAGATCCTCGTCGAGTACCTCGTCCGTCAGGGCGTCCCGTTCGCGGCCGGAATCCCGGGTCACGGGTGCTGGGCGATCACCGATGCCCTCCTCGACCGGCGGGACGCGATCCGGACGATCCAGGTGATGCACGAGCAATCGGCCGTCCACCTGGCCGACGGCTACTACCGGGCGACCGGCCGGCCGATGCTCGCCTTCACGAGCATCGGGCCCGGGGCGATGAACACGGTCATCGGGATGGGCACCGCCTACGTCGACTCGACCGCGGTCGCACTCGCGATCGGCTCGCCGCACACGTACATGCGCGGCCACGGACTGTTCCAGGAGTTCGAGCGGAAGCACCACGCCGACAACCCGCGGGTCTTCGAGCCGGTCGTCAAGGAGTGGTGGCAGCCGTCGCGGGTCGACGACCTGCCGTTCGTCCTCCACCGGGCGTGGAACGCGATGACCAGCGGGCGACCGGGACCCGTCCTCCTCGACCTGGCGATGGACGTCCAGGCCGAGGCGGCCGACGTGCGCCTGCCGGATCCCGGACATCGCGAGGCGCGCGGCCGCATCCGGCCCGCAGCCGACGACGTGGACCGCGCGGCGGCCCTGCTTCGCGACGCCCAACGGCCGGTCATCGTCGCCGGTGGCGGCGTCCTCCTGGCCGAGGCGTGGAACGAGGTCCTTGCGCTGGCGGAGCGCCTCGGCGCCCCGGTCGTCACGACGTGGAACGGCAAAGGCGCGATCGACGAGACCCACGAGCTCAGTGCCCAGACGATCGGCGACACTGCCTCGACCTGCGGCAACCTCCTGGCGGCCTCGGCCGATGTCCTGATCTCGGTCGGCCAGCGCTTCACCGACTGGTCGGCCTCGTCGTACCGCAAGGGCGTGACGTTCGCGATCCCGCCGTCCCGCCTGATCCAGGTCGATATCGACCCGCGCGAGATCGGCAAGAACTACCCGGTCGAAAGCGCCCTCGTCGGCGACGCGAAGGCCGCCCTCGCGGACCTGCTCGCCGCCCTCGGCCCTGGCGGCGGAGCGGCCGTCTACCGGGACACGCCGTACTTCGCCGAGATCCAGCGGCTCAAGGCCGACTGGTTCGCCCAGGTCGAGATCAAGTCGGCTTCGGCGGCAACGCCGATGACCATGGCCCGGGCCGTCCGCGAGGTCCAGCGCGCGACCTCGGACGACGCCGTGGTCGTCACCGGCGCGGGCCTGCCCCAGGGCATGGTCAAGCAGCGCTGGGTGACGCGCCGGCCGCGGACGCACCTGACGAGCGGCGGCTTCTCGACGATGGGCTTCACCCTGCCGGCGGCGATCGGAGCGCAGCTCGCCCTGCCGGAGCGGCAGGTGCTCGCGGTGTGCGGCGACGGCGACTTCCTCCAGACGATGCAGGAGCTCCAGGCAGCAGTCCTCGCCGGCACGCCCGTGTGCACGGTGATCCTCGACAACTCGGGCTGGATCAGCATCAAGGGCGGCCAGCAGAGCTTCTTCGGCCGCTCCGCATGGACGGACTTCCTCACCCCGGATGGCTCGATCTACTCGCCGGACTTCCAGGCCATCGGCGCGGCGTTCGGGATCCACAGCGAGGCGGCCACGGACCCGGACGAGGTCGAGCCGGCCGTCCGCCGGGCGCTCGCGTCGGGCGGGCCGTCCCTCGTCCACGTCAAGGTCGATCGCGACCTTGCCGTGGCGGGCCCCGACAAGACGGGCTGGTGGGATGCCCCGAGCCCGCCGAACCACCCCGAGCAGCACGCCCGCTGGCTCGCCGGCCGGGCCGAGGAGCAGCACCAATGACCCTGGCCGCGCGGCCCGCGGACCTCGTCGACCGGGCCGCCCGGCTGCGCCGCCGGCTCGCCGCGGGTGGCCCGCTCGGGCGCGCCTCGATCGGGACGGTGCCGATCCTCTGGAACAACGTCGACATCGCCGAGCTTCGCCTCGGGACGTCGGCCGAGACGATCCTCGACGACATCGCCCGGACGGGCTACGACGGCTGCCAGCTCGGGCTCGGTTTCCCCGAGGGCGACGACCTGCGGGCCGCGCTCGCCGCTCGGAGCCTCCGCCTCGCCGAGGTCTACGCCTCGATCCCGGGGACGGTCGACGGGCCGACGGCGACCGCCCTCGGCGAGGTCCGCGAGCGCCTCCGCCTGCTCCGGGCCGCTGGCGGCGAGGTCCTGTGCATCGCCTTCGACGGCTCGCCGGATCGCGACGCGTTCGCGGGCCGGGCCACCGACGCCGCGACTCCTCGCCTGACCGATGCCGGATGGGCGGCCACGATCGCGCTCCTCGAGACGGTCGCCGCCGAGACGACGGCGGCCGGTGCCAGGATCGCGTTCCATCCCCACAGCGGGACGTACGTCGAGACGCCCGACGAGGTCGAGCGCCTGGCCGGCTCGATCGACGCGGCCGTCCTCCCCTTCTGCCTCGACGTCGGCCACTACCTCGTGGGCGGCGGAGATCCGGTCGCGGCCCTCCGCCGCTTCGGCCCGCGGGTCGAGCACGTCCACCTCAAGGACGTCGATCCGGAGGTCCTCGCGGGCCTCCGCGACGGGTCGATCGGGGGCTTCGGGGCGGCGATCCGGGAGCGGCTCTTCACGGAGCTCGGGAGCGGCGCGCTGGACCTGGACGGGATCCTCGGCGTCCTCGCCGAACGCCGCTACGCCGGCTGGCTGATGGTCGAGCAGGACAGCGGCTGGCCGCCGCCGGCCGAGAGCGCGGCGATCGGCCGACGCGTGCTCGCGGCCGGGCTGCGACGGCTCGCCGCCGCGGCCGGATCCTCGGCCGACGGAGACCCGCCATGAAGATCGCGTTGCTCGGAACCGGACGCATCGGCCGGCTGCACGCCCGTCTCCTGACCGCGACCCCCGGGGTCGACGAGCTCCTGATCGCAGACGTGCTGCCCGAGCGAGCCGGGGAGGCGGCAGCGGAGGTCGGCGGCCGGGCGGTTCCGACCATCGAGGCCGCCCTCGACGAGGCCGAGGCCGTCGTGATCGCAGCGGCGACGACGGCCCACGCGGACCTGATCCGGGCCGCGGCCGACCGCGGCCTGCCCACGTTCTGCGAGAAGCCGCTGGCTGAGGACATCGGTGCGACGATCGAGGTCGCCCACCACATCGCCCGGACCGGCATTCCCTTCCAGCTCGGCTTCCAGCGGCGCTTCGACGCGGGCTACGCCGAGGCCCACCGGATGATCGCGAGCGGCGAGCTCGGGACCCTCTACAACTTCCACCTCGCCGGCCACGACCCCGAGCCGCCGCACGAGGGCTACATCCCCCAGTCCGGTGGCCTGTTCCGCGACTTCTCGATCCACGACTTCGACATCATTCGCTGGATGACCGGCCGCGAGGTCGTCGAGGTCTACGCCGACGGCGACGTCCGCGGCTTCCCGATGTTCGCCAAGTACAACGATGTCGACACGGCCGTCGCGACGCTTCGGATGGACGACGGGTCGCTCGGCGTGCTCACCGTCGCCCGCCACGACCCGCTCGGCTACGACATTCGGGCCGAGCTGTTCGGGTCGAAGGACTCGATCAGCGTCGGGCTCGGGCCGCGGACGCCGATCCGGTCCGTGGAGCCGGGCGTTCCCCCGCAGGCAGGTCCGGCGTGGCCACACTTCCTCGATCGCTTCGGCGCCGCCTACAGCGCCGAGTTCGGCGCGTTCCTCCGGGTCGCCCGGGGCGACGAGCCGAGCCCGTGCACGGAGCACGACGGCGTCCAGGCCCTCCGGATCGCGGAGGCCGCCACCCAATCGCTCCACGAGCACCGACCGGTGCGTGTCGAGGAGATCGCCAACAGTTGATCGACCGTCCACCGGTCGGTGAGAGGAGGTGTCGAGTGACCCGGGCCACGTCGGCTCGGGCGAGCGATGCGAGACAGCGGACGGACGCCGGACGACGCGCGGATTCGCCGAATCCGGGGCACGCGGACGACCTAGCATCCGCCCACCACGGTGATTCATCGGAGGAGGAAACCAGGGAATGCACAAGCGAACACTGTTCACGGGACTCGCGGGAATTGCGATCGTCCTGAGCGCGTGCAATGCCACGCCATCCGCATCGGGCGGCACGGCCGGCGGTGGTGGCAAGGGCCCCGACGGGGCGCTCGTCAAACGCGCCGACATCAAGATCGAGATCGTCACCCACGGCCAGGCCCAGGACGGGTTCTGGGGCGTCGTCCGCAACGGCGTCAAGGCCGGCGGCAACGACATGGGCGTCACGGTCAACTACAACGCCCCGGCCCAGGAGAGCGACATGCCGGGCATGTCGAGCCTCATCGACGCGGCCGTCGCGAAGAAGCCGACCGGGCTCGTCGTGTCGATCCCGAATGCCGACGCACTCAGCCCGTCGATCAAGAAGGCCGTCGCCGCCGGGATCCCGGTCGTCTCGATGAACTCCGGCTCCGACGTCTTCAAGGGTCTCGGCATCCTGGCCCATGTCGGCCAGACCGAGCTGCAGGCCGGCATCGGCGCCGGTGAGCGGTTCAAGGCGGCCGGCGTGAAGAACCCGCGCTGCTTCAACCAGGAAGTCGGCAACCAGGCCCTCACCCTGCGCTGCAACGGCTTCTTCCAGGGCCTCGGCATCGACGGCAAGGACAAGATCCTGACCGGCAAGATCTCCGATCCGACGGGGATGCAGGCGACGATCGCCGCCGCGATCCAGAGCGATCCGACGATCGACGGCATCCTGACCCTCGGACCGTCCGTCGCCGGCCCGGCCCTGGCCGCGGTCACCGCGTCGGGCAAGACGATCCATCTCGCGACCTTCGACCTCAGCGCCGACGTGCTGACGGCGATCAAGGACGGGAAGATGGACTTCGCCATCGACCAGCAGCAGTTCCTGCAGGGGTATCTGCCGATCGTGATCCTCACGAACTACGCAGAGACCGGCAACCTCCCGACGGGCGACGGCACCGGCCTGATCATGACCGGCCCGGGCTTCGTCACCAAGGACAACGCGGCCAACGTCATCGCCCTCGCGGCGAAGGGCCTGCGCTGATCTGAGCGTTGCGTCGGCCGGGCCGACGCGTTCGAGGGGCCGGGCGCCAGCCCGGCCCCTCGCCCAAGTCTCGGAGGCATCGATGGCGACGAGCACGGCCGAGCCAGCCTCGGCTCCCGGTTCCGGACGACTCCGCGAGATCTCGACGGTCCAGCGCCTCCTGGCGAAGCCGGCGGCCGGGGCGCTCGTCATCGTCGTCTTTGTCTACATCGTCTTCGCGATCCTGTCGGTCGTCCGCGGCAACCTCGCCTTCCTGACGATCCCGGGAGCCCTGAACTTCGTCGGGGTGGCGTCCCAGGTCGGGATCATCGCGACGGCCGTCGCCCTCCTGATGATCGCCGGCGAGTTCGACCTGTCGGTCGGCTCGATGGTCGGCTTCGCGGGGATCATGATCGGCATCTGCGTGACGATCTGGGGCCTGCCGATCTGGCTGTCGATCCTCATCGCGATGGCCCTCTCGACCGGGCTCGGCGCGATCAACGGGCTGATCGTCGTGCGGACGGGCCTGCCCTCGTTCATCGTGACCCTCGCGACCCTCAACATCATCGCGGGCCTGTCGTCGGTCCTGACCTCGAGCGTCACGAACATCACGTTCATCTCGATCGACCGGGCGAAGATCACGGCCGATCCGCTGGGAACCATCTTCAGCTGGAAGCTGTCGTTCGTCTTCGACGGCGCGACGTCCGACCTCTTCGTCTCGGTCGTGTTCTGGCTGGCGATCGCGGTCCTCGGCGCCTACGTCCTGGGCCGGACGAAGGCCGGCAACTGGATCAGCGGCGTCGGCGGATCGCCGGCGGCGGCCCGCAACCTCGGCGTGCCGGTCGCCCGGGTCAAGATCGCGCTCTTCATGTCGACCGCGTTCTCGGCCTCGATCCTCGCGACCCTCCAGAGCATGCAGTTCGCCTCGGCCGACATCAAGCGCGGCGGCGGCTACGAGCTGACAGCGATCACGATGGCGGTCATCGGCGGCTGCCTGCT
>Ga0068860_100006770_pt1 | contig 11492 bp, 9 predicted proteins | sample KBSSwiS32_FD_66597 | JGI IMG/M metagenome (GOLD analysis project Ga0068860, IMG submission 66597) | Switchgrass rhizosphere microbial communities from Kellogg Biological Station, Michigan, USA - KBS Switchgrass S3-2 | ecosystem: Host-associated > Plants > Roots > Rhizosphere > Soil ... | reverse complement strand
GACCTGGCCGCCCGGCGAATCCTGAAACAACGAACGGGCCTTGATGAAATTTACCTGCAGCAGTTTCATGTATTCAGTGACCCCGGCCGTTCAACCAAAAAAATTAACCAGCAGTTTTTAAGCAACATAGGAATTAAAAGTGAAGAAAGCTGGATGTTCGAAAGGTTTATTACGGTGGGATATTATGCCCTGGTGGATTTTACAAAAGTGACACCTGTTCCGGATACTATTTCGGATGCGTGTGAATGGTTCGGCATCTATGATGTTCCCGAAATGATACTGGATCACAACCACATTTTTGATGAAGCTTTGCAAAATTTGCGCATGCAACTCAATTTTCACCCTGTTGGTTTTAATCTTTTGCCGAAAAAATTTACGATGCCTGAATTACAAAAATTGTACGAAACGATCCTGGACAAAGAATTAGACAGGCGGAATTTTCAACGTAAAATTATTGCAACAGCTATTTTAAAAAGATTAGATGAAACCAAAAAGGGAGTATCGCATAAGGCCCCGTTTTATTATAAATTTGATTTGCCCCAATATAAAAAAGCTTTAAAAACGGGTCTGGGTTTTGAATTGTAACCTTCAGACTAATTAGTGATGAATCCATGAATCGAAAAAATTTCATTTCCTCAGTTATCCCTTTATCAGCTTCTTTTACAGAAATTGCAAAAAGACAAACCGGCGCAGTCAAAAAGCCTGCTGATCATGAGGAGGGCATTATTAGGATTCCGGCCTATCTAAAACCAGGGGATACAATTGGGATTACCTGCCCTTCAGGGCATATCACTTCTGAAGAAATTATGCCCGCAGTTAATAAAATGAAAGAATGGGGTTTTGAAATTCGAATAGGCGAGACAATTGGTGTTAAAGATTTTACTTTTGCAGGCAGTGATGAACAAAGAGCCGGTGATTTTCAAAGCATGATCGATGATGTTACAATAAATGCGATTATGCTGGGACGGGGCGGTTACGGTGCAGTGCGGATTATTGATAAAATTAATTTCAGAAAATTTGCCTTGCAGCCTAAATGGATAATTGGCTTCAGTGATGCCACCGTTTTTCATTTACACCTGAACAAAAACTATGGAATTGCGTCAATACATTCTAAGATGTGCAACAGTTTCCTCTCCGATTATAGTAATGCGGAACCAAAACAAATTGATTCTATAGAATCCATAAGGAAATGTTTGGCTGGGGAGAAAATGGACTATGAAACAGTTTCAAGCTATAGCAACCGGCCAGGGAGCGCAGAAGGAATATTGATTGGAGGTAATTTATCCATTTTGCAAAATCTGGCCGCAACAAAATCTGACATTAATACTGACGGTAAAATTTTGTTTATAGAAGAAGTGGAAGAATATCTTTATAGCATTGACAGGATGTTATGGAATCTCAAACGCAGCGGAAAACTGGACAAGCTGAAAGGCTTGATTTTGGGGGGATTCACAAAAATAAAGCCTGATGATCCCGGTGAGGATTTTGGGAAAACTATTTGTGAAATAGTTCTCGAAAAGGTCAGTGAGTATACGTATCCTGTATGTTTTGATTTTCCTGTGGGACACCAAAAAGAAAATTATGCATTGAAATGCGGAGTAAAGCATAAATTGATGGTTTCAAATGAAGCAGTTACTCTTAAAGAAGTTTAATAGTTAAATTGCTAAATTGCTCACTTGTTCTTAAGGGCTAATGCCGTTTAAACGAGATGCATCATTAAACTGTTTACTTGTTTTTAAGTAGATCAATCAATAGCAATATGGCAATTCAACAATTAACAATTTAACCATTCAACATCCGCTAGCTATCGGATTTAACAATAAAATTTAATCAGTGATAACAATTCCTCCATATTTAAAACCGGGTGATACGATAGGAATAGTATGTCCCTCAGGTTATATGCCTTATGAAAAGGCTACTGCTGCAATCGAAACCTTTACCAAATGGGGATTTAATACGGTGCCTGGCAAAACCCTTGGCAAACAATTTCATTATTTTTCCGGTACCGACCGTGAGCGGGTAAACGACCTTCAGCAAATGATGGACGATGATGATATTAAAGCAATATTTTGTGCAAGAGGTGGCTATGGAGTGGGGCGAATTATTGACGAGCTGAGCTTTAAAAAATTTAAGAAGCACCCGAAATGGCTCATAGGATATAGTGACATTACGATTTTGCAGCTCCACCTTTTTGCAAATTATAAAATTGCGTCTCTTCACGCGCCAATGGCCGCAGCATTTAATAATGGCGAATATAGTAACCAATATATACAGAGCCTTCACGATACTATTGTTGGCAGAAAAGCAAGTTATTCATGCCCGGGGAATGTTTTCAATCAAAAGGGGAAAGTTTCGGGAATTGTAGTGGGTGGAAATCTATCGCTGCTGACCCACATTTTGGGGACATCATCAGACATAAAAACAAAAAATAAAATTTTATTTATTGAAGACGTTGGGGAATATATTTACAACGTTGATCGCATGATGTATCAATTAAAACGAAGCGGTAAACTGGATAACCTTGGTGGCTTAATCATTGGGAAATTTACCGAAATGAAAGACACAACCATTCCTTTTGGACAAAGAGCTGATGAGGTTATCAGGGATATCGTGAAGGAATACGATTACCCGGTTTGTTTTAATTTTCCGGTGAGCCATGAAAAAGAAAATTATGCTTTGAAAATTGGAATAGAATACCGGCTTGCAGTATCGGCAACTTCAGCTGAACTAAAAGAATTATAGAAAGGTATATTTGCCTGATGAAGTTTACTATTATTCGTTTTCTTAAATCAACTTTTATCCGGCTCAGGCTGCATGGACTATTTTCGTGGTCTACGGGTATATTGCAGCAAATTACCTGGATGACCAGGTTATCAAAATGGGCATGCCTGAATAAAAAAGTTGTCTTCAATGATTTTCCTTCCAGGTGGGACTATAATAAACGCTTTGATCTTTACAAATATATCGCTGAAAAAGAAATCTTAAATCTTGATATAAATTATCTTGAATTTGGAGTGGCAGATGGCCATTCTTTTAACTGGTGGATGAACGCAAATACTCACATTGCTTCCCGTTTTTATGGCTTTGATACTTTTACCGGATTGCCTGAAAATTTTGGCCCTTATAAAAAAGGCACGTTTGATACCGGCAATAAAATGCCCGCAATAGAAGATGACAGGGGAAAATTTTACCAGGGCCTGTTCCAGCAAACACTACCGCCATTTCTAAAGGGCTTTGATAATAGTAAGAAACTAATTGTGATGCTGGATGCCGATCTCTACACTGCAACCTTATTTACGCTTACAAGCCTTGCCCCGTTCTTAAAAAAGGACGATATCATTTTCTTTGATGAGTTTGTGGTTCCCACTCATGAATTTATGGCTTACCAGCAATTTATTAATGCTTATTATTTTGATCTTGAATTAATAGGCGCAGCAAATAATTATTATTTTGTTGCTTTTAAGGTAAAATAATTTTAAAGCGATAAAACCGAATCAAGTTTTTCATTAAAAAGGTGAAAATTATGAAGGTTATTGTGTGATCCGTTATCAATCGTAATAAACTCATCCCCGGATTTTAAAAATTGCTTCAGCTTTGCTGCGCAGCGGTAAGGGATGATCCAATCATCACTTCCGTGAAAAATGGTTACGGGGATATTTACCTCTCTAAGATATTCTCCCGTAGGAAACTTAAAGTGCGATAACATACCGACCGGATAGAATGGTGTGTAATTGCTAAACAAATCCGGAATGCTGTAATAAGGTGTTTCCAGGATAAGCCGCCGGCAGGTTTTTTTTGAGGCAAGATAAGAAGCGATGCCGGAACCTAACGACTTGCCATATACGATAATCCGGTCGCCTTTAAATTTTGATCTCGCAAGCTTGTACACTTCTTTTGCCTGCATGTATAAATTTTCTTCGGTCAACTTACCGGTTGTTTTTCCGTAGCCCGGGTAATCCACCATCCATATTTCGTATCCGTGTTTGGTAAAATCCATCGCATACCTTGCATAGCGGTTTACATTATCGCGGTTACCGTGGAAATAAAGTACCACACCTTTTGCTATTGAATCCTGTGTAAAGAACTGTACAATGTTAAGATTGTCTGTTGGATTAAGTGGAATGTTCACTTCCTTAAAGGGGATATTAAATTTAAATTGATAATCGGGAAGAAGGGGTTTAGGGCGAAACATTAATTTTTCCTGCAGGAAATACAACGCGATTCCGGCTGAACAATAAACAATAACGATAATTTTAAGCGTCCTTAGCCCCCGGGAGGGTTTTCTATGTGGTTTATTCTTTTGAAGTTCAGGCATTTTTTATTTGCTTTCTGTTTAGGGAGCTAAAATATCTCTTATGAAATTATGGTATTCAGGAAATGAAGGCAGGTTATTATGTCCTCCGCCGTGAATACGAATAAGGGTTATTTTATGTGGATTTAATTGCTGAAGCTTCACACTTTGGCTTATTGGAATGAGCCAGTCTTTTGTGCCGTGAAGAATATATGTATGGCAATTTACTTTGCGAATCCATTTATCTGTCTGGAGCTGGTAGCGCAGAATATACTTCACGGGTAAGATGGGAATAAAACGCTGCACCGCTTTTCGAAAACTATAAAACGGGGCATCAAGAATTAAATAACGGGGTGAGTTGTCACTGGCAAGTTTTGCAGCAAAGCCGCTTCCAAGGCTTCTTCCGTATACAAGAATATGGTTTTCATGATATTGAACCACGAGGGAATCATACACTACCTGCAAATCATTAAACATTGCCTTTTCACCTCTTTTCCCGGTGCTTTTTCCAAAGCCGCGATAGTCCACCAGCACTACATCATACTGGTACCTGTAAAAATCTTTGGCATACCTGGCCCATCCTTTAATACTTTTGGTATTCCCATGCAAATAAAGAATAAGACCAAGCGGTTCCTTTACATAAAAATGAAGGCCATTTATTCTCACTCCCGGCTCTACGTCAATAAATAATTCTTTAAAGGGAACATTATATTTGTAGAGAAAATCCTGTTTTAATTTTTCAGGCTTAAAAATAAGTTTTTCCTGGATAATGTAAACCAGTATCAGTATAACTGAATAACCGGCAATGATATAGATTATAGTCGGGGACAAGTTGTCAAATGTGAGTTGTCAATGGTGAGTTGTGAGTTACAGGCCACAGTTCACGATTAGGTCACAAGATACACTTATCATACTTTATCCATTCTCAACAGCGAACGGGAACCGCCCACTCACAATTAACAACTGCAACTCAATAAGGTTACTCCTCATCCTGAAAAACACGCGTTAATTTCAATTTACTTAAAGGGGCAACTATAAGGGGGAATTTCTCAACTGTTACATTATTTTGCTCAAGTCCAAAACCCCTCTCCTCACTGAGGCTTATTTCCTTCACCCAAAAATATAATTTCATAATTATTCTTTCGAAGAAGGGCAATTCATTGTCCTGCGATAAAAATTTTTCTAATACAATAAACTGAAAATCTCCAACAACATTACTTTTTTGCAGGCTTTCATAACGGCTTGTAATATTTACCTCTTTATTTGCAACCATATCTTCAACCACCTTCCTGAACATTAAATTGATTCTTGGCTCGATCCGAAATCCTAAACGTAATTCAATCCTTATTACCTCATTGGGAATAATGGTCTCTACCGTATACTCATTGGTATAAGGATCATCCTGGGTATCAACGTGTACAAACCAATAAATATCCGCACGCTTTGGTTTCCGGTTAAGAATAGAATAAACAATCTTATGCTCAATTTCCTTTGGATTGTTGGCGCTGGTTAGGTAAACCAAATGGGTGGCGTATTTGGGAATAGTGAGGTCATTGCTAAGTTCCTGTATGGTTGCCAGGTATTGCTCGAGCCTCACAAATTCAACATAACGGTTTTTAACTTTTCTTGCCCTGAACCAGATATACATTACACAGAAAAGACCGCCTCCTACTATAAGTGTTACGAAACCGCCGTGTGGAAATTTATTGAGATTGGCAAATAAGAAGCTCATTTCAATTGTAAGATATACAATGAGGTACACGTAAATTAATACCGGGGGCGTTCTCCTCGACACGAGAAAGTTTGCAAACAAAATTGAAGTTGCCAGCATGCAAAGCGTTATAGCAAGCCCGTAAGCGGCTTCCATATTGGAGGAAGTTTTAAAATAAATGGTAATACCGCAACAGCCTATAAACAAAACGGTATTAATGCCGGGTACAAATAATTGCCCTCTTTCTTCGGTAGGATAATTTATTTTCATTTTGGGCCAAAGGTTTAACCGCATGCTCTCACTTATGAGCGTAAATGATCCGCTTATAAGAGCCTGGCTGGCAATAATTGCAGCAACGGTGGCAATTACGATTCCTATCATTTTAAAACTTACCGGCATAATGCCATAAAATGGATTAAAACCTGCATCAATTATCTCTTTAGTAAAAATTTTGCCTGAATGGTTGGCCAGAAGCCATGCGCCCTGTCCGAGGTAATTAATTATTAAAGCTGTTTTTACGTATATCCATGAAAAACGGATATTGCCCCGGCCACAATGGCCAAGATCACTGTATAAAGCTTCGGCACCGGTAGTGCAAAGGAATACCGCTCCCAGTATCCAGAACCCTCCCGGGTACAAGGCTAATAATTTAATGCCATACAATGGGTTAAGGGCTTTAAAAATATACAGGCCATCAAAAATATGTACAGCACCTAAAACGGAAAGCATTAAAAACCAGGTAAACATAATAGGTCCAAACATTTTACCTATTGAAGCCGTGCCAAATTGCTGCGAAAAGAATAGAATTACTAAAATGCCGAGGACGATATAAACGACTGCAGAATTACCGATATCGCTGAAAAAAGGAATTTGTTTTAAACCTTCAACTGCTGCTGTAACCGATATGGGTGGCGTAATCATGCCATCGGCCAGTAACGCAGCTCCACCGATAATAGCCGGAAATACCAACCATTTTCTTTGCCGGCGAACCAGGGCGTATAATGAAAAGATACCTCCTTCACCCCTGTTATCGGCTTTTAAAGTGAGTATAACGTACTTAACCGTAGTTTGCAAAGTAAGTGTCCATATAATACAGGACAATCCTCCCAGTATCAGCTCCTGCGAAATTACTTTATCTCTGATAATGGCATTTAAAACATAGAGTGGGGAGGTCCCAATATCTCCGTATATAATTCCTAATGCAATAAGTAAACCTGCCCCGGTTACTTTATTCAGGTCTTTTTTCAAAATAAATATTTATACTCCTACAATACATACAGTAAAGGTTGCGCAATAAAAGTTTTGCAAATTTCGACTTGTATTATAAAGATTCGGCAACAAATGTAAATCTTTATAAAATCCTTATGTCTATGGTACGATATTTTACAATATGCTTATAAATAGCACCTTATTTTTGTAACCCGCAATGGAGCTTTTCATAAATAAAGTAAGTAAACACATTCAGGTGCTGATGGGCCTTAGTGCGGTGTGTTTTATATCGGCGCTTTGTTATTCTATGTCACACTATATAGATTATAAAGTGGTGGCATTTATTTTACTGCTCACCGTTTCGCTGGCTGCCGTTTTATTTGACATTATCCCGGTATTTATAACTGCTATATCCAGTGCCTTAATCTGGGATTATTTTTTTATTCCTCCCCATTTTACATTACAGGTGGGCTCCACAGAAGACTCTATTTTACTATTAATGTATTTTGTTATTGCCCTGGTTAATGCAGTTCTCACTTATAAAATACGCCAGATAGAAAAAATAGGGAGAGCTAAAGAGGAAAAAGCAAATAAAGTGAAACTGTATGATACGTTATTGAATTCCCTCTCACATGAACTTAGAACACCCATTGCAACCATCATTGGTGCAACAGATAATCTGCAGTCCAACAATCGTAACCTTACCGCAGAAAATAAGGAGGAACTGCTGGCTGAGATATCCAAGGCAACTTTTCGCCTCAATCAACAGGTAGAAAATCTTTTAAATATGTCAAGGCTTGAGTCAGGATATATCCAGCCAAAAAAAGACTGGTGTGACATTATTGAGGTTGTATACGATGCTGTAAAAAGAATTGAGGAGAATAATATTTCTCAGAAGATAACGATCAACATAAATCCCGAAATACCTTTTTTTAAATTGGACAAAGCAATGATGGAACAAATAATTTATAACCTTGTAAACAACGCTATCCAGTATACTAAAGAAGATAGCGAGATTAACATAATTGCCCAATGTCATGCGGATGTATTACGGTTAATTATAGAAGACAACGGGAAAGGATTTCCTGCCAATGAAATAGATAATGTGTTTAATAAGTTCTACCGGCTAAAGAATACAAAAACAGGCGGTACCGGTTTGGGATTGTCAATTGTGAAAGGCTTTACGGAAGCGCTGGGAGGAACCGTTCATTTGCAAAATCTGCCGACAGGCGGTGCCAGGTTTACCATTCATATTGCCGCGCAGACATCTAATTTAAAAAGTATCAAAAATGAATAGGGCGGAAATATTAATTATAGATGATGAGGTGCAGATCCGCAAGCTGTTAGAGATTACGCTACAGAGTAATAGCTATATAGTGAACCAGGCAGAGAATGCTAAAAACGGGTTGATAACGGCAGAAAATCATCCACCTGATATGATCATTCTGGATCTTGGTTTACCTGATGAAGACGGCCAATCCGTCTTACAAAAATTAAGGGAATGGTATACAAATCCTATATTAATTCTTTCTGTAAAAAATAATGAGGATGATATTATCAGTGCATTGGATAATGGTGCAAATGATTATTTGGTTAAGCCTTTTCGTACAGGTGAGCTATTGGCGAGGATTCGTTCTGCCTTGCGTAATTCGGCCGCGGAAGGTGATTCAATAATTACATGCGATGAAATAACGATTGACCTGGAGGCAAGGACAATAAAAAAGAACGATGAGTCAATAAAACTCACTGCAACCGAATACAGGCTACTATCACTTTTGGCAAAAAATGAAGGCAAAGTCTTAACACACCAATACCTTTTGCGTGAAGTCTGGGGTCCCGGTTATATCAATCAATCACAATATCTAAGAGTATTCATTGCACAGCTTAGAAAAAAAATTGAGACTGACGCAAATCGCCCGGAATATATTATTACTGAATCCGGTATCGGGTATCGCTTTATAAACAAACAGGATGAAAAAAATTAATCTGTTTAACGACTATATGTCAATATCATTCCTCATCCTGGAAAACACGTGTTAATTTCAATTTGCTTACAGGGGCAACTATGAGAGGGAATTTTTCGACTGTTACATTGCTTTGCTCAAGCCCAAAGCCTTTTTCTTCACTCAAACTTAGCTCTTTCACCCAAAAATGTAATTTCATTATCAGTTTTTCAATAAATGGCAATTCATTATCGCGGGATAAAAACTTTTCCAATACTATAAATTGAAAATCACCTACAACATTATTGCGCTGTAGACTTTCATATCGGCTGGTAATATTAACTTCCCGGTTGGCAACCATATTTTCCACCACTTGCCTGAACATAATATTGATGTGTGGCTCCATTCTAAAACCCAGCCTGAATTCAACCCGGATAAGCTCATTTGGAATAATTACTTCGACAGAATATTCTGATGTGAAGGGATCATCCAAAGTATCCACATGAACAAACCAATAAATATCTGCCCGCTTTGGTTTTCTGTTTAAAATAGAATAAATGATCTTATGCTCTATCTCCTTTGGATTATTTGCGCTGGTTAAATAAACCAGGTGAGTTGCATATTTTGGAATAGAAATATCATTGCTTAGTTCCTGCAAAATTGGTACATATTGTTCCATTCTTACAAATTCGACATACCTGTTCTTAATCTTTCTTGCCCGGTACCACAAATACATGATGGTAAACATAAATATAGCAACAAGGGTTGTAATATAACCACCATGTGTAAACTTTAGTAAAAGAGCTACAAGAAAAGAAACCTCAATGGTGGCATATACAATTAAAAAAAGATAGATCAGCCACGATTTTACCCGGTGCATCACCATATAATTAGCATACAAAACTGTGGTTGCTAACATGGTTATTATTATTGCCAGACCATACGCAGCTTCCATTTTGGAAGAGGTTCGAAAATAGAGAACAACACCAATACAACCAATAAACATCATAGTGTTTATTGCCGGGATAAATAATTGTCCCCTCTCTTCTGACGGATATTTTATTTTAAACTTTGGCCAGAGATTTAACCGCATAGCTTCGCTGATAAGCGTAAAGGATCCTGAAACCATTGCCTGGCTTGCAATGATAGCTGCAATAGTGGCAATTGCTACGCCGATAAGAACAAACCATTCGGGCATAAGGTCATAAAAGGCATTGATGTGTAATTGAGCTTTTACACCCTCTGTTATTGTCAAACCTTTTCTATTTGCCAGCAGATATGCTCCCTGCCCGATGTAATTTAAGAGCAGGCAGGTTTTTACAAATATCCAGGATATTCGTATATTTTTACGACCGCAATGGCCAAGATCACTATATAATGCTTCGGCTCCGGTGGTACATAAAAAAACTGCTCCTAACAGCCAAAAACCGGAAGGATATTCAGATAAAAAATCAATGGCGTAATATGGATTAAAGGCTTTAAATATGGTCAGATCATCCATAAAGTGGGCAGCACCCAATATCGCCAACATTGAAAACCAGATAAACATTATTGGGCCGAACATTCTACCAATAGAAGAAGTGCCAAATTGTTGTAAAAAGAAAAACAAGACGATAATGATCAACACTATCATTACAATAGTATTGGCCTGGATATTTGCCAAATAGGGCATCTCACGCAAACCTTCAATCGCAGATGTTATTGATATTGGAGGCGTAATAATGCCATCAGCAAGCAAGGCGGCGCCTCCTATCATTGCAGGATAGACAAGCCATTTATACCGGCGTCTCACCAGTGCATACAAAGCAAAAGTCCCCCCCTCTCCCTTATTATCTGCACGCAATACCAGTATTACATACTTTACGGTGGTTTGCAGGGTGATTGTCCAGATAATGCAGGAAAGGCTCCCGATAATTAATGTATCGGATATTAATTTGTTCAGAATAATTGCATTGAAAACGTAGAGTGGCGAGGTGCCAATGTCTCCATAAATAATTCCTAAAGCAATAAGTAACCCGGCCCCGGTTACTTTACTGAGATTTTTGCTCACTGCACAAATTTAAGATCTTTCAACTAAATTTCACACCAACTTTGCATGCTTCATTTTGCATAACTGCAAATGTAGAGTGAATCACCATATGCACAACCATTCTTCTGAAATATAATTTCATATAAAAAAATTCCAGATTAATTTGAAAAAAGCAATACAAATATTTTTTGCGATGGGTTGTATGGACTATATTTAAAAGCCCGGAGTAAAATTCAGCTTAATCTAAGAAATTAAAATTAAAATTATATAAGCTGACAGATAATTTCTGCTAATTTTTAATTCATAATA
>Ga0068860_100006768_pt1 | contig 11496 bp, 7 predicted proteins | sample KBSSwiS32_FD_66597 | JGI IMG/M metagenome (GOLD analysis project Ga0068860, IMG submission 66597) | Switchgrass rhizosphere microbial communities from Kellogg Biological Station, Michigan, USA - KBS Switchgrass S3-2 | ecosystem: Host-associated > Plants > Roots > Rhizosphere > Soil ... | reverse complement strand
CTTATTTCTTTTATATTAATTGTATTTACCGGTCACCAGGGATCCAATATTACGCATGGAGACAATTATTTGCTGGCACCGGTTACACCCGAGAAAACAAAGCCGGTAGTGCCTATAGAACAGGCAATCGTATACACAGACATGGTTAGACCCATACTGGAATCAAAATGTATGAGCTGCCACAACAGTAAAAAAGCCAAGGGCGAATTGGTAATGGAAACAGAAACATTACTATTGAAGGGGGGTAAGCACGGCGTTTTATGGACCAGTGGCCAGCCACAAGGCAGTTTGTTGATGCAGCGCATTCATTTGCCGGCAGCAGAGAAAAAACATATGCCACCTGCCGGTAAGCCGCAGTTGGATGGGGAAGAAATGGCTGTTTTATTTCAATGGATAAAATCGGGCGCCAGTTTTAAACAAAAGGTTTTAGATCTTCCTTCCACCGACAGTTTGCGATTACTGGCCAATAATTTGTTTAACGAATCAAAGGAAGAAACCTATGATTTTTCCGCGGCCAGCGATAAGGATGTACAAAGGCTGAACAATACCAACCGCCTTATTCATCCCCTTGCTGCCGGGTCGCCGGCGCTCTCGGTAAATTTTTACAATCGACAGAATTATTCTACCGCTTCGTTGAAAGACATACTGCTATTGAAAGCACAGGTTGTTTCAATAGACATGGCGTATATGCCATTAACAGGAGACGATATCGGTGTATTGGCCCAATTCGGCCAACTCAGGAAACTCAACCTCAATTTTACAACGGCGCCCGGCAAAAGCCTGGTTGCGTTATCGAAGCTGCCATTTCTCCATCACTTATCGCTATCGGGTACGCCGCTTACAAAAAAAGATATTGAGTCACTAACGGTGTTCCCTAAACTACGTTCAGTTTATGTATGGAATGCCCCGCTTACCGCAGCGGATCTTGCAGCAGTAAGAAAGCTAAATGCAAATATCCGGTTTGAGACCGGCTTCATGAACGACACGGTTGTTCTTAAGTTAAACCCACCCGTACTGGAAACGGAAGAACGTGTTATTAACAATGCACCGCTTAACCTGAAATTAAAACACTATATCCGCGGAACAGTTATCCGTTATACTATTGATGGCAGTACGCCCGACAGCATACAATCGCCGGTTTATAACAATGACCTCGTACTTAACAAAGCTGCTGTGCTGAAGGCAAGGGCTTTTAAGCAGGGTTGGATAGGCAGTGATTCAATTACCGCGAGTTTTTTCAAAAACACATTTAAAGCAGATTCGATCCGATCACTCACTGCATTGGATTCTCTTTACAAGGGCAGCCTGGGAGCACGCACCTTGATAAATGGTGAAAAAGGCCCGATTAACTTTTTTGGTAGCGGCCAATGGTTGGGCTTCCGTCGTAACAAAATGGAAATGCTATTGCATTATAGAACACCGGTAACAGTATCTTCTGTAACCCTGAGCACCGTGGTAAATATTGGTGGCTTTGTGATGCCGCCGGCTGCTGTTGAGGTATGGGGCGGAACAACAGAGAAAAATATGGTGCGGCTTTCAATTATAAAACCCCAGCAACCCGATAGCATGGGTCCTTCTTACCTGCGGGGATTCGATTGCAATTTTAAACCAACACTTGTTAGTTTTATAAAAGTGATAGCCGTACCGGTAAGCAAGTTGCCTTCCTGGCATCCAGGCAAGGGACAGAAGGGCTGGGTGTTTACGGACGAGATATTTGTCAATTAGTTCATTGTCAACAAAATTTTTCAGTTAGCGTTCAGGCAAATCGCCCCAACGATTCTCAAATCATACACGGAAATTGTTTTTTCCTGATCGGGTTAATCAAATTCCCGATCGCGGCACATCGTTTTAGCGCGAGGGTTTTCTTTTGCAGAAAAGATAAAACCACTCGTATGAAGACAAGGCTATTACTTATCACTATCCTTATTAGCATTCTGTTTGTTCGTTGTAAAAAAGATAATACTTCAGTACAGCACAGGGTAGATTATACATTGCCCGCCAGCTATAATTTCAGCAATACAGACTCTAATACCGCAAGGATTACGCTTTCTATGTTTTCCCAGATGGAAGCCTATATCAGCTTAGGCAATACAGCCGGAAAAGTTTTGAGTGCCCAGCAATTGAAAAACATGCTGGCCAATACCGGCAACTTTTTCAGGGATACTGTTGTAAGCGGGGTTACATTAAAACTGAATTCATCAGGAATCAACCTCAAGGGTATGGTTGCGGCGGCTGCAGAACCCTATATTGAATCTATTTTTGACAGCGTAGCTATAGCCAGCCAGTCTTCAAAAACCGCCGCTCCCGGCATAGCCGGCATAAGCGACAAAAAGACATTGCTATCGGCCAACGGCGTTTACTGGAGACAGTTATTTACTAAGACCATGATGGGTGTCTTGCTCCAGCATCTCACTACGGATGTTTACCTGTCTGATTCGCTGAATAGTTCCGTTTCAATGGCTGCCAAATCACATGCCTGGGATCAGGCTTTTTTTCTATGGGCGGTACCGGTTAATTTTCCGGCCAATAGAACGGGCGTAAAATATTGGGGATCTTATACCAGCCAGGTCGATTCGGGGTTGATCAAACCCGTGCAGAATCTTACCGGCGTTAATGCTAACCCAACACTCCTGAAAGCATTCCTCAACGGACGGATGGCACTAAATGCAAATGATTTGTTTACCGCAAAAGATGATGCTGCCAATATAGCCGCCACCTATGAAAAATTGGAAGCTGCCGCAGCCTTACACGAAATCAATGAGGCCATTGGCAATATACCAAACGGCGCGGCTGCGAGCGCCGGTAACCTGTCGGAATCACTTGGATTTATCATGAGCTGGAAATACAATACGAAAAGAAAAATAGCAAAGGATGAACAGGTAGCAGGCATTGTTGCGCTCTATGGAACAAACCTGTATAACCTTACCCAGGCAAACCTGGAAGCGATCAAAAGCGCTATCAGTACCATCTATGGCTGGGATGCAGTGAAATCTTATCTCTAATAACAATAAATTTTTTCAATGAAGCACAAGACAACAGCATTGTTATCGGCACTGGCGGCAGCAGCGATAATAATTTTATTTTCCTGCAGCAAAAATAACAGTGATAACCCCAATCAGCCTGCCAGTGCGGTTGATTCAGCCCTGGTTAATATTGGTACCAATATAATACTGGTATCTTACCAGGACCTGGCCGCTAAAACCACTGCAATGGATGCAGCTGTCACCGCCTTTGTTCAGACGCCCGATGCAAGCAAACTGGCAAGCGCACAGGCTGCATTTAAAGCTGCTTATCTTTCGTGGCAGACATGCAGTGAATACGAGTTTGGTCCTGCAGCGGATCAATCACTGGCAACAAATACCATTAATGTATTTCCAACAGATACAGCTATCATAAAAAATAATATCAGCAGCGGAAACTATACAATTGATGGTATTGGCAATTTAAAAGCACAGGGTTTTCCGGCACTTGATTTTCTTTTGTTCAGTACAGATAACAATTCAGCACTCAGCCGTTTTACAACCGATGCAGCAGCAACCAATGCAAAAAAATATCTTTCCGCTGTTGCCGTTTCTCTCAAAGCAAAAGCTGCCGCCACCCTTGCAGCCTGGACAGGCACCTATATTAGTACTTTTAAAAACGCCACCGGTGTAAACGCGGGCAGTTCGCTTAGCCTGCTGGTTAATGCACTTGTATATGATTATGATGTTGTATTGAAGACCTATAAACTGGGCATCCCGTTTGGCAAATTTGGCGCTACTGCGGTGCCACAGGTGCCTGCAAAGGTAGAAGCATATTATAGCGGTATCTCGTTGCAGTTAATGATACAACAGGTGAAAGCCCTGCAAAATATTTACCTCGGTGCAACAGGCTATGGCCTGGATGATAAAATCATTGCTTCCAAAGCACAAAAAAATGGGGTTCCATTAAATGACGTAATAGTAGCCCAATTCAATACCCTGCTGGTAAAGCTGAATGCATTGTCTGATCCGTTGGCCGCAGCCATTGTCAGTAATAATACCGGCGTGGGCGATGCCTATACCGAAGCAGGCAAACTGGTTGTATTGCTGAAAGTAGACCTCAGTTCGGCATTGGGCATAAAAATTTCTTTCCAGGACGATGACGGCGATTAAACTAAAAAAATTTCTCTACAGCAATACGCATATTGCCCCCCTGGCTTTTTTCAGGATTGCCTTCGGGGCAGTGTTGTGTATCACCAGTATTCGTTTTATTGCGCATGGCTGGGTGAAAGATTTCTATACTACCCCTGTATTTCATTTCCCTTTCTATGGATTTGAATGGGTAACCGTTCTTTCTCCCGCTGGTATGTACGGGTTGTATGCAGGCATGGTACTGGGCGCACTAATGATCTGTACCGGTTTGTATTACCGGATAGGCGCTATCCTGTTCTGGCTCTGTTTTGTATACGCCGAAATGATTGATAAAACTTATTATCTCAATCATTATTACCTGGTTAGTGTATTGGTGTTCCTTTTAATTTTTGTACCGGCCAACCGTTATTTTTCATTGGATATATTGCGAAAACCCGGGCTCAAAAAAACGATGGTACCGGCCTGGACCATCAATATATTTAAATGCCAGCTTGCCATTATCTATATTTATGCCGGTCTTTCTAAAGTCAATGCAGACTGGCTTATTCATGCAATGCCCTTACAGCTTTGGCTGCCGGCCAACCAATTTATACCGGTGTTGGGCAAGTGGCTGGCATTTCCCGCTACCGCAATCATCTTCAGTTGGTGCGGAATGCTGTTTGATCTTTCTATTGTATTCCTGTTGCTGAATCGTCGCACCAGGGTGGTGGCTTATATGCTGGTAATTATTTTCCATGTACTCACAGCCATACTTTTCCAGATCGGCATGTTTCCATGGATCATGCTGGCAGCTACTACTGTATTTTTTTCTGCCCATTTTCATTTGCGTGTGTTGCGGGCCGTTTCTTTTTTATGGCCCTCCCTGCGCCGGGGAGATGCTGAGCAGGGATATCATTCTTCTTCTTTTTTTAAACGGGCCGGGGTTTTTTTACTAGCCTGCTATTTTCTTGTTCAGTTGCTACTGCCCATCCGGTTTTTGCTGTTTCCAGGCAAGCTTTTGTGGACGGAGGAAGGATATCGTTTTTCCTGGCGGGTAATGCTGATGGAAAAAGGCGGAACAACTTTTTTTTATGTTACCGACCCTGCAACCGGACGGAGGTTCGAAGTAAATAACCGCGAATTTATTACCGGCTACCAGGAGCGAATGATGGAGACGCAACCGGACATGATGCTGCAATATGCAAAACTGCTGCAGCAGGAATATAGAAAGAAAGGCATTCAAAATGCAAAAGTGCAGGTAGAAAGCTATGTTACGCTGAATGGCTCGGGAAGCCGTTTATTCATCGATAGTTCTGTTAACCTGGCCGCACAAAAGGAGACTTTGTTTGGCCATAAAAAATGGATTTTGCCTTACCACCCCTAAGTGCAAACCGTTCGTGATATTATGTACAGGTGTTTATTGATAGTTTGTGCTTTTCTTGTTTATAACGGCATACTACATGCGCAATTGAGTATTTCCGGAACAGTAAAAAATACGCAGGGCCCGCTGGCGGCGGCTACTGTACTGTTAACAAAGCCGTTGTCTGTGGTTAAAACAGATAACAATGGCCATTTTGCATTCAATAATCTTAGTGCCGGCAGTTATACGTTGATGCTGTCTTCTACCGGGTACCGAACAGATACTGTTCATCTTGAAATAAAAGAGGATGATTACATGTTTACGATACTGCTCCGCCCAATCAACCAGCAACTGGATACTGTTACGATAAGCGGACTGCAGGTTAAAACCGGGTTTACCCGGCTCAAAGATGTGGAAGGCACGGCTATTTATGCGGGAAAAAAAACGGAAGTGATTTTGCTGAAGGATCTTATTGGCAATAAGGCCACCAATAACACCCGGCAGGTATATGCTAAAGTGGCCGGACTGAATATTTGGGAAAATGATGTTGCTGGTTTGCAATTGGCTATCGGCGGTCGGGGATTAAGTCCTAACCGGGTAGCCAATTTCAATACCCGCCAGAACGGGTACGACATCAGTGCGGACGCATTGGGATATCCTGAAAGTTATTATACACCTCCTGTTGAAGCCGTTGAAAGAATAGAAATTGTAAGGGGTGCCGCTTCTTTACAATATGGAACACAGTTTGGCGGTATGATTAATTTCCGGATGCTGCACGGATCAGATACGGAACGTTTTTCATTGACTACCCGGCTTACAAGCGGCTCATTCAAATTTTTTAATACTTCAACAACGGTTGGCGGTACCGCCGGTAAGCTGAACTACCTTGCTTTTTACCAGCACAAATCGGGCAACGGCTGGCGGCCCAACAGCGAATTCAATGCCAATACCGGTTATGCAGCGCTTAGCTATAAATTACATTCATCCATCTCCGTTACACTGCAGTACACACACATGGACTACCTGCAACACCAACCCGGCGGGTTAACCGATAAAGATTTTGCAACGGATCCCCATCAGTCAATCCGTGCACGCAACTGGTTTAAGGTAAACTGGAACCTGGGCGCCGTTCTTTTTGATTACCCAATCAGCAGCAGGCTTCATTTTAATAACCGCTTATTTGGTTTGTCTGCTGAGCGGGACGCATTAGGCGTACTTACATTTATAAACCGGGCCGATGATGGTACGGCAGATCGTAATCTTTATATTGATCATTACCGCAACTGGGGTAATGAATCAAGACTGCTATATCAATACAATGCCGGGAAAATAGTTTCTACAGCCCTGGCAGGCGTGCGGTACTATAAAGGACATACAGATCGGCAACAGGGCTTTGGCAACAATGGAAGCACAGGCAACCGCGGGGATTTTAGTTTTACACCTGCTTACGAACGTGATACATTGAAGTATTCTTCCTATACCTTTCCCGAACATAACCTGGCGCTGTTTGCCGAGAATATTTTCCGTATAAATGATCGTTTTAATATCATTCCCGGCGTACGGTATGAACAGATTGCCACTACTGCAAAAGGCAGTTATACCAATGCGCTTTTTGATGGTGCGGGCAATGTTATTGTACAGGATAAAAAGGCAGACAATAAAAAAAATGAAAGAAGCTTCCTGCTGGCAGGCATAGGAGCTACCTATAATCTGCGACCGAATATACAGTTGTATGCAAATTTTTCACAGAATTACAAGGCCATCAATTTTAATGACCTGCGTACACTTAATCTTAACCTGCAGGTAGACAGCGCGCTGAAAGATGAAAAAGGATATTCGGCCGACCTGGGCATCCGTAAAAGCAATGGTATTTTCAATTACGACGTCAATATTTTTTTAATTAACTATGATAATAAGATTGGTACCAGGCTTTCTTCAGATAGTACGGGCACATACACCTATAACCTGCGTACCAATGTGGCGAGGTCTGTACATTTTGGGCTGGAATGATACCTGGAAGCAGATCTATGGAAATTGTGGAAAGGGGCCGGTAGTAAGACCAGCCTGGCTGTTTTCTCCAATTGTTCGTTTATCAGTGCGAAGTATATCAGTAGTGACCGTTCCATTGATGGCCGAAGGGTAGAATTTGTACCCGGTCTTATTGCCAAGGCAGGTCTTTCTTTCCGCCGGAAAAAATTCGCTGCCAGTTACCAGTTCAGTTATACTGCCAACCAGTTTACCGATGCCACCAATGCAAGTTTTACAGATAATGCGATTGACGGGGGAATTCCCTCCTACATCATTATGGATATTTCTGCTGAATATATGTTTGATAAAAGGTGGTCGCTCTCGTTTAGCATTAACAATCTGGCAAACGCCGTTTATTTTACGCGCCGGGCCGACAGTTATCCGGGCCCTGGTATCGTTCCGGCCGATGCAAGAAGTTTTTACCTGACTGCGCAGTTTCGCCTGTAATGCGTTTCGGTTGATCAGCAATGCCCTGAAAGGGCGTAATCTCCCGGCGAAGGGCGTAGCCCTTCGCGTTCCCCCTAGATAAAAAATTTTTTAAATGAACAAAAGTTCATTTATTTTGCAGCGTGAAACAACGGGATGAGTCTAAAATAGAGCAGATTTTTGCCGCTACGCTGCAGCTGGTAGTGAAACGGGGGGTGGCGGGCATTACCATGCGGCAGATAGCCAAGGCAGCCGGAATGGCAACCGGAACCCTGTATATTTATTTTAAGGACAAGGATGAACTGGTTAATCAGTTATATGTTAGTTGCCGCGCTTCTTCCGTAAATGCTTATTTCAAAAGCTACAATGAAGCAGCCTCCTTTAAAAAAGGTTTCAGGATCGTCTGGAATAATATTCTCCAGTACCGCCTGGCGCATTTCGATGTATCGGTCTTTATGGAGCAATGCTATCACTCCCCTTTTGTATCAGAATCTACCAAGGAGATGAATGAACAGGTGTTTCAGCCACTCTATAAACTAATTGAAAGAGGAAAAGCGGAGAAAATACTGAAAGATTACGACACCATGATGTTGCTTGTTCTGATGATGGGCGGTATTAACGGCGTGATTAAATACATTAACTATCATAAAAAGAAAACAACGGCAGACATGATTGAAAATGCTTTCAACATCTGCTGGGATGGATTAAAAAAATAATTTTTTTTAAAAATATAATGAACATATGTTCATTATACTGGAAAACAGGCATCCTAATTGATGCAGTGTTGCTAATACCATATTAATGGCCACTATTATTGTTATTACCGATTTTTCTGAAACCGCACACAATGCGCTGGAGTACGCTTGCGCGTTTGCAGCTGCCAGCAGCAAAATCCAATTGCTGCTGGTAAACATCAGTGCAGTGCCCGGATCATATTCCGGCGATGGCGTGGCGATGGCGGCAATCAGCGATTCCCTGCAAGACAAAACCGGCCGGCTGCAGGAGGAAATCGCTTCTATAACGCTAAAGGCCGGTCAACCCCCTATACAATACCGGGCCCTGCTGGGCGATTTCATTCAAACCCTGCAGGAGCTGATAGAAGAAGAGCAGGCAGGCATGATCATTATGGGTACACCAGCTGCCTATGGAGAAATTTGGACCTGGGATACCGATACATTGAATGCGCTTACGAAACTGACCGTACCGGTGCTAACAGTTCCGCGGGCTGTTGTCTTTAAACCGATTGCCAATATCTCATTTGCTTCCATACCTGGCAACCTGCACAGCGCTTCGCCCATTGAATCTATTAAAAAACTGGTTAAATACACCGGGGCCAGGCTGCACGTGGTTATGGTTACTACAGCAGTGCACGATGAAAGAAAAGAAAAAGAGGCCGAAGCAGCATTGCGGCATCAGCTGGAAGCGCTGAACCCCGACTACTATATAATAAATGAACCCCATATTGTACATGCTATTGGCCGTTTTGTGGAGGAGCAGCATATTGATTTGCTGGTAGTGCGACCGCGCAAACATGGTATCTGGTATAACCTGTTCCATAAAAGCTATGCTAAAGAACTTGCGAAGCTTAACCTGATACCCGTGATGGCATTACATGATGAATGGAAAGTTGATTAGGCAATATTCCACTTCTTTAACGAGGATGCAGGCGGCGGCTTAAAATGTTTCAAACAAAATTATTTAATACAATAAGAATTTATGAAGTATAAAAAAATACGGCGACTATTATATCTATGCCTGGCTATGCTGGTAGCTAACGGGTTGGTTGCGCAGGATAGCACGGTCATCAACCTGACTATTAAACAAGCCATTGACCTGAGTATTAAAAATAACAAGCAATTAAAAAACAACCGCGCAAAAATAGATGAAGCAACTGCTGCAGTACGCGAGGCAAAGGATGGCCGGCTGCCCGATTTTAAAATAAGCGGCTCTTATTTGCGGTTGAATAATCCCAATGTAAACCTCAAAACAAAATCCGGCAGCAGTGGTGGCGGCACAGATTCCAGCAGTATAAAAGTATCTTCTGTTCTGTATGGAATGGCCAATATCAGTTACCCGCTTTATTCCGGCATGCGTGTTCAATATGGCATTGAATCTGCGAAATACCTGGCGCAGGCGGCAGAACTGGATGCAGACCATAACAAAGAAGCCGTTATACTGAATGCAATCAATGCGTATGTGAATTTATATAAGGCAAAGGCTGCGGTAGACCTGGTAAAAGAAAACCTGGAACAGTCGAGGCAGCGCGATAAAGATTTTGCCAGCCTTGAAAAAAACGGCGTTCTTGCCCGCAATGATCTGCTGAAGGCTGAGTTGCAAACTTCCAATATAGAATTATCGCTGGCAGATGCGGAAAGTAACTGGAGGCTGGCCAGTGTAAACATGGACATTATGTTGGGCCTGCCGGAAAAAACCATCCTTGTACAGGATACCAGCGGCATAGATGCACCGGCTGATGTGCAGGGCATAGAAGATTATGAGAAGCAGGCGCTCGAGAGCAGGAAGGATGTAAAAGCCCTTTCCTTCCGTCAAAAAGCAGCCGGATCTGGTGTCAAAATTGCCAGGGGCGAATATTATCCCGGTATTGCGCTTACGGGTGGCTATATAGCCGCGGATGTGCCCGGCCTGTTAACGGTTACCAATGCTGTAAATATTGGCGTGGGTGTTCAATACAGTTTGTCTTCGCTCTGGAAAACAAAGGCAAAAGTGCAGCAGGCAAAAGCGCGTGAACAACAATTGCTGGCCGACGAAGAAGATCTCAGCGATCGCATCCGCTATCAAATCAACGAGGCATACGAAGGTTATTTACTGAGCCGGAAGAAAATTGCTGTATATGAAAAAGCCATCGTGCAGGCAACCGACAATTATAGAATCACCAAAAACAAATATGATAACAGCCTGGTTACAACAACAGAGTTGCTGGACGCGGATCTTGCTCAACTGCAGGCCAAACTGAACCATGCTTTTGCCAAAGCCGATGCCATGGTGGCCTATCACAAATTGCTCCAGTCTGCCGGCCTCTTACAATCAGTCAAATAATCAATAACAGAACTGTACAATAACGTATAAAAATTTAATATGGAACCGAATACCAACGAATCAAGATCACCCAAGCCTGCCCCCCAAAAAAGAAATAAAACATTTATTATTATACTTATTTTACTGGTAGCAGTGGGTGCATGGTTTGGCATTAGCAAATACATACATGCCCAGCATCATGAGGAAACAGATGATGCACAGGTGGAAGCCAATATCAGCCCGGTCATTCCGCGTATATCCGGCTACGTTACACAGGTGCGTGTAAAAGACAATCAGCGCGTAAGAAAGGGAGACACCCTGCTGGTGCTGGATGATCGCGATCTGAAAATAAAACTGCAGCAGGCAGTAGCGGCACTGGCCACTGCTGAGAGTAATCTCGGTGCCGCCCGCGCATCGTCCACGGCTGCCAATGCCAACATCGCTTCTTCCCGGGCCGGCATATCTACCATTGACGCGCAGATTGAAACCGCAAAAATAAATGTATGGCGTGCCACGCAGGACTATAATCGTTATGCCAACCTCATAAAAGATCAT
>Ga0068860_100006764_pt1 | contig 11497 bp, 9 predicted proteins | sample KBSSwiS32_FD_66597 | JGI IMG/M metagenome (GOLD analysis project Ga0068860, IMG submission 66597) | Switchgrass rhizosphere microbial communities from Kellogg Biological Station, Michigan, USA - KBS Switchgrass S3-2 | ecosystem: Host-associated > Plants > Roots > Rhizosphere > Soil ... | reverse complement strand
GTTACGATTCGCGAGGGAGGGAAATAGCGCCTGAATTTCGGTTGCCTTGTTGAAATGCCCTCCAGTCGTTTAATTCGGCTGGAGCTTCTTGTATGTCCTGTTGAGCCAGTTCTGCGTATCCGAGTTGTACCATTTCGAGAATCGCCGATCCGAAGGCCCGCCCGCCAAATTGGTATGGGCGGCATCTTCTCCAAGGTCCAGTATCATTCGGAATGAGGGAACGAAGCTCGTGTTTCGTCCCGCACTTCGATAGATCTGCCCCTGATGGACGGTCGCCCGCCCTCCGCGGATCGTGATGGGGCCGCGGTCAAAGCCAAAAACGCGAGGCAGCTTTCCGGCAAAGAGAATGTTCGTCATCACAATCTTTTGGACGTCGCCCCATGGACGTATCTCACCGCTCAGGCCGCGTGACAGTGCCGCCTGATAAATTTCCTGCCGCGACCGCGTGCCGAACCATGCCGATTTTTCAGACAGGAGTACGCGATCGAAGCAAGAGTAGAAATCAACGAAAATTCCCGTCTCCCTGACCAGGAAATCAAACGACTCTCCTAAGCCGTTTGCCCCAAAAACTTCTTCAAGCAACGTGCGATAGACACGCTCAAAAAGATAAGCGCCTTGAGAGCTCGACTCGTAGCGGTAATCCCACTCTCGCAAAGCGCGACCCGAATCGGTTTCAGGAATTAAAGGTCGGAGGATCTTCATAAACATCTCTGCATGATGCGAGACCACGTCGTATTGGATTTCGGAGACTCGGTCGACCGTGAGGTCACGACCACTTTTGCTGAGAAGCGCTTCGATACGATTCGCCCGCCAGTCGCCCATCGGCATGTTGATGGGCTTGGCCTTGCCATGCCTGTTGAGATCGTTATTAGCGGTAACGAAGAATCCTTCAGGCGGATTCACGGCGCTCGGCAGCTCCGTGTACGGCACGTAACCCTTCCAATCGTTTTCAGACTTCCAGCCCGGGAGCGGCACCAGACCGCTCACGCCGTCGCGTCGCTTCGGCATAAGGCCCGACATCTGGAAGCCGATCGAGCCATGCCGATCAGCGATGACCCAGTTGAAAGCCGTCTCGATCGTGCCAAGCAGTTCCATTGCCTCGCTCAGATTCGTTGCCGGCCACATTCGAGCAATGCTGTTCACCGAGGCTGCGCCAGAGTCAGCACCCGACCAACGCGTGGCCAGGCAATACTCGTCCTTCCAGGGGTCACCCTCGAGCACTCCGTGCTCGTTCTCATAAAACACCGCATCGAACGCAGGTTTTTTCTTCCTCAGGATCTTCTCGCGGCGTTCGCGGAACGGAAGCCACTGTTCGCCTTGCTGTTCACGGCGATATTTTCCATCCTTACAATGCTCGATCCAGGAATCCACGGCGTCCATGAAACTGTAGGTCGCGCCCCAGGACACATCACTTGTCCGCCCGATCAAGATGCCCGGGACGCCGGGAATCGTCGCGCCGACACCAAACCGGCCGGGCATCTTCCACACAATCTCGTACCAGACGTTGGGCAGACGGTTTGCCTCAAGATGCGGGTCATTAGCCAGAATAGGCTTGCCGGATCGAGTCCGTGAGCCCGAACATACCCAATTGTTCGACGCCATCATTCGGGCAACGGGGCTATTCCACACCAGGCTGTCCGGAACGAGGGGATCCAGAAGCGTGAGCTTCCGGACTAACTCTTCATCCAGTCCATTTAAATTGCCTTTAAAAAGCTCCTCGAGCTTCGCTCTCTCAATGCCGTTTTTGACGAACTGGAGAAGCAATCGTTCCACCTCGGCCTGCGACTGGGCGAGCGTGAGGTAGCTCACCATCCTGGAAATCAGGAAGGTATCTTCGATTCTCCAGGGGGCGGGCTTGTAGCCCAGCAGTTTGTACTCCCATGGGGTACGTTCCGCCAGGCGCGCGTTGATTCCGTCAATGTAGGCTTGCACCAGGGGCCGAACATCGGCGCCCAGCTTTCCCGCTTCGTCGACGTTTTGGCCGTTCCATTTCATCCGCCGGAAGAAAAGATCGATTTTCAGCATCTCATCACTGGAGTCGAGGTGTTCGGAAGCCCGTCCTTCACCGAGCACCCGCATGAGCAACATCTGCATCCCTCGGTCCATCGCGTGGCAGTAGCCCAGGCCCCAGAACAGATCCGGGGATTCTCGGCCAACGACGTGAGGGACGCCGGACTTGTCTCGCTTAATCTCCGATCTCTTCGTGGTCCTCATACTCTGGCAGACTCAGGGGCCGGCTGGGCGCTGGCCGAGAGTTTGGTGGAGCAAAGATCAATCTACGCTTTAATCGTCATCTCGACGAGTGCTGATCGGTATATCCGGGCCCAAAGCATTTATGCACGCCATAGTCACCCCAGCTCTGCTGCTTTCCGTCAGGCATGACCATCAGCTCAGCGTTGATCAGCCGGCCCGACAGGCTGGCAGCGCTTGGGTCCGCATTGGCAATCTGCCAAACGATAGGTTCCTTGGGCACGTACCCGCAAATTTCGACAACGCTCCCGATCTTCAAAACGTCTTTTGCGAAACCCATTCGGTTGAGTTGGACAACCGAAGGACCTTCAACGGCCCATCGTCGAATTTGTCCGTCTGCGTCTCTCTCCTCCAGGTATATAAAGCTGTGGGGATTGATTTGGTGAAACTGGACGATTGTTCCTTTTACGCGGACAGCCTTCGTCGTGTCGAAATTTCCCAGCGAATGATGAGCCAGCAGCGAACCCGCCGAAACGAGCGCCAAAAGAACGGCGAGGGATCCTGTCGTCATTTTTTTCATCAGAAACCTCCGAAAAACTACCTATTCCTTCATGTGTTCGATGACTATCCTACGAATCGCTTAAAACGGTTCCAATGACCTAAAAGATACCTGTCATCTGCAGAGCTATCTCCAACGCCGTACACACTACGGAAAAGGGGCTTAGCAAAAGGGCATTTGGCATACCTGACCGAGGTCCTTTAGACTGATATTCTTTCCAGGGGACCCGTAAAACCACGCTGGAGGTGAGATGGTAGGTATCTCCGTTATTATTTGCACGCACAATCCCCGCCCGGACTATCTGGAACGCGTGCTGGATGCGCTCCGTGAGCAAACACTCCCGAAAGAGGAGTGGGAACTGATTCTCATCGACAACGCGAGTGATACGCCGCTGTCAGATACATACGTCGTGTCCGCGCACCCACAAGCTCGCCTCATCCGTGAAGACGAACTCGGATTGACACCGGCTCGTTTGCGGGGCATCCAAGAGTCCGGCGGGGACATTCTCGTCTACGTTGACGATGACACCGTGCTCGCTCCGCACTATCTGGAAACGACCCGCGACCTGATGACGGAGCACCCAAATTTGGGCGTCATTGGTGCTGGTGTTCTCGAGCCCGAATTCGCAGTGCAGCCGCCGAAGGAACTGATCCCCTACCTCACGAACCTTTCGTTGAGGCATGTGTCTGAGCGTTTTTGGAGTACTAACACAAGAGATCGTATTTCCGTGCCCTGGGGGGCCGGACTCTGTGTAAGGCGAGAGGTAGGTGATTCCTATCAGCAGCTCCTCAAGTGTCTCAATGTCACCGAACTACTCGATCGACGAGGAGAAGCACTTTTCAGTAACGGCGATGTCGCCTTCTCATGGGCCTCGGTTGCGTTGGGTCGGGGCTTTGGTGTGTTTCCCGAACTTCACGTGACCCACTTGATTTCTGCCGACCGACTTACCCAACGGTATTTTCTTCAGCTTGCGCACGATACTCACCTCTGCTCGGGAGTCCTGGAGTACTTGCGAGAAGGTGTCATACCCGGCGATGACCATAGCCGTGGAGAACGATGGATTCGTCTCATCCTGCATGGCATCAGGAGAGGTGTTTTTTCCATGCGGCTAAAACGGGCTGCTTCGAATGGGATGGACGGCGCCAGGCACTTCATCAGCCAGCGTCACCTGAAGCCGCTTGATCAAGGCAACCCTTACGCTGCGGGATCGGGATCGGTTCAGTTCGTAGCCGAGGCGTTGGCGTCAGGAAAGCTGATCGCTCGACGTCGAACGAAAGCAAGTTAGCAGACTGCATCGATGGAAACTTTCCGCTCCGTGCAAACGCCGCGCTTTGCGTTCACACCTGGCTATCCCATGCAACGCTCGCAGGGCGCATCTACGCTCGCAGAAGCTCGAGCCAGTGGCAGTACGTAGTATCCTCAACGTTGGGAGAGACAGACATGCATCATTTCATCAGGGCATCCGACATTCGATCGTTACCGGCTTTTAGTGCTGAAGCTTCGGGATACCGGAGGGCCTCGCTTTCCGACCGCGATTGCGGCGCGGTCCATTCGGGTTGGGGCCAGTGCGAGCTCGACGCGAAGGGCTATGTGAATCAGCACTTGCAGTCATTCGAGAAGAGTTTCTATGTTCTCGAAGGCAATCCGGTGCTGATTCTGGACAACCGTGCGTTTCGTCTCGCTCCAGGTGCTTGCGGACTGATTCCGGTTGGGATGAAGCAAGCATGGTTGGGGCCCGAGAGCGGAACGGCCAAATGGATCGATATGAATACGCCGGTCCCGAAAGGTATCAACTTTGCGGATGACACCTATTTTATCGGTCCGCCGCCTCAGGTTTCGATCGAACCGCTTGACGTTCGTGATCCTACCTCGCGGCATCTCTTTCGGATGGCCGATGACGACATCAAGGTTGAGGCACTGCGCGTGGGGTTAAGGAAAGATGCGCCGAAAGTTTCGGCCAGCATGGCGACGGCATTGCTCGTTTATAGCGGGATCTCGCTGAAGATGCTTGTTGACGAGCGTCTCGACGCCGCTTTGCACACGATGTTCATGGTCGAGTACCAGCCGGGAGGCAATGCGCATCCGCACGATCATCCTCTCGAGGAGGCTTACTACATCGTGGATGGCGAAGTGGAGGCATGGGCCGATAACGAGAAATACCTGATGAAGGCCGGAGATTTCCTGTGGGCCGGCGTGGGATGCACGCACGCGTTCTATAACCGAAGCAACACGACAGTGCGCTGGCTGGAGACCCAGTCGCCGCAACCGCCGGCGCGGCACTCCTATCGATTTAGCCGCGACTGGGAATACTTCGCCCAACAATTGAAAAACAGGAATTTTGCCGCGGTGCCTGCACAGAAGGGGACGGATCAATGAGTGAAAAACTGGACGCCAGAGTGTTGATCGTCGGTGGCACGGGCGGGATCGGCCGCGCATTGGCAGAGAGATACGGATCCCTGGGCAGCGATGTCGTGATTACAAGTCGCGATGCGGCCAGAGCGGCTTCCATCGCTGCTGAAATCGGCCCGAATGTTCGCGGGATTGCGCTCGACATTGCTGAGCCTGAGAAGATCGACGGAATGCTTGCAGACGTTGGGCGGATTGACCGCCTCCTGATTGTTGCCATTGAACGCGACTCCAACACTGTGCGGAATTATGACCTCGCCAAGGCTCGGCGAGCTGTAACCGTCAAGCTGGTTGGGTATACGGAAGTTGTCCATGTAATGCTGGATCGTATGAATAAGGATGCGTCGGTTGTCATATTTGGCGGTCTGGCGGGCGAGCGACCGTATCCGGGCTCGACTACTGTCACCATGGTGAACGGCGCCGTCAGCAGCATGATCAAAACGATGGCTGTCGAACTCGCCCCGATCCGGTTCAATGCGATACATCCGGGAATTATCGGCGACACGCCGGCCTGGAAAGACAAGCCGGAAGCGCTTGCCGCGGTGCGCGCCCGTACTCCTGGTGGCAGGCTCGCGACAACCGAGGATGTTGTTGACGCCGTCAAATTCCTGTTCAACAACAAAGGCGTTAACGGCGTCAATCTCATCGTTGACGGCGGTTGGATCCTGCAGTAAGGCGTGCATTGAACCATGCGCAATTTCTCCAGCCCAACGGTTGAATAAACACAATTCCCCTTCGCCGTATACTGTTCCTGTGATTAGATTTCACGGGATATTCACGGCATGAATCGGACGCACGTCATCAGGATCATTGCAATCACCCTGGCGGGTGCGGGCCTGACTGCCAGGCCCGGAGTCTCGCCGGCGCCGGCCGCCGAGACTGCTGCTGTTCTCAACCAGTACTGCGTCTCGTGCCACAACGAGAAGCTGATGACGGCGAACTTCGCCATCGACCGGCTGAATCCGGAGAAGGTTCAGCAGAATCCCGCCGCGTGGGAGAAGGTGGTTCGGAAGTTGAGGACCGGCACAATGCCTCCGCCGGGAAGTCCTCGGCCAGCTCTTGAGATCTACGACGCAACCGCTTCATCGCTGGAGGCCGAACTGGACCGGACTGCTCAAGCGAATCCCGGCCGGCCGGCGCTGCGGAGAATGAACCGTGCGGAATACGGCAACGCAATTCGGGATCTGCTCGATCTTCATGTTGATGTCGAAACGTTGCTCCTTCCTGATGACGCGGCGTTCGGTTTCGACAACATAGGCGATCTCCTCGATGTTTCACCGACTCTACTCGAACGCTACCTCACAGCGGCGGATCGCGTCAGTGCGCTGGCTGTCGGCGACGCTTCGACTCCCGCGGGATCGCAAACCTACCACGCAGCCGGCGATCAATCGCAGGACATCGAGCGTGAAGGAATGCCGTTCGGCACCGTTGGAGGTCTCAGGGCGAACTACAATTTTCCCCTTAGTGGAGAGTATGAATTTCGAGTCGGACTGCTTCGTACCAATCTGGATGGCATTCGTGGACTCGAACATCCCCACCAGGTGGAAATCATGGTGGATGGCGAACGTTTGATGCTGGAGACTGTGGGTGGCGACGTTGAAGACGGCCGCACTGGAACGATTGCGGAAAAATCCGACGCTACCGACGCGCGGCTGCGCGTCCGCGTTCCGATTCAGGCCGGTCCGCGTGACGTGGCCGCTACCTTCGTGCGCAAGATCGGCGAAGGCACAAACCGCCTGCGCCCGTTCGACCGAAGCAACGCCGATACGTACGACTCCACGGGCCGTCCCCACGTCGAAACTCTTACAATTCTCGGTCCTTTTCTGGCCAGCGGTGCGGGAGACACACCCAGCCGTCAACGCATCTTTATTTGTAAGCCCAGCAGCCAAAACCAGGAGGAGCCCTGCGCGCGAAGAATTCTCTCCGCACTCGCGCAGCGCGCGTACCGTCGCCCGGTGACCGCCGCTGATCTGGACCTTCTCCTTCCTTTTTATAAGGAAGGTCGCCAAAAAGGGTCCTTCGAAACCGGTATTCAACTTGCGTTGCGCCGTCTGCTGGCAAGTCCCACCTTTGTATTCCGTACCGAGAGTGATCCCCGGAACCGCGACAGTCGCATCAATGATCTCGAACTGGCATCCCGGCTGTCGTTCTTTCTTTGGAGCAGCATTCCGGACGACGCCCTGATCGATCTGGCATCGCGCGACCGTCTCCACGAGCCCGCGGTTCTTGAGGAACAGACCCTGCGAATGTTGGCGGACCCACGTTCGAATGCCATGTCTGACAATTTCGCGGGCCAATGGCTGCACCTTAGAAATCTCGAAGGCATCCATCCCAACACCGATGAGTTTCCGGATTTCGATAACGATTTACGCCTGGCGTTCACGCGTGAAGCGGAACTCTTCTTCACGAGCATCATGCGGGAGGACCGGAATGTCATGGACTTCCTCACGGCGGACTATACGTTCGTCAATGAACGGCTCGCGCGCCACTACGGAATTCCACAGGTTTACGGCAGCCGGTTCCGGCGCGTGACACTGGGTCCAGAATTCGAAGCGCGCCGCGGGTTGCTCGGAAAGGGCGGTGTTCTGATGTCGACCTCTCGCGCAGACCGGACCTCTCCGGTTCTTCGGGGTAAGTGGATTCTGGAAAATCTGATCGGAACGGCGCCGCCCGCCCCACCGGCAAACGTGCCTCCACTGGATACCAAACCCGGAGCAAAGCCGCGCACAATCCGCGAGCGAATGGCCTCACACCGCGCGCCCGGATGCGTGAGCTGCCATCAGTTAATTGATCCGCTCGGTTTCGCCCTGGAGGGATTCGATGCCGTCGGCGCCTGGCGCACTCAGGAGGCCGGCGCCCCCATCGATGCGTCCAGCCGACTGGCGGATGGGCGGGCTGTCAACGGAGTCGGAGAACTGCGCGCCGCGCTTGCAGCACGCCCGGAGGCATTCGTCCAGACTCTTACAGAAAAATTAATGACTTATGCGCTCGGACGGGGACTTCAGCATTATGATATGCCTGTCGTCAGGGCCATCGTAAGAGACGCGAAAGGGAAGAATTACAGCTTCAGCGCGGTCGTGATGGGGATCGTGCGAAGCGTTCCGTTTCAGATGCGCGCGAGCGCCGGGAAACCGGAGGGGGCTGCGGATTGACAAGGCAAGATTTCACCAAGAGGAGATTTCGCAATGCTCATCGCTAAAAAGTCGTTGCCGCGTCGAACTTTCCTTCATGGAATGGGTGCCGCAGTCGCTCTTCCGTTCCTGGAAGCCATGGCTCCGGCCATGACTCCTCTTGCGCAATCGCCGGCCAAGTCACCCCTTCGTTTCGGTGGCGTGTACATACCCAACGGTTGTGTGATGGATAACTGGACTCCCAAAACAACAGACGGAACTCTCGAGATCACGCGAGTTCTGCAACCGCTGGGAGCTTTCCGCGATCAAATGACCGTGGTCGGTAATCTCTCTCGCGCAGGTGGAAAGAACTCCACCGATCACGCCGTCAGTTCGGCGGGTTGGTTGACGGGCGCTCTGGCAAAGCAGACAGAAGCTGAAGACATCCGCGTCGGCATCAGCATCGATCAGGTCCTCGCCAAACAAATTGGACAGGAGACGCCGTTTCCGTCGCTCGAATTCGCGACGGAGGATTTCTCCGGTTACGTTGGCGGATGTGTTCCCGGCTATAGCTGCGCTTACATGAACACGATTTCCTGGGCGTCGGAGACGGCGGGACTGCCCATGGAGATTGATCCCCGCGCGGCGTTCGAGCGTATGTTCGGTCGCGCAGGGAGTCCGGCCGATCGAAGCGTTCGACGGGCCGAGGATCGCAGCATTCTGGATTCGATCCTTCAGGAAGTGCGCTCACTGCAAACGAAGGTTGGCGCGCCGGATCGCGCGCGCCTGGGCAACTATCTCGACAACGTTCGCGAGATTGAGCGACGCATCCAGAAGACGGAAGCCCGTAATGCCACCGAGGTTACGTCATTAAACGCGCCGCTTGGAGTTCCGGAATCGTTCGAAGAGCACATGGCGTTGATGTTTGATCTGCTCGTGGTGGCCTATCAGTCCGACCTGACGCGTGTCTTTACCTTCATGACGGGACGCGAGGCGAGCCAGAGAACTTATCCGGCGCTGGGTTTCAAAGAAACGCACCACGACATTTCGCATCACGCTCGTCAGGCGGAGAAGATGGAACAGCACACGCGCATCAACATGTATTTCGCTACGCTGTTCGCGTCGTTTCTGGAGAAGCTCCGCAATTCGCCGGAGGCCGACGGCTCTGTGCTCGATCATTCGTTGATTGCATTCGGCGCCGGCATGAGCGACGGTCAGGCGCACAATTCTTACCCTCTCTCGTTCTCTGTCATTGGCGGGGCGGGCGGGCGAGTCAAAGGCAACCGCTTCGTCATTGCGCCGGAATGGACACCGATTGCCAATGTCTGGCTCGGTGTAGCGTCCATGTTCGGCAGCCAGATTGACAGCATCGGTGAAAGCACGAGCCCCTTCCAGCTTTAGGCCCGAAATGCGGAACTTGAAAGGACTCATCAAGCCGCTGGCCGTTCTTGTCGCAATCTTGTGTGCAGAGCCCATACATGCGGCGGACAGCCCACTCTTCGCTGCGGTAAAGAATGCGGACGTTGCGGTTGTGCGCCGCCTGCTTCAGCAGGGCGCAGCCGTAAACGTTTCGGAGACGGACGGATCGACACCCCTGCACTGGGCAGTGGAGTCCGACGATACGGAAATGACTCGCTTGCTTTTAAAGGCGGGCGCCGATCCCAAACGTGCCAACCGGTACGGAGTGACTCCATTGCACCTGGCTGCGGTGAACGGTAACCCCGCCTTGATGCGCGATCTGCTCGATGCCGGCGCGAATCCCAACGCCGTCCTTCCCGAGGGCGAAACAGTCCTGATGAGTGCCGCGAGAACGGGTTCAGCGGAAGCCGTTACACTGCTTCTTGACCGTGGCGCTGATGTGAATGCACAGGACAGGTGGTATGGGGAGTCTGCGCTGATATGGGCTGCCGCGGAGAACCATTCTGAGGCCGTCAAGGTTCTGCTCGCGCGAGGAGCCCCCGTGGACTCTCGCTCCACTTTGCAGAAAACCCCAAATCGGCGCGCCGGACAAAACATTCTGTCGCTCGGAAACTGGACGCCGCTGATGTATGCGGCACGGGAAAACGCGCTCGAGGCCGGACGCGCTCTTGTGAAGGGTGGCGCGGGATTGGACCTCATCGATCCCGATGGAGCGACCGCGCTCGAGATCGCCATTATCAATGCTCACTACGAATTCGCCGCGATGCTGGTGGACGCTGGAGCAAATCCCAACATCGCCGACACCGAGGCTGGTATGGGAGCACTCTATGCGTTGGTCGACATGCACCGCCTGGCTGTTGGACACGGCCGGCCGAATCCGAACCCGGTGGGGCTCATGAGCGCCGTCGATCTTGCAAAGAAGTTGCTCGAGCATGGAGCCGATCCAAACAGCCGGCTGAAGAAAAGCATTATGCAGCGTCATCACACAGCGGGCGATTCGGCGCTGGCGGAAGGCGCCACTCCGTTCCTTCGCGCGGCAAAGTCGGGGGATATCGAAATGATGCGCGTCCTGGCGGCCGCCGGAGCGGACCCGAAAATCGCAATGCCGAACGGAAACAACGCGCTGCTGTTTGCCGCCGGCCTCGGCTGGCGTAATGGCAGTCCCGCCGCACCATCGTACGATCAGGGAACTGACGAGGAAGCTGTCGAGTCCATTCGATTCCTGCTCGGGCTCGGTTTCGATATCCACGGAACGAACGATGCCGGCGACACGGCTCTTCATGCCGCCGTTTCCGGACGCGGATCGGAAGCCATTATCGCCTTTCTTGTCGCTCAGGGGGCGAACCCCGAAAGTAAGAACAAGCGCGGGCAGACTCCTCTATCCCTCGCGACCGCTAAGGGCAACGACGCCATTACAAAGCTGCTGCGCTAAGTTAAGAAACAGTCCTTGTTCAGTGTGGGATTGTGATTTGTCATCGGTGTGGTAGCGCTTCGCGCGATCCATTGTTAAGACGCTCTTATTTTGGAGGGTTTCCATGGCTAAAATGCGTGCAGTTCAGATCTCACGCCCTGGCGGGCCATTTGAAATGGTGGAGCGCGTTATGAACGCATGATGAGCAATAAGGCGCGTTTCCACGTCGTGATCACAACCGGGAGTTAGCCGATCAAGCCGGCCAAGTTCGATTCTCGTCACTTAACGACGAATTCGGGAGATCCGGAAAAATTCTTCGAACCAAAACCGCTGACGGCGGTCATATATATCGGAACCTTCCACGCACAGGTAGAGGAGAGTGGGAATGAAGAGCAGGAGAGG
>Ga0068860_100006763_pt1 | contig 11499 bp, 10 predicted proteins | sample KBSSwiS32_FD_66597 | JGI IMG/M metagenome (GOLD analysis project Ga0068860, IMG submission 66597) | Switchgrass rhizosphere microbial communities from Kellogg Biological Station, Michigan, USA - KBS Switchgrass S3-2 | ecosystem: Host-associated > Plants > Roots > Rhizosphere > Soil ... | reverse complement strand
CGACCACCGGATCCGACTGGTCAACCGGACCGAGGTGACGGCCATCCGTTCCGGTGAGGCCGCCGTCGAACTCGCGGACGGCTCACGATTGGCCGCCGACCGGGTCGTGCTGGCGACCGGCGGACACGCGGCACGGCCACTGATCGCCGGGGTGGGCGACGCGCTCGACTCGCTCGTCCATGTCCTGCGCACAGCGGCAGACGCCGACCGCCTGCGCAAGGCGCTCGTGCCCGGCGCGCGGCTGATGATCGTGGGTGGTGGCCTGATCGGCGCAGAGGTGGCGTCCACCGCCCTTGAACTGGGCTGCGAGGTGACGCTGGTCGACCCGGCCTCCCCGCCGCTCGCCCACGCGGTCGGCACGCCGGTGGCGTGCTGGCTGCATGAGCTCCATGCCGAGCGCGGTGTCACAGTCCTGCGCTCCGGCGTGGAATCCATTTCCGCAGCCGTCGGAGGAATGCAAGCGCTCCTGTCTGGCGAGAAGGAGCCGCGCTACTTCGACGCAGTGCTCCTCGCCGTCGGAATGGTGCCTTCCACCGGCCTCGCCGAGGCGGCCGGCCTCGAGATCGACCGCGGGATCGTGGTTGACGAAGGCCAGACGACGTCGACGTCTGCAGTGCTGGCGGTCGGTGACACCGCGAGGCGACGTGTCGGCGGAGTGTTGCAGCCGCGGGCCGAGCACTGGGAGGCCGCCCAGCACGACGGGGCGCGCGCTGCTGCAACGATCCTGGATCTGCCTGCACCGGAGACGTCTGCCAGCTGGTTCTGGACGGATCGTCACGGGCTCCACGTCGAAGCAGTCGGACGGATCGCAGATGCCGTTGAGACCGTGACGCGCGGCCGCATCGGCGACCCGGCGTTCTCCGTGTTCGGCCTGGCCGGCGGGCGGGTCGTGGGCGCTGTTGCGGTGAACGAGCCGAACGCCGCACGGGCCGCCCGCCGCCTCATCGACCGGCGACTTCCCGTCGAGACTTCACGACTCGCCGATGCCGGCACGGACCTGCGAAGGCTGCTGCGGGGATGACCGGAATTGCCGTGCCGCGCGATGAAACGGCACCCACGCCAGGCCCAGCCCAAGGGATCGAATGGTGACCGTGACCACGACGCCTCCCAGCACCGACGCACCCGCCGTCCCCGGCGACCGCGGGCCCGGTGACCTTGCGGATGCCCAGACCCATTTCGAGGTCGAGCAGTTCTACTACCGTGAGGCCGAGCTCCTCGACGACGGCCGGTACGCCGACTGGCTCGAGCTCCTCGCCGACGACCTCGACTACTGGATGCCCACGCGGACCAACCGGCTCCGTCGCCAGCAGGCGCTGTCGGTCGCACAGCGCGGGGAGGCCGCCTTCTACGACGAGTCCAAGGAGTCCCTCGCCTGGCGGATCCGTCGCTTCGACTCCGGCATGGCCTGGGCCGAGGATCCCCCGTCGCGCACCCGCCATCTGGTCACCAACGTGGTCGCCCGGCACGCGGACCCCGAGGAGAACGACGGCCTCAACGTCGAGGACCTGGTGGTCCGGTCGAACTTCCTCGTCTACCGCAACCGTCTTGAGCGCGAGGAGAACATCTTCGCGGGCGGACGCACCGACGTACTGCGTCGTACCCCGCAAGGATTCCAGGTCGCCCGCCGGACGATCCTGCTCGACCAGAACATCCTGCAGTCCAAGAACATCTCCACCTTCTTCTGAGCCGAGAGGAACGTCCTGTGACCGTCACCGAGCTCGAGCTCACCAACCATGTCGTGCAGACCCAGTACGGCGAGATCGCCGTCGCCGAGACCGGGAGTGGCCCGGCCTTGGTCATGCTGCATGGCGGCGGTCCGGGCGCGTCGGGTGTCGCGAACTACCACCAGAACCTGGCAGCCCTGGCCAAGCAGTTCCGCGTCGTTCTCCCCGACCAGCCGGGCTTCGGCGGCAGCTACAAGCCAGGTCAGGAGGAGCTCGACGAGAAGTCGATCACCCAGATCGCTGTCGACGCGCTCATCGAGGCACTCGACCAGCTCGGCATCGGTGAGTTCCACCTCCTCGGCAACAGTCTCGGCGGCGCCGCTGCGATCGCGCTGGCACAGCAGCACGCGGACCGGGTGACTCGGCTGGTGCTGATGGCCCCGGGCGGCGGCTGGCTGCCGTTCGGACCCACGCCGACCGAGGGCCAGAAGGAGATGTGGAAGTACTACAACGGCGAGGGCCCGACGCTGAAGAAGATGAAGGCCTTCATCGGGGTGATGACCGCCGAGCCGAAGAAGTGGACCGAGACCGCGGAGGCCCGCTACCAGGCCTCGCTCGATCCGGAGCACGTCGAGTTCTACCACCGGCTCAACGCGCACTTCGCCCAGCGTCGCGGCATGGATCCTCTGTGGCGCGATCTGCACAAGGTCAAGGCGCCGACGCTGCTGCTGTGGGGACGCGATGACCGCACCATCACGCTCGAGGGCGCGCAGATCATGCTCAAGTACCTCCGCGATGTTCAGCTCCACGTGTTCGGCAACTGCGGCCACTGGGTCCAACTCGAGCGTCAGAGCGACTTCGAACGCTTGGTGGCCGACTTCCTCGGCGGTGCCACGTGACGGGGTGGCTGGATGGGTACGTCGCGCTCGTCACGGGTGGCGGATCGGGGATCGGTGCCGCGGTGGCCCAACGATTCGTGGCCGAAGGTGCCTCTGTCGTGGTGATGGGGCGCGACCAGGCCAAGCTCGACGCCGTGGTGAAGAGGTCGGCCGAGCCGGACAGGATGTCTGCCTTCGCCGGCGACGTCCGCTCGGCCGAGGACCTGGCTCGGGCTGTCGCGAGCACGGTGGACCGCTTCGGTCGGCTCGACACCCTGATCCCCAATGCGGGGCTCTGGGACTTCCAGCGACACCTCACCCGCGTCAGCGCGGAGCAGCTGTCCGCCAGCTTCGACGAGGTGTTCGCCGTCAACGTGAAGGGCTACCTTCTCGCGGCTCACGCGGCCTGGCCGGAGCTGGTGAAGAGCCGCGGCAGTATCGTCATGACCCTGTCCAACGCCTCGTTCTACGTCAACGGCGGCGGCCCGGTCTACACCGCGAGCAAGCACGCCTGCCTCGGTCTGATGAAGGAGCTCGCCTACGAGCTCGCGCCGAAGGTACGTGTCAACGGTGTCGCATGCGGCGCAATGAACACCGACCTGCGTGGCCCGGAGTCCCTCGACCTCTCCGGCCGATCGATCGCCAGCTCATTCGCCAAGCGCGACGCGACAACTCCGCCTCCGCCGATCCCACTTCATGACTCGAGCACGGACCCACGGGACTTCACCGGTCCCTACGTGCTGCTGGCCTCGCGGGATCAGTCCGGTCCGGTCACCGGCCATGCCATCACCGTGGACGGCGGCATGGGCGTCCGCGGCTTCCGCACCGATGCGGGCGGCGACCACCTGTGAGGAGGTGACCCCGAATGATGTCTCCGATCCGTGCCGAGGGCTGGACCGTCGTTGATCAGCAGAACTCGCGCCACGCAACCAGGTGTGTGCTGACCAAGCTCGGCACCAACGTGGACGCGACGCTGGAGCGCTGTGCGCATGGCCGGCTTCGCGACGCATATCCCGTCGCGGAACACGACATCGAGATCCGACTCGATGACGCACCGACCGACGAGGTGACGGCGCTGCTCGGCGCCCTGAGCGCCACCGTGCGACAGGCCGACCCTCAGTGCCGACGTGTCGTGTTCGGCGCTCCCGGTGGGGACCTCGCCACCCTCGCCGCCGCCGAGAACGCAGGGTTCCGCTACGTCGTCGACGTCGACCTCGCCGGCGGCTCGCTCAGTCTCGCGGTAGCGGAGCCGTCGTGGGTGACCTCGGTCGACATGGACCTGGACCGCGTTCCGGGCACGTGAAGTCCTCCCGCGCTAGGACGCGATCGCACGGTCGCGTCGGACCGTCGATCCCACGCCGGCGCGCTGTAGCGCCTGAGAAGAGGCACGCGCGACCCGTCGCAGCGCGCTCGCGAAAACGCGGGCATCGAACTCGCCTACAGGACCGCAGACCGACAGTGCAGCGACTGGGCGATTACCGACTCCGAACACGGGCGCGGCAACACAGGTGAGGCCGAGTGCCGCCTCCTGGTCGTCGTAGGCAACGCCTTCCTGGCGCACCCGCACGAGCTGCGCCGCCAGGGTGGAGGAGTCAGTGATCGACCGCTCGGTCAGAGCCTCCAGCTCAGACGAGATTGCCGCGTCGAAGGCGTCGGGATCGAATGCCAAGAGCACCTTGCCCAGCGCAGTGCAGTGTGCCGGCACCCGGGTTCCGACGGCCGAGGGCGCCGGGATCCGACGGTGCCCGTAGAGCTTTCCGATGTAGACCACGTCGCTGCCGTGCAATGCCGCAAGATGCACGGTCTGGTGTGTCAGCTCGTAGAGGTCGGCCCCGAACGGGGTGAGCACGTCGCGGATCTGGTCATGCTGCGCGGAATACACGCGAGTTCCGAGCTCGTGCAACCGGGAGCCGAGCCGATAGTTGCTTCCGACCCGCTCCACGACTCCGTTCCGTTCGAGCATCTTGAGCACGCGGAATGCAGTGGACTTGCTCAGCTCCGAGCGACGCGCGAGCTCACTGACGCCGAGGCCGGCGGCCGGCTGGTCCCCGAATGAGAGCAGCAGGCTGAATGCCTTGTCGATCGCCGCGCGATCGTCTCGCGATGACGTCATAGCGGTCATGATCTGTGGCTCCGTGGTCTCGCCGTTGTCTGTTATAGGTGACATGATGGCCTCTGAAAGTGACGACAGTCAAGAATGACAACCGTCATCTATAAGTGACATCGGCGGAAGAGGCAACTTCGTGGAGAGCAGTGAGCTCGTAGCCAGGAACGTGAGACGGTTCAGGCTGGAGCGCGGCTTCAGCATTGGCGACGTCGCCCGCCGCTCCGGTCTCTCGAAGCAAACCCTCTCGAAGCTGGAGATGGGCAATGGCAATCCGACCGTCGACACGCTCGCGGCGGTCGGTAGTGCGTTGGACGTGAGCCTCCGCCGTCTGGTCACCGAATGGGGCACACCGGTCTTCGTGCAACGAGCCGACGAAGGGGAGTGGAGCGAGTTCGCCGGTCGACAGGAACGACCCCTCGACGAGATCTACGGCTCCGGCTACGTGAGGACCCTCCTGCTGAGGATGTCCCGCGGAGACGACTCGGGCGAGATCCAGCCGCATGCTCCTGGGACCATCCACCACGTGTACATCGTCTCCGGCAAGGTCAGACTCGGTCCGGTCACCGACCTCGTCGAAATCTCGGCGGGCGACTTCGTGCGCTTCCCGGGCGACATCGTCCATAGGCAGATGTGCCTCAGTGATCGGGCGCTGCTGCACATGGTCACCACGCTGCCGCAAGTACGGCAGTTCAGCCCAACCGTCCGGGAGCGTCACCAGACGTGATCGCTGTGCCGTTGACCGGAACGACCCCAGGACCCGACCAGGGGCGGCCTCGATAGTTGGCGGGTGACCAGCACCCAGCGTGAAGGCAGCGCCGTCGATGCCGCCGGTCGGCTCGCGGCAGATCGGCTGCTGGCAGCGATCGCCGGCCGCCGCCCCTGCCCGCCCGTTCGCGACCTGATCGGCCCCGACGACGTCACCGCGGCTTATGCCGTGCAGCGGATGGTGCAGGGGGCGCGGCTGGAAGCGGGATCCCGGGTGGTGGGCCGGAAGATCGGCCTCACGTCTCTGGCAGTACAACGGCAGCTCGGCGTCGACCAGCCCGATTTCGGGATTCTCCTCGACGACATGTCGGTCGACGAATCCTCTGTGGTGCCCATGAGTCGCGTGCTCCAGCCCCGCGTCGAAGCCGAGGTTGCCTTCGTCGTGGGGGAGGACCTCGCCGATGGGGCGTTGTCTCTCGAGCAGGTGCGCTCCGCGATCGACTACGCCGTGGCTGCGCTCGAGATCTGCGACAGCCGGATCACCGACTGGGACATCACCTTTGGCGACACCGTTGCCGACAACGCCTCGGCAGGGCTCTTCGTCCTCGGCTCGCAGCGCAGGACACTCCGGGAGTTCAGTCCGAAGGACGTCACCATGACGATGACGGTCACCGGTCAGGAGATGGCCACGGGCACCGGCGCTGCCTGCCTGGGCGATCCCTTGATCGCCGTCCAGTGGCTGGCACGACAGGCTCGCGACCTGGGCGAGCCCTTGCTCGCCGGGCAGGTCATCCTCTCCGGTGCCCTGGGCCCGATGCGCCCGGTCATCCCTGGTGCCGAAGTCACCGCTGTCATCTCCGGACTGGGCGAGGTCTCGGTCCACTTCAGCGAGGAGTGAACATGTCCAAGACGAAGATTGCGATCATCGGCTCGGGCAACATCGGCACCGACCTGATGATCAAGGTGATGCGCACCAGCCGGCACCTCGAGATGGCCGCGATGGTTGGCATCGACCCCAACTCGGACGGTCTGGCCCGCGCCGACCGCCTCGGAATCGCAACGACAGCCGCTGGCGTGGACGGGCTGATCGCGCTCGACGGCTTCGACCAGATCGACATCGTCTTCGACGCCACCTCGGCCAAGGCCCACCAGCACAACGCGGGCAGGCTCCAGCCACTCGGGAAGCGAATGATCGACCTGACGCCCGCGGCCATCGGGCCGTACGTCGTCCCAGCGGTCAATCTCACCGATCATCTCGACGCACCGAACGTGAACATGGTGACCTGTGGCGGCCAGGCCACCATCCCCGTCGTGGCCGCGGTGTCCCGGGTCGTCCCCGTCGCCTACGCCGAGATCGTCGCCTCTATCGCCTCGAAGTCGGCCGGCCCCGGCACCCGCGCCAACATCGACGAGTTCACCGAGACCACCTCGGCCGCCATCGTCGAGGTCGGCGGCGCACGTCGGGGCAAGGCGATCATCATCCTCAACCCGGCCGAGCCCCCGCTGATCATGCGGGACACCGTGTTCTGCCTGGTCGACGCACCCGACCCGTCGGTCCACGATGAGATCCGGGCATCGGTGGAGAAGATGGTCGCCGACGTGGCGGCGTACGTTCCTGGTTACGCACTCAAGCAGCAGGTCCAGATCAACCCGATCCCCGACGACCAGCCGATCGAGACGCTCACCGACGGCATCCGGCCGACCCACCAGGTCTCGGTATTCCTCGAGGTCGAAGGCGCGGCGCACTACCTGCCGGCCTACGCCGGGAACCTGGACATCATGACCTCGGCCGGGCTGCAGGTGGCCGAGCGGATCGCCGCCGCCAAGGAGGCCGCCCGATGAGCCTCCCGATCTACGTGCAGGACGTGACCCTGCGTGACGGCATGCACGCCGTCCGGCACCGTCTCGGCCTCGACGACCTCAAGCGCATCGTGATCGCACTCGACGACGCCGGCGTCGACGCCATCGAAGTCGCGCACGGCGACGGGCTCGCGGGCGGCTCGGTGAACTACGGGCCCGGTTCGCACACCGACTGGGAGTGGATCGAGGCAGCCGCCTCGGTGCTGACCCGGGCCCGGCTCACCACGCTGCTCCTACCCGGAGTCGGCACGATCCACGAGTTGAAGACCGCCTACGACCTGGGCGTCCGGTCGGTGCGGGTCGCGACCCACTGCACCGAGGCCGACATCTCGGCCCAGCACATCGCGGCGGCCCGGGAGCTCGGGATGGACGTGTCCGGTTTTCTCATGCTGTCCCACATGGCCTCGCCCGAGCAGCTGGCCCACCAGGCCAAGCTGATGGAGTCCTACGGCGCCCACTGCGTCTACGTCACCGACTCCGGCGGGCGGCTGACGATGGACGACGTCGCCGCACGGGTGCGCGCCTATCGCGACGTTCTCGAGGACGAGACCGAGGTCGGTATCCACGCCCACGAGAACCTCTCGCTCTCGGTGGCCAACTCCGTGGTCGCCGTGCAGAACGGCGTCTATCGCGTCGACGCCTCGCTGGCCGGCCAGGGGGCGGGTGCCGGCAACTGCCCGATCGAGGCCTTCGTCGCGGTCGCCGACCTCATGGAGTTCAAGCACGGCTGCGACCTGTTCAAGCTGCAGGACGCAGCCGAGGACATCGTGCGCCCGCTCCAGGACCGGCCGGTCCGTGTCGACCGGGAAACGCTCACTCTCGGCTACGCCGGCGTCTACTCCTCGTTCCTCCGCCATGCCGAGCGCGCAGCCGAGCAGTACGGCGTCGACGTCCGGCAGATCCTGATGGAATGCGGTCGCCGCCGCCTCGTCGGCGGCCAGGAGGACATGATCGTCGACATCGCCCTCACCCTGACGACGTCCGAAGGCGAAGGTCTGCTGGCCGACGTCACGCCTTGAGCGCACCCTGACGCGACATCCACGCCGCGACCTGGCTTCTCGACGTGAAGCCCAGCTTTGCCAGGATGCGTTCCACGTGACCGTCAGCCGTTCGCTTCGACACCACCAGCCGCTCCGCGATCTCCCGATTGGACAGACCGGCTTCGATCAGCGCCGCCACCTCCAGCTCTCGCTTCGTCAACGGACCCTGCACGCCGCGCCGCTCCACGTGGACTGTCCCCACACCCAATGCCAAGTCGATGACGTCGTCGAGGTCACGCAGCGGTCTCACGCTCGATGCCTCGATGACCGACGAAGCGGACCCGGGCGTGCGCCGCTCCGCCCAGCCCAGTAGTTGAGGGCCGAACGCGCCGAGCGACGTTCCGAGCGACCGCCAGACCCGCCCGGCCGCCACGAGCAACGCCCCGGCAGCTCTGGTGCGGCGCTGGTCGAACGCGACCCAGGCGAGAAGGCTGGTCGTGAGTGCGACGCAGATCGGATCGCGCAGGACGCTCATCAGCCGCAGCACCGCGTGTCCTGTGCTCTCCGCCTCGTCCAGCTTGCCTTGTCGCCACTGCGCGACGGCCATCACCCACATCGCGTACACCCGGGCGGATCGGTCGCCACAACGCTCGCTCATCTCCACGGTCGTCGTACTGACTTCCAGCGCTTCCTCCGGACGATCCGACAGAAGGAGCGCTGTCGCGAGCATGTAGCGCGCGGTGAGCTCGAGGAAGAGGTCGTCCCCAAGCGTGTGGTGCCCGTCCGCTGCGGCGCGGAAGTAGCCGATCGCCTCCACCGGGTTTCCGCTGAACAGGGCGAGGAGCCCCCGCCAATGCTGGACGTGGACGGAGCGGCTGTTGGCCGGCAGTTCCGCAGCATGCTCGAGCTCCTCCAGCAGGCTGCGCGCGCTGGTGTGGTCGCCCTGGAGGAGTGCGATCCAGATGACCAGCCAGAGACACTCGGTTCGCGCGATCGAGGGCTCGGTCTGTTCTCGGAGCATCGCCTCGATGCGCATGCGTCCCTCGGCGAGCAAGCCGCCCGAGAGCCAGTGGTACCGCAGCCTGCTCAGCAGTTCGAGGCCCACCAAGCCTTCGCCCTCGGAGTCTGCGCTCCACTGAAGCGCCGCGACGTAGCTGGCGTGATCTTGACGCATCTGTGCCAGAAGGTCCGGCTGGTCAGGTCCGCACCAGCGCGCAAAGGTCTCCTCCGCGCGATCCATCATCGCGTCTCGGTGCCGACGCTCGAGATCTGCCGTCTCACCGGCTTGATCAGCGAGCTCGGCAGCGACCTCCCGCAGTGGGGCGAGAAGCCGATAGCGCATGCCTCCGGCCTCGCGGCTGGTCAGAAGGATCGACTGGCCGACCAGGCGCTCCAAGGCATCCATGACCTCGTCGCCAGTGAGGCCGTCGAAGGCGCACACAGCCTCGGCGAGCTCGAGATCGAAGTCCGACGGGAACACGGACAGGCGACGCCACAGAACCTGACCGCGCTCGGAGCAGAGCTCATAGCTCCACTCCACGAGCGCGCGGAGCGACTGGTGTCGCGGCGAGACGCCCACGCCAGGGCCTGCCAGGCTCGTGAGCCGATGTCCGAAGCGCCGAACCATCTGTTCGACCGTCAGCGTTCGCAGTTTGACCGCTGCCAACTCGATCGCAAGCGGAAGTCCCTCGACAAGCGCGCACAACTCTATGACGGCTTCGGCGTTCTCCTCGGTGACCTCGAAGTCCGGCGCCACAGCTTGTGCGCGGTCGACCAGGAGCGCCACCGAGCCGTCCATCACCAACTCGCCCGCCGGGGTCTTCGCGGCAGGCACGCTCAGTGGCCGAACCGGGAGCAGGACCTCACCCGGAACTCCGATCGGCTCACGGCTCGTCGCGACGACCCGAAGGCGTGGCGCGGCATTGAGCAGGTCCGGCAGCAGTGCTCGGACGGGCGTCAGGACGTGCTCGCAGTTGTCGACGACGAGCAAGGCCTGTTGGTCCTCCAGGAAGGCCGACAGTTTCTCGCGTTGTGCGCGAGCGGACTGGTCGGTCATCCCCAAGGACTGGACGATGGCGGCCTCGACGTCCTCCACCCCAGCGTCGATGCGGAGGTCGCCCAACGAGGTGAGCCAGACCCCGTCGGTGAATCCGGTCCGCATCCGGAACCCGACTTCCAGTGCCAGCCTGGTCTTGCCGACTCCTCCGGGACCCGTCAGTGTGACCATTCGGGACTGGGTGAGCGCCCGCTTGGCGTCTTCGAGCTCGTGCCTGCGGGCAACGAGCCCGCTCAGCGCGGGCCCGACGGGGTTTCCGCCCCGTCGAGGTGCCTGCGCACGAGTCATAGTGGGATCGTAGGTCTGACGAGGTCACGGGCGTAGTCGCGATTCATGGAGTCAATCACCTCCCTGACGGTGGCTGAGGCCATCACGTTGTCGAGAGGCCACGCCCTAGGTGTCGAACTCGATCCATGACCGCTGGGCAGGTCGCGGGTCTTCTCGCCAGCGCCCACCCACCGTTTACAGAGCAGCCACGAGCCGAGTGGCCTGGTCGATCGCGCGCTTGGCATCCAGCTCGGCCGCAACGTCCGCTCCTCCGATGAGATGCACCGGCACGCCGGCCGACTGCAGCGCGTCGTAGAGGTCCCGGTTGGGCTCCTGACCAGTGCACAGGATCACGTTGTCGACCCCGAGCACCCGCTTCTCGTCACCGACGAGGTAGTGCAAGCCCTCGTCGTCGATGCGGTCGTAGGTCACCCCTGCGACCATCTCAACCCCTCGGTGCTTGAGTTCGGTGCGGTGGATCCAGCCCGTCGTCCTGCCCAGCCCGGCACCGACCTTCGTCGGCTTCCGCTGCATCAGCGTGACCTCCCGAGGGGATGGCCACCGGAGAGGAGCTGTGAGTCCACCAGCGTCCTTGTGGTCGGGGTCGACTCCCCACTGGGCGAGGAACTGGGGCACATTGGTACTGAGGTCTCGTCCACTGTCGGTGAGGTACTCGGCCACGTCGAAGCCGATTCCACCGGCACCGAGGATCGCGACCTTCCGGCCCACGGGCCGCTTGTCGCGCAGCACGTCGAGATAGCCCAACACCATGGGGTGATCGACGCCCGTGATGTCCGGCGTCCTGGGACGAACTCCCGTCGCGAGGACGACCTCGTCGTAGCCGAGCAGATCCGAGGCGGCGACCGTAGTCCCCAGCCGTAGCGAGACGCCGGTGGCGTCGATCCGGTGCCGGAAATAGCGGAGGGTCTCATCGAACTCCTGCTTGCCAGGCACCTGGCGCGCCACGTTCAGCTGGCCGCCG
>Ga0068860_100006761_pt1 | contig 11501 bp, 8 predicted proteins | sample KBSSwiS32_FD_66597 | JGI IMG/M metagenome (GOLD analysis project Ga0068860, IMG submission 66597) | Switchgrass rhizosphere microbial communities from Kellogg Biological Station, Michigan, USA - KBS Switchgrass S3-2 | ecosystem: Host-associated > Plants > Roots > Rhizosphere > Soil ... | reverse complement strand
CCAAGTAGGTCAAAATCACTCGTACCCAAAAACCTTGCAAATGCGAGATTTGAGGCACCGGTGGCTGCGACATAGTCGTCACCAGCTATCGCAACATCAAAGGCGTCACGAGAAAACCCAGCGACGTCGAGCACCTCGGCAAACTTATATGACGTGACCTTCCAATCGGCATCGGTCGCAGCCCGAGGGCTGGGGCTGCGACGAGGCGTATCGACCGTGTTCGAGTGCAAAATTCGAAAATACGGGCGGTTAGGTGCGTAAAATCCTATCTCGGCCTGATACGAGCCGTCTGCGTCAACATCAAACCAGTAGTTGCCCGCGGCGTCCGTTGGATGTATATCTTCGTGACCATGTTTTTTGTCGACCAGCTTGAGGACCAGTGAGTAGCTGCCGAGATCATCGCCGAAAACATTCTTAAGCAACGCCCATGGATTCTCCTTGACCGACCAGTAGAAGTAAAGACGAGTTGGGGTCTGCATCTGCAGACGAGCTCGGTTCTCACGAGGTAATTCGGGCAAGATTACATCAGCGAGGGCCTCGAAAACAGGTGAGACGGCGGATTCAACCTTTTCGGACGACTTCCTGACGGGTTTGGGTTTAACAACACCGTCAACTTTGTCGTTCTTTTTGGCTGTTTTCGCTGGCTTTTTGGCTACAGGTTTGACGACCTTAGCCACCCGTTTTTTTACAGGCGAAACGGCATCATCAACGACCTCGGCAAAAGGATCCAAAACGATCTCTTTCGACGCTTTCTTCACCGTCTTTTTCACCTGGGCAGCATCGACCTTGACTTGAGTAGCTTTTTTGGCAACCCGCTTCTTCGCTGGTACTTCCTCAACTGCCGATGCGAAAGGATCGGTCTCAACCGGTGTCTTTTTAGCCGCGACTTTCTTGGCCGTCGTCTTCTCTGTCTGAATATTCGTATCCATAATACAAAAACCGCAAACTAAAAGTATGCGGTCTTTAAGCCAAACTTACAAGTTAAATTCGGTATTTACGTAGTTTTAATCGCGGATTTGAGCTTGACCTCGATCTTGCCGTATCCGGTGTCGATCTGTGCCCGGACGGGAATGCGACGGGCGTCATCGGTGATCCATATCACCATTTTGCCTTTTTGTTCGATGAGGCTCTTTGGCCCGAATATCTGGGGCTCAACCCGAAAACACAATATCTTTCCAAGCACTGTTTTCTGTTCTTCGCGTGCCGTGACAACTACCGGCACGTTATATACCAGCCCCGAGTCGCTGACCGAGAATTCAAATCTCTTCCCGATCGCCAAAGGCTGCAGTCGCAGCGAATAGATCGCCGAGATCATATCCTGGATGGATGATCCGATCTCTGACGCTATACGTCGTGGCGGGCGATTACGGTCCTTTGGGTCGGTTTCGACATACGTTACACGCTTTTCCTTGTAATCAAACAAGGCCTCGCTATCGCGTACACGCTCTTTTTGAACGTCGTGTTTCGTTGTCTTCAGTATTCGAAAAGTCGTCAGATCTATCGTCGACTCATACTGCTGCAGGAAACTATATCGAAACAACTTAAGAAGCGTTCCTTTCGAGACGGCTTCGGTCTTTACTAAAAGCTGGTTGGCAGCGGGGCCGGCCGACGCCGTAAACGTCAACTCGGCGATTGAGAGTCCGCGCAGGATCTTGTTCAATTTGCCATCGTATTTGAGCGTTTCGCCAGTAAACATCGTCCCCGGCATGGCCGTCTGCCCCATGGTCGGCTGGGCAAAATTAACAAGCGCGAAGGCCGCGATCAGGGCGGCTAAGACCATCGATCTGAAGATCATCGATTTCATAAAACTAAGGAAGAAAATAGGCCTTTGCAGTTAAGACCGCAATTGCGATGACGGCTCCGATGGCCGCACGGTATTCGCGATAACGCAAGTATAGCTGAAAATCGAATTTCACGCCCGTTTTCCGCCAGGGCGTGAGTCTCGGGACAAAGAGCGGTACATTGCTCTCATATTCGTCAAAATCCGCGCCAAATATCGCCCGGATATCTTCTGCTTCGACGCGCATAACGGGCAAATAGATGCCGATGAAGAGAGCGCTAAAAACCAATGCGAGCCACCACACGCCTGCCGCTACCGTGAATCCGACACCAAGGATGAAGCTGCCGACATAGAGTGGGTTGCGAGTGTAGGCGTAAGGGCCGCTGACCGCGAGCTCCTTAGCCTTGCGGATATGTCCGGATGACCATGCGCGGATCGCGACGCCAATAAACGCAATGGCTCCGCCGATCGCGATGCTCAATATTGTCGGTTTTGCAAAGACCAAAAAAAGAATCGCAAATGCAAATCCGAGCGGTACACGTATCCGCTGCAGGAGCCGTTTTCCCTCAATTGCCATAAATCATATTTGAACACGCCCTGGCTTAATTACTTTAGCTAGCCGCCGCTCAACGGCCAAAAAAACCATCTCGACATCTGAATCCATACATATCCATTTTGAGCATGTACGACGGTGGCAATCGACGCGGCAGTCGATGTCTTCGCGTTCAACGCAGATGTCGTCGGGGTTTGGGCTGCCGTTTCGCCACCATGGGGTCGGCCCAAAAAGTCCAACGACCGGTGCTCCGGCGGCGACCGCAATATGCGTCGGGCCTGTATCACCGCCGACATAAACTGTCGCGCGTTTTGCCATCTCATAAAAACCCTTAAGACTCGGCTGCGCCAACAAAAGCTTGCCCGAACGGCTGTTTGCCGCAACCTTCTCGGCCAGTTCTCTCTCTTTCGGCCCCGTAACGACGATAGAGGGCAGGCCATGTTCCTTCCAAAGCCGGTCGGCAAGCTGTCCGAATTTTTCGGCGTGCCAGAGCTTCGTTACCCAGCCTCCAGCCGGATTTAGCAGCGCGAACCTGCTGCCACCTACATTCTGTATGACCGTATCGGCCTCGGCGGCATATTCGGCAGAGCTTGCCATCGGAAATTCAAGATCTTGTTCCGGCACAGCGATATTCAGCGCGCCCGCAGCGAGAGTGAGGCCCTTACGATAAACGTCTATGGTCTTTGGGATCTTTACCGTATCGGTCAAGAGCAGCCGGCTCGCCGGTTCGCGTAACGCGTCACGCGAATAGCCCCAACGACTCTTCGCCCCCGACAACTTGGCGATCATCGCCGATTTCAAAAGCCCTTGGAAATCGAGCGACACATCGAATTTGAATTGTCGGAGCATTTTAAGCTGTCGCCCCGCGCTTGGTAGGATCCCGCGGATCATCCGCCGTCCGCGCATACTGTGCGTATCGACCTCAATTAAGTTGTCGATCAACGGATTCTCGCGAAGTATCTCAGCCGAGCGCGCCTCGACGACCCAGGATATCTCAGCATCCGGCAGACCTCGACGGATCGCCGCTAGCGACGGCAAAGTATGGATGATGTCTCCGATACTGCCTAGCTTTACGATAAGAAGCCGCATTGCCTATATATGGTAAAGGTTTATCGCCATATCGGTAAACACAGCTTTTTTATTTGGTCATATTAACTAACAATATCCGCCCGGCACAGTCAGCGTGAAAAATTTTCATTTTGATGCTACAAATGAAAATTAACAAGGACACCGCGGGGGGCGATATGAATCTACACAATCGTATTTATCGATCATGTTTTATCTTACTGCTCATAACGGCCGGGAATACCGTCTTTCCATTTGCGGCTCATGGATCATGCCGTTTAGGGGCGTCGCTGACTTGGGTTTCCTTCGCTGATATTTGGAGCAAGATCTTCGTTTATGGTGATACCGGAGTGTTGGGTGAAGTACAGGTCGCGGTCCGCGACAGCGTTACCGGCGAACATATTCCGGCAAGAATAAGCTTCGTTTCGAAAGATGGTGCGGCTCAGACGTCCTTTACCGACCCTCTCGGTCGCGGCAGTTTTCACCTTCCCACAGGACGAAATGATCTGGAGATCACCGCGCACGGATACAACTCTCTAAAGGCCTATGTCGAGCCCGGTAAAACGCCTCTGAGCATAACTGTTTGGCTCGACCCTCTGGAGGTTCCGGTCGAAACGCAGCCCGAACTCATAGCGTCGGATCTGCACAACGGATCGACACTTATTCACGGACATGTCTTCGACGATGAGAGCGGCAAACCGGTAAGCGATGCTCATATCTATCTCGAAAACGCCACGGCTGACGGCAGATCTGACAGCAACGGATACTTTCGGCTCTACGTTCCGACGCCCCCGGTCGATCCGGCCGGAGATCTACCGGGAACAGACGATCTTATGGTCGAGGTGAATGGCAAGGTTGTTTATAGCCGAGATAATATGTTTGTGGCCGCCGGTGCCACGCATCTCATAATTGACATAAACCGCAGCACTCCCGTCACAATCGACGACACGCACAAACTCATGCTGAGCCGAGTCGGACAGGAAAACCCCCAATCCAAACTCGCAGAGCCGTCCGAAAGTAATACGGAACCTGATCAAGGCGTTCTCAGCGAAACTGACCAGCCATCGACCGTAACCGTGCCGACGAGCATTCGTGTCGGTTCGAGTTGCCCCACAAAATTGACCTGCTCAGTCTTCAACGTTTACACCCTCGATACATATACCAGGCTGGGCCTCGATGACGAATGGATCTCGTCCTGGAACACAAATTCGCTCAAAGCCGGAGCTATAGCCTTTCGCAGCTACGGCGTTTACCATGTTTTTCATCCGATGACGGCTAATTACGATATCTGCAATACGACGTCTTGCCAGGTAATGGATCCGGCGGATTCGGCAACGAGTACGGACACCGCAACCGCCCAGACGACGGGATCGATCGTGGTTGACAGCACCGGCACTAATCCTTTTTTTGCGGAGTATGCGGCCGAGAACAATGGTAATTCATGTCCTGATGGAACCACGGGGAACAACGGGACGTGGCCCTGCATGAGCGATATTGTCGATGCGGGACAAACTTTTAACGGACACGGCCGTGGAATGTGCCAATGGGGAACGCAGCGCTGGTCCGTTAACCAGGGCAAGGACTTTATCTGGATCGTCAATCATTATTACAACGATAATGGCAGCGGCACCGGATTGCGGACCGGTATCCTCCAAAGTTCGGCAAATTCAGTGCTGCCGCCCCCGACTTTGGCTACGCCCGGCGTATCTAACGTGCTCCCTGGCGCGGCGATCACCTCGTTGGCCCCCACGTTCGAATGGCAAGGCATGGCCGGTGCAGATGGATACTCGCTTTATATCAGTAAGTTTAACGGCTCAACCTATGATCTGATATTCAATTCGGAAACCGTCGTTGGCCAGCCGTTGACAGGCACGACTTATACGCTGCCTAACGGTTTTTTGCAGGTAAATGAACAATACCGGTGGAATATGAGCTCGCATAACGCCGCAGGTTATGGCTCACCCAATACTTTTCGCACGTATTTTTATGTGAGTTTACCGGCCATTGTAAACGGACGGGTCCTGACGCCCGATGGACGTGGCCTGCGAAACGCCTCGGTCGCTCTGATCGATCCACAAAACAACAAAAGGATCATCACAACCAATTCCCTCGGCAATTTTACGTTTGACAACGTCCCCACGGGACCAAGCTACACGATAACCGTCACATCAAAGCTCTATCGTTTTGCGTCGCAAACTGTACAGATCACCAGTGACTTAACACTTCCGAATTTTGTGGGACAGGAATAGCCCGTCAAACGATGTTGGTCAAGCCGCCCAGCTGGTTATCCACGTTGCGAAGCTGACCCACGCATCCGTTCCCATAAGTGTTATCCGTATCGGATAGGATGCGATCAGTATCAGGCTTCCGATCAGGAAGACCTTGTTTAGCTTCCTGTTGCTCCACGTATCGTACACGAGCAGTGCTATTGTCAGCACGGTCGGGACGCCGAAAAAGTAGAGCGGGCCGAATGCCTGGAGAGATGCGATGGGGATACGCGCGATTGCAGGCGGCAGGAAATTGATCACCGTCAGCAGCATCAGGCGTTTGTGATTTGCAAGCTGCGTTCGGTAGTAGATCGCCGCTCCAAACAACAGGGCGAACATAACGAGGTCAAAGAACGGCACCGCAAAGAAACGTATGATGGGAATATCGGGCGGTGCCGATGCCGCGCCAAATTTTGCGGCATGAGCGGCGGTGAAAAACCCTACAAAAAGGATGGCTGTCGCCAGTGCGACGCCGAGCCATCCCATTTTCATATGGGTTTTTACATTTTTCGAACGGATCAGCCAAACCTGCGCTATAAAAAATCCGACCCACAATGTCATCAACAGCCCGTGAAGGTGGACCAGCAGGTTTGCAAGGGGCGGTGTGTCGAACGCAAACTTGACATAATACGTCCGCCCAAAACCGATCAGGACCACGATCGGAAACAGGATCGCCATGAGGGCAAACAGCCGTCGATCATACCTCCGCCAGTCAAAGGGTTCATTCATCGCCATATATTTTCTCCGTTAGTGTTGGTGAATTTAGATAACGCGAGATTCTACAACGATTTGAGTGGATTGTGAAATCCGTCGTCGTCCGTTCTAGAAGTTTGCCAGGACAACGGTGTTTGCCACACCAATGCTGCCCGGGCCAGGCGCCCTGGGAGGCGGCGCCAAAAAGCCCTGAATGGCCCACAACTTGACGAGCGTTCGCGTGTCACCGCGGCCGAACCGGTCGGCGAGCAGGCTCATCCGGTCGAGATCGGCCTTACCGAGCAGTTGTATTTGCTGCACATATCGAAACATAAGCAGGCCGCCGCCGAAATTGCCGTTTGCCCGCATGACAAGCTCGCCTTTTTTGAAAGTCCGGTCACGTTTGTTGTATTTGCTTAGGGTGGCCGACGCCTGGACCATGTCGTTGAACTCATTTATCACCGGCTCAAACATACGAAATGCGATCTCCGGATCAACCGCGGAATAGCCCCTGACCACCTCCATTATGTCGGCGAGATCGTCTTCGTCGTCCGGGTAGTCCTTTGTAAGAGCTTTGGCGTCGGTCATAAAGAGCTTTGCCGATTCTATGTCCTTATCGGCCCCCTTGGCCCGGACCTGTACCGCAAGAGCGACGAGACGCTGGATCTGCATCCTCCTGTTTGTCAACGTACCGATCAGGCGTCGCGCCTCATCGATCTTTCCGGCGGCAGCGGCACGCATGATCTTTGCTGCATCAAACTGCTCCTGCGCCGTCGCTCGTGTCTTGTCGTCCGGTATCTGATCGATGAGTTTTTTCGCACGTGCCTCGTCGGCGATCTGGCCGATCTTGGACGTCAGGATCGGATAGATCTGACGCTTTTCGTTATCATTAGTGACCTTCGACAACTGTGTTAGCAGGTCCTCTGGCGTCGAGCTCGGGCTCCATGCCCGCTGCATATTCATCGCCCCACGCATCTCGGTCGGCGTGCTTTTTTTGTTCTCTGCGTCACGCTGTTTGAGCAAGGCGATCCTCTCGGGCACGTATTTTTCAAGCACGGGGATCGACTGCGTCACCATCATCGTCGATGCCATTGACTTCGACGGAACTAGCAATGCGTTGAGCATTTTGTTGGCAAGATCCTTTAGAGAAGCGTCGGCAAATGCGAAGGGCTTAACCTTTGAATCCGGGGACGGTGGTTGGGCCGGCCGCGATCCGTATTGCAAAAAGCTAAGCGCGTTGCGAAGGTCATCCTGATTTCTTGCCAGGTCCGCGTCCGAAAGCTTTGTAATCACCGAGGCACCGAGATCCGTAGCGGTTTTTGGATCTTTTTGATTCAGCTGCTGCAAAAGTGATATTAGTCCCGGTGTGACGCTCTTTGCCATGCTGTCCTTTATCAGCTTGATCATCTTGTCAGGGTCGCCGGCGGCGGCGAGCTGCGAGAAACGCTGTTCGAGAGCGATCTCCTGGGTGGCGCGGGCCCTGTCTTGATCAAAGATCGTCGCAACACCGTCCGTCTTGACGTCGGCGACGGCCGCCTTTGCCACAGCGTCCGCAAGCCTCGGCGAACGCGTCTGAAGCAGCAACTCGAGAGCAAGGTCGGCGTCGTGTTTGGCGACCAAATTCAAAACGTCGTTGCGCGGATCACCCTGATCCCCGAAATCGAAGTTCGGCTCGGTGCTGTCGCTCCGTTCTTTTTCGGCCTCGGCATTGTAGGTGATAATCTCTGAGGCGGCATTGCGAAAAAGCTCGCGTGAACGTTTGTCGTCATACTTCCAATAAAGATCGGCCACCATCCCGTAGACGACAGCCCGGTTTTGCGCGAGGCGTAGGCCGTTGGCATCGGCCACTGACTGGTCGAGCATCTGTACGACGCGTTCGTCCATCTCTTTCTTTTTCTTGGCCTTTTCTTCTTCGGCGGCCGGATCGATTGGCTGCGGGGTTGGCTTCGGCTGTGTTTGGGCAACGGCGGACGAGGAAACGGAAATGAAGATCGTAGTTAAAAGGATAAGCTTTCGAAATAACATCGCTCAGCTCCTATCGAATGATTGTGTAATTGAACGCGCGGAATTATATCACAAGGCCATTCGGCCTATGTTCTATGGAGAGTAAGACGTATCTCACAGAGATTTGGACACATTATCTTGCCGATTGTGAGAAATATGAACTGTGATCTCTACACCTGGTATCGCTCAAGTATCTTAAGACGCTTGGCAACCATCTCTCCTGTAAGACCCATGTCGATAAGTTCCTCGGGAGAGCGGGTCTCGATCCACTTTCTTGGAATGAGAGCACACAACGCAAACGCATCGGCCTCGCATTCTTTGCGAGTGCGACGGCCGACGCTGTGAAAGTTTGCGGTCGCTCCGGATTCGGGCGTGTGAAACAGAAAATGTGCGAGTTCGTGAAACAGGATAAGAAGTTTTTCGACGGACGTGAGTTTGCTGTCAACGGCTATAAAGTCACGGCCCATCACGCGATAGTAAAAGCCGCCAGTCGTGAGCGGCATCTCTGTTACATTGATCTTAAACCGCCGGCAAAGGCGATAGAAATCATCCTCATTCATCGGACGCTCGTTCCAGCCGATGCGGAGGTCTTTGATCTTGTCGGTAAGAAATCGCATAACGGGTGAGAGACGTGTGCCGTTAATGCAACATTGTAGCACGAATGCGTATCGACGCAAATCTGTTATTTTGTGAGGGCGCGGTCAAGAGCCTTTTTTGCATCGCGGACAGCGGCGATCTTGTCCGCCGGCGAGAAACTCTCCCAGCCATTAAAGAAAACGACGCCGTAATCCTTAGGACATTTGCGGCCCTCGTGTCGAAACCACTCGTTCATGATCTTTTGCGGGTCGTCGAGCCTCAACACAACAGCCTCCACGTCGAAAAAAGCAGTTTGATCGACCGCCCCGAGGTCCTGAATACCGTCTACCTTTGTCGCTAATTTTTGATCGATGATCTCGCCGATCTTTTCCTCCAAAAAACGGCCTAGCCCGATCGGGGCCGTGTCGCCGGCGTACATATTGCCAGTGCCGATGAGGAGCCAGTTGAGCGATACGCCCGTCTCTAACGCGATCTTTATCAAAACCTCGGGTGCGGGAAGCCGACCCTGATAATAATTTCGCACTGTCGCGTGGGGCATTTTCAGCCTGCGTGCGACGTCCGCCATCGAAGCATTTTCAAAGGCCGTGCTGAGCCGCTCAATAAATTCTCTATTCATAATTGTTACGCAACATATGTGTTGGAATACACAGCAAATGTTACTACGTGTTTCGCCGATCTCAAAACCTAAATCGCAAGCGAAAACTTGACACAACAGCCATCTGAAACGTATATTTTGAAGTTCGGCCAAGCCGAAACGATGGGCGGAAAGCCTATTTTTGCCAAAAAGCCGGTAAACTTACCGGTCTCAGTCAAGCCGTCCTAGCTCAGTTGGTAGAGCATTCGATTCGTAATCGAAAGGTCGTCGGTTCGACTCCGATGGACGGCTCCATTATTTTCAACAAGTTATGGGCATTCACTGAGTGTCCATTTTCTTTTGCACCCATGTCGGCGGCACACAGTTTTTAATGTTGCAAAACTTATCGTATAAGAGAATTTGCTGCTTGGGCGAGTTCGAGCCGCGTGAGAGCTCGATTTGGGTTGAATTGATTGCCGTCCAGCCTGATGAAGCCATTTTGCAAAGCAACGGCGACATAACCACGCCATTGCGCCGGAATGGTTAATGAGTCGGTCACACTTGGAGACAGCGAGCTGGACGCTGCAAGATTGTCCAGATTCGCGGCCTTTACAAATGCGATAGCGGCAACAAGCTTGGACGCGGAAATGTTTGGATAAAATCTGTCGCCGGCCGCAGCGTCGTAAAATAGCTTTCCATTCGGATTTGCCTGAACGCTTTCTACCGCATTTCTCGTCGAAAAGTCCTTTACATCCGTGAAAAGAGGACTTGCAGCCATATACTGCGAAACCAATCCGGCCCGCACGAACGTGGCCGCAAGATCAAATCGTGAAACCGGCGAATCGGGGCGAAACTTTCGCCCCTCGGGCAGCATAACGTTGGTAAGCAGGCTCTTTTCTGCCTCGGCCACCATATCGGGTGAAAGAGAATTCAGATCAAGCATAGTGGGATACACGGCTTGGGTCACCTCGACGGCCGCATACACATTTTGCGACGTGCCGATACCACCAGTGTGCTGGACAACGGACCTATAGGCCTGGCTCGACGGATTTCTTAGCACGATCTCCTCACGTCGGCCGGTAAGCCCGGGCAAATTCAGGTAATTCGATTCACCGATCAGAGTGCCGCCTGAATTGTAAAGCTTCAGCCCGAAATCATTAGTGCTAAGCCCCCACGAGACCCCGACCGTGGCCTGTACGACGTTTGACGGCATCTGAATATTGTCAGAACGCGCAACGCCCGGAAACACCAACGCTGTAAAGTTTTGAGAGGTCGATGTGGCAAAGCGGACCGAATTCGTCGAAAGCGTGGAGCGGAATACGCCCATCTGGCGGGCCGGGAAAGCAGCCTGCAAAACTGCGGCATATGTATTCAGCATTCCGGCACCAGTCTCGTGATAAAAATACTTTGGCAGCGGCGTGGCGGTGCGGCTCAGTATATCTTTAATGTCGGCAGGCCGCAGGGATGAGTTTGCCTCCAACATGAGGGCGATCGCCCCGGCAACCTGAGGTGCCGAGAATGAGGTGCCGCTGGCCGTGGTGTAATAAGGCAGCTCGGTCGCGCTGAGCCGCTGAGTATCAGCTCCGCCGAGACCGCTGACGCTCGTCGTCGTCGCGGCATTTCTAAGACTGATCACATTTACACCGGGAGCAACCAAAGTTGGGCTTTGCCCGTCGCCGCCAAAGATGCCCCGGGATGAAAATGATGCCAAAACTCCATTTTGGTCTGTTGCCCCAACACCGATCACCCAGGGAGCCATGGCGTACGGATTCAAGGTTCCGTTTCCCGGCCCCGTGTTACCTGCCGAAAAGACAACGTTAACGCCACCGTCGGTAAGCATTTTTGTGGCTATGTTTACCGGATCGTTGCTGTCGTATACGGTATTGGCCGAAAAACTGCAGTTGACCACGCGGACATTGTAATCTGCTCCTCTTTCGAGAAGGTAATCAAAACCCGACAACACGCTGG
>Ga0068860_100006760_pt1 | contig 11502 bp, 10 predicted proteins | sample KBSSwiS32_FD_66597 | JGI IMG/M metagenome (GOLD analysis project Ga0068860, IMG submission 66597) | Switchgrass rhizosphere microbial communities from Kellogg Biological Station, Michigan, USA - KBS Switchgrass S3-2 | ecosystem: Host-associated > Plants > Roots > Rhizosphere > Soil ... | reverse complement strand
GACAGTTCATCAAACGCACCCTAATTCCCGCGGGCGCTCTTTGCCTTCCTTCCGTGCTCAATGCCCACTCTCTGTCTGTAGAGACTTCCCATATAGCGGAGACTCCTCTGAGCGCTCGTTTGAAGACCCTGACCCGCAATACGGCCTGGACGCTGATCACGGGGATCAAGGTTGCTTTTAAGACCTTCCATTGCCAGGGGATGGTGAGAATAGGAGATGAGTTCTGGGTGTCATCCGTTGAAATTGGAGCTACTATCGACGGCTTTGTGGACCGTACCAGCGGTAAAGGACATTTGTTCCGGATAGGCAGCGCGGGCAATCTGCTGGACGATATCTCCATAGGGGAAGGGAGCATCTTTCATCCCAGCGGCATCGACTTCGATGGTCAGTATATTTGGATCGCAGCGGCCGAATACCGTCCGGACAGCCAGGCCATCATCTATAGATTTGACCCCTCCAAAAAGGAATTAAAAGAAATGTTCCGCTGGGAAGATCATATCGGCGCCATCGCGCGAAATAAGGACACGAATACCTTGCATGGTATCAGCTGGGGTTCCCGGAAATATTACAAATGGGAGCTGGATGACAGCGGGAATGTCCGAATGCCCCTGCCTCCGCCAAAGGATGCCGCCCTGCTCAATCATGCCTTCTATATCGACTACCAGGACAATCAATGTTTGGGCGGACATGAGATGTTGTACACCGGCCTTTCGTCCTATAGGCGGCCGGGTGGTCAGCCCATGGCGCTGGGAGGACTGGAGATCGTCGACCTGGAGAAAGGACTGCCCGTACACCAGGTACCTGTCCAGCTATGGTCCCCTGTCACCGGAGCGGTCATGACACAGAACCCCAGCTTTTTTGAGCTGATGCCTGACAACAGGCTCCGGGCTTATTTTATGCCGGACGATAATGAATCCACGATATATGTATATGAGGCGTAAGAACGCGGCGGCGACCCATTTTCCGGAAATTATTTCCCAAATTTCCTGGCTTCCCTGAGCACGCTGTCCTGGTTGTTTATAAAAGTTTTTGGATAACGTACCTCAGGACTGGTCAGCTGATCCAGCTGCGCTATCTCCTCCGGCGTCAGGGTAAGATCTACCGCCGCCAGATTATCATCCATCTGGGCGATCCTGGAAGCCCCAATGATCACCGTAGACACCACGGGCCGGGTGAGCAGCCATCCGATGGCTACGGCGATGGGAGATGTCTGATGAGCGCGCGCGATATCTTTTACCTTGTCTACCACATCATACGCTTTTTCCCTGTCGAACAGACCCAGATCGAAGGTGTTGAGACGGCTGTCCGCCGGAGCGGGGTTTTCTCGTGTATACTTGCCTGTTAAAAAGCCGCTGCTGAGGGGACTCCATACCATCATGCCTAAACCATGGTGAAGGCTCATGGGGACGAACTCCTGCTCCACCTCCCTGTTCAACAGCGAATAGTGCATTTGGGAAGCTACCAGCGGGTGATAGCCGAGGGACTTCTGCAGCTGTAAGAGCGTAGCGGTTTTCCATGCCTGAAAGTTGGAGAGGCCTATATAGCGGACCTTGCCGCTTTGCACTAGCATTTCCAGGGTGCGCGCCATCTCATCTATCGGGGTCAGCGGATCGTCATTGTGCAGCAGCAGCACGTCTATATAATCCGTGCCCAGACGTACAAGGCTTTCATTGGTGGATTCCACGAGATTCTTCAGGTTGACGCCGGCACGAAAAGGCTGGTCGAGATGACGAAATGCCACTTTTGTCGCAATGAGGTTATCCTTTCTTCTATTCCCCAGCGCTTTCCCCAAAATAATCTCTGATTCTCCCCTCGCATAGGAGACTGCTGTATCAAAAAAGTTAATTCCTTTGTCTATGGCCTTGGCGATCATGTCATTGGCTTCCTGCTGACCCACCGTATATTTAAAACCGTAATAATCACCTGAGCCAAAAGTCATGGCTCCGAAAGCAAGCTCCGATACGATGAGACCTGAATGACCTAGCTGATAGTATTTCATAACATAAAGTTTTTATATGGGCGTGGTAAGAAATTTGCTGCGTAGTATAATAATCAAATCGACAAAAATGTTCAGCTTTGAAAAAACATTCAGCAGCTTCTCTGTAGACGATCTTACAAAGGCGAAAGACTTCTACCGGAAGACATTGAATCTCGATGTAAAAGAGACACCCGAGGGACTGGCATTAAATCTGTCAGGGGGTAATGTAGTTTTTATTTATCCCAAGCCGGATCATATTCCGGCCACTTTCACCGTCCTGAACTTCCAGGTGAAGGACATCGAGGCGACGGTGGATGAGCTTAGCTCCGCAGGTGTAAAATTCGAGCACTATGACGGCGAGCTGCAGACGGATAAAAAGGGGATTATGCATGGGGATGGAAAAGGGCCGGAGGCGATAGCCTGGTTCAAGGATCCTGCCGGCAATTTTATCTCTGTGCTGGAAGATCATGGTTAGAACGGACGATCAGATGTACTTGAGCCATTTATTTCCCGGATGTGTGGATTTATAAGCTGCGTACCAGCGGCAGAGGAAGTATAGGATGATCACATCCAGCACAAATACGAGGTATAACAGTCCCAGCCCCCATCGATGCTCTTCCGGTACGGAGGTATAAGGGGCTGTGGCATACCATGCAGCATTGGCAGACCCTTCCCGGATGAGGTTGACGAGCAGCGCGCTCAGGTGGATCAGGGGAATATGCAGGAGGTAGTAGAACATCGGTACGCGTCCAAAGGTGACAAGCACTTCCGCAAACCAACCCTTTGCTTTTTCTGCATAAGGGACCAGGGCGATCAACGGACCCAGGGTCATCAGCAAAAAAAGTAAGGAAGGGGGATATTTATTTTGTCTGAGCAGTCCGATGATAAAGGGCGAGTTATCCGGTGTGTCAAGGAGGAAGCCAGTTCCGGCAACGATAAATACAACGATGGCCAGCAAGCCGAGCCATAAACAGATCTTTTTCTTCCGGGCGGGGGCCATTTGCAGGATGGAGCCGAAGCCATAACCGGCAGCCATTACCCCAATCCAGGGCACCAGCCCAGCATCCAGATCACACCGGCCAGCACAAACTTGCTATAATCGAGATTGAATGTCCAGCCCAGACGGATCAGGGTCAGCTCCAGCAATACCAGCAACAAGCCTCTTGTCAAAAGAAAACCCGCCAGCTTACCCTTGTTCCTGATCTTAAAACCATAAAGAAAAGCGCTCGTGCCCGTAAAAAAGGCAAACCCCGGGGCGCAAAAATTGGTAACCCATCGGGTGAAGAAGACACCAGCAGTGACGCCGCCGGCTGAGATCCCGGAATATACACGTACGTGGTCGATGGCCATCAGGACCATGATGGTCCCGCGCAACAGATCGACAGACTGATACCTTTCAGTACGGGATGGCATGTTGATGCTGACATTCATACGAATAGGGGAAATGGTACGTTTAAAATAGAAAGAAACAGTAGATCTTACAAGAGGCAGTTAGGAAAAAGGGAAGGACTCCGGCTGACGGATTATTTCCTGTATTTGAAAAAACTTCCCAAAATGGGATAGTTGGAATGTTTTTTAGCATCATAATTATTTGATGATCAATGCATTAATTCTTAGCACTCCATTTGTGATCTTATCTGCCAAATCCTGTATGTTATGAACCCTTGCAATCTGAACCGCACCTTTTTCTACCTGATAGCCCTTTTGGGGGCCGGACAGGTCACTGCACAAAGCTATTACCCGGGAGGCCTGGGGAATTCCAATCTTGTACTTTGGTTGAATGCGAACAACAGCAGCTCCATCACAAAAAATGGATCCAACCAGGTGGCTACATGGGCCGACCTCAGCGGCAACAGCTACGACTTTTCACAAGGTACAACAAGTAAAAAGCCTGTGTACAGCGCAACAGCCGGTCCGAACAGCCGGCCTGCCCTTACGTTCACTTCTTCCAGCTCGCAATATTTAAGTTTATCATCCCTGCCGTCCACTATCTCATTTACCGGTGGCGTCAGTTTTTTCACGGAGGCCAGCTTTAACTCTGCGTCCGCATGGGGATGGGCAAGGATCTTTGATTTTGGCAATGGTGCAAGCAGTAACAATATTGGGTTTGGCCGTTATGGCGCCACTGCCAATCTATATTATGAAGGATGGAACGGCACTAGCGGAGATCAGACCTATACTACCTCGAACAATCTCCTAAGCTTGACGAGCACCATTTTTGAAGCCGTTCAACAGGCTGGGTCCGTAGGCACCCTGACATCAGTAAGCCACTATATCGCCGGCACCTCACAGGCCAATAACGGCGCGGCCGGCTCCAGCAAGACCTGGGTACCAACTTCCGTCACGCGGTCGAACAATTACATCGGCAGAAGCAACTGGTCTGCAGACGATTATTATGGCGGCAACCTGTCCGAAGTACTTCTATACAATACTGCTTTCAATACGACACAGCGTGTTATCATGGAAAATTATCTGTCGGCCGAGTGGGGGAAAACTGTGAGCGTGTCTAAATATACGCCGCCGAGCACCACCACTTATATCACGAACTTAGTAGGCATAGGTTATACCAGCAGTACAGATTATTTCACCGCCAATCCCGCCGGATCCACCGATGGACTGGGTTTCAGCAGCGGCACCGGCTCGTCGGATTTTTTGAATACAGCCGGATACATGATGGCCGCGCATAATGGTCAGACCAATACCGTTATCACGCCTGCGACGATCACCGGGATCACCAGCGCCAGCACCATCACCATGTGGAACCGCAGCTGGTACATGCGGAAAACTGGCGGGAACAGTTCCGGGCAGGTAACATTGAATTTCAATTTCCCGGACTATAATGGGGGTACTGTTTCCCTCAGCAATTCATATTCGTTGATCTATAATGCCACGGACGGGACCTTTGCCAGCGGTACAAATAAGATCATAAACCTGGTAGCTGCTCCTACAGTCAATACGGGCACGAATATAGTTTCCTTTGTGGTCCCCGTTGCCAACCTGGCCAATGGCTATTATACCATTGCCTACAGCGCCGCGACCCTTCCTGTATCGATCACCGGATTTACCGCCACGAAGAAGGAAAGCAGCGTTGTTTTGAAATGGAGCGTTTCGAAGGAGACGAATATCGATCGCTACGAGATACAGCGCGGCACCAGCGCCACCGCCTTTGTCACAGTGGGTTCGGTAGCACCCGGTGGTACCAATACGATATCCAGCCAGTACAGCTTTACCGATGATGCTCCCGCGGCAGGAAAGAATTACTACCGGCTGAAGGTAGTCGATAGGGATGGCGTCAGCGCTTATTCCACTGTTGTTCTGATGGATCTGCAACAAGCTCTCTCCGCCGCTCCGGCCCTTTATCCCAATCCCGCGACAGATCAGCTGCATATCACTCTGCCAGGCGCAACGGAGGATGTGAGCATACTTATCGTGAACACGGCAGGTCAAACGTTGAAGACTTTAAACGCTTCCGGCGCCGGCAGAGTGGATATCCCTGTAGGCGACCTGATCAAAGGCATCTATTTTGTCGAAATAAGAACCGGCGGCGTTAGATATGTCAATAAAGTCATGAAGCAGTAAGGAAGGGACTTCCCAGGCGATGGCGCGTTAGCCAAGCCAGTCTTTGAAGCCGCTGACCCTTTCCCGGCTTACGACAGGATCGGCCTGTACGGGAAGAGAAAGCTCCAGCTTGAGCCGGCCGCCCAGCCATGTATGTACTTTCTTTATGGATTCGATGTTGACAAGCAGCTGGCGATTGACACGGAAGAATTGCTGAGGGGAAAGAAGCTCTTCCAACTGGTTGAGGTTATTGTCCAGCAGATAGCTGTTCCCGCTGAAGTCGATGGCATAGCAAAGCTTACCATCCGCATAGTAATAGGCGGTAGCGGCGGTCTTGAGATAATGCAATTGCTGACCTCTTTTTATCAGCAGCCTTTCTTTATAGCGGGTGGCGCCTATCTCCTGTAACAGCCTTTCGATCCTGTCAGGCAGCCCCTTGTCCGTATGACGATAAAGCTGTTTGTATTTTTCCACAGCCTGCTGCAATTCCCCTTCATCGATGGGTTTTAACAGGTAATCCAGGCTATTGACCTTAAAGGCCTTCAATGTATATTGATCAAATGCGGTGGTGAAGACGATGGGAGGCGCCAGCCTCGCCTGCTGAAAGATGTCCCAGCACAGACCGTCCGCCAGCTGCACGTCCATAAAGATAAGATCGACCTCCGCGGAAGAGGATAGGTATTTGACGGAAGACTCCACGCTATCCAGTCTTTTTACGACATCGATGTTGTCGTCGATCTTTTCCAGCATGCGCGTCAGGCGGGTGGCTGCTGGCGTTTCATCCTCTATTATGACTACCTTCATAGATCAAATATTTATTAATTGCCTATCAACGGAATAGATACGGTAAAACAAGAAGGCCCTTCTTCTACTTCGATGGGCTTGCTGCCCAGCAGCAGATACCTGTTCCGTATATTTTCCAGACCGATGCCGGTGGATTCGGAAGCCTGATTCTTTTTCTGCAGGGTGTTGCTTACGATGAGCCGGCCTTCTTCCGTAAAGACATCTATCCGTAATGGTTTGGCCGAGGACACGATATTGTGCTTGATGGCATTTTCCATGAGGATCTGCAGGGACAGCGGTACTATTTTCTGTTCCAGCTCGCCTGCTGCCACCCTGATGTTGATATCGAGGTTGTCCCCAAAGCGGGTCTTTAGGAGAAAGGCATAGGCCTGCAGCACTGCCAGCTCCTCTTTCAACAGGATGCTTTGTTCGTTCTTTACTTCCAGTATATGGCGATAGACCCGGGAGAGCTGCTGTACAAAGTCGATGGCCTGGCTGGGATTGTCCGGGATGACCGCGCTGAGCGTATTGAGGTTATTGAACAGGAAATGCGGGTTCACCTGCGTCTTCAGGGCCTCCAGCTGTGCACGAAGGCTTTCCCTTTTCAGCAATTCCTTTTCTTCTACCGACTTGCGGAGCTCGTTCATAAAATAAATGCTCTCGTAAATGGCCACTACCAGCATGGTGCTGAAGATGGTGGCCGCATTGGAGTTAATGGCGGCATCGCCGGGATTGAACTGGCCTTGTCTCAGCTGGATAAGGTCCTTGAGTATGAGCACGCTTTGGACGATCAGTCTCTTTCTCACCAATGCAAAGGATGCATATCGCCGGCGGGTCCAGATCATGATGAAGCGGCAGCTGATCCAGATGATGGCGGTGATGATGAAACAGGGCCAGTAGGCATTCCAGGGATAGTAGGGTGGACGGCCGATGCGCCATCCAAAGAAGATGATAGGTATTAAAGAAGAGAACAAAGGAATGCCTATCAGCATTACCAGCCAGTCGTTGAATCCTATTTTGCTATTGACCCAGCGCATACTGTAAAAATACACTTTCAAAATAAGACCCCGGGGAAAAGATACCCGGTTCAATCCGAAAATCCAACAGCTCACTCCTTTTGCATTGCGGTCCCGGATGGATGCCTGTAGTATTGCGGTCATTATGAGCACGAAGTACACGAACTCCTTTAAAAAGACGTATATGTTTGTGAGTAAAATGCTAACCTTATTTATCCTGATCGCCATGACTGGGCTCACCGGCCTGGCCCAGTCTTCCCGTCTCACACAGACCGTCCGGGGTGTCGTCATAGACAAGACTTCTGAAAAGCCCATACCAGGAGTGACGGTACAGGTTACGGGTGTGGCGCCGGCCATCGGCGCGGTGACGGATGATGCAGGCAGATATATGCTGCAAGGGGTTCCCCTCGGTCGCCAGCAATTTTCTTACGGCAGCGCCGGCTATCAGACTGCAGTGATCCCTGAAGTGCTGGTCACAGCGGGGAAAGAGGTGATCCTGGACATTGCCCTGGAGCAAAAGCTGGTGACCTTGAATGCGTTGACCGTAACCGCGCCCGTCACCAAAAAAGGGGCTGCTGCCAATGAATTTACAGCCGGCAGCGCAAGGTCCTTTAGCCTGGATGAAGTGACCCGGTATGCCGGCGGTAGGAACGACCCCTCCAAGCTGGTGAGCAATTATGCCGGTGTGGCTGCCAACAGCGATGCCCGGAATGATATCGTCGTCAGAGGCAATTCGCCTACCGGCGTGTTGTGGCGCATCGAAGGAAGCCCTTCGCCCAATCCCAACCATTTTTCCGCATTGGGTACTACAGGCGGTCCTGTCAGCGCATTGAACACCAACGCGCTCAAGACATCCGACTTTCTCACGGGCGCCTTTCCGGCGGAATATGGTAATGCAGTAGCTGCCGTGTTCGATATCAACCTGCGCAGCGGCAACAGCAGCAAGCACGAGCAGACCTTGCAACTCAATGCTTTTAGCGGGCTGGAAGCAACGGTGGAAGGCCCTCTCAACCATAAAAACAATGGGGCCGCCTATCTCGCCAGCTATCGGTATTCTTTTGCGCAGATAGCCAATTCCATCGGTCTCAACATCGGGACAAAGGCCACACCCAAATACCAGGACTGGGTCTTTAATATCACCACCGGCAGGGGCGCGGCCGGGAAGTTCTCTTTTTTTGGAATGGGAGGATGGAGCAATATCGATCTATTAGGCAGCAAGGTGGACTCGAATGATTTTTATGGACAGGCCGATCAGGATGGATACGATAAAAGCAATTTTTCCATCTTCGGTATCAAGCACACGCTGGACCTGGGCCGTCGGACTTATCTGCGTACCGTGGTATCCTATGCGCATACCCTCGATTCGTATGATGAATACCGGTACCCTGACCCCGTGCCTCCGTATGAGAACCGATGGCTGCATTATTCTTCCAAGAATACTACCAGCACGTTCCGGTTCAGCACCTATCTCAACAGCAAGGTCAACAGCCGCTGGTCCTACCGGATCGGGGCCACGGGGGAGTCGCTGGGTCTTAATGTAAAGATACTGGACAAGACCGCCCGCCCTCCTGCCGCGCCTTTCGACACCGTGAGCAATTACGATGGGGCACCCTTCCTTACGCAGTATTTTGGACAGCTGAAATATCGTGTAAGCGAGCGGTTTAGCATATTGGGCGGAATTCACGGTACGCATTTTATGAACAGTACCGCCCTGGAGCCCAGGCTTTCGCTGTCGTACCAGCTTCCTGCCGGCCAGTCAATGTATCTGAGCTATGGATTGCACAGCCAGCTTCAACCCCTGCCCGTATATTTCCAGGAGCTGAACGAACTGACAGGGCAAAAGGACCCCGGCAATCGGTCGTTGGGATTTACCCGCGCGAATCATTTTGTGCTGGGCTATGAGAAACGATTCCTGCCCGACTGGCGGATCAAGGCGGAGTTATACTACCAGCATCTGTTCGATGTGCCCGTGGAAAGACAGCTCAGCGGATTCTCCATGCTGAATGCCGGCGCCGACTTTGGATTTCCCAACAAGGTGGGGTTGGTCAATAAGGGCGCCGGAGATAACAAGGGTATCGAGCTCACCGTGGAGAAATTCCTTAGCAGGGGATATTATGTCCTCTTTACTGCATCGATCTTTGACTCCAAATACAAGGGCAGCGATGGCGTCGAACGGAATACCGCCTTCAATTACAAACAGGTCTTTAATTTCCTGGCGGGGAAGGAGTGGAAGGTGGGACGCACCGGGAACAATGCCTTTACCTTCGACACAAAGCTGTCGACTATTGGAGGGCGTTATACTACCCCCATCAATGTGCCTGCCTCCGTGGCGGCGGGATACCAGATATTGGATACGCTGCATTATAATTCCCAGCGATTGGACGGCTACTTCAGGCTCGACACGAAATTTGGATTCAGGACAAACAGCAAAAAACGTAAGCTGACACAAACCTTTTACCTGGACCTGCAGAATGTTTCCAACAGGAAAAATATATTCCTGATACAATACAACCAGGCCAAAGGGATAGCGGAGCCTATCTATCAGATAAGGTTCTTCCCGGACATACTGTACCGGATACAATTTTAAGGCGCCGCCCCAGCAGACAAATTCGAGGCGGCGCGCGGGAGATTATTTGAGCGCATTCTTTATTTCATTAGCTGCATAGCGCAGGGCCGACTGTACGGCCGGGACTGCCGCCAGCGGATTGAGCAGACCATAATCATGGACCATGCCTTCGATGCGTACCAGGGTGGTGGGCACACCTGCTTCATCCAACTTGCGGGCATAGGCTTCCCCTTCGTCACGCAGCACATCGTTCTCGGCCACCTGTACCAATGCGGGAGGAAGGCCTTTTAGCTGATCCAGGCTGGCCCTAAGCGGGGAGGCATAGATATCATTTCTTTCATCGGGGTCTGTCGTATAGTTATCCCAGAACCATATCATCATATTGCGGGTGAGGAAGCGCTGGGTAGCATAAAGATGATAGGAGAGGGTATCAAAACCAGCATTGGTCACAGGCCAGAGCAGTACCTGGAGCTTGATCTCCGGACCGTTTTTATCTTTTGCCATCAGGGCAATCACCGCCGTCATATTGCCGCCCACGCTGTTGCCGGCGATGGCCAGGCGGGAGCTGTCAACATTGATTTCAGCGCCGTTGGCTGCTACCCATTTTGTAGCGGCATAGGCTTCGCTGATGGCTGTCGGATATTTTGCCTCGGGGGATCGGGTATACTCGACAAATACCGCAGCCGCGCCTGAATGGACCACGAGATCCCTTACAAAACGTTTGTGGGTGGGGAAATCGCCCAATACCCAGCCTCCTCCGTGGAAGAACATGAATACCGGCAGTGTGCCCGTCACGCCGGAGGGTTTGACGATAAATAATTTAACATCGAGTCCGTCCTGTGTGATGTTCTTTTCAGTGACGTCGATGCCGGACAGGTCTACTTCCATAGCCTGGGCTCCTTCCAGGACCCCGCGGGCTTCCGTTGGCGTCATCGTTTCCATAGGCCGGCCGTCTCCGGTGTTGAGGGCTTTTAAAAAGGCTTTCGTATGGCTTTCTATCGCAGGGTCGGATGCGTAATCGAGAGGGGTGATGGTTGAAATGTTCTTGTCGAGGCCGACAGTAGGTTCGGCAGTGGTGATGTTTGCCATAGCTTATTAATTTTTTTGTTAGGAAGGACAAGAAAGGTACGGATTATTGACATCGGATTTTTTGATGGTAAAAGATTTTACGTATTTTTCATCCAGATACGATTTATATATATGAATATCCCCTCAACGCTGGAAGAACTTAAAGCAGACCTAGAAACGAACTTACCCCAGTACACCTATGCATTGGGGAACAGGCCCTTTTATGGAAAATGCATTGTTGCTAAAGATACCAAATATTTTGGCGCAGATATTTTCCTGAAGCATGGCCGGATAGAAGTAGAAGCCAGTATTCCCGAGATGCGAACCAGGCTCCTTATTGGCAGCGGTGCATTACTGATGAAATGGTTTAAACCAAAGTTTTCGGCTCCAGAATCATCGATCCTGGAATATCTGGGATCGAAATACCAACTTGTAAAAAGACGGACGCGCTAATGGGCGTCATCCTGTCTTGAATTGTGCGTATAGGACAATGCTCCCGTCGGGCATTTATTTACCTGGTCGATAATGGTGTT
>Ga0068860_100006758_pt1 | contig 11503 bp, 9 predicted proteins | sample KBSSwiS32_FD_66597 | JGI IMG/M metagenome (GOLD analysis project Ga0068860, IMG submission 66597) | Switchgrass rhizosphere microbial communities from Kellogg Biological Station, Michigan, USA - KBS Switchgrass S3-2 | ecosystem: Host-associated > Plants > Roots > Rhizosphere > Soil ... | reverse complement strand
CGGATGATTTTTTCATCAAGCCCTCCGACATCGCCGAAGAGGTCTGGCACGTCACCCACCAGCCGCGTTCGGCCTGGTCGTTCCTGACGGAGGTCCGGCCCTTCGGCGAGTCCTGGTGATTGATGCAGTTAGCCTGTCTCCGCCGCGCAGTTTAGACGCTGTGCTCTTGCGAAGCGACTTCGGCCTACCAGAAGTAGCTCTCCTCCAGAGGCTCCATTATGCATCGAAATACCATCAATAACGGGGACTAGAGCCTTTTCCATCCGATGGAATGGGAATGGGCCTCTATCGTTTCCACTTCGCTTGAAAAGCTCCAGGAGGCTACCTTGGATTTTGTTCGCCTAAAAAACGGACCCGTTGATCTCAATGTAGCTGTCGCCGGCGACGGCCCCCTGATCGTCTGTGTGCATGGCTTCCCTGAACTCTGGTACTCTTGGCGCCATCAGATTGAGTATTTCGCAACGCGCGGATATTCCGTCGCAGCGCTGGACGTACGCGGCTACGGTAGAAGTTCCAAACCATCCGAGATTGCAGCTTATACGCTGCGCAACATAGCATCCGACGTAGCTGCTGTGATTGACCAGCTCGGCAACGGCCGAGCGGTCTTGTTCGGACATGATTTGGGAGCACCAATTGTCTGGCACACTTCGCTGCTTTATCCCGACAAGGTCATAGCCGTCGCAGGGCTGAGTGTCCCGTTCTTTCCGCGCGGGCCGATTCCGTTCCTGGAAATCATGAAAGGAATCTACAAGGATCGCTTTTTCTACCAGGTATACTTTCAACAGGAAGGGGTAGCGGAGGCTGAACTCGAACAGGACGTCGCCACCTCGCTGCGTAAAATCTACTTCGCAGCATCTGGCGACGCGCCGCTCAACAAATGGCTCGAACCGAAGCCGTACGACGCCAAATTGCTGGACGGGTTCGTTGATCCGAACCCCTACCCGGCCTGGATGAGCGACAACGATCTCAGGGTTTATGCCGATGCCTTCAGGGAGAGCGGATTTCGTGGCCCCATCAACCGTTACCGGGCCCAACTTCTCGAATTCGACGATCTCGCCGATCTCGCTGGCAAGATGATCGTCCAACCATCGTGCTTTATCGCAGGCGAGCGCGACCTCGTCCGCTCGTTCGTCCCCGGAACCGACCTTTACGGAAGTCCGGGTATCGGCTGCTCCGATTTTCGTGGCTCCACAATTATTCCCGGCATCGGCCACTGGGTCCAGCAGGAGGCACCTGATGAGACCAATGCGGCGCTCGAAATATTTCTGCGCAGCTTGTAGTCACAGCGGCCATGTCCCGAAGTGGCAGGCCAGCAACGAATTCCCTAGGACAGCTTCAGATCGGCTATCGTGACTTTTGCGCGGTGATAGGTGAGTTCTCGGCGATCGCGCTTTGAGTTTTCGTTGGTGTTGTTCATAAGCTTTATCGAGGCCAGCGCAGACCTTCTGATCGCACACTGAATCAACGCTCTCGGCGGTACCGTGACCCGGTCACGGGCTACGGTTGTCGTCGCCGTCCATGATGACACGACGAGCGCGAGAGGCTAGAGCCTCTTCCATTCCGATAGAATCGGAATGGGCTCTATTTTTTTGTTTTGACGCGTTTTCTCCACACGAACCGATATCCACTTCGCTGAAAACGCTCTAGACTAAAACTGCGTTCGCTCATCAGGGCCAATGGAGAGTTAGAAATTTCGCTGGCTCGCGTCGACGTCCCGAACTGGCCGACGATGAGGTCGTTGTGCGGGTTCAAGCGTCGCCGATCAATCCATCCGACCGGGGAATTTTGGTTGGCACGGCTGACATGTCCCAGGGGACATTGTCCAGCACAAGCGACAACATTGCCGTCAAGGCTGACGTCTCCCAGGTCTCGCTGAGGACGACGACGGGGCGGCTCGACAAATCCCTGCCCGTCGGCAATGAGGGGCCGGCATCGTAGAAAAAGGCCGGCTCGTCGAGTGCTGCGCAGGCGCTGGTCGGCAAGACGGTCGCCATGGTCGGCACAGTATCGCGTCATCAAAGCCGGCGATTGTCTGCCGCTCCCCGCGGCATCACCGCTGCTACGGTGCGTCGAGCTTCGTCAATCCGCTTACGTCCCTTAGCATGGTCGAAACTATGCGTCGCGAGGGTCACAAGGCGCTCGCTCGTGCATGCCGCCGCAGCGTCAAATCTCGGTCAGACGCTAAACAGACTCTGTCTTAAGGACGGCGTCGGCCTTGCAAATATCGTGCGAAGCGCAGAGCAAGCTAACCTCCTGCGCGGGATGGAGCGAAGCCTGGTTGCGGAGCAAGCGATAAAAGTTGGCTGGCGCCACCGAGCTCAGGCACCGCATTGAAGAGAACCGCAGAGTGGGCGTCGGCTATTTTCACGTCAATCAGAAGCGCGGCGTTGCTGGTCGTCGGCCCGCAGCTTCCTCAGGCCGGCACTGCGTCGTCTACCTTGGTCTCGAGACCCACGCGCAGATCGAGCGCCTCATCGTCCGCGATGGTCGCGAGTTTGGGAGCGGCAGCAGTCAGCTAATTCCTCGTAGGTATGTAGCCATTTCGGTCAATTCGAATTCGTCAAGCTGGGCTTTTTCGGTAATTCGCCAGTATTCCAAAAGTGTGAACGGCCACGCCTGAGATGCACGCCCGGATGAGTTTCGATACCAACTGTTTACCGTTGCGACGCCCCACGCTTTTGTGAGGTTCTCTGCGTCGACACGTTGGTTAAATTTGTCGAATGGCTCCTTGCGGCAGTCCATTGCGGAATACCCGCCCTTCAGTAATTCGCCAATTGCCGAGATCGCGTATTTCACCGCGGCTTCCGCCGAGAAAATCGCGCTGCCATTGACGACAGCGCCAGTGTTGGGACCGCCCGACATAAAGAGGTTGGGAAACTCGGGAATGACGATCCCGAGGTGGGCGCGACAGTCACCGGCCCACCACTGATGCAGATCCTTGTTGTTTCGTCCCGTCACCTTCATGGGATGAAGATAATCGGAAGCCAGAAAGCCAGTGGCGAAAACGATGATATCGACTTCCCGCCGCTGGCCATCTTTAGTGCTGATTGCATTGCCATCGATCTCCGAGATGTGCTCGGTCACGAGTTCGACGTGTCGTTGCCTAAGCGTTCTGGCCCAGACACCATTGTCGCGGAGCATCCGCTTCGAACCAGGCGCGTAATTTGGCGTCATCTTTTCGAGGAGATCCGGCCGATCGGCAAGCTGCACCTTGAGGTGTTCGACGCATTCTAAACGTAGCGTTTCGTTGGCACGCCCGACCGAGACCGGATGACTCCAATCCTTCTCCACTTGCATCGCCGGAAGGCGTCCCTCAGCCGCAAGCCAGAACTGCCAGAAACGAAACCAGCGCCCGTAATATGGAATGTGGCGCAACAACCAAGCCATGCCTGGACGAATGTCATCATGATATGATGGCGTTGGCAGCATCCACGGCGGATTGCGTTGAAAGATGCTCAGCGCGGCAACATGGTCAACGATCGAAGGAGCGATCTGATAGGCGCTCGCGCCGGTGCCGATCAAAGCGACACGTTTGCCGGCAACGTCAACGTCGCAAGGCCATTCGGCTGAGTGGAAGTAACGGCCGCCGAACTTGTCCAGACCCGCGATGGTGGGGATGAAAGGCTGGCTCAGTTGGCCCACTGCGGTGATCACAGCATTGAAGCGCGTCTCTGCGACGTCGCCTTTAGAATTACGGGTTGTGACCATCCAGGTTTGTGTCGTTTCGTCCCAGCAAAGTGCCTCCACCGCTGTGTTGAAGCGGATATGAGAGCGGATGCGCGCAAGGTGTGATACGTCCGAGATGTATTTTTGGATTTCGACTTGACTTGAGAATTGCTGAGGCCAGTCCTGCTTTTGTGCAAAGGACAGGCTGTATGCGAAATTTGGCGTATCCAATCTGCAACCAGGGTAGCGGTTGGCCCACCAAACGCCACCTACGTCTTCGTTGCGCTCGAAAACCGTGAACTCTACGCCAGCCTGTGAAAGTCTATGAGCAGCAGCGACGCCCGAGAAGCCAGCGCCTATCACGGCCACCGAAAATGGACGGTTTGGCGCGATATTGTCTTTGCTCCAAGTCGGCGCTCCCATGTCGTGGGGGAGTCCAAGTTCGTTTCTTAGCAGCGGAGCATATTCCGGGCCGGCATCCTTTGTGATGAAGCCCATGATGCGATTGAGTAAACCCTGATCGGGGTTATCTGGCACGGGGCTGCCCTTGTCCCGATAGGCGATGATCGCTGCTGCTGCGAGCTTTCGAGCTTTTGCTTGTGCTGCTTCCGACATGCCGCCTTGCGGCTGGACCGTTGCGCCCATCGGCGGTGTTGGCGGACGGAGATCTTCTGCGATCAGAGACTCATCGCCTGTTATCATTGCAAGCGAAGCGAGAAGTGAGGGGAGGTCGCCCTGCAAGACGGCAGCTTCGATATCCTCACGGGTTGCCGTGATCGGGGAAACTTCATCGAACTTCGAAAGTCCGATAACTTCTGCGCTTTTATGTTGATGAGCAGCTACCATGATCCAAAGTCCCTTTAGAACTATTCGATGAGTGCCGTTGCACGCTGGGGCGCAGTCTGTTTTGCGGCTCGATTCGCGATCAGCCTTCAGGATTTGGGGCCGCGCGTGAAGCGATCGATGCCCCGCCAGTTGCCCAATCGGTTTTTTCGACTTGTTCAAGAATGACCCACACCTTTGTCGCGTCACATCCGCTGGCCGCGGCGTAAGCGACTGTGACGTCCCGCATGATTTTGTCTTTCTCGGCCTGATTAAAGCTGGCGGCGTGACTTACTCGGATCAGAGGCACTTCTTCTCTCCATTAATTTTCAACAAGCCAATTCCTTCCAGCTTCCCACCTGAATGACGGCGGTCAGCACCAGAGGATCGAGCCCACATAGCTTGAGATTCCGATACGGAGCGCGTGGAGACGCCCTGGGTCGTAGGCCTCCTGCACCACGGCGGTGGGTGCCTTCTCAGCCATCCGCCGAGGCCCCAGAAAGCGCGGGAAGTAAGTACCCGCAGCTTGGGAATGCGCATTTCGACGGTGCTGGCCCGGGTTCGCAACTCTGGGTCACGGTAGCCGTTGCGCTGGCCCAGACGCTCGTGGTTTTTCTCCCCGCAACCCGCCCCGGTCCGGCTTTCCAATTCCAGCTCCGTCAGCAGCTGGGCGGCAAAGCCATCATCTCGCGCAGCAGATTGGCGGGGTCTTCTCTACGAGCGTCCGCGGGTTCATCAAGTTGTTCGTCATCGGTGGTTCCTCGAATCAGGTTGGTGTCGCAATCCAACCCTTAGCGACGAATCATCGGTGACCATAGCAAGCCGCCCGCCCGCTACGGCGCTATTGGAGACGCGCGTCCGGGCGGCTTTGCTCTACCGAGCTACACTCACCACCGGGGACACGCCCCCCGCGGCTGGCCCTGCCCCCTGGCGCGGAGTGCTGATTTGCACTCCGTATATATCCAAACGTTTCGCTACCGGCGCCACCTTCGGCCTCCCTTTTTCGACAAGCTGTTGCTGTCTGATTTCTTGGGAGGAACGTTAGTTGCGACCACTGGATGCCCGCCAGTCCGAAACTCTGAATACCGATATCACGAACCCTTATAATCGAGAGACGACTGCCGTCGCTAACCAGACGGTTTTAAGCCATTTCATCTCGAGTTCGAGACGTCGGACTTCCAAACATTTTCCGGACGACGTTCTTTGATGGCCGAAATACCCTGGCCGTTCCGGCCTCCTGTTTGGCCACTTCGGCCCTCCTTATCGAGCAGAGTTCCACGCATGCTGGCCCGTCGACATGACGAAGAGGGGCTCACGCATGTCCAGCTCCACAGCCTATTGCACGCATAACTGCGCTACGGGCTTAGCGGCGCCCAGGGAGACAGCACTATCGCCGAGGTGCGGATCTTTTCCCACTTGCCCAGTCCCCGTGTTTGGTAGGCGATCATCGCCGTGCGCATCGGTAGCGGCGGTGCGGAGACGTCGCCGACGTCGGACTTGTGGACTGGCTTTGAGATTTCAACGCCTTCTCGTACCTCGCGCGTTTTACTGCCCGAGCAGGAATCTGCAAAGCAATAACCTTTGCGTGCGCGCTGACCCTTAGGTCGGGCACGTCATGAACCGCCCAACCATCGGGCAACCAACCAAGGAGGGACTATGGATCGTCGGAGTGTAATATGCGGCGGTGTCACGATAGGCGCAGGCCTTGGCGTTTCCAAAGCCGCCTCTCAAATAGCGACAAACAAACCGGCCTTCTTGTTCATCCATGGAGCGTGGCACGGTGCTTGGTGCTGGACGTCCGTCCTCCCATACTTGGCCGCCGCTGGTCACATGGCAATCGCAATCGATTTGCCTGGCTACGGTTTGAACACCCGATTTCCCAAATCTTATTTCAAGCGACCGCTCGATCGCGAAGCGTTTGCCAACGAACTATCGCCTATCTCGAGCGTAACAATCGACCATCAAGTTGCGGCCGTTTCAACCGCGCTGGATTCGCTAATGAGCGGCGGCAGCCCGCCAGTCGTTCTGGTTGGCCATAGTATGGGAGGGATGCCAATCACGGCTGTTGGAGAGGCAATGCCGCAAAAAATACGCAAGCTTGTATATTTGGCGGCGATGATGTTGCCCCCCGGAAAACCATTGCGGCCGTATCTCGCGGGTCCCGAGTCGAAAGACAGCTTGATCGGAAACCTAGTGGTGGGTGTTCCTGAAACGGCACGTGCAGGACGCATCGACCCCAGATCAACAGACCCTGAATATCGACTAACGATGAGGGAAGCGTTCTTCGGCGACGTCAGCGACGAGCAAGCGGAAGCCGCCATAAACCTGTTGCAGCCGGATTATCCGGTCGTGAATGGTCCCATCATGACGACCGCCCAGCGTTGGGGGAGTATTCCAAGGAGCTATATCCTGACAGAGCAGGACAAAGGTGTCCTTCCGGCGCTGCAACGCCGTTTCATTCGCGAGGTGGACGAGGCCCTGCCAGCGAGCAAGACCGACGTGCGGCCCATCAACACTAGTCACTCTCCATTCCTCTCGAGGCCAGCCGAACTCGCGAAAATTCTGATCGAGCTAGCGGTATAACCGGTCTCAATCGCGGCTTCGGCGGATCGTTTCACCTCGGAGCGGCTAGCGCATCGTTATCGGTCTCCAGAAACCGAGAGTTTGGAATGAATTTCATTGAGCTTGATGGCGTAGGGCTACGCTACGAACTCAGCGGCAGGGGTGATCGTACCCTGGTGCTGGTGCACGAAATGGCCGGCTCGCTCGAAAGTTTTGACGACATCGTACCGCGGTTCGCGGCATCGCGGCGTGTCTTGCGTTATGACACCCGAGGGGCGGGATTGTCCCAGAAGGTGCGCGGCGAGCTTCGCATCGATACGATGGCCGATGACATCGCAGGCCTGCTCGATGCGCTCGGCATCGCCGGCAAGGTTGCAGTGGCTGGCATTGCCCTCGGCGGCGCGATCGCCCTTCATTTCGCGGCGCGGTATCCCGAGCGCACCAGCGCGGTCGCGGTCAGCAGTCCGGCCACCGGCGTTGCACCGGAACGTCGCCCTGCGGCGCTTGAACGGCTCCTCAAGATCGAAGCCGCCGGCATGGCTTTCGCCGTCGCCGATTCGATGCAGAACGGTTATGCCCCGGAGCTTCACGGCGACATCGGCGCTTTGAACGATATCGCGCGCGGTAGCTCGGCAACGATCCCGCGAGCTATGCAACGATCTCGCGCATGCTGGCAGGCCTCGACATGCAGGACGAACTGGCCCGGCTGCACTGTCCCGTGCTCGTGATCGGCGGCAGTCTTGACCGCGTGCGCCCGCCGGCGCTCGCACAAGCCACGGCCAAGACGACTCCGGGCGCACGCTACGTCGAAATTCCCTCCGGCCACTACATGGCGGTGCAAACGCCTGATCTGTTTTCCGATTGCATCAACGATTTACTCACAACGGTCGATGCCTGACCGCACCCGGCCACCCTCTTCCATCGCACAGGTTCTTCCAACATGCCCTCCCAGCCCGCACAGCAGATTCCCGGCGTCTATCATCGCAAGATCGGGGACATCGTCGTCACCACGATCAGCGACGGCTATCTCGACGGCAACCTCGAGGTGATGCGCAACGTCGATGTCGAGAAAGCACGCCAGATCCTCCATGACGCGTTCCGGCCGGCGCGGCGAACCAGCGTCAACACGTTCCTGATCCATACGAAGGACCGCATCGCGATCGTCGATACCGGATCGGGCAATTATCTGCAGCCGACCGCGGGCCACGTGCAGCGGAATTTCGCGGCCGCCGGCATCGATCCGACATCGATCGACACCGTGTTGCTCACGCACATGCACCCGGACCACTCCGCCGGGCTGACCGACATGTCGAACGGCCAACGTTACTTTCCCAATGCGGAACTGGTCATGCACGAAAATGAACTGGCGCACTGGTTTGACGACGGCGCGATGGGCAAGGTCGACGAGCGATCCAGGCAGCTCTATTTTGGCGCCGGCCGCGAGCAAGTCGAACCTTACAGGGATCGCACGCGATTGTTTCGGCAGGGCGAAGTTTTTCCCGGCGTCACCGCCGTGCCGAGCCTCGGGCATACGCCAGGCCATACCGCCTACCTCATTGCATCTGGCAACGATCAATTGATGATCTGGGGCGACACCGTGCATGTGCCGGAGGTGCAGACCGCGTTTCCCGAAGCCGGCATGGCCTTCGACACCGATCTCGCCGCGGCCGCCAGCTCGCGCAAACGCATGTTCGATCGCGTCAGCGCCGACGGCATCCTGATCGCGGGAATGCACCTGCATTTCCCCGCGTTCTCGCGGCTGGCGCGGCGGGGCGACGCCTACGCGCTATATCCGGAGGCCTGGGTTCACAATCTGTGATGTGCCCCCACCCCGAACACGGGATCGTTGACGGCGCCAAACTGGCGCAGACAGGAAATCGAACTATACTTGGACGGTAATCCTCCATCCTCATGACACCTGCCGCCGCCCTGATCAAACCGAGTCGCTCGACATCATCAGGCGTACCCCTGATCGATACGATTTCCTCATCCTTTTTTCACCGCGACCGGCGCGCTGCTGGATTCGGGCAATTAGCAGGACGCGATCGCGAACGTGATCGAACAGGGCAAGCTCGCGAACTCATGGCGCGGCGCGACGTGCGCGCAGGGGTGCCTGTACGGCATCGGCCTTGCGATCGTCGAGCCAAGCGTGTCGAACAGGAGCTGAATCACGCGAAGTGCGAAGCTTCCTCGACTTCGTTGCGCGCTCGAAGTAGCAACCATGCGTCTGTTGATCACCCTGAGGCGGGGGCAGTTCAAGCGAATGGCCCCTCAATCTAGTCAACCTTGGCTGAATAGAGATCGCCGAAGCGCTCCCGCAGCAGCGCCTTTTGGACCTTGCCCATGGCGTTGCGTGGCAATGCGTCCACGAAGATGATGCGCTTTGGCTGCTTGAACTTTGCCAATCTTACCGACAGTGCATCGAGAATGGCACGTTCATCCACCGAGGAACCGGGCGCTCGGACAACGGCGGCCGTGACGCCCTCGCCAAAGTCTGCGTGCGGAACGCCAACGACTGCGCTTTCAGACACACCTGGGATCGCGTCGATTTCCGTCTCGATTTCCTTTGGGTAAACGTTGAAGCCGCCTGTGATGATAAGATCCTTGCCGCGGCCAACGATGTGCAGATAGCCGCGCGTGTCGAGCTTGCCGAGGTCGCCGGTGATGAAGAAGCCGTCGGTACGGAATTCTGCTGCGGTTTTGTCGGGCATTTTCCAATAGCCGGCGAAGACGTTCGGCCCCCTTACCTCGATCATACCAACTTCATCGGTGGGCATCTCAACGCCAGTCTCGGGATCCGTGATGCGAACTTCAACGGCGGGCAGGGGGCGGCCCACGGAGCCGGGGATGCGCGGACCTTCGTACGGATTGGAGGCGATCATGCCGGTCTCGGTCATTCCGTACCGTTCGAGGATCTCGTGACTAGTCCTCTGTTTCCAGGCAAGGTGGGTCTCTGCCAATAGCGGCGCAGATCCTGCGATGAACAACCTCATATTGGCGGTCGTTTGCTCGTTCAATTTTTCGCTCTGAAGCAGCCGGACATAGAAAGTCGGCACGCCCATCAGTACGGTCGATCGTTCCATTGCAGGCAGAATGCGGTCCGCGTCGAATTTCTGCATGAACAGGATGCGCGCGCGCGCAGCGAACGTCACATTGCAGGCCACGAAGAGCCCGTGGATGTGATAGATCGGGAGAGCGTGGATCAGGATGTCCCTGTCAGAGTAGCGCCACTGCTCGACCAGAGTCAGGGCGTTCGAGACCAGATTTCCGTGCGTCAGCATCGCTCCCTTGGAACGTCCCGTGGTACCTGACGTGTAGAGGATGGCTGCGAGATCATCCTTCGCTCTTGGCACGGTGTTGAAATCTGCAGAATAGGTTGCCGCTGCATCGACAAGCGAGCCCTTGCCCTGATGATCCAGCGTCTCGACGTGACCGCCGGCCTTTGCTGCAATGGCACGCAGGTCGGCTTCTTCCTTTGGATCGCAAACGATCAAGGTCGGCTGGGCGTCGCGGACGAAATACTCGGTCTCTGCCGGCGTATAGGCGGTGTTGAGCGGCAGATAGACCGCGCCGGCGCGAAGGGCTGCAAGATATAGTGCGACCGCCTCGACGGATTTCTCAACCTTTGCGGCAACGCGATGGTTAGGGCCAATGCCCTTGCTGGCCAGGAAGCCGGCGAACCTGCCACTGAGGGCGGCGAGTTCGCCGTAGGTCAGCGTGGCGCCACTCTCCTTCTCGATGCAGATGGTCTGATCAGTTTCCGAAGGAAGCAGGCGGTCGAACAAGTTCCACGTCATGACGAGATGTTCCGTTGAGGGTTGGCTTTGGGGCTTGGAACGAGATCACGGGACGACAGCCCGGCTCGCAGCGCTTTCTTCACTTTGTCCGAGGCGACGACGGTGCCGTGCTCCGCAAATGCTTCATGGTTCGCCTCGATATGTTCCAGCGCGTAGAGATAGTTGACCATCAAGCCGTAGGATTGCTTCATGCCGTTGCCGGAGCCATCGCCCAGGAAATTCAGGCGTTCCAGCCGAGCACCGTTGCCGAGATGGAAGCGCGCGACCGGATCGAGCGGCTTGCCGGATTGAAGCTTTGCCTTGAGGAAGTAGTAAGCGCCAAGGGACGTGATGACCTCTCGCGCCTGTTCGATGTCACCGCCGTCGTCGAGTACTGACAGTACGCGTCGCGTCTCCTCGTCGATCGCGACCGAGGCTTCGGCCTTCAGTTCACGCTTCACCCAGCCGGCGAAGCCTGGAACCGGCGAGAGCGTGACGAAGGTCTTGAGGTTGGGCAGCTCGCGGGCGAGGTCCTGCACCACCTGCTTGATCAAAAAATTGCCGAACGTGACGCCTGCCAGGCCCTTTTGGGTGTTCGAGATCGAATAGAATACAGCGGTCGTGGCTTCATGGGCGACTATTGCCTGCCGCGATTTGTCCAGGAGCGGACCGATCGA
>Ga0068860_100006757_pt1 | contig 11505 bp, 7 predicted proteins | sample KBSSwiS32_FD_66597 | JGI IMG/M metagenome (GOLD analysis project Ga0068860, IMG submission 66597) | Switchgrass rhizosphere microbial communities from Kellogg Biological Station, Michigan, USA - KBS Switchgrass S3-2 | ecosystem: Host-associated > Plants > Roots > Rhizosphere > Soil ... | reverse complement strand
GCGCGGCGATGGATCGCCGCGCTTGCGCAGCAGTACATGGATGTACTGTCTGCGCAACCCCGCAACGCCGAGAAGCGCAGGGCAGTTCGATTCGCACGATGCGAATCGAACCACCGCGGTGGCGCCTAGCCTTTTGGTTACTTTTGGGCACTGCGCCGCAGGAGCGGCGCGAACAGCGGAGCTGGCCGCGAAGCGGCGGAGGGCAGGATGCCCGGAGTCATGCCAAAAGTAACTCGCTCGCCCGCAGGGCGAGTGGAAGCCTTGCACTTCAGGAAGAAGACCCGAGAGTAAAAAGGGATTCCCGCTTGCGCCTGAATGGCGTCAATTGCGAAGACACTGGATTCCGGCTTGCGCCGGAATGACGAGCGAAAAAAACGACATCCGAGGCAGCCATCCCACCCAACCCTCTCCTTGAAGGGAAGGGCTAAGCGGGCACTCCGCACCGTAAGTCGACAGCAGCAGAGCTAGCGACAGGGGCAGGCTAAAGCAACCGCGGCAGGGCTAAAGCATCAGCGCTTGCGCGCGGCCGCCGGCCGCTTGGGTGCGCGCGATTTTTCAGTTGTCGAAGCCGGCGCCGGCGGCGCCGGCTCGGCATCGCCGTGCAGCGAGTACAGCGATTCGAGCAGGCTTTCATCGGAGCTGGAACAGACTGCCAGCACGACGGCCTCGCGACAGCCCTTGGCGGCGATGTAGGCGTGGCCCATCGTGCTGTCGATGTAGATCGACTGGCCGGCGCGCAGTTCGACCGGGTCGTAGAACTCGGTGTGGGCGATGATCGCGCCTTCGACGACGTGGATGTATTCCTCGCCGGGGTGGCGCACGAGTTCGCCGAATTCCTCGAGGCTTTTGGCGCGGATGCGCGTGTAGACCGGGATCATGCGCTTGCGCCGCAGCTCCGGGCACAGGTAATAGTAGTCGTAGTTCTTCGTGTTGACGCGCACGGCGTCGTCCATGCTGCCGATGCTGCGCCGCGCGGTCACCGGCGCTTCGGCTTCGGTCGCCGGATCGGCAAACAGCTCCGACATGCGGATGTTCAGGCGCTGGCTCAGCTGCAGCAGCTTGTCGTAGGTCAGGGTCAGCCGATCGTGCTCGACCTTCGACAGCGTCGACACGGGAATCGCGATCCGCTCGCTCATCTCCTTCAGCGTCCAGCCGTTGCGCGCGCGCAGGGCGCGCAGCAGGCTGCCGAGGGTGGGATGACGCGTCTTCATGTCCATCGTTCCTGTTCCTGTCGTGCGCAGGCTCGCTTGCGCACCTTGCATCGGCACCGCCGCCGTCGCGGTCCGCCGCCTGTTTTCCAATCAGGACAACTCCGGCCCTGTGCCGTCGCAGCATACAGGCCTCGGGCAAACGGGCAAACCTCGACGTTGGTCAAAGCCACGCCTGCCGCAGCGCGGCGCGGTTCTCGGCCGATGTGCCGGTATCGGTCCGGGCCGCGCCTTGCTGCCATTGCAGCATGAAACCGAATTAGCCTCAATAGAAAATATCGTTGACAATTCTCTAATCAGGATCATACTCGCCCAATCGTGACAACTGCGTTCGAGGGGACGATGACAGGCGATCGAGCTTTCCTTGCCGGACGCCGGCGCGCACTCGGCGCGCTGGGTGCTGCGGTAGCCGCGCTGGCGTTCGCGCCGCTGCGGTTGCGTGCCGGTTCGTGGTCGCCGGCCGAAACGAAGAAGCGCTATCCGGCCAAGGTCGTCGACCTCGTGCAGCGCACGCTGGTCATCGACATGCTGGCGCCGCTGAAGATCGACTTCAATCCGGATGCGTTCTCGCTGCCGCTGAGCGAAGCCGACGCCCAGATGTTTCTCAACTGCGGCATCACCGGCTTCCACAACTCGGTTGGCGTCGGCGGCGCGACGGCGTACGAGGAGGCGCTGCAGTTCATCGCGGCGTGGAGCGGCTTTGCCGGCCGCAACAGCGAGGTGTTCTCGCTGGTCGGCCGCGCGGAGGACCTCGATCACGCCAAGGCCAAGCGCAAGGTCGCCGTGATCATGGGCCTGCAGAACGCAGACCAGTTCCGCCAACCCGGCGACGTCAAGGATTTCTACGATGTCGGCCTGCGCTGCGCGCAGCTGACCTATAACACGCAGAACCTGATCGGCAGCGGCTCGACCGAGCGCGTCGACGGCGGCGTCACCGACTACGGCGCGAAGATCATCGAGGCGATGAACGATGTCGGCATGCTGATCGACGTTTCGCATTCGGGCGACCGCACGACGCTCGATGCGATCGAGATCTCGCCGAAGCCGATTGCGATCACCCATTCGAACTGCCGCGCGCTGAACAATCATCCGCGCCTGAAGACCGACGAAGCGATCAGGAAGCTCGCGGCGAAAGGCGGCGTGATGGGCATCACCGGCGTGCGCATGTTCGTCAAGGACGCGGAGCCGACGACGATCGAGCACATCGTCGACCATATCGACCATGTCGTGAAGCTGGTCGGCATCGAGCACGTCGGCATCGGCTCGGACTCGGACCTGATCGGCTACGACCACATGCCGAAGGACCAGTACGAGAAGCTCAAGGCTGCCTACAAGAGTTCGTATGCGTTCCGCGACAAGATCGACACCGACGGCTTCGATCATCCGCAAAAGATCTACGACCTGAGCGCCGCGCTGCTCAAGCGCGGCTATGGCAGGGAGAACATCCAGGCCGTGCTCGGCGGCAACTTCCGCCGCTTGCTCGGTAATACGTGGCTGGAGCCAAAGCGAACCCCGTCGCCGGACAGGAGTCCAAGTGCCCCGGAGGCCAAGGATGGCCGAGAGGGGCCGCCATCCGCAGCGAAAAAGCCCGAGGAGAAGAAGTCATGACCACGATCCATCACCGTACGCGGCTCGGCCACGCCATCCTCCTCACACTCATGGCCGGTGGCGCGGCGCATGCGCAGCAGGCGCCGGCCACGCCTGATGCCGAGGGTTCGACAACGCTCGGCACGATCATCGTGACGGCCGAAAAACGCAGCGAGGACATCCAGCAGGTGCCGATGTCGATCAGCGTGATCGACGAGACCCAACTCGAGAACCTGCATGCGACGCAACTGGCCGACTATGCCGCCTACCTGCCCGGCTTGACCGTGGTCAACGGCGGCGCGCCGGGCCAGGCCCAGATCGGCATCCGCGGCATCGCGCCGCTCAGCGCCGGCTCGACCGTCGCGACCTACATCGACGAGACGCCGCTCGGCACGAGCAGCAACTACGGCGCCGGCTCGACCGAGGTGCTCGACCTGCTGCCGTACGATTTCCAGAGCGTCGAAGTGCTGCGCGGTCCGCAGGGCACGCTGTACGGCGCCAGTTCGCTCGGCGGCGTCGTGCGCTACGTGACCAAGTCACCCGATCTCGACAGCTCGTGGTGGCGTTTCGGCGCCGACACGTTCAGCACCGAAGGCGGCAGCGACCTCGGCGTCGGCGGCCGCGTCGGCTTCAGCGTGCCGCTGGTTCCCGGCCAGCTCGCCCTGAGCGCGAGCTTCGCGCGGCAGAATTCACCGGGCTACACCGACAACGTCCGCACCGGCGTTAAGGACCAGGACGAATTCTCGCAGCAGGCCGCGCATGCGACGCTGCTGTGGAAACCCAGCGACGACCTGTCGTTCCGCCTGCAGGCGATCCAGTCGAAGATCAACGCCGACAGCAGCTCGGTCACCTCGCTCGACCCGATTTCGTTGAAACCGGTCAGCGACGATCTCGAGAACGACGCCTATGTGGCCGAGCCGTACCGCAAGGACACCGACTACTACAACGCGACGGTGAACTGGAACCTCGGCTGGGCCGATTTCGTCTCGGCCACCAGTTACGCACAGACCGAATCGCATTCCGCGCTCGATGCGAGCCTGGTCTACGGCGTGCTGTTTCCGCTCGTCGGACTGCCCGACAACGGCATCTCGGTCGTCACCTACGATCTCAAGCTGTACAAGACCACGCAGGAATTCCGCCTCGCCTCGAAAGCCGACGGTCCGCTGGAGTGGCTGGTCGGCGCGTTCTGGACGAACGAGAACAGCAAGCAGAACCAGGCCGCCAGCGCGCAGTTCTTCGACTATTCGCCGATTCCCGGACTCGATCCGCTCGCCGTGATCGGCCTGCCGTCGACCTACAAGGAATACGCCGGGTTCGGCGACCTGACCTGGAAGTTCAACAGCCGTTTCGACGTGACCGCCGGCGTGCGCTGGGCGCACAACGAGCAGACGTTCTCGGAAATCACCAGCGGCGCGCTGACCGGCCTCGGCAACGTGTCCGGTGATTCGTCCGAGGATGTGTTCACCTATTCGCTCACGTCGCGCTGGCACCTCAGTCCGGATTCAATGCTGTACGGGCGCATCGCCAGCGGCTACCAGCCGGGCGGCCCGAACATCGCGCTGCCGGGCGTGCCGCCGTCGGTCGACGCATCGACGCTGACCAACTACGAGGTCGGCCTGAAGAGCATGTTCGACGACCATCGCTGGCTGTTCAACGTCGCTGCGTTCGACATCGAGTGGGACAAGATCCAGGTCTCGGCGAACAACGGCGTCGTCTCCTATCTCGCCAACGGCGGCACCGCGCGCAGCCGCGGCCTGGAATTCTCGACGTTGTACATGCCGGTCGCCGGACTGCGCCTCGGCCTCAATGCGGCGTATACCGACGCGGTGCTGACGGAGGACGTGGCGAGCATCGGCGGACTCGACGGCGACCGCCTGCCGTCGATTCCGAAGTGGGCCTGGTCGACGACGGTCGACTACACGTTCCCGCTCAGCGGCGGCTGGAGCGGCCGCATCGGCGGCGGCCTGCGCTTCGTCGGCGACACGATGAGCGCGCTCGAGCACAATCCGTATGCGCTTGCGCAGGACGGCTACACCGCGATCGATCTGAACGCCGATGTGTCGAACGACCGCTGGACTGTGCGCCTGTTCATCAAGAACCTGACCGACAAGCGCGTCTACACGAATCTCACGGCGCTTTCGAGCGCAGTGACCGGCGAAATCGTCCAGGTGCGCGGCGTACCGCTCGCACCGCGTACGATCGGCATCGGCTTCGATGCGAAATTTTGACCGGGATCGAGCATGAGTGCCAGCACAGCCCTCCGCTCTTCGCCGGTCGAGATCCTGCCGCAGCCGTATCTGCTGTTTCTCGGCGACACGACGGAGCCGAGTTATGCGAAGACCGCATTCGGCCTGCGCGACTGGGCCGGCGACCGCGTCGTCGGCGAATGGGGCTGTGGTGCGACCGTGTCGACCGGCCTGCCGTATCTGACGCCGAAGGAGGCACGCGCACGCGGCGCACGCGGCCTGGTCATCGGCGTCGCCAACTCCGGCGGCATCATCTACGACAGCTGGATTCCGGCACTGGTCGAGGCGCTCGAAGCCGGCCTCGACATCGTCAGCGGCATGCACATGAAGCTGGCCGATACGCCGGCGCTGAAGAGCGCCGCGGCGCGACTCGGCCGGCGCCTGATCGATATCCGCACGCCGCCGAAGGACATTCCGATCGGCTCGGGCCACAAGCGCAGCGGCAAGCGCCTGCTGACCGTCGGCACCGACTGTGCGCTCGGGAAAAAGTATACGGCCCTCGCGCTGGCGCGCGCGTTCGTGCAGCGCGGCGTCGCGGTCGATTTCCGCGCCACCGGACAGACCGGCATTCTCATCGCCGGCAGCGGCATGCCGATGGACGCCGTCGTCGCCGATTTCGAGGCCGGCGCGGCCGAGTTGCTCAGTCCCGAGGCACCCGCGCAGCACTGGGACGTGATCGAAGGGCAGGGCTCGCTGTTCCATCCGGCCTACGCCGGCGTGTCGCTCGGCCTGTTGCACGGCAGCCAGCCGGATGTGTTCGTGGTCTGCCACGAGCCGGGCCGCGAGTTCATCCTCGGCCACGAGGAGTTCGCGCTGCCGAGCATCGAGGAAACGATCGACATGACCGTGCGGTTGGGCAAGCGCACGAATCCCGCTATTCGCTGCGCGGGCGTGAGCTTGAACACCGGCAATCTCGACGCAGGCGTGGCGCTCGCGTTGCTGGCGAGCGAAAGCCAACGGCTCGGATTGCCCGTCGCCGATCCGATGCGAGGTGGAGCGGAGTTCGAACGATTGGTCGATGCGTGTCTGGCATGAATTGAGGCGATATCGCCGCGCGTTTCGCCTCTCCCGCTGGCGGGAGAGGCCGGCGCGCAGAGCGCGCCGGGTGAGAGTGGCGGTTGGCGGAGGAAGAGAAACTGCTGGTGCTCCTGGTGCAGGCCCTTGCAAACAAACAACATCACGAGAGTCGCGCGCATCGAATGGTCGACGCGCAGCAGCTCCGACGAAAGGAGAGAAACATGTTTCCGATGAAATGGCTTTCCGCCACGTTGCTCGCGCTGGGATCGCTGAGCGCAATCGCGCAGACGAGTCCGCCGGCGGCAACCGCACCGCTCAGTCCGGCCACTACGCCGCCGGCTGAAGGCAACACCGCGGCGGCGAAACCGGCAGACGCGCAAGGCGCCAAGGCGCTGACTGCCGACGACGTCAACGCCTGGCTCGACGGCTACCTGCCGTATGCGCTGACCACCGGCGATCTCGCCGGCGCCGTCGTCGCAGTCGTGAAGGACGGCCAGATCCTGACCGAGCGCGGATTCGGTTATGCCGACGTCGCATCGAAGAAACCGGTCGATCCGAAACTGACCCTGTTCCGTCCCGGATCGGTGTCGAAGCTGATCACCTGGACCGCGGTCATGCAGCAGGTCGAGCAAGGCAGGATCGATCTCGACGCCGACGTCAACAAGTACCTCGACTTCACGATTCCGCCGCGTGACGGCAAGCCGATCACGATGCGCAACATCATGCAGCACGCGGCCGGTTTCGAAGAACAGGCCAAATACATCATCACCGAGGATCCGAACGGACCCGGTTTCGAGGAACTGCTCAAGCGCTGGACGCCGACGCGCGTGTTCGACGCCGGCACGACGCCGGCCTATTCGAACTATGCGACCTCCCTCGCCGGCTACGTCGTGCAGCGCGTGTCCGGCGAGCCGTTCGACGACTATCTCGACAAGCACATTTTCACGCCGCTCGAGATGACCCATTCGACGTTCCGGCAGCCGCTGCCGAAGAATCTCGAACCGCTGATGGCGACGGGCTACGTCCTGGCATCCGGCGAAGCGAAGAAGTTCGAGATCGTCGGTCCCGCGCCTGCCGGCGCGTTGTCCTCGCCCGGCGAGGACATGGCCCGTTTCATGATCGCTCACCTGCAGAACGGCGAGTACCACGGCAACCGCATCCTCAAGGAAGAGACCGCAAAGCAGATGCACGACAGCCCGCTGACCCTGCTGCCGTCGGTAAACCGCATGGAACTCGGTTTCTTCGAGACCAACATCAACGGCCGCGAGGTCATCGCGCACCTCGGCGACACGCAGAACTTCCACACCTCGCTGCATCTGTTCCTGAAAGAAAACACCGGCTTCTACGTGTCGTTCAACAGCGCCGGCAAGGAAGGCGCGGCGCACCGTCTGCGCCTCGCGCTGTTCAGCGACTTCGCCGACCGCTATTTCCCGGGACCGCCGCCTAGCGACGCCCGCGTCGACGAGGCAACGGCGAAACAGCATGCGCAGATGCTGGCCGGCAACTGGATCGGGTCGCGCGGCTCGCAATCGAACTTCCTGTCGCTGATCGGCCTGATCGGGCAGGCGAAAGTCAGCGTCGGCGCGAAAGGCGAACTGCTGATCCCGGATGCCAAGGGACTCAATGGCCAGCCGCTCAAGTGGGTCGAGATCGCGCCATTCGTCTGGCAGGATGCGGACGGCCATGACCTGCTCGCGGCGAAAGTCGTCGACGGGCACGTCGACCGCTTCGCCCTCGGTCTCGGCGCGCCATTCGACGTCTACCTGCGTACCGGTGCCGCGCGCGACGGCGCCTGGCTGATGCCGGCGCTGTACGTCAGCCTCGCCGTGCTCGTGCTGACCGTGCTGTTCTGGCCGGTCAACGCGATCGTGCGCCGCCGCTTCCGCGCGCGCCTCGATCTGCCGGTGCCGGCGCTGCGCGCCTATCGCGCGAGCAAGCTCGGCGCGCTGCTGATCCTGCTCGCATTCTGTGCCTGGGTGCTTTCGATCGCCACGATGTTCTCGGATCTGAACAAGACGACATCGGCCTTCGATCCGGTGCTGCGCTTCGACCAGGTCTTCGGCTTCATCGCGTTCATCGGCGGTTTCGTGCTGACCCTGATGAACCTGCGCGCAGTGTGGAGCGGCCAGCGTCGCTGGCCGGCGAAGCTGTGGAGCGTCCTGCTCGTGTTCTCCGCGCTCGTCATGCTGTGGATCGCCGTCACGTTCCACCTGATCAGCTGGGGAGTGAACTACTGATGGCGAAATTGACGCTCCAGGTAGCGATCGAAAAGCTGCGCCTGGCCGAACCGTTCCGGATCTCCGGATACGTGTTCGAGGAACAGGACGTCGTCGTCGTCACGCTCGGCGACGGCGCGCAGCGCGGCCGCGGCGAGGCGTCCGGCGTCTACTATCTGCGCGACGACGCGCCGGCCATGGTCCGCGCGATCGAAGCGGTCCGCACCGCGATCGAGGCCGGAATCGATCGCGCCGCGCTGCAGCACCTGCTGCCGCCGGGCGGCGCGCGCAATGCGGTCGACTGCGCATTGTGGGATCTCGACGCGCGGCGCAGCGGCAAGGAAGCCTGGGAATTGGCCGGACTGCCGGCACCGAAGCCGCTCATCACGACGTTCACGCTCGGCGCCGACGATCCGGCGGTGATGGCCGCCGGCGCGAGCAAGTATGCGCAGGCCCGCGCGCTGAAGATGAAGCTGACCGGCGAGCTCGAGCGCGACATCGCGCGCGTGCAGGCGGTGCGTCGCGCGCGCCCGCACACCTGGCTCGGTGTCGATGCGAACCAGGGCTATGACATCCTCGCGCTCGACGCGCTCCTCGAAGCGCTGGTCGAAGCCGACGTTGCGCTGCTCGAGCAGCCGCTCGCACGAGGCCGCGAGGCCGACCTCGACGGCTTCACATCGCCGATCCCGATCGCCGCCGACGAAAGCTGCCTGAGCCTCGCCGACCTGGCGGGGCTGGTCGGGCGCTTCGGCGTCGTGAACATCAAGCTCGACAAGTGCGGCGGCCTGACCGAAGGCCTGGCAATGGCGCACGAGGCGCGCCGCCTCGGCCTGAACGTCATGGTCGGCAACATGGTCGGCACGTCCCTCGCGATGGCTCCGGCGTTCGTGCTCGGCCAGCTCTGCGACATCGTCGATCTGGACGGTCCGATCTTTCTCGCCCATGATCGCGAACCGCGCATGAGCTACGACGAGGGGATGGCCTGGTGCAGCGACAAAGTCTGGGGATCGATCCACGCCGCGACACCTTGAGCGTGGTGCACTGTTTCAAAATGAGAGTCGGTGAGATCGCTGGAGTCCACCTCTCCCGCTGGCGGGAGAGGTCGGCGCGCATTGCGCGCCGGGTGAGGGTGGCGTTCGGTAGGACGTCGCCGCCAACATTCGCATCACCCTCATCCGCCTTGCTCGCGCCATCCATGGCGCTCGCCCTGCGGGCCAGCTGCGCTGTTCGCAGGCGCAATCCTGCGCCCGCAGTCGGCATGTTCTCCCGCCGGCCGGAGCAGGGAAAACCGGCGTGTCTGACGCCATGAGCGCAACGCATTTGAGACAGACCAGCAACTGGTTCGGCCAGCCGCGCGGCCTGACGATCCTGTTCCTGACCGAGATGTGGGAACAGTTCTCGTACTACGGCATGCGCGCGCTGCTGGTCTACTACATGACCAAGCAGCTGCTGATCGGCCAGCAGCAGTCGTCGCTGATCTACGGCACCTACACGTCGCTGGCGTTCTTCACGCCGATCATCGGCGGCATCATCTCCGACCGCTGGCTCGGCAAGCGCCGCGCGGTGATCATCGGCGGCAGCACGATGGCGCTCGGCCACTTCATGATGACGTTCGAACCGCTGTTCTATCCGGCGCTGGCGACGATCGCGCTCGGCAACGGCCTGTTCCTGCCGAGCCTGCCGAGCCAGATCAACGACCTGTACCGGCCCGACGATCCGCGCCGCGGCTGGGCCTACAACGTCTATTACGTCGGCATCAACGTCGGCGGCTTCCTCGCGCCGCTGGTCTGCGGATTCCTCGGTGAAACCTACGGCTGGCATTGGGGTTTCGGCGCGGCCGGCATCGGCATGCTGCTCGGCCTGGTCATCTACGTCGCCGGCGGCAAATACCTGCCGGAGCAGGGCCGCGTCGCACGCACGGCGGTGCAAGGCGTACCGGTGCGCAACGGCAAGGCGACCCTGCTGCTGCTGCTCGGTGTCGGCCTGGCCGTGACGATATTCCGCGGCGCGTACGAACAAGTCGGCAACACGGTTGCGCTGTTCGCCGACGCCGGCATCGATCGCGCCACGGCGCTGATGACGATTCCGATGACCTGGTTCCAGGCCCTGAATCCGTTGTTCGTGATCCTGATGACGCCGGCGCTGCTGGCCTGGTACAGCCGCCGCGCAGCGGCCGGCCGCGATGCTTCGTCGATGCAGAAGATGGCGACCGGCGCGTTGATCGTCGCCGCGTCGTACCTGGTGCTTGCGCTCGCTGCCTTCGTCGCCGGCGACGAGCGCGCGAACTGGCTGTGGCTGCTCGCGTACTTCGTCGTCTACACGCTCGGCGAGCTGTTCATTCTGCCGACCGGGCTCGGTCTGTTTGCGCGACTCGCGCCGCCGTCGCTCGGCGCGACCACGGTCGCCGCGTGGTTCCTCGCGATCTTCACCGGCAGCATGACCGCCGGTGTGGTCGGCACGTTGTGGAGCCGCACGAGCCATCCGGTCTTCTTTGTACTGCTCGCGGCGATCGCGTCGCTCGCCGCGGGTCTGCTGCTCGCGCTCGACCGCACGACTCGCCGCATCGAAGGCGAACGCGCCGCGGAAATCGCCGCGGCCGGCCTGGTCGTCGGCGGCGAGCCGGTGGCGTGATGCACTACCTCGGCGGCCTTGCACGGGAAGATCAGCAGCGCCAGGAGACCGGCGACGCGATTGGTTCCGGCGGACGTTCAGTCCGCTCTTCCCATCGAAAGATGGGGAGAGGGCAGGGTGAGGGGCAAGCCTGTCAGATTATCGGCGCGGCAGTTCGTGGAGGAAATGCCCCGCGCGTCATCCAGCTTACTCGCCGCCGGAACACCCACCCCTCACCCCGACCCTCTCCCCGCTGGCGGGAAGAGGGGGAACAGCGCGCGCCGAGTGAGCGATGTCGGCGATCCCTGCGCCGTGGCAGCGATCTGCGATGACAGCCGCGACCAAAACGCAGCCGACCTGGTTCCAGCGCTTCCTGCTGCCGGGTTTCGCGTTCAAGGCGGTCGTGATCGGCGGCGGCTACGCGACCGGCCGCGAGCTGGCCGAGTTCTTCCTGCCGAGCGGACCGTGGGGCGGCATCGCGGCGATGCTGCTGGCGATGCTGATCTGGTGCGCGGTGTGCGTCGCGACGTTCCTGTTCGCGCGCATGAGCGGCGCGCGCGACTACCTGAGCTTCTTCCGCGCGCTGCTCGGCCGCGGCTGGATCGTATTCGAGTTCTGCTA
>Ga0068860_100006755_pt1 | contig 11507 bp, 10 predicted proteins | sample KBSSwiS32_FD_66597 | JGI IMG/M metagenome (GOLD analysis project Ga0068860, IMG submission 66597) | Switchgrass rhizosphere microbial communities from Kellogg Biological Station, Michigan, USA - KBS Switchgrass S3-2 | ecosystem: Host-associated > Plants > Roots > Rhizosphere > Soil ... | reverse complement strand
GTACTTCTTCGACAGCACCAGCGTCATCGCCGCCGTCAGCGTCGTCTTCCCGTGATCCACGTGTCCGATCGTCCCCACGTTCACGTGCGGCTTCGTCCGCTCGAATTTGCCCTTGGCCATGTTGGTCAGTCCTTCAAGTAAGGGTTAGGTTTTCTTGTTGATCACCGCTTCGGCGACGCTCTTCGGCGCGTCTGCGTAATGCTTGAATTCCATCGTGTACGTTGCGCGGCCCTGCGAAAGCGAGCGGAGCGTGGTCGAGTAGCCGAACATCTCGGCGAGCGGCACCTCGGCCTTGATGACCTTGCCCGTGGGCAACTCTTCCATGCCCTGGATCTGCCCGCGTCGCGACGACAGGTCGCCGACGACGTTGCCCATGAAGTCCTCGGGCGTCTCGACTTCCACCGCCATCATCGGCTCGAGCAGTTGCGGGCTCGCCTGGCGCATGCCGTCCTTGAACGCCATCGACGCGGCCATCTTGAACGCGTTCTCGTTCGAGTCGACGTCGTGCGAGCTGCCGTCGAAGAGCGTGACCTTGACGTCGACCACCGGATAACCGGCCAGCACGCCGTTCGGCAGCGTTTCCTTCAGGCCCTTTTCCACGGCGGGAATGAACTCGCGCGGCACCGTGCCGCCCTTGATCGCGTCGACGAACTCGAAGCCTTTGCCCTGCTCGTTGGGTTCCATCTTGAGCCAGACGTGGCCGTACTGGCCGCGGCCGCCCGACTGCTTGATGAACTTGCCCTCGACCTGCACCGGCTTGCGAATCGCTTCGCGGTACGCAACCTGCGGCGCGCCGACGTTCGCTTCGACGCCGAACTCGCGCTTCATCCGGTCGACCAGGATCTCGAGATGGAGCTCGCCCATTCCCGAGATGATCGTCTGGCCCGACTCTTCGTCGGTGCGCACGCGAAACGACGGATCTTCCTGCGCGAGGCGATTGAGCGCGATGCCCATCTTCTCCTGGTCGGCCTTGGTCTTCGGCTCGACAGCGACGTGGATCACCGGCTCGGGGAAGATCATCTTCTCGAGCGTGATCACGTGCTGCGGATCGCACAGCGTGTCGCCGGTGGTCGCTTCCTTGAGGCCGACCGCTGCGGCGATGTCGCCGGCGCGCACTTCCTTGATTTCCTCGCGCTGGTTGGCGTGCATCTGCAGGATGCGGCCGATGCGCTCCTTGCGACGCTTGACCGGGTTGTAGACCGTGTCGCCGGAATTGATGACGCCCGAGTAGACGCGGAAGAAGATCAGCTGGCCGACGTACGGGTCGGTCATGATCTTGAACGCGAGTCCGGCGAACGGCTCGTCGTCGGATGCCGAGCGCGCGCCTTCCTTGCCGTTCTCGAGCTCGCCCTTGACCGGCGGAATGTCGGTGGGCGCCGGCATGAAGTCGATCACCGCGTCGAGCATCGCCTGCACGCCCTTGTTCTTGAACGCCGAGCCGCACAGCATCGGCACGATCTCGCTGCCGATCGTGCGCAGCCGCAACCCGGCCTTGATTTCTTCGGGCGTAAGCTCACCGGCCTCGAGGTACTTGTTCAGCAGCTCCTCGCTGGCCTCGGCAGCGCTCTCGACCATCTTCTCGCGCCACTCCTTCGCCGTATCGACGAGATCGGCGGGGATGTCGCGCATCTCGAACTTCATCCCCTGCGACGACTCGTCCCAGTAGATCGCCTTCATCCGGACCAGGTCGATGACGCCTTCGAACTTCTCCTCGGCGCCGATCGGGATCTGGATCGGCACCGGGTTGGCCTTGAGCCGCGACTTCATCTGGTCGTGGACCTTGAAGAAGTTCGCGCCCTGGCGGTCCATCTTGTTGACGAACGCGAGCCGCGGCACCTTGTACTTGTTGGCCTGCCGCCAGACGGTTTCCGATTGCGGCTGCACGCCGCCGACGGCGCAATAGACCATGCACGCGCCGTCCAGCACACGCATCGAGCGCTCGACTTCGATCGTGAAGTCGACGTGCCCGGGGGTGTCGATGATGTTGATCCGGTGCTCGGGGAAGTTGTTGTCCATCCCCTTCCAGAAGCAGGTGGTCGCGGCCGAGGTGATCGTGATGCCGCGCTCGCGCTCCTGCTCCATCCAGTCCATTACGGTGGCGCCGTCGTGTACTTCGCCTATCTTGTGCGAAACGCCGGTGTAGAAAAGGATGCGCTCGGTGGTCGTGGTCTTGCCGGCATCAATGTGCGCACTGATGCCGATGTTGCGATACCGATCGATGGGAGTAGCTCGTGGCACTTGGCAAATACCGTTTGCGTGTTGCGTTGTTCGTGTGGTGTCTCAAGGTCACGGCGGGTTGCTTGACCGTGGGTCTCATTCGTGGCGACGGGTTCTCTAGAAGCGGAAGTGCGAGAACGCCTTGTTGGCTTCGGCCATCCGGTGGACTTCCTCGCGCTTCTTCACCGCGCCGCCGCGGTTTTCCGAGGCTTCGAGGAGCTCGGCGGCGAGCCGCTGGCCCATCGACTTCTCGCCGCGCTTGCGCGCCGCTTCGCGCAGCCAGCGCATGGCGAGCGCCATCCGCCGCACGGGACGCACTTCGACCGGAACCTGGAAATTGGCGCCGCCGACGCGGCGGCTCTTCACTTCGACCATTGGACGCGAGTTGGCGAGCGCCTGGTTGAAGACCTCGAGCGGGTCCTTCCCGCCCTTCTTGGCGATCGACTCGAACGCGCCGTACAGGATGCGTTCCGCCACCGACTTCTTGCCGGCGGTCATCAGCACGTTGACGAATTTCGCGACATCGCTGCTGCCGTACTTCGGATCGGGCAGGATCTCGCGCTTCGGGACTTCTCTGCGTCGGGGCATGTTCTCTCTCTTCGCTTGCTTGGCTTTAAGCGGCCTTCGGCTTCTTCGCGCCGTACTTCGAGCGGGCCTGCTTGCGGTCCTTGACACCCGCGGTGTCGAGGCTGCCGCGCACCATGTGGTAACGCACGCCCGGGAGGTCCTTCACCCGGCCGCCGCGGATCAGCACCACCGAGTGCTCCTGCAGGTTGTGGCCTTCGCCACCGATGTAGCTGATGACCTCGAACCCGTTGGTGAGGCGCACCTTCGCGACCTTGCGCAGCGCGGAGTTGGGCTTCTTCGGCGTTGTCGTGTAGACGCGCGTGCAGACGCCGCGCTTCTGCGGGCTTTGTCCCAGCGCCGGGACTTTGCTTTTCGACACGGTGGGCTCACGGCCCTTCCGCACGAGCTGATTGATGGTTGGCATCCTGATTGTCCGTTTCGTGCGGCATCCAAATGCAGGAAGCCGCAGGGCTCATCGCTCTCGCGAAACTGCTACATGGTTCGTCAAATCAAAGTGGCCCTCGCGAGACGCCTTCTCATCCGCTGAAGGCGCGCTGCCCGGGCCACTCTTTCGCGCCGCGGCCGATCAGGCATTGCTGCCTTGGGCCGGGTACGCGGGCCGCCCCGCTGGCGCAAGCCTTGCAGGCCGGCGGACGAGGGGCGAAAAGACTGCAATTATAAGGGGATATCGAAGCGAGCGTCAACAGCTTGCTGCGCTGCGACAGGTCCCGGCGGCGGACGCCGCGAGGCTCCCATATGGGAGCGGAACGCCGAGATGCAACTGGACGGGTACCGTCTAGCCACCACCGCGGCGGCCGGGGGGCCTCGCTGCCGGCGCTAGCCGAGGCAATGCGGCGCGCAGCCGCGATCCCACAATGCCTCCTTGCGTTGCGCGAGCGCGGAATGGTCGCCGCCGGCGGGCGCGGGGAGAACGTCTCCCCACCAGCCGTGCGAGCAGCCCGAGCGCCAGGCCATTTCGTCGGCGAGCGTCGTGCCGTCGGCAACGCAGGCGCGCTCGAGCGCGGCAAACGCGGATCGCACCGCGCGATCCGAATCCGAACCGGGCGCGTAGACGTGATCGAAGCAAGCCGACGCCAGATCTTCCATCTGCGGCACCGGCGGATAGGTCGCGCGATCGCGATGCCAGGCTTCGAGCCAGTGATCGACGATCCAGGCGATTGCCCCGGCGCGCGGTCGACCCCTGGCATTGCCCGCCGTCATGATCATGTGACGCATCAATTCGGCGCGAGCGTGGCTGACCCGTGCGCGCAGCATCGCCGCGCGCCCGGCCGCAATCGCTGCCTCGGCTTCGAGCCTCAACTCGGTTGCAAGATCGTTCATCGCTTCTTCCTATCGCAGATTGCCGAGCGAATCGCTCATTCGCGCGAACAGCGCATCGACGTCGATGCGGTCGATCACCTGTACGTTGGCGGGTCGCTTCAGCACACCCCACCAGTCGATCACGCTGCGGCCGATCGTCAACGCACTCTCGGTCTCCACGGCGACGTAGCAGTCGCGCGTCGTGAAAATCTCCGGCCAAAGCGCGAACGCGATCACGCAGGGATCGTGCATCGGGTGCGCCTGCACGCCGAACTTCTCTTCGGCGCCCGGTCGATGCCGCGACAGCATCCCGGTGACGCAGCGCGCGACCGGCGTACCGAGCGCGGTGATGCTCGCGACGCGCTCGCGCGTCGCCATCGCCTGATGGGTGGCGTGCAGCGAGAACATCGTGATCGGCACACCGAGCGTCAGCACCGCGTGCGCGGCATGCGGATCGACGTAGAAGTTGAACTCCGCGGCGGGCGTGACGTTGCCAAGATCGCGAGCGCCGCCCATCAGCACGATCCGCGACACCTTGCTGGCGAGCGTCGGATCCCGCTCGAATGCGAGTGCGAGGTTGGTCAGCGGCGCGAGCGCGCACAACGTAATCGAGCGCTCCGCCGCGGCAGTGAGCGTATCGACGATGAAATCGACGGCGTGCGCATCGCGAGCGTTACCCACAGGCGGCGGCAGCCCGGCGCCCTCGAGCCCATCGGGACCGCAGATGAATTCCGCGGTGGTCAGCGCTCGCGCGAGCGGCCGGCTCGCCCCTCGATAGATGCCCACGTCGCGGCGTCCGGCTACGTCGATCAAGCGCAGCGCGTTGGCGGTGGTCAGCTCGACCGGCACGTTCCCCGCAACGGTGGTGATGCCGAGAACGTCGAGACGTTCACGCTCGGCGAGCGCGAGCAGGATCGCGAGCGCGTCGTCCTGCCCGGGATCGGTGTCGATGATGATCCGCGTCGCGCTCATTGGACGACCTTCGTCCCTCCGCTCGGCAGCGTTCCGACCATCACCAGGTGCGCGAGATCGTCGCCGGTGAGTCCCGCGACCGGAAGGTCGGCGATCTTGCGTCCTCCCTTCAGGATCGCGACGCGCGTTGCGACCTCGACCACTTCGGCCATGTTGTGGCTGATCAGGATCACCGTCGTGCCCGCGCGACGCAGCTCGCGGATCAGATCGAGGACCTGACGGCTTTCCGCCACGCCGAGCGCCGCGGTAGGCTCGTCCATGATGACGAGACGCGCGTTCCAGCGCAGCGCGCGCGCGATCGCCACCGCCTGGCGCTGGCCGCCGGAAAGCGTGTCCACCGCGCGGCGCGTGTCGGCAATGTCGACTTTCAATCGGGCGAGGTATGCGCGCGACTCCGCGCGCATCCGCGACTTGTCGAGCACGGAGAGCCCCGGCAACAGCGCGCGCGTGAGCTCGGCGCCGATGAAGATGTTTTGCCAGATCGGCTGTCGCGGCGCGAGAGCGAGGTCCTGGTAGATCGTCGCCACGCCGGCCTTGAGCGCGTCGAGCGGCGAGCCGAAGCGTACCGGTTGCCCTTCGATCTCGATCGTTCCGTCGTCCGGCTCGTGCGCGCCCGACACGACGCGGATCAGGCTCGATTTACCGGCGCCGTTGTCGCCGCAGATCGCGACGACTTCACCGGCGTCGACGGCGAGGTCGACGCCCTGCAGCGCCAGCACCGCACCGTAGCGCTTGCGAATACCGGCGAGGCGGACGAGCGGCGCGCTCACCGCGGCGCCGCTGAAGCGTCGCTAGCAATCAAAATGGGGCGAGCAGCCTATTTTGAAATGAATTTGTCGACGTTGGACGCGTCGACGAGAACAGCGTCGACCCACATGTAGGGACCGCTGACGACCTTGTCCTTGGGCGTCTTCTTGACGACGATCTTGTCGAGCGCGTCGACGGCGCTGGCGCCCATCGCCTCGAACGGGATCGCCACGGTCGCGGTGAACAGGCTCTCGGGATCCTTGATGCGCCGATAGGATTCCTGGCCGCCGTCGACGCTGACGATGATCACATCGCCCTTCTTCATGCCCTGCGCGCGCAGCAGGTCGTCGATCACCCACGCCTGACCGTCCCACGACGCCCAGACGCCCTGGAACTTGCCCTTGTTCTGCAGGATCAGCGCCTGCATGCCGTTCCTCACGTCGTCGCGCCAACTCGCGGTGCGCGCCATCGAGTGGCTGCCCAGCACCTTGACCGCGGGATTCTCGGACAGGATCACGTCGAGCTCCTTGCCGCGGATGCGCGACGCGACGTTCTGCTCGAAGCGGGCGACGAGGATCTCGCCGCGATAGTTCATCCTGGAGAGCAGGTACATCGTCGCCTGCGCGCCGCCGACGTAGTCGTTCACCTGGATGTCGAACAGCGAATGCGGGCTCGTGCCGGAAACGACGGTGATCAGCGGGATTCCCGCCTTCTTCACCGCTTCGAACTGCGCGTCGGCCTCGATCGGCTTGCCCATGCACAGGATCAGGCCGTCGACCTTTGCCTGGATCATCGCCTCGATCTGCTCGGTGTGCTTCGGCAGGCTCCCCTCGGAGTTGAGCTGCTGCACCGTCCAGCCGAGCTTCTTCGCCGCGTCGGCGGCCGAATTCGAGCAACGCGCGTGCGTTTCCGCCGACATCTGGAACGCGATGATGCCGAGCTTGAATGCGCCGGCCGACGATGCGGCCAGCATCAGTGCGGACGACGCGATCGCAATCAGAAATTTGCGCAGCATGAGAGGTCTCCGTGAATTCGTTCTAGATGCCGAATGCGGCTTTTTTCAGCGCCGACGCCGACAGCGCCACCGAGGCGACGATGATAAAGCCAAGCATGATGTCCTGCACGTAATACGGCGCCCCCATCAGCACCAGTCCGTTGCCCAGCATGCCGATCGTGGCTGCGCCGACCAGCGTCCCGGGGATGTTGCAGCGGCCCGGCTCGAACATCGTCATCCCGAGCAGCACCGCGGCGATCGACGTCAACAGGTAATCCTTCGCCATGTCGGGGGCAGCCGAGTTGAGCGTCGCCGTCAGCAGCACGCCGACCAGGCCGGCGCAGAGGCCGGCGAACGCGAGGCCGAAGAGCTTCATCCGCTTGACCTTTACTCCGGCGAGGCGCGCCGCCTCCTCGGCCTCGCCGGTGAAGACGAGATGCAGGCCGAGCCGCGTCTGCTTCAGAACGAGTTGCGCGACGAGCGCCACTGCGACCGTCCACCAGATCAGCGACGGCACGCCGAACAGGCTGCCGCGCCCCAGTGCGAGGAACGCCGGATCCCAGCGGCCGACGAACGCCACGCCACCGGTAATCGCGAAGCCGAGCCCCGTCGCCACCGAAGCCATCGCCAGGGTCGCGATCAGTGACGGAATGCGCAGGCGCGTGAGCAGCAATCCGTTCAACGTGCCCGCGGCGAGACCGACGAAAATCGCCGCGGCGGCCGCCACCGCAGGCGCGACCTTGTAATGGATCAGGCCGCCGGCGACCACCGCGCAGAAGCTGCACACCGCGGCAAACGACAGATCAAGCTCGGCGACCGTGAAGGCGATGCTGAAGCCGACGCCGAGGATCGCGAGGAAGCTCACCTGCTTCAGCACGTTGAGCAGATTCGTCGGGTTGAGGAAGTTCGAGGCTGCGACCGCGAAGAATCCGAACAGCAGCAGCGCGGCGATCGCAGTGCCGTATGTGGCGATGATCCGGCGCGGCTCGATCGATTCGGTCACTTCGCGACCCCTGTGCCCGTTTCGGCCGCGACGTCGGCGAGATCGAGCGCTGCCTGCTTGATCTGCCGGTAGGTTGCGGCGCGCGCCTCGAACAGCGACGCCACTTGCTTGCGCGGCCGGAAACGCCGGCCGATCGCGACCATCGCCGTCGCGGCCTCGCCGACGTTGCGGTAAAGCCCGACGCCGACGGCCGCCGCGATCGCGGCGCCGATGATGCCGGTCTCTTCTTCGGTCGAGCGTAGCACCGGCACGCCCAGGATGTCCGCCTTGATCTGGCACCACGCATCCGAACGGGCGCCGCCGCCCGAAGCCCGGAGCTCCGCGACGCGCTGACCCGTGCCGGCCACGGCGTGATCGAGGATGTCGCGTCCGGCCATCGCCACGCCTTCGAGCACCGACCACAGAAAATCGTCCGGCCCGTGGCTTCGGTCGAGCGCATGGAACGCACCGCGAACGTCACCGCGCCATACCGGCGTGCGTTCGCCGGCTAGATAGGGAAGAAAGATCGGGCGATTGGCGCGCGCCGGTGCGCGGCCCACGCGCTCGATCGCGTCGTCGACGGCGCCTTGAATGCGAAATGTCGCGTGGCACCACTGGGCACAGTCGGCGCCGGCCTGCGTCGGCCCGCCGACTTGGTGCGCGCTCTCGGTCCACGCGAGCGCCACGAGACCCGGCACTGCGCGGCGTCGCTCGGTCACCAGGCCAACGGCCTCGGACGTTCCTGCCACGTCGTAGGCCTGGCCCGGCGAGACCGCGCCGGATCCGACGGCGGACCCCCACGTATCCATCGAGCCCGCGAAGACCGGGACATTCGCCAGGCGATCGAGCGGCACGTCGGTGGGTTGCACCTCGCCCACCGATTGCCACGGCGCACGGAGATCCGCACGGAGCAGTTCGAGGCAACGCTCGATGACCGCCGACGCGCCGCGCGCAACGGGACTTGGCGATCCGCGCGAATGCGTGACCGTGTCGCCCGCGCGCACGCCGGTCAAGCGCAGATTCAGGAAATCCTTGGGGTCGAGCACCGCGTCGAGCTTCGCATAGAGCGCAGGCCGATGATGGGCAAGCCACGCCAACCGCGCGATCGGGTGAAAGGCGCTGATCGCGTCGGCCGGATTTCCGGACGGCAGCTCGAGCGCGAGCGCCCGCGCTTCCTCCATCGCGCGACGATCGCGAAAGAGGATTGCCGGCCCGAGCGCGCGCCCCTGCCGATCGAGCAGCACCTGCGAGCGCGTGAGGCCGCAGATGCAGACCGCGACCACCGCACTTGCGCGCGGCAGCTTCGGCAGGACACGTCCGGCGGCCGCGAGCAACGCCTTCCACCACAGCTCCGGATCGATTTCGGCCCAGCCGGTTTGCGGCTCGGCGATCGCGAGGCCGATCGCCGCCGACGCCGCCACGCGGCCGTCGGCGCGCACCAGGCCCGCGCGCAGCGAGCCTGCACCGACGTCGATCGCAAGAATGAATTCGTTCACGGACGCGCTTCTACCAGGAGCATCGTGCCGCAAAACGCGTGCGGAGGAAATTTTCGGGGAAGCTCGCAAACAAAAGGGCCGGCAGTTGCCTGCCGGCCCGCGTCGCGGTCGCCGCGAAAATTCAGTTGGTTCCGGCCTTCTTGAGTTCCTTTTGTTCCATCGTCGGCTTGGGCGGGGCAACCCGCGGCGACGTGTCGGCGGCCGCCTTTGCCGAGCCTTCCGCCGACTTCACAGCCGCCGATTTCTTGTCGTCCTCGGTCACAGACTTGACGGTCTGCTGCTTCTGCTCCTTCGTCGTCAGCTTCTTCGGCTGATTCTTGGTCGCTGCCGCCTTCGCCGAGCCCTCTGCCGAAGTTCTGGCCGTCGCCTTCTGTGCGCCCTCGGTCGTCGACTTCACCATTTCCTGCTTGTCCTTCTGTGCCTGCTCGGCGCTGGGCGCAGGGGCCTGCGCGCCCACGGATGCCGCGAACGCGGCGCCGATGGCTGCTGCAATGAGCCTTCGTTTCATCGTCGTCTCCTCAATGGTATGCGCTACGGCAATGTCCGGCCCACCCTGCCCCCGAGCGAAAGCACCAGCCACCCGCAGTAGGAAAATCCTAACACGGCCGACCGCCAACGGAGCCCGGCCCGACAAACGACGGGGCCGGCAGTCGCCTGCCGGCCCCGAATCGACACGAACGCGCGAGCGTCAGGCAGCGTCGGCGGAGACTTCCGGCGTTGCAGCCGCAGCCGCTTCGGCCGGAACCTCCTCGCCCGGCTGGGTGAACCCGGCCTCGGGTCCGAGCAGCTTCTGGCGCTTGCGCGCGTTGTGATAGGCGAGACCGGTACCGGCCGGGATCAGCCGGCCGACGATCACGTTCTCCTTCAACCCGCGCAGATCGTCCTTCTTGCCCATGATCGCGGCTTCGGTCAGCACGCGCGTGGTCTCCTGGAACGACGCCGCCGAGATGAACGAGTCGGTGGACAGCGACGCCTTGGTGATGCCGAGCAGCATGTGCTCATAGGTGGCGCCTTCCTTGCCCTCGACCTTCATGACCTTGTCGTTCTCGTCCAGCAGATCCGAGCGCTCGGCCTGCTCACCCACGATGAAGCGGGTGTCGCCGGCATCCACGACCGACACGCGACGCAGCATCTGGCGCACGATGACTTCGATGTGCTTGTCGTTGATCTTCACGCCCTGCAGCCGGTAGACGTCCTGCACTTCGTCGGTGATGTAGCGCGCGAGCGCTTCGACGCCGAGCAGACGCAGGATGTCGTGCGGGTCCGCGGGCCCGTCGACGATCGACTCGCCCTTGTTCACCACCTGACCGTCGTGCGCCGTCACGTGCTTGTCCTTCGGGATCAGGTACTCGTGCGCGACGCCGTCGAGATCGGTGATCACGAGGCGCTGCTTGCCCTTCGTATCCTTGCCGAACGACACGGTGCCCGTGGTCTCCGCGAGCAGACCCGCGTCCTTCGGCGAGCGCGCCTCGAACAACTCGGCCACGCGCGGCAGACCGCCGGTGATGTCGCGGGTCTTCGACGTTTCCTGCGGGATCCGCGCCAGCACCTCGCCGACGGACACCTGCTGCCCATCCTTGACGGTGATGATCGATCCCAGCTGGAACGTGATGTTGACCGGCAGCTCCGAGCCGGCGAGCTTGATCTCTTCGCCGCTGTCGTCCTGCAGCTTGACCTGCGGGCGCACGCCCTTCGCTGCCGAGCCGGCGCGGCGCTTCGGGTCGATGACGACCAGCGTGGAGAGGCCGGTCACTTCGTCGACCTGCTTCGCAACGGTGACGCCTTCCTCGACGTGCTCGAATTTCACGCGGCCGGCGTACTCGGTGACGATCGGCCGGCTGGTCGCGTCCCACATCGCGAGCACCTTGCCCGCACGCGCCTGCTCGCCGTCCTTCACCTGCAGCGTGGCGCCGTACGGCACCTTGTGGCGCTCGCGCTCGCGGCCGTTGTCGTCGTGGATCAGCACTTCGCCGGAACGCGCGATCACCACCAGCTCGCCCTTCGCGTTGGTGACGTAGCGCATCGCAGGCGAAAAGCGGATCGTGCCCGCCGACTTGCTTTCGAGCTGCGAGGCCGCCGCGGTACGCGACGCCGCGCCGCCGATGTGGAACGTCCGCATCGTGAGCTGCGTACCCGGTTCGCCGATCGACTGCGCGGCGATCACGCCCACCGCTTCGCCGACGTTCACCAGGTGGCCGCGGCCCAGGTCGCG
>Ga0068860_100006748_pt1 | contig 11513 bp, 11 predicted proteins | sample KBSSwiS32_FD_66597 | JGI IMG/M metagenome (GOLD analysis project Ga0068860, IMG submission 66597) | Switchgrass rhizosphere microbial communities from Kellogg Biological Station, Michigan, USA - KBS Switchgrass S3-2 | ecosystem: Host-associated > Plants > Roots > Rhizosphere > Soil ... | reverse complement strand
GCAGTTGCTGGTTGCAGATATGCACCCGGAATATCTGTCCGCGAAACTCGCCAGACAGCGCGCAGTAGAAAACAATCTGCCGCTGCTTGAAGTTCAGCATCATTATGCGCACGTAGCGAGTTGTATGGTTGAGAACGGAGTAGCGCTGGATGCTCCGCCGGTCCTTGGGATTGCGATTGACGGACTCGGTTTTGGGGCAGACAACACGATCTGGGGCGGTGAGTTTCTGCTGGCCGATTATCGCGGCTACCGGCGCATGGCAGCCTTCAAACCCGTTGCGATGGTCGGCGGCGTGCAGGCGATTCGCGAACCATGGCGTAACACGTATGCCCATCTCGCTGCTGGTATCGGGTGGACTGAGTTCGCTGAAAAATTTTCTTCCCTGGACCTTTATCGCTATTTGATGACTAAGCCGCTCTCTACAGTCGATCGCATGCTGGAAAGAGGAATCAACGTGCCGCTCGCGAGTTCGTGTGGACGGCTTTTCGATGCGGTTGCGGCAGCGTTGGGATTGTGTGCCGATCATGCACTCTTCGAAGGCCAGGGTGCGATGGAGTTGGAAGCGTTAGCCGAGAGATGGCCGTCAGACGCAGAACCGTATAGCTTCGCGATCACCGAACAAGACGGCGGCCTGCTCCACCTCGAATCATTTCCGATGTGGTATGCACTGTTGGAGGATCTTGGTCGAAAGGCTCCGGTTGGCCAAATCGCTGCGCGCTTCCATCGTGGGCTCGCGAAGGCGATTCGCGACACGGTCGCGCACATTCGGGGGAGTATCTCACTGAATACAGTAGCGCTCACCGGCGGCTGTTTTCAAAACAAGCTTTTGTTGGAAGAAGTCGTGCGGTTACTCGAGGCAGATGGTCTGAGTTGTCTTTTACACGGCAAAGTCCCAACCAACGACGGTGGACTGGCGTTGGGACAAGCTGCTATCGCCGCAGCACGCCATATCGAGCGTTCAAATTAACGGTAAGGAGTAAGCGATGTGTCTTGGAATCCCTGGACAGATAATTAAAATCACCGATGCTAGTCGGAAGATGGCGCTCGTCGATGTTAGTGGCGTCCAACGAGAAGTGAGTTTGGACTGCGTTGTTGACGAGTACCATCCGCTCGAGCGTTGTGTCGGTAACTGGGCATTGGTCCACGTCGGCTTCGCCATGAGCCTGATCAATGAGGATGAGGCAGAGGCCACGTTGAAAGTCTTGAGAGAGCTCGGCGAGGTGCAGGCCGAGCTGCTCGCGATGAAGGAATCGGCGTCGAGTCCACCTTCAGAAATCCCTGAACCTGTAGCTGTCGCCTGAACGAGATGACTGTGGCTGAAGATCCAAATCTCGCGGGGCTTTACCCGTTCCTGCACGGCAAGAAGCAAGATCCGTTGTCGATGAATTCTGCCTTGCTCGAGTCAGTGTCGCAGAAGGCAGCTCATCATCACGCGGTGATTGATAACTTCTTCGCGAAGAACGGACAGAAAGTTGTCGCTGCGGCAGGAGCAATTGCGGATGTCTATCGTCGCAATGGCCGGCTGTTCACGATGGGCAACGGTGGATCGAGTTGCGATGCGGCGCATGTGGCCGTCGAGTTTCTGCACCCGGTCACTGCCGGACGCGTCGCACTGACAGCGATCGATCTCACGGCGGACCGGACGATGATGAGTGCCGTGGCAAACGACGTCGGCTTTCAGCACGTGTTCGTCCGCCAGGTTATTGCTCAGGCGCGGGCAGGGGATGGCTTAGTTGGTCTATCCACCAGCGGTAACTCAGACAACCTCGTGAAGGCTTTTGCGAAAGCAAAAGAAATGGGCGTGATAACCATCGGCCTGGCTGGGATGAGTGGTGGCGAGATGGCAAAGATTGGTTTAGACCACTGCCTCATCGTCGAAACCGATAGTATTCATCGTGTGCAGGAATGCCACGTGATCATCTACCACATCCTCTGGGATCTTGTTCACACGCTCCTGGCCGACGATCGCGGTTCACTTGCCGTTACTTGAACCTCACTTGGACCGGGTCAGTACAGGGAGCGGTAGCGACCTGGTCAACGATGAGAGTCAAGCGTCATTGAGGTATCGCATGCTGATCACTGACCAGGTCGCTACCGCTCCCTGTACTGACCCGGTCCAAGAAGGATCCTTTAACGAACACCATACGAAAGAAGACAAACATGAAATACGTAGATGAATTCCGTGACCCTGAGAAAGCGAAGTTTCTGCTCGAAGAAATTCGCGTTCTTGTCCCCCAAATCCGAAATGCGCGTACGAGCAACAGCCCCATCTACATCATGGAAGTCTGCGGTGGCCACACGCACGCCATCTTCCGCTACGGTGTCGAGACGATGCTGCCGGATGGAATCGAATTGATCCACGGTCCCGGCTGCCCCGTTTGCGTGTTGCCCATGGGACGCGTTGACGACTGCGTGGCCCTCGCGCACATGCCCGGTATGATCTTCACCACCTTCGGCGATGCGATGCGCGTGCCCGGATCAAAAGAAAGCCTGCTGCAAGCCAAAGCAAATGGCGCCGACGTCCGCATGGTCTATTCGCCTCTCGACGCTTTGCGACTCGCGAAGGAGAACCCGGACAGGCAGGTCGTCTTCTTCGCACTCGGCTTTGAGACGACGATGCCCAGCACCGCATTCACCGTGCTGAGAGCGAAAGCAGAAGGCGTCCAAAACTTCTCGCTGTTCTGCAATCACATCACGATCATTCCGACGATCAAGGCCATACTCGACTCGCCGGATCTACAGTTGGATGGATTTCTTGGTCCAGGCCATGTCAGCATGGTGATCGGCAATTCTTCTTATCGTTTTATCGCCGAACACTACAAGAAGCCGTTGGTGATCGCGGGTTTCGAGCCGCTCGATATCCTGCACGGCATCTGGATGGTGCTCAAACAGATCGCCGAAGGTCGTTCGGAGATTGAGAACCAGTACAAACGAGTCGTTCCGGACGGCGGCAACACTCCCGCACTCGACGCTATCGGCAGGGTCTTTGAACTGAGAGAGTTTTTTGAATGGCGCGGTCTCGGCTCGATCGACCATTCGGGAGTTAAAATCCGCGATGAATACGCGCAGTTTGACGCGGAACGGAGATTCTCAGTGCCGGCGCTCAAGATTGCCGATCCCAAATCATGTCAATGCGGCGAAGTGCTGAAGGGCGTCATCAAGCCATGGGACTGCAAAGTCTTTGGTCGCGACTGCACTCCGGAAACTCCATTGGGCGCCCTCATGGTTTCATCGGAAGGCGCGTGCTCGGCCTACTATCAATACGGCGACATCGAAAAAATTCACGATACCAGGGCAATGGTTGAGGAGATGGTATGAGTAGCGTTGCAGAAATGGTCACGAACAACGGCAACAAGCCACGGCGCCGTGGCAAGGTGAAGGTTCCAAACGTCACGCTCGCACACGGCGGCGGCGGCAAAGCAATGCATGATTTGATCGACGACATCTTCGTCGAGGTGTTTGATAGCGAAGGTCAAGCGCCGCTCGAGGATCAGGCACGGTTTAGTCTGGCGTCTCTGGCTGCGCTCGGCGATCGACTTGCTTTTACGACTGATTCCTACGTCGTCAAGCCACTCGATTTTCCCGGCGGCAACATCGGCAAGATCGCGATCTGCGGCACAGTTAACGACCTCGCGGTCGGTGGCGCGATACCGCTCTATCTATCGTGCTCGGTAATTATCGAAGAAGGTCTGCCCGTCGAAACATTGCGCGCGGTGTCGCAGACAATGGCGAAGACGGCTCTCGAAGCCGGCGTAAGAGTCGTAACCGGCGATACGAAGGTTGTCGAACGCGGCGCGTGCGACAAGTTATTCATCAACACTGCCGGTGTCGGTGTCATTCGCGAAGGCCTTGACCTCGGCGTCGACAAAGCCAGGCCCGGAGACGTGATACTCGTCAACGGACTGTTGGGTGACCACGGCGCAGCGATTCTCAATGCACGTGGTGACATGCAGTTGAGCACACCTATCGAGAGTGATTGTGCGTCGCTACACGGTCTGATCGATACGTTGTTGTCGGCGGTTCCTCGTACACGCTTCCTGCGCGATGCCACTCGCGGAGGACTCGCGACTGTCTTGAACGAAATTGCCGAGGCATCGCAGGTCGGCATCGAGGTTTACGAAGACCGGACGCCGATTCGCAGCGAGGTCAAAGGCTTCTGTGAGATTCTCGGTCTCGATCCACTATATCTCGCGAACGAGGGCAAGGTCGTCTGCGTCGTTCCGCCGGAAGATGCTGAAACGGCACTCGCGGCGCTCAAGTCGCATCCGCTCGGTAAAGATAGTGCGAAGATCGGTGAGGTGAATGATCACCGCCCGGGTCGCGTCGTGATGCAGACTGTTTTCGGCGGCCGTCGCATCGTCGACATGCTCGTCGGCGAACAACTACCACGGATTTGTTAACGGAGGAAAATCGAATGTCAGACAACGGGATCAAAGCGGCAGAAGGCGTCACGATTCGCATCAAGGACAAGGGAGAAGTTCTGGAATTGGATTACGACGGGGCCATCTGTCAACATCCGGGATCGTTGTGGTGGGGCACTGCAGTTGGCTTTCGCGCGATGCAAGTCGCCGCGCAGGCTCTGTCGAAAGATGAACTGTGGTCCCGCGATAACCTCTACATCGTTACCGGCCATCCCGGTCCCGGCGTAAAAGACACGATCAACTATGTCACGGGCACGGCTAGTCGCGATCGCTACAAGACCATTCTCGCCGAAGGCTGCGAAATGAAGTGCAACAGCAAGATGAAGTATGAATGGTGGGTCAGCGACGGCGTGAAGACTGTGAACATCAATCTGCGGCCGGATTTCGTGCCGCGAGAGTTTTACGAGCTCTCCGACCGTCTCGAAACGAATGAAACGACCAAGGAAGACATCAAATCGTTTCGCATCTTCAAAGTGAACCTGTCCACTCGTATCTGGAATGCGCCGCTGGAAGAGAATTTCAGTGTCGAGGTTTTCGATCGACCTCTACAGCCGGGAGAAGTACCTGAAGAGGCAAAGGCCAGCGACTATTTTCAGCTACCTGCTGAGAAGGACCAAAATTAAAAAGCAGCAAGCGGTGAATCGATTCCCTTCGTGAGCTTGCGTTCCGTTGGGCTCGTGATTCCCTTACGCAGAAAGTCGATCAAAAACTTTTGCGGGCCTCTGTTTCCCGCGTACGGCGTCAAGTTGAGGTCGATGATGTAGTGGTTGTCGTTGTCGTCATGCACGATGTCGATGCACCCAAACTCCACCGGCGACTGGTCGACAAATGTGGTGACCTCCCGCTTTAACGTTGCGCTGATCTCCAGACGGTCCTTCCCAGCCTTCAGGTGTTCCAGGTCCGTCACATAGTTTGTATCGCGCGGATCGCTCGATAGTTTCTTGATAACTCCCGGAGCAAATGCTTTGACGATGATGACCTGTTGGCCGGAAAAGTAGACTCGGTAAAATGTGTTCTCGCTATTCGTGACGTACTTTTCGATAACGATGGCGGGGTCGGTCCACATGTCGGCGTGAAGCATTTTTCGCTCGAGGGTTTGATAGTAGTAGGCTCCTCTGATGATGGGTGACACCAAGTGTTCGAGGCCACCGGCGGCAATACTCTCCGGCGGTAACCACCTCTCTAAGTCGCCGCCATAATTAAGGTTGGTTTTCACAAACAGCATTTCGTCAGCAGCCCCGGACTGCGTTGCCCCTGGCGAGTTGAGCCCGATGGCTTCAAGGTGTGCGTGGAGAGTCGACTTGCGAATGTCCTGCACGAGGCCATTGACGACATAGATACCACGTTCTTTGAAACGATCAGTAAGGTCGCGGATTCGCAGTGGCAGCCGGCTGCGAACTGACAGGTTGATCTGGAAACAGACCGTCGTGAACGAATCACAGATGCGTTCGAATTCGTCGGACGGCAACTCGCAGAATGGATCGACTTCGATTTGCACTGCCTTCTCGCGGAGGACGTGATTCAGCAGGAAGCCCTTCCACGCTCGCCACTCCAGGACTGCAACTTTACCTTCGGTTGAAAGTGTCATCTCGTAGTACGCCCCGAGGATGGCTCACCGCATAATGCTGGTTAGAATTCGGAGGCGGCTGTTTCCAACCGCTGTTGACTTCCTGAAAGGCATAAATGGGAATCCCCAATTCGCGGGCGACCCACGGCACGATCCAGTCAAAGCTGGCTAGCCCGCAACGGTTCGCGCGATGGGCCATGCGAACGAAATAAGGCGAATCGCTGATGAATTTCGCCGGTTCTTTCAAGCGACTGTCTCGCAACATGTTCGACTTCAGGATTTGTTCGGCAGCATCCTGTGTTAACCCCAGGCAGCCGCCCTGGATGGAAGGATGCGTCAGGCGTCCCTGCAGTGTCCCAAACAATCCGTTACGAGTCGGCAGGTAACGGAAGCGACGGTGGATCACGGTGTCGGGGTCGATCTTGAATAAGTATTGAGTTGGTTTTTCGAAAAAAAGTTCGAGCATGCGTTCGATCACCGCGCCACCATTCTCGATCCCGAATAATCGCGACTCTCCGCGAAAGTCGGCGTTGTTATGTTCCGCGAGAATGGGAAGTCGGGGATCCGAATCGCCGTCAGATCTCAATATGACGCGGCTCGTCGAGAAATGAGTTCGCAGGTCGCGCAGACATTCCTCCGTGGCGTCGTAGTTTTTATACGTCAGTGCAAAAAATGTTAGATCGTCATCACAGTAGCTCATTGCTATCCACAGATTACACAGATTTATTTTATAGAATCTGTGTAATCTGTGGATAGAACTAAATCGAGGGACGTTTGTGAAAGCGGTTACGATGATCTCGTGGGAGTTGCACCCGTTTCACACGCGTGGCGGGACGGCGTACGCAATTCGACGCTTAGCGGACCAGCTAACTGCTCTGGGGATCGAAACCAGAGTTCTCTTACCTGATTGGCTCGATACTCAACCTGGGAACGACTTGTCGCCTTTGCTGAAGCCGATCTTATTGAAGATGAGGTCTGAATTTCGTAGTGCTCCGCGAGTGCCGCAGTCGCTTGAGTTTAGTCGTCTTGCACTACAGGCGGTCGAAGATTCGGATGCCCTTATTGCTCATAGCGCAGAGGGTGCGATGTTTATTATTCTACGCGGCGAAAAGCGCCACGTTGAGCCGTCCGTCTTCTGGCTTCATAGTCTTTTCGATCCATCAATCAGTGACTTGTCGAAAGAGCAACGCCGGATCTTTCCATCGTCATCTCTGCTCGCGTCTGCCGTAATGATGGCCGACCTCGTCGTCACGAGCACAGGCGTTTTGAAGGATGCGCGGGAGTTCGAATGGCCCGACCGGCTCAGAGAGTTGCAGAAAGCACTCACAACTGCTGTAGCTGAAGATCGAGTGCTCACGGTTGAATCCACGGGATGCCTTGCGGAAGTCCCGAACGATTCGCCACGGTCAGATTTGGAGGCGCTTAACAACGTGCCTTCACCATATGTCCTTTTTCCGGGACGTCCTACGGTGGACAAAGGGTTTGGTTTTTTCGCCGCGATTGCTGAACGGTTACGAGCTCACAACATCGCGTGTGTTGCAGTGCACCGGCCTGCGGAACAGTCAATTGAGTGTCCAAACATTTACTGGCTGCCCTGGCTGACCCAGGATGAGTTGAGCTTAGTTATGCGTCGCGCTGCGTGTACGGTTCTGCCGAGTATCACGGAAGGCTTCGGGTTGGCTGCCGCAGAGTCAATCAGCCAGGGTGTCGCGACGGTGTATCAAGAAGTTGGCGGTCACCATTTTTTGCGGGGACTTCCGAACGCATTGCCGGTTCCCCTCACCACAGGGGAGCGCGCGCAGCTTTACGGTCTTTGGTCCGAATTGATTGAGATGTACCCGGATTTTTGGCCCGTTTGGTGCAAGCATGAAAAATCGCTGAGCCCCCTCATCGACAAATGGGTCGAAGCCATACGCTCGGTTGCTTGGATAAGATCAGAACCACCTCGCGGTAGCGGGTGGGTGCGCAGCCTTCCCGAACATCCGGCGGAGGAGCAGTGGGGCCACAGACTTCGCCGCCGTATTGAGAATGAAAAGACTTTGCACAACTAGTTCCAAATCCCGCCCACGGCAGTGGGCGGATTGTGCAGCACGACTGGTTGTGAATCCCGCCCACGGCAGTGGGCGGATTGTTCAAGTCCTTTCTATTTGAAAACTAAGAGCGGATTTCGAATCCCGCCAACGGAAGTTGGCGGATTGTTCAGGTCCTTACTATTTATCTTGCTGATGAATTAGATTGGACTTGAAGTATCCGCCCACTGCCGTAGGGCGGGATTAGAACGTATTTTTAAAAGCTGTGGGTAGAAAGGACTTGAACGATCCGCCCACTGCCGTGGGCGGGATTTGATCAATCAGTAGGACATTTAACTCACTGGGGTAGACACGGAACAAAGGAGAGAAATGGCAGCGTTGTTAGAACCTCTCACAGAACTTTGGCCCCGAGACGGCCGCCCACGATTGATCCATCTCATGCCGTGGGACCTGACCGTCGGGGGCGCTCAACGCATGCTCGACTTGTGGTGTTCGGCTGAAGCCCATCGCTGGGATACGCACATTCTAACGGCCGGGGAGCGCGGGCCGTTCGAGTTCGCCGGGGCAACGGTTCATTCCAAATTAAGCCGTTCGGAAATACGGAATCTGATCGAAACTCTCGAGCCTGATTTACTGGTGCACTACGAAACGAGCGAGAGGAACGAAATCACGACCGACTGCCCTCAGGTTTGGATCCTGCATTGCACGAATTCACTGCGAGAGCCACCGCCACAACACGCAACACCTGCAATGGTCTTTTCGAATTTTGACTCAGACGAAATTCATTCTGGCTGGCGTGAGTTATCGTTCAAGGTGTTGCCGCTGCAAATCGATACTGCTGAGTTTCGTCCAACCGATCGAAAGCATGAGGGTCTTGTCTGCGGGATTGTGGGTCGTCTGCACGAGGACAAGGTTCCACGCTCCTTCGTCGAAGCGCTTTTGAAATATGAACCCGGTCAGTGGCGGATTCGCTTCATTGGGCATGGACTCGATACCGGATATCAGCGATTCGTGAAGGGCAAGCTTGCGAATCTAGAGTGGGTGGAATTTTCAGGCGACGTAGGTCCCAGCGAGGTGCCGGCAGCCCTGCGTGCTCTCGATGCCGTGCTGATTCCGACCGACAGTTCGCAGAGTGAAACCGGTTCCTATTCAGCATTGGAGGCGATGGCGACAGCCTTGCCCGTAATCGCTCGTGACTTAGGCGGCCTCAGGTACAACTGCGGCACTGTGCCGTTGTACGCAACCGAGGATACCGAACTCCTCGCCCGGCTTCGTGAGTTGGATGATGCCGGCGCGCGCTCACAGGCAGGAGAAAGAGGGCGCCAATGGGTTGTTAACAATCATGAAGCTCAAAAGCATCCCGCTGTTCATAGTGCCGGCTTCGCCGCGTCTCTATCCTGCGAAGTCTCGATTCTGATGCCGGTATTCGATACACCAGTCGCTTATTTATCGGAGTGTTGGGAGTCGATAAGAGCACAAACGTTCCGCGAATGGGAGCTCGTCCTGGTGGATGACGGTTCGCGCGAACCCGAAACGATCGCAGCAATCGATCGCATAGCTGAGGATCCGAGAGTCGTCCTCATACGACTCGACGAAAACAAAGGCATCACTGCCGCTCTTAACATGGGATTGAGACGATGCCGCGGAAAACTTATTGCTCGCATGGACGCCGACGACAAGATGCTGCCGACGCGTTTAGAGCGTCAATTCGACTACATGCAGACTCACCCGGACGTCGCATTCCTCGGAACCCAATCCCAGGGCATCGAGTGGGAAACCGGACGCACGTATTCACCAACCAGACATCCGGAGCAAGTCACGAACGACATCATCGAACACCAACGAACAAACTCGCAGATCTTTTTTCTCAACCATCCAACTGTGATGTTTCGACCGCAGGCAGTGCTGAGACTGGGCGGCTATCCCGCTTATCGCATCGCACAGGACTTGGGCCTTTGGTTGAGAGCGATTCGGGCGGGTCTGAAAATCCACAATTTACAGACTGTGGAATTACACTATGGATTACATTCGGGTCAGGTTTCGAAGTGCAACGGTGTTCGGCTCGAAGAATACGCAAAGATCATTGAGGAGTGTTGGACGGATGACATGCGATATCTGAACGCCGCTGATTAAAGCCTGCGAAGCAGGCGGAAGTTAGAGCCTGCGAAGCAGGCGGAAGCATAAAGCCTGGGGCGTAAGCCCCAGGATCATAATGCAAAGAATCGTGAGCCCATGAAATGGGCGACAGCTGTTTGTCTGCAAAATCATTAAGCCGCAATCGCTCTGTCGCCCGCATTCGCGGGCTTGAAAATGTGTTGCGCTTTGATCCTGGGGCTTGCGCCCCAGGCTTTATGCTTACGCCTGCTTCGCAGGCATTAGCTTCCTTCGCCGCCTGCTCCGCAGGCTCAAGCCGAACTTGTGCGTCTCTTAGCGGAGGATCCATCTTTCGATTGCTCTGGCCACGCCGTCTTTTTCCATGGTCGTGGTTACCCAGTCAGCATACGCTGCGATGGGCGCCTGCTCCATGGCGACGCCGATTCCGGCATATCGCAGCATTCCGATATCGTTGAAATCGTCGCCCACGGCCATCACATTTTCGGGTCGCAGAGACATGATTTCCTCAGCCAGGTAACTCACAGCCAGGCGCTTGTTTACGGCTGGGTGGAATGCTTCGAGCAGCGTTATTGATTTGTCCTGTCTTACCTGGATGCGGCTGTGAGAATTCTTTAACTGGCTCGAGAGTCGTGCAATGTCGTGGGGGTCATTGCTTAGGACCACGACTTTAGAAGTCGGCCGGTTTAGAAGTTGGCGCATGTCGCTGACAACGATCGGTTCCACTCCCGAGCCCTCGAAGTACTTCATTGAGGCGTTATTCAGATTCGAGACGTAGAGATTGTCCTGAATGTGAAAGAGAACGGAGAGTCGATCGCTCAGGTTTAGCAGTTCGATATGTTCCAGCAGTTGAGCGGCGACGCGAGTTTGTACTGGCCAGTGACGATGAATGACCCCGGTATTCGGTTCTCGAATCAATGCACCTTCGTAGCAGATTAAGGGTAGGTCTGAACCGATGAAATCATATGCGTGCAGTGAACACTGGTAGGAGCGACCGGTGGCAATAGCTATCGCCACCCCGCAACGTTGGGCCGATTGAATGGCCTGCGCTACGGAATCACGAATGCAATTAGACTTGTTCCCAATTGTCCCGTCGATGTCGAGTACCAGCAACCGGATGTCGGCCAGCGTTTGTGAGGGCCGCATGGGAAATATTGAGTTGTTACACCCCTGTTCGTTCATCTACGATTCAGCCATTGATCTCACTCAACAGTCGATCGATCAGCGTGACAATATCATTGTTGTCGATCCTAAATCCACATACTTATTTTCGCGATCAGTTAGAGCGAGGGCAAGCCCCTCTTCCTGACTTGTTCTATTCTCAGTTGCGCAAACGTCGAATGGAACTTGAATCAGAAAATAAAACAAGTCAGGAAGAGGGGC
>Ga0068860_100006746_pt1 | contig 11514 bp, 8 predicted proteins | sample KBSSwiS32_FD_66597 | JGI IMG/M metagenome (GOLD analysis project Ga0068860, IMG submission 66597) | Switchgrass rhizosphere microbial communities from Kellogg Biological Station, Michigan, USA - KBS Switchgrass S3-2 | ecosystem: Host-associated > Plants > Roots > Rhizosphere > Soil ... | reverse complement strand
TAAATGGTTATAGTTTGAGAAGTTGAAACTTGAACAATGAAAGGTGAATGCATTTCATTTAATTGATGGATTTACCTGATTCCTGGAGATTTGACTTTCCCCTCCGGCAATGTCATTAAGTTAAGCAATTTCCTCTTACTTGAATATTTAAGGTGAACGGCTTAAGTGACGCATTTCCTCTTCTGGGGCTAGGGGGCCTTATACGTTATCCTGTAAACAGCTCCTTTATAATTGTCACTTACAAGCATGGATCCATCTCCCAAAACCTGGACATCTACAGGACGCCCACTCACATCTCTTTGATTTTGAAGCCAGCCGTCTGCAAAAGGGATAGGGTCACTTAGATTTCCATTCGCATCCATTTTTCCAACTACAACCCTGTACCCGACGGGGATTGTGCGATTCCAGCTCCCATGCTCGGCGATAAAGATTGCATTTTTATATTCAGCAGGAAACATACTCCCGGTATAAAAACGCATACCCAACGCGGCAACGTGAGCACCCAATAGTTTTACCGGTGGCGTATAATCGCTGCAATTTTTCCCTTTGCCAAATTCAGCATCCAATAGATTACCCTGGTGGCAATAGGGATATCCAAAATTCATTCCCGCCTGGGTGGCATTATTCAGCTCATCACCCGGAATATCATCTCCAAGAAGGTCGCGTCCGTTATCAGTAAACCAGAGCTCTTTTGTTACCGGGTGCCATGCAAAACCTACCGTGTTCCTGATTCCTTTTGCAAAAATTTCAAAGCCCGTTCCATCAGGATTAATGCGGGTCATAGAGGCATAGGGTGCGGCTGGCTCACATATATTGCAAGGAGCTCCCACGGGAACATATAATTTCCCATCGGGTCCGAATGCTATAAATTTCAGGCCGTGGTGCTGATCGGTAGGATATTTGTCATAAACTACCACCCGTTTGGGAGGATTATTTAATACAGATTCAATATTGTCCAGCCTGTAAATTGTAGAAATCGTTGCAATAAAAAGACTGCCATCTTTAAAAGCAACACCGTTTGGAGCGCTGAGGCCGCTTGCAACCACATAAATCTTATCTGCTTTGCCATCATGATTTTCATCGGTTATTGCCACTACTTTATTATTTCCATCGCTTCCGGCAAACACGGTTCCATTTGGTGACATACACAGGCTTCTTGCTTTCTCCACTTCAGCATATACGTTGATTTTAAAACCAGCTGGTAACCTAATTTTATCAAGATTGTATTTTTTGAAAAGCTGGTCATCGTTTTGTGAAACCGTTTCTGCTTCAGTCTTTGAAGTTTTATTATTTTCACATCTGTACATTTGTACAAGGCCCGCCAAAACTATCGATATGGTAATAAATTTTCTAGAAAATGAAATTGACAGGAGCATGATATTATGTTATTGAATTGAATAGGATGATCAAAACTTTCTATCAAGTTTACAGCCAATTTACTCATTAACCCGCTGCTGGTTCGCACCTGAGATACCGGTGAATGCATTGTAATGTCCCGGATGGATAATAATTTAAAACAGGAGAGAAACACCGTTAGCATATTTATTTTCATGGTCCAGTAACCATTTTTTTCGGGGCAAACCTCCGCCGTATCCAGTTAGACTTCCATCAGAACCAATCACACGATGGCAGGGAACTACTATACTAAGCTGGTTTCGACCATTTGCAGAAGCAGCTGCCCGTATGGTTTTCACATTACCCAGGCGGCGTGCAAGCTGGAGATAACTGATCGTTTTACCATAGGGTATTTGCATTAATTCGGTCCAGACTTTTTGTTGAAATTCCGTTCCTTTCTGCCTGACAGGAAGGTCGAAATTTTTTCTTTTTCCTGAAAAATATTCATCCAGCTGGGTGCGACATTGGGTTAGAATTTTTTTATCTTCATGAGATACAATACTTGAAGCGGTTCCTGCTTGTTTTTCTTCACTATCAAGAAATAATATTTCATAAATGAAGCCATCCGCAATGTTTATTTTAATAGGACCAACGGGAGAATTATAAATCATGAAGACCCTGGTTTATTCTTCCAGCAATTTCGCCAAAAACAACAAGTCATTTTTTTTGTACAGGCTGGTGTCATTTGCAAAGCATTTGCTGTATTCTTCCAGCAGGTGTTGAATGATGCGCCTGTTACTGAGCTGCTTAAAATAAGAAGGAGTGGGTGGAACAGAAATTCTTTTGAAATAATTTTCTACATCTTTATGAGAATAGATCTGTCCATTGAGGGGATCAATGTAAAAATTTATTTTTTCACTTTTCTGCCGGGTGGGATTAGGGAAATTATAATCAATGTCAAAGTAACCAAGTATAAATTGCTTTGGAATATTGATGGCTTTTACAGGAATATCCAAAAGCTCACATATAATGAGGTATAAAATTCCATTGGTAATGGCATTCCCTTTTTTATTTTCAATTACTTTATTAATTAAAAAATCTTCCTGGAGGTCGTAGGCGACCTCATTACCCTTCATCTTATAATAACTGTAGAGAATTCCTGTTATTACATTGACTTGTTCGAGAGGGGTGAGATAACTATTCAGCTCGAGCCAGATATTTCTTCTTATTTTCTCCATTTCCTGCAATGTATTGGTAGCAATCATTTCCGGATACCTGTACCGTGCGGCCAGTAATGCACCTTGCAATAATTCACATGACCCGTTTTTCCAATTGGTAAAATCATTTACGAGGTCCCTGAAGTGAAGTTTATGGATGAGCATTTCAATTCTGCCCTGCACACCTTCATCAGGAGTATTTTCCCATAAATGTTCGAGATTGGGGATGATGGCTCTTCCCAATGAGACAATGCGTTCGCTTACCGAGCTGAAAACTTCTTCATCGGGATCATCAATAAGATGGAATAGGGCGGATATTTCTCTGTTTTCCTGCATTAAAAATAAACGCTTGAAATTTTTTTCAGTAATGTAAAGATAGAAAAGTAAAGTAAATATGGAAATATCTAAGCAATATTTACCCACATGAAATTGTGGGAAAAGGCCCGGAAGAAAGTCAATTCAGGCAGTAGATGAGAAAAAGTGTTCTTATTTCGCCATGTATTCGAAAGAAATCCCTGTAAGCTGTCGATTTTTCCCTATTTTTTTTTCTTCCTGGCGGCTTTTTTAGGTGCGCTTTTTTTATCAAATGCTTTTGGGTCCTGTGCAATAATCATTTTCTTTACGTCGTCAAGATCCAGCGCCGCTAATTCTTCAGGAGTATATTTTCCGTTGGAGCCATTTGATCGTAGTTTGATCATCTTTTTTCCAAAGCGGATAAAAGGCCCCCAACGCCCATTTTCAATTGCAATCTTTTCGGCGGGCCATTCCCTGATGTAACGATTGGCTTCCTTTACAATCTTTTTTTCAATCAACTCATCACAGTCTTTCTGTGTAAGCGTATCAAAATTAAACGTCCTGGGTACATTTATGAAAAGATCGTTCCACTTAATAAAAGGCCCAAAGCGTCCCTTTCCTTTTGTTATGGGCTTTTCATCATAAAAACCTATGGGAGCATCTTCCACCTGCTTTGCATTGATTAGTTCAATGGCTCTTTCCAGGTCGATTTCAGCTAAATCTGAACCTTTGGGAATAGAAATGAATTGCTCACCAAGTTTTACATAAGGTCCGTACCTGCCAACATTAACAGAAACCTCAAGTCCATTGTGTTCACCTAATATTAAGGGAAGCTTAAACAATTCAAGTGCTTCTTCCAAAGTGATGGTTTCGATGCTTTGGGTAGCCTTCAGTTTTGCAAAACGGGGCTTTTCCTCATCGCCCGGGGCACCCACCTGTACCATGGGTCCATATTTGCCCATCCTGGCTATTATTGGTTTTCCTGATGCTTCATCCGTTCCCAAAAGCCTTTCCCCAACGGCTCTTTCCGCAGTTTCCAACGTATGTTCGACGCCCATATGAAAGGGCCCGTAAAAATCGCCCACCATTGTACTCCATTTCATTTTTCCTTCAGCAATTTCGTCGAATTCTTCTTCAATATTTGCTGTAAAGGAGTAATCCATCACCTTTGTAAAATGCTGGTTTAAAAAATCTGTAACTACTAATCCCAGATCTGTTGGAAAAAGTTTCGATTTTTCGGTACCGGTAGTTTCCTGTTCGGTTATTTTTTGAATGACCTCATCTTTTAACTTCAAAACCTGGTAATTTCTTTTAATGCCCTCCTTATCTTTTTTCTCAACGTAATTTCTTTTAATGATCGTAGAAATAGTAGGGGCGTAGGTGCTGGGTCTTCCGATGCCCAATTCCTCCAGCTTCTTTACCAGTGAGGCCTCTGAATACCGGGCAGCATGTTTTGTAAATTTTTCTGTGGCAGTCATCTGTATAAAATCCAGGGGCTGACCCGGGGTTAACCCAGGTAAGCGGCTTTCACCTCTTTCTTCATTTTCTGTTTCCTCATCGTCTGTACTTTCCAGGTACACTTTTAAAAAGCCATCAAATTTTATCACCTCCCCACTTGCGGTAAGTTCGGCATTGTTGGTACTGACATTGATTTTTGCTATAGTTTTTTCCAACTCTGCATCGGCCATCTGGCTGGCAATCGTACGCTTCCATATCAATTCATACAAACGGTTTAAATCAGCATCCTCTACAGAACTGTTTTGCATGTAGGTAGGTCGTATGGCCTCATGCGCTTCCTGGGCGCTTTCATTTTTATTTTTGTATTTGCGAACCTGCAGGTATTTTGCACCAAACGTTTTATTGATGGCTGCTTTAATATCATCCATGGCGGTTTCGCCCAGGTTCAGGCTATCGGTGCGCATATAGGTTATCTTGCCACTTTCATATAATTTTTGCGCAAGCAACATGGTTTTGCTAACCCCGTACCCTAATTTTCTGCTGGCTTCCTGCTGTAAGGTGGATGTGGTGAAAGGAGCTGCAGGTGTGCGTTTACCTGGTTTTACCTGGATATCTTTTACGGTATATTTTGCCCCAATACAGCTGTTCAAAAATTGCTCGGCGCCGGCAACCTCATTATATTTATTGCCTTCCGCCTTAAATCCAACTGTCCTGCCATTAGGATCCGTTGCGGCTAATGATGCCTCGATTTTAAAACTACTTACCGGTTTAAAACTATTTATTTCCCTCTCTTTTTCTACAATTAATTTTACCGCAACGCTTTGTACTCTGCCTGCGCTTAGCCCGCCTTGCTGCCCGATTTTTCGCCATAGTACCGGGCTTAATTCAAAACCTACGATCCTGTCTACTATACGTCTTGCCTGTTGGGCATCTACCAGGTTCATATCTATTACCCGCGGATTTTGCACTGCTTTTTCAATGGCGGGTTTTGTTATTTCATGAAAAACAATTCGCTTGGTTGTTTTCGGATCAAGGTGCAAAACTACTGCCAGGTGCCAGCTAATACTTTCGCCCTCGCGGTCTTCATCGGATGCAAGCCACACTTCGCCGGCTTTTTTTGCAAAGCCTATTAGTTCGTTTACGACTTTTGTTTTATCAGGAGGTACAATATAAGTTGGAGTAAAGTTGTTGTTGATATCGATCCCCATATCATTTTTTTCCAAATCGCGGATATGCCCGTAACAACTTCTTACTTCAAAATCTTTCCCCAGGATTGCTTCTATGGTTTTAGCCTTCGCAGGTGACTCAACTATCAATAAATTTTTCGCCATAATTATTATTATTTATCTTCCCGGCAGCGTTTCAAATGCGAAATACTACAACAACAAACTATGCCCGTTTGCTGCAATATTAGCTTAAAAAATAAAAATGGAATCTTAAAAGCTAAATAGGAATTTTGATTGTACATTATTATCTTCGCAATATCCCCATTCATAAAACTATAAGAAAGACCCTACCAATATTGTATAACTAAGAATGTTTCTGTATAACATCTTAAAGACCAAAACCCTAAATTGTATATAATCGTATACAATTTATACTGCCAAGTAAAAAACAATATTAAGCAAATGAAGGTCTCAATTATAGGTTCAGGTAACGTTGCATCGGTTCTAAGTATTGTGATTCAAAAGGGCGGACATGAAATTGTGCAGGTGGCGAGTCGTAATCCTGATCATGCTAAAGACCTTGCATCAAAATATAATGCAGAAGGTGTGTCCCTAAATGAGCCCCGGTTTGCCCCGGCGGATATTTATATTGTTGCCTTGGCTGATGTTGCCCTTGATTCCATCGAAAAAATTACCGGTCTCAAAAATAAATTTGTAGTTCACACTGCCGGCTCCGCTTCAATAGATGTACTTAGAAATAGTTCATCGACCTACGGAGTCCTGTATCCATTGCAAACGCTTTCCAAAGTAACCCAGCAAATTCCGGATATACCTTTTCTTGTGGAAGGTAATAATAAAGAAACAACGCACAGAATAATGGAATTTGCCAGAAGTTTGTCTGATACTGTGATCCCAACTAACGACCGGGAAAGATTACATTATCACGTTGCCGCCGTATTTGTGAGCAACTTTACCAATCATTTCTACGCAATTGCGGAAAATTTTTGCGAAAAGGAAAAAATTAATTTCAAAAATTTACTTCCCCTTATAAACGAAGTTACCACACGCGTAAATCTCAATTCACCTCATACTGTGCAAACAGGGCCGGCGATCCGCGAAGATATCGCTACGTTGAACCTTCATTTGCAAACACTTTCGGCTCACCCTGATCTTAAATATCTTTATCTCAAACTTTCGGAAAGCATTTTGAAGATGCATGAAAAAAAACGATAGGCCTTTAATAAATGTTTGCAAGACTTATTTGTGCAGTTCCTTCCCGGAGTATCTTTAAAATCACGCAGATCATTTATCTGGTTTGCCCATCCCTTACTTTCACTTTCTTTTTCCCGCTAATCTTTTTTTCATATTCCAAAACTTCCGCTGGCTTTGCTATTTTTTTTGGTGCATCGGTAACCACATCACCTTTTGGCTCCTGGAGCAATCGATTCCGGTCATATTTTTCTAATTTTAGTATTCTGCCGGTGGAAGGATCATAATATGTCCAATCACCGTTCTTCACACTGTATTGTTCTGCTTTTACAATTTTAAAACTGAGAATCTCATTGCTCCCGGTTCCATACACTGGTATCGTGTCGTATGGTGCATCAGGATTATAAGCCCTCCAGTTTTCTTCTCTTGCCAATTCACCCAGAGGTGTGAAATATTGCGAAAGCCCGTCCTTGCCACCGAACCTGTAATTTTCAATTGAGATTACGTCACCGTGTAAATTGTACTTTCTCCATCTGCCCTCACGTTTGCTGTTTTCAAAAATTCCTTCTTCTTCATACCCGGGTTCACCACGCAGTTCGTCCACATGAATCAGCCATTTTCCCTGCTTCAGCCCCTTGTTGTCAATTGCATTTAATGTATCACCGTTCACGGAAAGTGTATAAGTTTTATATTGTGCATCGGCTGTAAGGCAAAACAGCACGGCGATAAATATTACTACCCCTTTTTGTACTTTCAAAATCGTATTGTTTAATAAAATGTTGATGTTTTTCAATTTCAAATTTACCAAATTACAAAGTGTTTTACTATGGAATGCAATTTTGTTTGTATCAATTTTAACCTTTGTTCCGGCTTTTTCGCAGGTGCGGCCCACAATTGCCGCTGAGAGATTGAACGGTTTATCAAAAAGAAAATTATTGCAGAGCCAATCTTTATTAAAAGATGTTAAGTTTCGCAACATTGGTCCCTCGGTTATGAGCGGAAGGGTAGTGGATGTAGATGTTAATCCTGCTGATCCTATAGAGTTTTATGTTGCCTACGCAACCGGTGGGCTGTGGCATACGAGCAATAACGGGCAAAGCTTTGTCCCGGTATTTGATCATGAGGACGTAATTGGTATGGGTGATATTGCGGTAAACTGGCGCACCGCGGAGATATGGGTAGGCACTGGTGAAGCCAATAGCAGCCGTTCTTCTTATTCAGGGACAGGTGTATATAAAAGTAATGATACAGGGCGCACCTGGCAATACCTGGGCCTTCCTGAATCCCATCATATCGGAAAAATAATTCTTCATCCCATGAATAAAAATACTGCGTGGGTAGCGGCGATCGGGCATTTGTACTCCCCAAATAAAGAAAGGGGTGTTTATAAAACAACAGATGGAGGTAAAACCTGGAAACAAGCTTTATATGTAGATGATAACACGGGTGCTATTGATTTGGATATCAATCCCGAAAATCCTGATGAATTGTACGCCTGTATGTGGCACCGCCAAAGACAGGCATGGAATTTTATTGAGAACGGTAACACCTCGGGCATTTATAAAAGCAGGGATGGTGGAGAAACGTGGACCAAAATCACTGGTAACGCAACAGGATTTCCCGGAGGTGACGGGATTGGGCGAATTGGCATAGCAGTTTTTGCCGCGAATCCGCAGGTAGTGTATGCGACCCTTGACAATCAAAATCGCCGTCCCGATACCGCAACAAAAAAAACTGACACTTCAAAATATATTCTCAACGATTTTAAAAATATTTCCAAAGAAAATTTTTTAATGCTGAATGATAAAAAGCTCGATTCTTTTTTAATAAAAAATGATTTTGATAAGAAATACCGCGATTCATCACTAAAAGAAATGGTCCGAACGGATAAAATAAAGCCCACTTCCATATATGATTATTTAACCGATGCAAATACAAATCTTTATGATACACCCATCATAGGCTGCGAAGTTTACCGTAGCAATAATGGAGGTCTTACCTGGCAAAAAGTAAATCTAAAAGGACTTGATTTGTATAATACGTATGGATATTATTTTGGAAAAATTTCTGTTTCACCCGTAAATGAAAATAAGGTCATCATAAGTGGATTTAATTTAATGGAGAGTATTGATGGCGGAAAAACATTCAAAAGTGTTGATAAATCAACTACGCATCCTGACTGGCATGGTGTATGGATCAATCCGTTGCGCGACAGCAACTGGGTAGCAGGCAATGACGGTGGTTGTAATATTACCTATGATAACGGGCAGCATTGGTTTAAAGCCAATACACCAGCTGTGGCTCAATTTTATTCCGTAGCTGTTGATGACGCAAAGCCCTACAATGTATATGGAGGCATCCAGGATAACGGTGTTTGGTACGGTTCATCAAAAATTAAAAACGATAACGACCCGGAAGAAGATGATGAATTTGGGGAGCAGGAGAGTTGGAAAAATCTGGGCGGGGGAGATGGAATGCAGGTGCAGGTAGACACAAGAGATAATAAAACGGTTTATTTAGGATCACAGTTTGGAGAATATGAAAGAAAAGCAATTGATGCAAAAAAAGGAAAGCGCATACATCCCATGCCGGATATTGAGGCAGAAAAACTCCGGTACAACTGGCAAACCCCTATTTTACTGAGCGGTTTTAACGGGGATATTTTATACATGGGATCAAATATCTTTTACAGAAGTATGGATAAAGGAGAAAATTTTAAGCCATTGAGTGGTGACCTTACCAGGGGGAAAAGAGAAGGCGATGTACCCTATGGCACTATCGTAACTTTAAGTGAATCTCCTTTAAAATTTGGCCTCATCTATGCAGGCACGGACGATGGAAATATTCAACTCACTAAAGATGGCGGCTATACCTGGACGTTAGTAAATAAGAATTTACCGCAGGAACTGTATGTAAGCCGTCTTACCGCTTCGGGATTTAAAGAGGGCAGGGTGTATGCAACACTTAACGGTTATCGCATGGATAATTTTACGCCCTGGCTCTATGTAAGTGAAGATTATGGAAAAAAATGGAATTCGTCAGCCAGTAATTTGCCCGATGAACCCTTAAATGTTATTCGGGAAGATCCTGAGTATGAGGATATTTTGTACCTCGGAAGTGATAACGGTTTATATGCATCTTTTAACAGGGGAAAGACTTTTATGTCCTTTAATCTTCCTTCAGCACCGGTTCACGATATTGTGATTCAAAAAACCGCAAAGGAAATTGTAGTTGCCACACATGGGCGGAGTATATACATTGCCTCGTTAGACGAGATTTATAAAATCTACCAAAAATTTAAGAACCAGGATTTCCAGCGATAATACTACAGTAAGTTTTTCTGAGTTAATTTAAATGAATATTCTATGATATGTCTGGTTGTTAAGTTCAATTCTTTTATTTTGTTCGAGCACATAGATCATTGCTTAAATACTATACTAACAAGTTAACCTGGAATTTGGACTATGTGTATTCTCTTTATCTGCCTGTTATGTGCCTGTTCCTTTGGTTCAAGACAACCGGAAGTCTCATAATTTACAATTACCGGGCTGATGCAGTTTATATAAGTTAATATTGCAGGTGATAAGCATTATAAAATTGCAATAACCAGGCTCATTAAAAACAAGAGGCTGTTTTAGTAAAACAACAAGCATGAAGGTCAACCTCCAATCATTACATTTTAAGGCAAGCGGTCAACTTAAAGAATTTGTTGAAGAAAAAGTAGGAAAGCTTTCCCATCTTAATGAAGAAATACTTAGTGCGGAGGTCACCTTAGTTGCTGATGATATTAAAATCAAAAGGAATAAAGTATGTGAGATAAGGCTGGTAGTTCCGGGCTACGATGAATTTGTAAAAAAGGAGGCAACAAGTTTCGAGGAAGCCGTACTTGATGCAGTAGAAACGCTCCAAAAAGTTGTGAGACACAAAAAGGATAAAGGCTAAATCATCTTCATCCTAAATGGGCTGATCCGTACGAATCAGCCTTCATATCGTAATATTTTGAGGAGATATCAGTTTACATCTTTGCCCTCATTTAATGACTGAATCATTTTATCAACGGTATCTTTATTGGGTTTATTAGGTGCCAGTGGTTGTGCAAGTTTCGCATATTTCAGCGCATTTTTATAATCGCCATTTGCAGAATAACCCCTTACGAGACCCATATAAGGTATAAATTGCCCGGGATTCTTTTGGGCATTCACTTTAAAAACTTCCAATGCCTCTTTCGGGCTTTTAGCGGCTAACAATTGCCTTCCATATTGATGCAGTTCCTGCATGCTTCCCAGTGGCAATGCCTCTTTCAATTGTGCGTCTGCTTCAGCAGTTTTCCCCTGCTTCTGCAAAATCATTGCTTTTGTACTTAATGTCTTAAAAGTTTTTTGTCCTATAAAATTTCCATTGATCGAATACTCACTCCATTTCAAGGCTTCTTCAAGGTCATCATGTCCTGCGGCAAATTGTGCCGCCTGAACCCATGTATCCGGGGTGAAACCTTTGTCGGATCTTAGTTCATTCCTAAACATTGCCAGCTGGGTTTTCACATAATCAACTTCAACTTTAAATGGAATTTTTAATTTTTCCCACATCAAAGCGATCACGGCGCCATTATCAGTTTCATCCATAAATTCATATTTCAATCTTTCCACGCTTTCGTTCAAAGGCTGAGTTTTCACAGTTACTCTAAGCGCATCTTCTGTAGAGTCATAAAAAAAAGCTCCCCAGGATGTGGAGTTGTTACTGAAAATTAAGGTGGCATCACCATTTCCCATTGCGATAAAAAAGCCATACGTTCCTGCCCGTAAAGGTTTTCCTTCAACCGATACATCATTACTGAA
>Ga0068860_100006742_pt1 | contig 11521 bp, 8 predicted proteins | sample KBSSwiS32_FD_66597 | JGI IMG/M metagenome (GOLD analysis project Ga0068860, IMG submission 66597) | Switchgrass rhizosphere microbial communities from Kellogg Biological Station, Michigan, USA - KBS Switchgrass S3-2 | ecosystem: Host-associated > Plants > Roots > Rhizosphere > Soil ... | reverse complement strand
GCTCGCTGGGTTGTCCGAGGCGCCCGAACGAACCCTGGCCATGACCGATCTGGCGGTGCATGCCGGCGGATCCTTGTCGCGGCTCTCACATGCCGTCTCCGCCCTGGAGCGCCAGGGCTGGGTCACCCGCCACCCGGCACCGGCCAATCGCCGCATCACGCTGGCCACACTCACCGAAGCCGGCTACGCGAAGCTGGTCGCGACCGCGCCCGCCCACGTCGAAACCGTCCGACGATTGGTCGTGGACCCGCTGACGAAGCAACAGCTGAGCCAACTCGGGCGCGCATCCGAGACCATCCTCACCCAACTCAACACGACCAGTGAGCGGCTGGCGCCGCAGAACCGGACGCGAACGAAAGGCTCTAGCACGGCTCCGGCGAGGTGACCACTGTCTCAGACAGTTCTGGGTTGCGCCCAGCAGAGTGGTGGACGGGCCGGCCATGACTGTCAGGAGCGGCGTGTCCCAGCTTGATCGCTGAAATGCGCGAGCTGTGCGAAGCGTGCGGACCCGAGTCATGCGACATCTGCGCGGACTGAACCTCGCCGCTTTTGCTGATGCGACGGAGCGCATCGCAGCAGAAGTTCAGTGACGGCCAGGCGCCAGGACCGCAATGGCCCCTCGCGGTCCGGGTGGGCGAAGACGCCGTCCCGGCCAGCAGCGTCGCGCGTCACCCCATACGCGAAACCACCTTGTCGGCAACGCGATAGCGGCCAGGTGTCCGCTGGCTGCCGATGGGATTCCCCGGGGATGCGCCATCACCCCCGTACGGTCCCCAATGCGGCGGCCCAGCTTTCGAGCTCGTCGAACAGGACGATGGCAACGTCGTTGTGCAGCGGTGCCGGAGTGAAGGCAGCGAAGTTCTCGAAGTCGGTGAACAACGAGAACGACAGTTGCTGACGGATAGTCGCAATCTTCAGTCCGCCACACATTGTGCGCAGATGCTCGATTGCCCGCGCACCGCCAAGTGAACCGTAGGCGACGAAGGCGGCCGCCTTGTTGTTCCACTCGGCGTAGAGGTAGTCGATCGCGTTCTTGAGCACTCCCGATGTCGAGTGGTTGTACTCGGGGGTGACAAAGATGAAACCGTCGTATGCGCCGATCGTGGCCGCCCAGGCCTTGGTGTGGTCGTGCTGATACTGCCCGAGCGACGGTGGCATCGGCTCATCGAGGTGGGGCAGGGGATGATCGGCGAGATCGACGATCTCATACCGAGCGCCCGGCCGTGTCGAAGCCTGTTCAAGCACCCAATCGGCGACCGCCCTGGCCTGGCGGCCGGGCCGCGTGCTGCCAACGATGATCGCGATTCGCACATCAGTCATGACGACTCCCGTGTCTTCGGTCTCTGATCGGCTGAATCAGATCTCCACGGTGGCGGAGGCCTAGCAGAATATCGATTTTTATTGACTTGATCGACGGAATTCCTGAGAATGTGATCCATCACATTGGATGAGCTGACGCGTGCAGGGGCTGTCCGCCTGGCGCAGCTTTCAGGCCGAGGAGCAGCATATGACCAGTGGCAATGTTTCGCTGGAGACCGATGTCCGAGGCCTCCTCGAGGCGGTCGACAGCAAGGACGCCGCCTCGCTCGGAAGATACTTCGCCGACGGAATCGTCTTCAGATTCGGCAATTCTGATCCCGTCGGCGGTAAGGCCGCCGTTCTCGACACTTGCGTGGAATTCCTGGCTGGGATAGCTGGTATCAGCCATGATATCCAGCACCTGTGGCAGGTGGCACCCGATTGGGTGGTCGCGGTCATGACCGTGCACTACACACGCCACGACGGCGGGACCCTGAGCTTGCCGTGCGCGAATACTTTTCGTTTCAGCGATGGCAAGGTCGCCCAGTACCGAATCTTCATGGACATCAATCCGGTTTTCGCCTGAAGGTGCACCGGCGGTAGTTAACCGCACACTCCACTGGGCAGTCAGCCTGAGCCAGGGTCCCGGCTGTCGGGGCGCGAGCGGGAACACCGCCCGCGGTCAGGTTCTTCAGATGGGTCCGCTCGCCGGCATGGGGCGGACGGGATGCCATCACCGGCGCTACAGTCCGCTGCCTCCGAATCGGGTACGCGGAGAAACCATCCCGCAGACGTCGTGTCTGGGCCCTGCAGTGTGCGCCGTTGCGGCCGCCGGGCGGAAGCCCCAGGGTCCTCGCCTGGCTTTCGGGAACACGCTCCCACCAGTGGCCCACTGCCGGGGCACGCGGTGGGCGAGTGGTGGGAGTCATGCTCCAGGCAAGAGTCACCCAGACGGTTAATCGTGCCTAAACATCGATTTTTTTCAACTAAAGCGCTAAATTGGAGAAAATGGTGTGATATATCCAACGTGAGGGCGCGGCTGGCGAGGGTGGCGATCGTCGTTGGCCACCAAGGTGCTGGAGATGTCAAGGGTTGGAGGTCAATCATGAGTGATGTTGAGGTGCCGGTGCTGATCGTCGGCGGCGGCGGCGCCGGGTTGACCGCGTCGATGTTGATGTCCCAGTTCGGCATCGATTCGCTGCTGGTGTCGGCGTGGCCGACCACCTCGATCCTGCCGAAGGCACATGTACTGAGCCAGCGGACGATGGAAATCTTCCGCGAGGTGGGTATCGCCGACGCGGTCTACGCAGTGAGCACGCCGGCCGAGAACATGCGTGCGACCGCGTGGTACGCGGGTCTGGCCGGGCCGAATGACAACTACGGCCGCCAGATCGGCCGGCTCGAGGCGTGGGGGGCGGGATACACCGATCCGGACTATGTCGCGGCCAGCTCGTGCCGGACCGCCAACCTGCCGCAGATCCGGCTCGAACCGATTATGCGGTCGCGCGCTGAAACGCTCGCTGGGCCCGACCGGGTCCGGTTCAACCATGATGTGGTGTCGTTCGAGCAAGACGACGACGGTGTCACCGCCCAGGTCCTCGACAAGCAAACGGGTGAGCAGTACTCCGTGCGCTGCCGGTACCTGTTGGGCTGCGATGGCGGGCGTACGGTCGGCAAACAGCTCGGTGTGCAGATGGACGGCGTGCGCAACGTGATGCACATGGTCTCGGTGCACATGACCGCGGATCTGTCGCCCTGGGCGCAGGACCCCGACGTGCTGATCCGGTGGCTGATCAACCCCGACTTCGGCGGCATGTGGGCCAGCGGGATCCTCGTGCCCATGGGTCCTGACCACTGGGGTCCGCAATCGGAGGAGTGGGTTTTCCACCTGCAATACGCGGTCGACGACGCCGACGCACTCGATCAGACGAAGATTCTCGACCGGATGCGAACCACGCTGGGCCTGCCGGACCTCGCTCCCCAGGTCCACAACATCAGCCACTGGATCATGGAAGCCCTTGTTGCAGAAAAGTTCCGGGATCGCCGTGTATTCCTCGTCGGTGACGCCGCGCACCGGCATCCCCCGACGGGCGGGCTGGGACTCAACAGCGCGGTTCATGACGCGCACAACCTCAGTTGGAAGATCGCTGCAATCCTCAGCGGCCTAGCCGCCGACAAGTTACTGGACAGCTATGAGTCCGAACGCAAGCCCGTCGACGCCACCAACGCCGACAGGTCGATGAAGAACGCGCTCAACCACGCGACGATCGACCAGGCCATCGGATTGTCGCCCGAATCCTCGGCGGGCCAGAACTGGGAAACACTGATGCCGATCTGGCGGGACCGGCCCGACTCAGCCGCCAAGCGACACCTCCTCAACACAGCGATTGCATCCCAGACGATGGAGCTCCGCCATCACAACGTCGATTTCGGCTACAGCTACCCCGACGGCGCGATCGTCGCCGAACCCACGCCAGCCCCACAGCCGCTGGACTCCATCCGGCTCTATGAGCCGACCACCCGCCCGGGTCACCCGCTGCCACACGCGTTCGTCGAACGCGAAGGCCGGCGAACCTCGACCGCCGAACTGGTCGCGCCCGGCCATTTCCTGCTGATCGCCGGTGAGGATGGACAGACCTGGTGCGACGCCGCAGCCAAACTCGCCGAGGACCGCGGAATCGCGTTGGACACCACGCGAATTGGCGCGCTGAGCGGCGACTACCTCGACATCAGATGCGCCTGGCTCAAACAGCGCGAAATCAGCGCGCAAGGGGCAGTCCTCGTGCGCCCCGACCGCTACATCGCATGGCGCAGCATCGGTGCCGGCGAGAACCCCTACCAAGAACTCAACGATGCCTTCAACCAGATCCTGGGAGCGCGAGCTAGGGACGCGCGACCGTGAATCCTGTCGTATGGCAACCCAGCGAGCACGACCTGCGGTCTTCTCGGATAGCCGAGTTTGCCCAGCGAGTTGAGCAGCAACATCGGGTTACGCTGCCCGACTACGCGGCGTTGCACCGATGGTCCGTCGAACGGCTGGACGACTTCTGGTCGGCCGTCTGGACCTTCTTCGACGTCGGATCGCACCGTCCTACAGCGCCGGCGCTGGCTTCGACGGCTATGCCGGGCGCAACCTGGTTCCCGCAGGAGGAGCTCAACTATGTCGCGCACGCCTTTCAGCAGCGCGACGCCGACGACCGGACCGCGATCATCGATGCGTCCGAACCCGGACCGATGCCGCCCAAGTCTGATCTGAGCTGGCGCGAGCTTAAGCGCCAGGTGGCGTCTTTGGCACATACGTTGTCCAGCAATGGAATCGGGCGAGGCGACCGGGTGGTCGGCTACCTGCCCAATATTCCTGAAACGGTGGTCGCCTTTCTCGCGACGGCAAGCCTGGGCGCCGTGTGGGCCGGCTGCGGGCAGGACTACGCCGTCGCCGCGGCGCACGCCCGCTTCGAACAGTTGGAGCCTGCAGCGCTGATTACCGCCGATGGCTACTACTTCAACGGCAAGTGCCGGGACAACACCGCGAATGCCGCGAACCTGCTGGAACTGTTGCCCAGCGTGCGGCTGGCGATCGCCGTCTCCCGTGTCGGTATCGGCGTCAAGGGCATGCTCGACTGGGCCGAGGCGATCACCGGCAACGACGAGCTGGTCCCGCTGCCGGTGCCGTTCGATCACCCGCTGTGGGTCGTGTTCTCGTCGGGAACGACGGGACGGCCGAAGGGCATCGTGCACGGGCACGGTGGAGTGCTGCTCGAACACCTCAAGTTCGGCGGTCTGCACCTCAACTTGGGCGCGGATGACACCTTCTTCTGGTTCACCACGCCGAGCTGGATGGTGTGGAACACACTCGTCGGCGGGTTGCTGGTTGGCGCGACCATCGTCTGTTACGACGGCAGCCCGTCCTTCCCCCAACCGGCCAGCCTGTGGGACGTCGCGGCCCGGCAGAAGGTCACCGCGCTGGGCACGAGCCCCGGCTACCTGCTGAGCTGTCTGAAAGACGGCACTGCAATCACCGACCGCCGCGATCTGGAATCCTTGCAGTCGGTCTCCGTCACCGGTGCGGCGCTCCCTGCCAGCACGACCACCTGGCTCGCCGGCGAACTCGGTCCGCGGGTCCGGATCGGGTCGGTCAGCGGCGGCACCGATGTCGTCACCGGCTTCGTGGGTAGCGCACCGACGGTGCCGGTGTGGGCCGGCGAGATCTCCGCGCGTTGCCTCGGCGTAGCGGTCGACGCCTACGACCAAAGCGGTCATCCGGTCCGCGGCGACGTCGGCGAGATGGTCATCACCAGACCCATGCCGTCGATGCCGATCCGGTTCTGGAACGATCCCGACGGTTCGCGCTACCGCGATGCCTACTTCTCGACGTTTCCTGGCGTCTGGCGGCAGGGAGACTGGATCACAATCACTGAGCGCGAAAGCGTCATCGTGCACGGTCGATCCGACTCGACCCTCAACCGCCACGGTGTCCGCATGGGTAGCGCCGACATCTACGACGCGGTCGACGAGATCTCCGAGGTTGTCGACTCATTGGTGCTGGGCATCGAGCAGCAGGATGGCGGCTACTGGATGCCCCTGTTCGTCGTGCTCGCTGACGGCACCAATCTCGATGAGGCACTGCGACATCGCATCGCAGAATCGATCCGCCGCAAAGCCTCTCCCCGCCACGTCCCTGACGACATCATCGCCGCGCCCGGCATTCCGCACACACGCACCGGCAAGAAGCTCGAGGTGCCACTCAAACGCCTCCTGCAGGGCGCTTCTGTGGACTCCGTCATCGACCGTGCCTCTGTCGACGACCCGACGTTGATCGACTGGTACGCCGAGCACGTGCCTCGGGCAGTACAGAGCTGACGCAAGCAACCGAACCACATACCCGACCGGAGAGAGCAATGAGCCTGCATAGATTGACCTCCATCACTATCGGTGTGCCCGATGTTGAGGCCACTGCGGCGTATTACCGCGATTTCGGCCTGGCGGATCTGGGCGCTAACCGTTTCGCTACCACCGACGGCGGTGAGCAGCTGCGCGTCGCACACGCACCGCAGCGACGGCTGCTGCAGCTGGGCCTCGGGGTGCGCAACCCCGAGGACCTCGACCGCATCGGGTCGCAGCTGGACAAACTTGGTGTCGGCTATATCCGTTCCGAGGCAGCCTTGTCGGTCGATGACCCCAATTCGTCATTGACGGTCGTCGTGGAGATCGCCGATGAGGTGAAACAGGAATACACCGCCGCCCCCGCTACCAACGGACCCGGCCGCGCTGATCGGGCGAACACGCGGGCGCCGGCGATCGACCGGGAAAACCGGGTCCGACCCCGCAAACTCGGCCATGTTGTGGTCGGCACGTTGGACCAGGAAGCCAGCCAGCGGTTCTTTGTGGAGGGGTTGGGCTTCAAGATCACCGACCGGGTGCCCGGCCTGGCCGCCTTCATGCGCTGTTCGACTGATCACCACAACGTGCTGGTGCAGAAGGCGCCGCTGAATTTCCTGCACCACACCGCGTGGGAGGTCGACGACGTCGACGAGGTGGGCCGCGGGGCGACGGCGATGCTTGAAGATCATCCCGAACGCCACGTGTGGGGGCTGGGCCGCCACCACATCGGATCCAACTTCTTCTGGTACCTCAAAGATCCTGCCGGCAACTTCTCCGAGTACTACAGCGACATCGACTGCGTCGTCGATGAGCAGCTGTGGAAACCGACGGTTGTCGAGGGCGCCAAAGGGCTTTACAACTGGGGGCCGCCGCCGCCGCCGTCGTTCTTGGCGCCCGAGGACCTCGCCGCGCTGATGACCGGATCACACACCGCTCGGTAAAACCCGCCAGTTACGAAGGACTGCAATGCGAATCGGCACACTCAACAATCGCTACCACGCTTTGGCCGCCAACCTGGCCCTCGACATCGCCGAGGCCAGTCAGGGGCGCTTCGCCGCCGATGGCTTCGAGATCTTCGAGCGGTTCGACGAGCTGGCCGGCTGGCTGGCCACCGTTCCCGACGCCGCCTACACGCCCTTTGACCCTGGCGCGCTTGGCCCGCCCGTGCCCATGCCGCGCCAGGTTTTCGCTATCGGCCTCAATTACCGCGACCACGCTGCCGAGTCCGGGCTCGCCGAGCCCGACGAGCCGTTGGTGTTCACCAAGTACCCCACGTCGATCACCGGGCCCAGCGCTACGGTCGCCCTTCCCTCGGAGCACGTCGATTGGGAGGCCGAACTCGTCGCGGTCATCGGTGCCCGGGCCGAGCATGTCAAGGCCGCTAATGCGTGGCGATTCATCGCCGGTTTGACTGTGGGACAAGATCTTTCCGAACGACGCGTCCAGCTGGCCGGCCCCGCACCGCAATTCAGCCTCGGAAAGTCCTACCCGGGATTCGGGCCGACCGGGCCGGCGATCGTCACCCTCGACGAAATCGCCAACGTCGACAACCTTGAAGTCGGCTGTCTGCTCGATGACGAAGTGCTCCAAAAAGGCCGAACCAGCGACCTGATCTTCTCCATCCCTCAACTCGTCGAACACATCTCGGCCATCTGTCCCATGCTGCCCGGAGATCTCATCTTCACCGGAACACCCGCTGGCGTCGGCGGCGCACGGACACCCAACCGCTTCCTGACCCCGGGATCGGTCCTGATCACTGCAATCGAAGGGATCGGAGAGCTGCGAAATCGACTGGTGTAACAGCAAAACGATGCCGACACTGGTGGCTGCCTGAGTAGCGGCAGGCCGGACTTACCGGAGGCCACCGCACCGCGCGTCTAGACAACAACCCCAAGTATGGCCCCAAACGTGTTCGTTGGCGCTTGACCGGACGAACTCGGGATCTTTTGCGATCCTAAGCAAGGAGCAACATGACGACGCACCTCATCGGCACCTGGCCAACGCCGCAGTTGCAGCGAATTGCCCGGGCCGTGCTGACAATCGTTCTGCTAGCAGTTTCCCCCATCGCCATCGCATCGCCTGTGATCTCACCCCCCGCCGCCCATGCGGACGAAGGCCAGTACGAGGAGTTCTACACCCCGCCCGACCCGCTACCGGACGGGGCCCCCGGCAGCCTCATCCGCTCCGAACCGTCGAGACTCGTGCTGGAGCCTTCCGGACAGCTGGGCGCCTTTGTGGCCACCGGAACGCGAATCATGTACCGCAGCACCGACGCTCAGGGAAACCCGACCGCGGTGACCGGCACCTACTTCGAGCCCGACAACCCGTGGCCAGGCCAGGGCCCACGGCCCTTGATCGCGTTCGCAACCGGCCCGTACGGGATGGGCGAACAGTGCGCACCGTCGCGGATGTTTAATCAGGGCATCCACTTTTCCCAGGGTTTCGACCTGATGTTCGGCTACGAGGAGGGCTTCGTCGCGACGATGGTTGCGCGTGGCTTCGCCGTCGTGGTCACCGACGGCGAAGGGCTGGGCATACACCGCGCCGCGTTGCCGCAGTTCCTCAATCGGATCGCCGCGGGAACCACGCTGCTCGACGCGGCCCGCGCCGCGATGCAGCTACCGGGCACCTCGTTAGACCCCCATGGGCCGGTCGCGTTGTGGGGAACATCCTCAGGCGGGCAGGCCTCCGCATCGGCGGCCGAGCTGGCGCCCACCTATGCACCCGACCTACATCTGGTCGGAGCATGGATGGGTGCACCCCCCGCCGATTTGAGTCTTTTGCTGCCATTCTTTGACGGCAACGCGCTCGCCGGAGGGGTCGGCTATGTGCTTCTGGGTCTCGAAGCCGCCTATCCGCAGATACACGACGCCCTCATGAGCGTGCTGACGCCCCGGGGACAACAAATGCTGGATTGGTCGCAGTACACTTGCCTGGTGCAAGCCGCGGCCGACTACGCCTTCCGGCATGTGCAGTTCTGGTTCAACACCGACCCGTACGAGCTCATCAGCAACCAGCCGCTCAAGGGCATCCTGGACGCGCAACGGGTGGGCACCCTCAAACCCCAAGCGCCGGTGTTCATCTCCATCAACCGCTGGGATCCGTTGGCGCCGTGGGACGGAGCACACCAGTTAGCACTGGACTGGTGCGCCAAAGGTGCCGACGTCGAATTCTGGACCAACGAAGAGCCCCCGTTCTTCAACAAACTCGACATCAACCACCTCTTGCCCTACTTCGTCGACGGGGAGCGCGCCATGGGATGGGTCGCCGACCGATTCAACGGCCAACCAACAACACCCAACTGCCAACAAATCTGACGGTGATTTCCTCCGCTGCGGGTGTCTTCTTTGTGAGCGTCGTTCAGCCTGAATACGATCCGCCCCCCGCCTAGGCGGAGCCGCGTCAGAGAATGCGGCGTTCGTGGTCGCGCGACGAGGCGGCGCTGACCGTCAGCTTGCGGTGTGCGTGGGTAGTCGCGGCCCGGGAATCTGCACCCTGATCAAACGGCTCACTCTGCGAGGCGTAGCGCACCACGTTTGGGTGCTGAGCATCGCCGTGCACATTCCGCTGGCCGGAGTCGGGTCGAGCTACAGTCAGGAAACCCGTCCCCAAGCATTGTTCTGCGAATGCGGCGTCTACTGCGAACTCCTCGGCACTGCGGAGATGGCGCGCGGCGCATCTTCCAGATTGCGATGCGCCGCGGTGGAGGAGCGCGGGGTCGCCGTCGGCCGGGTCCTGGACTGAACGCTTTCCGCGCATCTGCACAGAAAAACGGCTGTACCGCTGGCGGAAGGCCTTGGCCGCCTACCCGATCCACGTCGATGCCGCGCTGCGCATGTCGGGAAGTCGACAGGCCCAAGTCAGGGACAGCAATCCGATTTCATGCGTCGCCGAACACTCTGTTGGCGGTACTAGCACGCGATTCTGCTGATGCGACGAACGCTTTGATTGCAGCCGTCGTTCGCGCAATATGCTGCGACAACGCCTCCGCCGCAGCGTCCGCGTCCGCGCTGATCGCCGCGATCATGATGGCACGGTGCTCGGCGGCGAGGTCACGATCGACGTCGTGCGCCCAGGTTCTTGACCACATCCGATACAACTCGGCGTTGTCGCGCAACGCATTAGCGATCGACCGCAGCCGCGGGCTGGAACCACCGGCCACCAGCGCCTGATGGTATGCCCGATGCGCGTCGAGCCACTCGGGGTTGACGCAATCGGGACCGCTATACAGCTCGGTCCGCTCCAACTGATGAAGTGCGGAAAGAACCTGCCCCTCCCACGGCACACCGCCGTGGGCAACCGAATCACGCACAGCCATCGATTCGATCTGCATTCGAGTGTTGGTCAGGTCGTCTAAGTCGTTGATCGACAACTCGATCACACTGAAACCGCGCTGCGGATTCGCCACAACCAGTCCCTGTTCCCCCAACCGGGTCAACGCCTCCCGCACGACCGACAGGCTGACGCCGAACCGAGTGCCCAGGTTCGCGATCTTGAGTTTGCTGCCAGGCTCAAAGCGGGAATTGAGGATGTCGGCGCGCAACGCTTCGTATACCTCACCGCTGCGCGTCGCCTGAAAGCCTGACATGCACCCACTATAAGGAGCGGAATTGTTTGCGGTTGAGTGAGGGGATCAAGGACAATTTACGCGCCGCATCGACAGGGCCACGCGCGGTCGCGACGACTTGTCCTAGCCTTCGTCGGTGAGGATCGCCAACGTGTAGCGCGGTCTGGATTGCGTCGCGGCACACACCAGCGCTTACCCAGCAGCGCAACGGCTTGAGATCGCCGGGGCAGCGCCATGTCAGCGTGCGCGGCACTGGTCATCAAGCCAACGAGGCGCCTCGGCGTCATCGGATCCGGCGATCATAGTTAAGCGCCGACCACACGACGGAATTGGTCAGTTGAACGATTAAGTCATCGCATTCGGAATAACTATAGGTTTGCGTGGAACCGCGACCCGTTGGCGGACTCGTCCCCGAAACCATACACAGACAGTGAGCAAATCACCCCCATTCTGCGATTCGCAGGAAATCGATATCGATAACCATTAGCGATTTATCATGACCCTGGCAAGGGTCGCGCATGCATACGTTCGAGAGGTGCCGCCGCGCCTGGATCGGTCAGGTGGATCCTGCAGTGGCGCTCAGGATCAGCTGCTTGTGCGTGGGTCGAGCGTGCATCGCCGCCGCGAGCTGGCCCCGCTCGCGCCCGGCGTGCGCGCCATACCAACGATGTTGTCCAGAAAAATCGATGTTTTGATTGACACTCGACATTATCTCGGCCAGGCTTTCACCGGAGAGGAGTCCGGAATGACGATCAATGAGGCCCCGCCCCGCAG
>Ga0068860_100006739_pt1 | contig 11522 bp, 12 predicted proteins | sample KBSSwiS32_FD_66597 | JGI IMG/M metagenome (GOLD analysis project Ga0068860, IMG submission 66597) | Switchgrass rhizosphere microbial communities from Kellogg Biological Station, Michigan, USA - KBS Switchgrass S3-2 | ecosystem: Host-associated > Plants > Roots > Rhizosphere > Soil ... | reverse complement strand
GCCCTGTTTCGGGTCGACGGGCCGACCATGAAGCTGGCGTCGTCGCGACGTATGTCCGATACCTGGCGGGAGGCGGTCGACGCCGGCATTCCCCTGCAGCCGTCGTTTGCCAGCGCCCAGAGCGTGCTCACGGGCGAGCCGGTGCAGTTCGGCGACATTCGCCTGCTGGCCGACCAGTTCAGCGACACGGCCAACCACCTCGCCACCGCGGGATACCGGGCCTGTCTGTTCCTGCCGATCACGCAGGGGCTGGAGGCCTGGGGGCACCTGGGTCTGGTGCGGCGAGCCCGCCAGCCATTCGACCCCACCGGCACCGCCTACCTACGGGCCGTCTGCTCGGTGTTCGCGCTTCACGTCCAACATCTGACCAGCCCTCATCCGGCGGCCGTCGGCCGCTAGCGTCGGGGCGAGCGCGTACGGAAATGTTCGGGTCCGTAGCGTGTGGTAACACCACCGTGGAAGAGGAGTCGGCATGACCGAGGCCACTATCGAGGACCAGGCCCAAACGTTCGATGGCGCCGGCACGTCGGCCGCCGAGCGACCGGGGAAACCCATGATGCTCAGCCACGTCGCCTACGTCACTCGCGACACGGCGGCCACCACCGATTTCTATAGCCGGCTGTTGGGCATGGAACTGGTGAACGCGGTGATGGACGACTCCATACCGTCCACCGGCGAACCGATCCCGTACTTCCACTCGTTCTTCCGGATGGCCGACGGCTCCACGGTGGCCTTCTTCGAGGCCCCGGAATTGCCGCCCCTCGGGCCCCTCACCCACCCGGCCTACGACACCTTCCAGCATCTGGCCATGCAGGTCGATAGCCCGGAGGTGGTCGATCGATGGCACGCCTGGCTGCAGTCGAACGGCGTGGAGGTGCTGGGCCCGGTCGATCACAAGATCATCTACAGCATCTACTTCCACGATCCGAACGGCATCCGGCTGGAGATCACCGCCGCCACCTCGCCGCTGTGGAACGACAACGCCGAGGCCGCCCGGGCCGGGCTGGCCGACTGGAACGACGTCAAGGAACGGGCGAAGAGCAGTGGAGCCGACATGGTGGACGTGTTGGCCGACCTCGCTCGCGAGCGCAGCCACCGGCGGTCGTGATGGAACTCGACGAGATCCCCATGATCATCAGCGTCGACGATCATGTGGTGGAACCGCCGCACGTATGGGAGCGGTGGCTTCCGGCGCAATATCGCGACCGCGGCCCCAAGATCGTGCGGCGCGGCATCGGCGCCATCGACTATGTCGGCACCGCCAACTACGTCGAGCACTTCGACGACTCGTCACCCACCAAGGTCGATTGCTGGATGTACGAGGACCTCGTGTACACCCACAAGCGGATGGTGGCCGCGGCTGGGTATCCCAAAGAGGAGATGACGCTCACCCCGATCACCTACGACCAGATGCGGCCCGGTTGCTACGACCCCAAGGCGCGTCTGGAAGACATGGACACCGGGTGGGTCGAGGCTTCGATGTGCTTTCCCACCCTGCCCCGGTTCTGCGGGCAGACGTTCTACGAGGGGAAAGACAAAAATCTGGGTCTGGCCTGCGTCAAGGCCTACAACGACTGGATGGTGGAGGAGTGGTGCGGCGACTCCGGTGGCCGGTTGATACCCCTTGGGATCATTCCGCTGTGGGACGCGCAACTGGCGGCCGCCGAGGTGCGGCGCAATGCGGCCCGGGGCTTTCGAGCGGTGTGCTTCAGCGAGTTGCCGTACCACCTCCGGTTGCCAACGATCCACAGTGGATACTGGGATCCGTTTTTCGAAGCGTGCGCGGAAACAGGCACCGTCGTGGCCATGCACATCGGGTCGTCGTCGCAGATGCCAGCCGCCTCACCCGACGCCCCTCCGTCGGTGAGCGCCACGCTGGCCTTCGGCAACGCCATGTCCTCCATGATCGATTTCTTGATGTCGGGCCTGCTGGTTCGGTTTCCGAAGCTTCAGCTGCTGTACGCGGAGAGCCAGATCGGCTGGATCCCCTACGCGCTGCAGCGGGTGGACCAGGTGTGGGAAGACAACCAAGGCTGGGCCAAGACCAAGCACATTCCCGAACCACCGTCTACCTACTATTTCCAGAGCATCTACGGCTGCTTCATCAACGATGCCCATGGCCTCGATTCGCTCGACGAGATCGGCGTGGGCAACGTGACGTGTGAGACGGACTATCCCCATAGCGATTCCACCTGGCCCGACACCAAGGCGATCGTGAGCAAGCTGGTGGCCGGGCTCACCCCCGAACAGATCCAGAGGGTGCTGCGCACCAACGCCATCGACCTGCTGCGGCTCAACTTCAAGTAGGCCGATTGAGCACCGAGGCCCCCGTCGTGGGCTACATCGGAGCGGGACAGCTCGGCGGTCCCATGGTGGACCGGCTGTTGGCGGCCGCCCACCTTCCCGTGCACCTCTTCGCTCGGCGGCCCGAGGTGGCGGAACGATTCGCCGCCAAAGGCGCGGTCATCGAACCCACGCTGGCGGCGCTGGCCGCCCGCTGCGACGTGATCCTGGTGTGCCTGTTCTCCGATGCCCAGCTCGTGGAGGTGGCACTGGACCCCGACGGCATCCTGGCCGCGATGCGGCCGGGCACCGTGCTGGCGTCGCACACCACCGCCGGGGTCAATACCATCGAGCGGATGGCGCAGGTGGCCGCCACCCGAGGCGCCGAGGTGGTCGACGCGCCCGTGAGCGGCACCGCCACCGATATCGCGGCCGGCCGGCTCACCGTGTTGCTGGGCGGTTCCGAGCACGCGGTCCAACGCTGCCGCGTGCCGATGGCCGAATACGCCTCCGCGCTGGTGCCGGTGGGCAAAGTTGGCGACGCCACCAAGATCAAGCTCCTCAACAACGCCCTGTTCGCCTCCCAGATGCGATTGGCGCTCGACGTGATGCGGCTGGCCGGTGAGCTGGGGATCGACCCCGGCTTGGCCACCAAGGCCCTCCGTCATTGCAGCGGCGACAGCTATGCGATCGGGATGCTCGACAAGTTGGGCACCGAGGTCATCGCCGGCTCGGAGCCGTTCCTGGTGAAGGACGTCGGAGTGGTGCGGGAGGTAGCCGCGGAGCTCGGTGTCGACCTCGGCCTTCTCGGCCAGACCGCCGGCGACGGCCGCCTTACCGGTTGATCCCGGCTCACGCGGGGTACCTAGCCGCAATGGCGCATGAGGGATACCACGAATCCGAATCGAAGCTCACCGAGGCCACGATCGACAACCATCGAGCCATCCTTTCGATCATGGAGGAGCTCGAGGCCGTCGATTGGTACGCGCAGCGGGTCGATGCCACCAGCGATCCCACTTTGAAAGCGGTACTGGCCCACAATCGAGATGAGGAGAAAGAGCACGCGGCCATGACCCTGGAGTGGTTGCGGCGCCACGACGAGGTACTCGACCGGCACCTGCGCACTTATCTCTTCACCACTGCGCCCATCACCGAGATCGAGCACCGGGCCGAGGACTCGTAGCTGGCGGCTCCCAATTTTGTAGGTTCTGGGTTTCATGATCCAAACCGCCACCCCGGAGGAGATCCGCGAACGGATCGACCGGTTGCGCCAGATGGGCAGCGTCCCGATCCGTCGGGACCTCGGGATCCGGACGGTCGCGATCGACCACGAGCAGATCATCGAAGAGATGGACGTCGGGACCTGGTTGCACGACGAGCGCGGCCAGGTGGCACCGGGCAGTTTGGGGTTGCTGGTAGACGCAGTGCTCGGCCGCGGCGTGATGGTGGCCGTTCCGATCGACATGACGATGGCCACCTCTCACCTCCATATCGAGCTGCTGCGGCCGATTCCCGGCGATGCCACGGTGATTCGCTGCGTGGCGGCGCCTCGGGCCATCGAAGACTCGTTCGGCTTGAGCGAAGGCGAGGTGGTCGCCGACAACGGTGCGGTCGTGGCCCGGGCCAGCCTCGGTGCCATCCTGCTTCCGCAGCGCCAGATCTTCAGCCACGTCGACGGGAACGGCTCGGAGGCCGGATCGACCGCAGTGACGGCCAAGCCGGTCCGACCCCACCGTCTGATTGCCGGTTCGCCGATTCACCAGGCGCTCGCGACCCGCGTCATCAGCGCCAGGGCGTCGGGCGTTCGAGTGACCAACCCGGCGGCCCCTCGGTGGGCCAACCTCAGCCTGGGCGTGTTCGGTGGCATCGGCGTGCTGATGGGGGAGCGCACGATGGACCTGGCGTTGCGGGTTCAGCTCGACGGCGCGGTGGCAATGCGACCGGTGGAGTTGCGGGCGGCCTACATGCGCCCGATCCCCGCCGATGGTTCGCTCATCACCAGTCATGCCCAGGTGATGTACCGGGGCCGGCGGCTGGCAGTAGTCCGGGCCGAGGTCCGCGGTCCCGATGGCCGAGTGGCCGTGCTGGTCGACGGCAGCTACATCCCCACCGCCGGCTGAAGACCGGTCGCCAAGGCCGCTCAGCCGGCGGAACGCAGGAACTCCGCGATGGTGTCGGCTTGGTGCGCGGCACCGACCACGTTCACGCTGATCTCTCGCGTCGTGGCGGTCTGCTCTTCCACGGCCGTGGCGATGCTGGCCTGAATGTGGTTGATCCGCTCGATCACGGTGCCGATCTCGGCCATCGCGGCCACGGCACCGTTGGTCTCCATCTGGATGCCGTCGATCATGCGGCCGATCTCCTCGGTGGCCGCCGCCGTCTCGCGGGCGAGGTCCTTCACCTCACCGGCCACCACCGCGAAGCCCCGGCCCGCTTCGCCGGCCCGGGCCGCCTCGATGGTGGCGTTGAGCGCCAGCAGGTTGGTCTGCGCGGCGATGGACTCGATCACCTTCACGATCTTGGAGATCTCGGCGCCGGCCTCACCGAGGCGGGTGACCGCGGCGGTGGTTCCTTGCGCAACCTCCACGGCCGAAAAGGCAGTCGCGGAGGCCTCGGCGGAGTTCTCGGAGATCTCGTTGATGCTGGCCGCCATCTGCTCGGTGGCGCTGGCGGCGGCCTGCATCTTGGCGTTCACCTCGTGCACCTCGGCCAGGCGCGACTGGAGCCGCTCCGCCCGTTCCTGGGCCGCGGTTTCCTCGGTCAGATCGCGAAATGAGATGAAGCACACCTCGCGTCCCGAGCCCAAGGTGGCCAGCCGGGCGTCCACCGAGATCTGCGGCAGTGCCCGGAAGTCGTGAACGATCCCGCCGGCCTGGCGGACCATCTGCAGGAGTCCGCCCGCCACCTGCCGGCTCTCCTCGTCATCGATTCCGCCCGCCTCCATCGCGGTCTGGGCCGCCAGATTGCTGTAGATCCGATCCCGCGATGCCACGTCGAGGATGGTGAGCGAGGCCGGGGCGATATCGAGAAGGGTCTTGAAGGCGCTTGCGTCCAAGTCGTCGGCGCGGTCGACCGGGACCGTTTGGAGGCTGCCTGGCTTCGCGGCCGGTGCGACTTGGTGTATCCGCCGTTTCCACATGCCTCTAGCGTCGGCGCGCCTCCGGCAAAGTTGAGCGGCGGCTAGCCGAGCACCGCCGGGGCGAGACGGCGCAGGGCCGCCATCGGAACCTCGTCCTGCCGGGTGCCCAACACCTGAATGCACACGTGGTCGGCGCCGGCGGCGTGATGTTCCCGCAGGCGCGCCGCGATGGCGGCCTCGTCACCCCAAGCCACGATGGCATCTACCAGTCGATCGCTGCCGCCGTTGACCAGATCGTCGGGAGTAAAACCGAAGCGCAACACATTGTTGGTGTAGTTCGGCAAACCGAGGTAGATCTTCATGAACTGGCGGCCGAGGGCTCGAGCGGCGGCCGGGTCGGTCTCGAGCGCCACGGTCACTTCGGGAGCCACCAGCTTGCCGGGCCCCAACGCGGCGCGCGCCGCCGCGCTGTGTTGAACCGGCACCCAGTAGGGATGGGTGCCGATCGATCGTTCCCGGGCCAGCTCCAGCATCTTGGGCCCGAGAGCGGCCACGATCCGTCGATCGGGGGAATGGCCCGCCGCGTCGAGGGCGTCGAGATACTTGGTCATGACGGCCAACGGCGACTGGTAGGTGTCACCGATCAGCGGAGCATGGCTGATGCCCACGCCGAGCAAGAAGCGCTCGCCGAGCGCCATCGACTCGGCCGCCACCTCGGCCGCGTTGTGACGCCACACGTTGAGGATTCCGGTGGCCACCGGCACTCGCCGGGTGGCCGCCAGCACTCGCCCGACATCGGCCAGGATCGATCCGCCGATGCCCCCGGGGATCCACAGCGCCCCGTAACCGAGTTCCTCGAGCTCGGCCGCGTGCTCGAGCGTTTCCGACGTGTCGGTACGAAACGCCCCGCCCCACACGCCCACCTTGCCAAGGTCCATTACGTTCTGGTTGGTCATCATGCGCCGTTCAGCTCGGAGCCGACTCGAGGAGGGCCAGGACTTCCTTCACGCGCTCGCCGTGCAAAGCCTCTTCCCGCCCGTTCAGTCGCAACAGCCGGGCCACCTCCGGATCGGGTTCGTTGTCGGCCCAGTGTTGATAGCCGGCATCGCCGTCGAGCTCTCCTTGCACCAACCGGGCCAGCAGCTTCGGGGACACCACGTCGGGCACCGCCACGGGGAACCGCTCCATCATTTCCGCCGTCGGCTCGAACTCGGTTCCGAGCTTTTGACTGATGGCCCGCAGCGCCCGACGGGCGTGTCCCGCTTCCTCCCGTCCGTTGCGGCGTAACAACTCAGCCGCCTGCTGGTTATCGACCCGGTCGGCCAGGGCGTTGTAGAAATCCTCTCCGGAGTTCTCGACCCGGTACAGCACCTTGAGCGCTTCCACGTCCAGCTGTTCGAGTGCGCCGATGGCGGCAAAGGCGGTGCCGGCGTCAGTTTGGTCGTAACTCATGCCATCCCCATTCGTTCGTGCATCGTGGCACCGTAACAGGGGGATTTTGGGAGCCGCTACGGTCGCAGTTATGAGCGAAACCCTCGTAATGATCGAACGAGCAGACGGCGTGGGCACGGTGTCGCTCAATCGGCCGCATCGGCACAACGCGGTGAACGACGAGCTGTACGACGCCATCACGGCCGCGTTCGGGGCGATGTCGGCCGATCCCGAGGTGCGGGTGATCCTGCTTCGTGGTGAGGGCCGCTCGTTCTGTTCCGGACGGGATACCGCCGAGCTCGGCCGGCGACCGGGCGGCGAATCCGACCTCTCGTTCTTGCGACGACATCAGGCCACGCGCCTGGCCCAGTTGGACTGTCCGAAGCCCATCGTGGCTGCGCTGAAGGGCCACGTATTGGGAGGCGGTCTGGAGATGGCGCTGGCCTGCGACATACGGATCGCCGCCACCAACGTGCAGATGGCGTTTCCCGAGATTGGCTACGGCTTGGTCACCGATACCGGTGGGGCCCCGCTCACCACCATGCTGGCCGGCCCGTCACGGGCCAAACGGATGCTCATGACCGGGGATCCGATCGACGCGTCCACGGCGCTCCAATGGGGCCTCGTCGACGAGGTGGTTCCACCCGACGACCTCGATGCCACGGCCACCAGCCTGTGCGTTCGCCTCGCCTCGAGGCCGGCACAGCTGCTCGCATTATCGAAGCAGATAGTGGACCAGGCATGGGGTGGCGCCGTGCGCTCGGGCATGGGAGTCGAGCTGGTGAGTCAGCTGGCGCTCTTCTCGCAGCGGCGACCCGTAGCCGGAGCCAACTGAGATGGCGCTCCCGGATCCTCCCCCTTTGGGCACCGCCATGTTGCCGCGCGACACCTATCGCGATCAGGTGGTGCTGGTTACCGGCGCCGGCACCGGTCTGGGCCGGGCCATGGCGGTGGAGTTCGCGCGGCTCGGCGCCTCGCTGGTGGTCATGAGCCGCAAGGAGGCCAACGTCGCGCAGGGCGTTCACGCGATCGAGGAGGTCGGCGCCCGGGTGATCGGGGTGTCGGCCGACGTTCGTATCCCCGAGCAGGTGGCGGCGGCCTTCGACACTGCCGAGCGCGAGCTGGGGTTCGTCGACGTGCTGGTGAACAACGCGGCCGGGAACTTCCCGGTCGCGGCCGAGGACTTGAGCCTCGGCGGTTGGCGGGCCGTCACCAGCATCGTGCTCGACGGCACCTTCGTCTGCAGCACCGAATTGGCCCGCCGGGCGATCGCCGCCGAGCGGAGCGCCGTGATCTTGAACATCGGCGCCACCTACGCCTGGACGGGCGGCCCCGGCACCGCCCATTCGGCGGCCGCCAAGGCCGGCGTTACCAACCTCACCGAATCGCTGGCGGTGGAATGGGCGCCGCTCGGCATCCGGGTCAACTGCCTGGCGCCGGGCTTGTTTCCCTACGGCGACCATCCGCCCGAAATGAGAGCGGTGCGTCCGGCCGGCGGCGTCTCCCAAGCCGACACCATCCCCGCCGGGCGGGTGGGCCAGGCGCACGAGTTGGGCTGGGCCGCTACGTATATGTGCTCGCCCTACGCGGCCTATCTCACTGGCCACACCATGGTGCTCGATGGCGCCAACTGGCTCCGCCGAGGACTTCGGATGCCGCCGTTCGTGCCGGTACGCGAGCAACTTGAAGGAGCCCTGCGCCCCGTCGACTAATTCCGAAGCGACAGGCGCCAGGGGTCAAGGACTTGATTGCCCGGTTGGGGTATCGGTCGCCGTGAGTTCGTGATCCACCACTTCGACTTGGTGGTTCTTGCGCCGGCTGAACAGGACGGCGAGCACCAACATCGCACAGATGATGCCGAGCGACAGGTAGGTGTTCACGTGCACCCAGTGGCTCATCGTCATCTTGATGCCGACGAAAATGAGGATGCCGCCCAACGCGTGCGAGAGGTAGTGAAACCGCTCGCGGGCATTGGCCAGCAAGAAGTACATGGCCCGGAGCCCAAGAATGGCGAAGGCATTCGACGCGAACACGATGAACGCTTCGTTGGACACCGCCAGCACCGCGGGCACCGAGTCGAGAGCGAAGACCACATCGGTGAGCTCCACCACCACCAACGCCGCGAAGAGGGGAGTGGCCGCCCGTTTCGCGTTGGCCACGGTGAAGAACTTGTGACCATCAAAATCGTCGCTGACCGGCATCACCCGCTTCAGCAAGCCGAGCCCGGTGGTCTTGGCGTCGTCTCCCTCGTCGTCGCGATGGCGAAGGATCTTCACGCCGGTGTACACGAGGAACACGCCGAACACGATCAGCAACCACCAGAACGCACCGATCAGTGCGCTGCCGACCAGAATGAAGGCGAGCCGCAGCGTCAGTGCGCCGAAGATGCCCCAGAACAGCACTCGGTGCTGGAACTTGAGCGGTATCGCCATGGCGGAAAAGAGGATCGCCCACACGAACACGTTGTCGACGCTGAGCGATTTCTCGATGAGATAGCCCGAGATGTACTCGCCGAAGGCCTGGCTGCCGTAGGCAAAGGCGATTACCAAGGAGAAGCTCAGGCCGATGCTCACCCACACCAGCGTTTCGATCGCCGCTTCTCGCGGCGACGGTTCGTGGTCATCTCTGTGCCGAATGAGGTCGACTGTCAGCAGTAGCCCGAGCAGACCGGCCAAGGCGACCCAGGCCCACACCGACACGTCGAGGTCGGCAAAGTTGGAGCGCGCCGAGGTGGCTGCCACGATCGGGCTCATCGGCCCATCCTCAGTGCCCTAGCGGTGAAACGAAACTGGCGCGACACGGATCCTCCGGTTTGACATCGTCAGGTCATACCGAAGGTCTCTCCCGTCGGCTGAAGCCGACCACTCGACCCGGGCCCTCAGGCCGTGATGACGGATCGAACAAACACCGAGGTAATGCCGGTGCCGGGATACTCCCCTTCACGTTTCGGATCATGGTAGCCGCGGCGGGCCGCAAAGCCTCGCCATTGACCGCCAATCAGGGCAGCGAGAGAAGCTCCGCCACTTGGGCGCTGGTGGCGATCGGCCGACCCACCTTGAGGGCCAAGGCGGCGGCCTCGGTGACCAGCTCTACGTTGGTCGGCATTCGATCGGGGTCGAAATGAGGTTCGATGCCCACGCTCAGGTGACCACCGCGTTCGAGCGCCAGTTGGGCCACGGGGGTGACCAGCAGGTCATCGCCCCACACCGACACGGTCCATGGCAACCCCGTCCCGTCGAGCATGTCCAGGTAGGCCAGCAGCGCGTGGCGAGTGGGCGGAAGCCCGAATGTCACCCGTGGTCCACGAGCCGACGTTTCGTGCCGTCCACCGAAGTACAGCTTCACCAGACTGCCCGCAGGCAGGAGCCCGACACGGTGATAGCTCAACACGGTCTGCAAAAAGCCCGGCTCGTAGATGGCCAACGCGGCCCCCACCTTCCACTCCCGACACAGCGCCAAACAGGTACGGATCTCGTCGTAGGAGTTGCGGTACACGAAGCCGACCGGCAACCCGTCGGCGTCGAGGGACCCGAGATTGGTGGACCCCGGATCCACGGACGCCAGCGGCACGGGAATCTCGGCCTGGATGGCGGCCACGTGGGCCATGCGTTGTTCCCCTCCGGGCGCCGCGCACGTGGTGGGTGACCAGATGGCGTCGGGCCGGGCGGCCAACACATCGCGCCAGGTGGCCAGGTAGGCATCGGCCGCCTCCTGGCCCGACAACCGAAAGTCGGGATTGTGGGCGTGCACGATGCCCGCACCGGCTTCGAAACAGGCCAGCGCGTCGTCACGGATGGCGGCCGGACCGACCGGCACGTGACGATTGCGGGTGGGCTCGGTGGCCCCGTTGATGGAAGCCTCGATGATCACCGGGTCTTGCGTCATACCGTGCTCCCCCCGTCGCCGGCTTGGCTCCGGCGCGAACCTATGCTCGCACCGGTGGGTGACAGCTAGTCGAGCAGGCCGGCGTCGTCGAGCGCGCTGATCAAGGAGCGGGCGGTGGCGGTGGTGTAGATGGCGGTGGTGCGGGGGTCCTCGTGTCCGAGTAGCTGGGTCAGCACGTTGGTGGGAACGCCCCGCATCGCGGCGGTGAGACCGTAGGTGTGGCGAAAGGCGTGGGCCGCCGCGCCGGTGGGCAGCGTGATGTGGGCCCGCCGGGCCAGCGCCCGCAGCAACTGGTCCAGCCAACCGGTAGTGGCGGGCTGACCGGTGTTTTGCACGAACAGCGCGGTGGCTCCCAGCAACTCGGGTCGAGTGCCGCGAAAGGAAGCCAACTCGGCGAGCCACGCATTGAGGGCCGCCACGGTGCTGGCGGGCAATGGGATGTCGCGGTTCTTGTTTCCCTTGGCGTTGTCGATGCGCAGAATCGGGCGCTCCATGGTCCAGTCGATGTCGCCGACACGGGCCTTGCACAGCTCCGAAGTCCGCGCCCCGGTACCGGCCAGGAATTCGATCACACACCGATCCCGAGCCGGCCAGAAGCGGCGCGACCCGTCGGGCGGTTCGGACGCGGCCACCCGCCGCAACTCGTCGAGCTCGTTGCTGGTAAGTCCCTTCGGGCGACGGGTGTTTCGTCCCGAAAATCGCAGCGTGGGCTCCACGCAGGGGTCGCTGCTCAGGAAGCCCCGCCGGGTAAGCCACAGCGTGAAGCCCCGCAGCGTCGACAGCATGCGTTCAACGGTGGCATCGGCGAATCGGGTCCGGGCCGCGCTGAGGGCCAGTTCCAGTC
>Ga0068860_100006738_pt1 | contig 11522 bp, 8 predicted proteins | sample KBSSwiS32_FD_66597 | JGI IMG/M metagenome (GOLD analysis project Ga0068860, IMG submission 66597) | Switchgrass rhizosphere microbial communities from Kellogg Biological Station, Michigan, USA - KBS Switchgrass S3-2 | ecosystem: Host-associated > Plants > Roots > Rhizosphere > Soil ... | reverse complement strand
ATCCGCTCGCTGGCGGCGTAGGCGGCCTCCGCCTCGCTCGCGGCGGCCGGCCTGGGGGAGAGCTCCACGTCGCCGCACAGGATGAGGAACCAGAGCAGGCTGCACGTCTCGCGCAGCTCGCCGCGCCCGTGGGCCACCAGCTCCCGGAGCGGGATGCGCCCGTTCATCTGCATGGCGATCTTCAGCTCGCCCGTGTCCAGCCCCAGGGCCGGCAGGTCGCGGCCGAACGCCGGGGTGCGGGTGGGGAACTCGCCGCCGCGCATGCGCAGCGGCTGGACGAACACCTTGAGCGGGAACGAGCGGCGCGCGCCCTCGAGGATCGGCGCCAGCGGCGGGACGTCGATCTTGGCCACGTCGCTGCTGAACTCGACGCCCGAGTAGAAGGCGTAGCGGCCGTCGCGCATCCCCACCACCTGCGCGGTCTTGTCCACGATGTAGTCGCGCAGCCGGGCCAAGAGCTCGTCGCCGCCCAGCGCCACCCCGGCGTCCGCCAGCGCGGTGCTGATCCGCATCCCGCCGGCCATCGACCGGGTGACCGCGCCGGCCTGGTCCTCGGCGATCACGCCCTTCTCCTGCAGGTAGCTGGCGAGCGAGTCCTGGCGCGCGCTGGAGTCGTAGCTGACCGGCGCGCCCTTGAGGAAGTAGAGCCGGCGGGTGAGGTCGCGGAAGGCGACCACCAGGATGCCCTCGCGCTGCAGCCGGAAGAAGGAGTGGAGCAGCCCCGGGAGCGGGAGCGCCCTCAGCTCGCCGGAGGCGATGGGCGGGCGGGAGAGGACGCCCTGCACGCCGCCGCCGGACGCGGTGCGCGCGTGCGCCGAAGCCGCCAGCACCGCCGACAGCTTGGCCCTGAGGTCCGGCAGCTTCATCGGGTCGGCGACGTAGCCGTTGGCCTTGAGGTCCAGGATGGCGCTCACCCCGCGCGGCCGCCCCAGGTGGCCGTGGTCCATGGCGAGGACCGGCACCCGCCCCGAGGTGTCGTGCGCGCGCACCAGCTGGATCAGGTGCTGCCCGGACAGGCGCGGGAAGTCGATCGACACCAGCACCGCGTCCAGCGGCTCGGCGAGGACGTGCTCCATCGCCTTCCCCGGGTCCGACGTGGCCCGCACCGTGTAGCCGGCCTGGATCAGCGCGTCGCGCAGGTGCTCCAGCGTCGGCGGGTGGTGATCGGCGAGGAGGACGGTCTTCACGGAGGGGCTGGTCACCCCGGGCAGGGGCCTGCTGCCCGGAGCGGCGCACTTTACACCTTGGCGCGCGGCGGCTAGTGGCGGTGGATATGGCCGCGGAGATCCTCGTCGTCGCCGGGGAAGCGTCAGGGGACCAGCACGCGGCCGCGGTGGTGCGGGAGATCCGGCGCCGCGCGCCGGAGGTGCGCTTCTTCGGGATGGGAGGCGCCCGCCTCGCCGCCGAGGGGGTGGACCTGCTCTACCGCGCGGAGGAGATCTCCGTGATGGGCGTGGTGGAGGTGCTGCCCAAGCTGCGGCGCATCCTCGCGGTGATGGCCGGGCTGGAGCGCGCGGCCGCGCGGCGGCGGCCGGTCTGCGCGCTGCTGGTGGACGTGCCGGACTTCAACCTCCGCCTCGCCCGCGCCCTGAAGCGGCTGGGGGTGAAGGTCGCCTACTACGTGAGCCCGATGATCTGGGCGTGGCGGCAGGGCCGCGTGCACCAGGTGGGCGCGCGGGTGGACCGGATGCTGTGCATCCTCCCCTTCGAGGTCCCGTTCTACCGGCGCGCCGGGGTCGCCGCGGAGTACGTGGGCAGCCCGGTGCTGGAGCAGGTCCCGGCCCCGGCGCCTCCCCGGGAGCTCCGGCGAAGGCTGGGGCTGAAGGAGGACGCGGAGACGGTCGCGCTCCTCCCCGGCAGCCGCATGAGCGAGCTGAAGCGGATCGGCCCGTCGATGGCGGAGGCGGCGCGGCTGCTGCGCGCGAAGCGGCCGGGCTTGCAGCTGGTGGTGCCGGTGGCGCCGTCGCTCCCGGAGGACGCGGTGCGCGGCGCGTTCGCGGCGGTGCCGGGCGGGGTGACGCTGGTGGCCGGGCGAGCGCCGGAGGTGGTGGGCGCCGCGGACGCGGCGGTGGTGGCGTCCGGGACGGCGGTGCTGGAGGCGGCGCTGATGGAGCGGCCGCTGGTGGTGGTCTACCGGGTGGCGCCGATCACCGGGCTCCTCGGGCGGCTGCTGCTCAAGGTGAAGCACGTCTCGCTGGTGAACCTGCTCGCGGGGCGGGAGGTGGTGAAGGAGCTGCTCCAGGGCGACCTCACCGGGCCGAACGTGGCGGCGGAGGTGGAGCGGCTCCTGGGCTCCAAGGAGGACCGCGAACGGGTGATCGCCGGGCTGCGCGAGGTGCGCGCCACGCTGGGCGGTCCAGGGGCGGCGTCGCGGGCGGCCGCCGCCGTCCTCGCGCTGTGCGCGGAGGCCGGCGTTATGGTCGCGGGGTGAGCCTCGAGACGATCGACCTCTCCGACCCGGCCTTCAAGCGCAACCCCTACCCCTTCTTCGCCCGGCTGCGCCGGGAGGTGGCGGTCAAGCCGCTGCGCCAGCAAGACGGCCAGCGGGTGTGGCTGATCACCCGCTACGCGGACGTGGCGGCGGCGCTGAAGGACGACCGCCTCACCAAGGACGTCGTGGGCGGCAGCGGCGACCCCGCCAAGCCCCGGAGGGACCCGTGGTGGATGCCTTCGTTCATCCGGCCGCTGGGCATGAACATGCTGTACCAGGACCCGCCCAACCACACGCGCCTCCGCGCGCTGGTGCAGAAGGCCTTCACCGCCGCGTACGTGGAGCGGCTCCGCGAGCGGATCGAGCGCTACGCCCACGAGCTGATCGACCGGATGCTCGAGCGCGGCGGGGGAGACCTGGTCGCCGACTTCGCGCTCCCCATCCCGCTGCGGATCATCTGCGACATGCTGGGGGTCCCGGAGCAGGACCGCCGGAAGTTCGGCGCCTGGTCGCAGAAGGCGGTGTCCGTCAACACCGGCCCGGACGCGCTGTTCGTCATCCCCGCGCTCTGGAAGTTCCTCCACTTCGTCCGCGGGCTGGTCCGCCTGCGCCAGCGGCGGTCGGCGGACGACCTGCTCAGCGACCTGGTGCGCGCCGAGGAGGCCGGGGACCGCCTCTCCGAGGACGAGCTGGTGGGGATGGTGTTCCTGCTGCTCATCGCCGGGCACGAGACCACGGTGAACCTGATCTCGAGCGGGGTGCTGGAGCTGGTCCGGCACCCGGCGGAGCTGGAGCGGCTGCGGGCCGAGCCCGCCCTGGGGAGGAGCGCCGTGGAGGAGCTGCTCCGGATGACGTCCCCGGTGGAGTTCGGCACCGACCGCTACACGCTCAGGGAGGTGGAGTACGGCGGGGTGACGATCCCGAAGTCGGAGCGGGTCCACCTGGTCATCGGCTCCGCCAACCGGGACGAGGCGCAGTTCCCGGAGCCGGACCGGCTGGACCTGGCGCGGGAGCCGAACCGGCACCTCGCGTTCGGGCACGGCCTCCACTACTGCGTGGGGGCGCCGCTGGCGCGGCTGGAGGCGCAGGTGGCGTTCCGCGCGCTCCTGGAGCGGTGCGCGGAGCTGAAGCTGGCGGTGCCGGAGGAGCAGCTGCGGTGGCGGCGGAGCGTGCTGCTGCGGGGGTTGCGGGAGCTGCCGGTGCGGATGCGGGCGGCGGAGCGGCGCGCGGTGGCGTGAATTTCGGCGCGTGCTATGTCCGCGCGCCTGATGAACCCCGCCCTGGTCTGCATCCCGACCTACAACGAGCGCGAGAACGTGGAGGCGATCTGCCGCGCCGTGCTGGGGGCGGACGCGCGGCTGGACGTGCTGGTGGTCGACGACAACAGCCCGGACGGCACCGGGCAGATCGCGGACGCGCTGGCGGCGAAGGAGCCGCGGATCCAGGTGCTGCACCGGGAGAAGAAGGAGGGGCTGGGTCGGGCGTACCTGGCGGCGTTCAAGTGGGCGCTGGGGCGCCAGTACCAGTTCGTGCTGGAGATGGACGCCGACTTCAGCCACGACCCCCGCTACCTCCCGCGGCTGGTGGACGAGGCGGAGCGCGGGGCGGACCTGGTGATCGGGTCGCGGTACGTGCGGGGCGGCGGGACGGTGAACTGGGGGATCGGGCGGCAGATCATCAGCCGGGGCGGGTCGCTGTACGCGCGGACCATCCTGGGCGTGCGGGTGCGGGACCTCACCGCGGGGTTCAAGTGCTTCCGGCGGACCGCGCTGGAGGCGCTGGACCTGGACGCGGTGACGAGCAGCGGGTACGGGTTCCAGATCGAGCTCACCTACAAGACGCTGAAGAAGGGCTTCAAGGTGAGCGAGGTCCCCATCGTGTTCGAGGACCGGCGGGTGGGGCACTCGAAGATGAGCCGGAAGATCTTCCTCGAGGCGCTGTGGAAGGTGTGGAAGCTGCGGTTCACGGTATGAGCTTCCTCCTGGTGGCGTTGCCGGCGGTCTTCTTCGTGGTGGACCCCATTGGCACGGTGCCGCTGTTCCTGGCGATGACCGCGAGGGACAGCCCGGAGAAGGCGCGGAGCATGGCGCTCCGGGCGTGCGTGGTGGCGGCGTCCGTCCTGGCGTTCTTCGCGCTCTTCGGCCACTGGGTGTTCCTGGTGTTCGGGGTGAGCCTGGCGGCGTTCCGGACGGCGGGCGGCGTGCTGCTGCTGATCACCGCGCTGGACATGTTGCGGGCGGAGACGTCGAAGACGAAGACGTCTCCGGCGGAGACGAGCGAGGGCGTGGAGAAGGACGACATCGCCATCGTGCCGCTGGCGATGCCGATGCTGGCGGGGCCGGGGGCGATCGCCACGGCGATGGTGCTGGTGTCGCGGGACTCGAACACGCGGATGGCCACCGCGCTGGTGGTCGCGAGCATCGCCATCACCTTCGTCGCCGCCTACCTCATCCTCCGCGGCGCGGGCGTGGTGCAGCGCGTCCTCCGCAAGTCGGGGGTGGCCATCCTCGAACGCGTGATGGGCCTCATCCTCGCCGCCATCGCGGTGCAGTTCATCGCGGACGGGGCGAAGGACCTGTGGGGGCGGTGAGCCGCCGGCGGCGGTGGTACGTTGAGGGTCCCGATGTCCCGAACGCTCCCCCTCCTGCTCGCGCTCGCCGCCGGGACCGCGCTGGCCCAGCGCGAGCCACCCGATCAGCCCAAGGTCGCCGACGACGGCGGGCCTCCGCGCGTCTACTTCGCCCACTCCTTCAACAACGATGACCAGGGCTGGTACAGCGGCGGCCTGGGCGACCGGCTGTCCGTCCACGTCCAGAACTTCGGGAAGGTCCTCGAGAAGACCGGCGGCGCGTGCAGCGGCATCGTGCTCTTCATCGAAGGGATCCCGATCCGCGGGCTCAAGCCCGAGTCGTGCGACCAGGCGAGCGGCCACGTCCGGTACCTGCTCAGGCGAACCGAGCAGTCGGACGACACGTGGAGCATCCTCCTGGGCAAGCCGCACCACTACACGAAGAGCGTCGCCATCAGCATCGGCACGAACGACCAGTTCAGCATCGAATCCACCGTGGATGAATTTCAGCTGATCGTCATCCCCCATGCGCCGCTCTGGGGGTTCATCGGCATCTCCGCCTCGCTGCTGGCCCTGTTCGTCTGGCTCTCGATGAGGACGGGGATGATCCGCGCCCATGAGTGGGACGAGCCGGTGCGGGACCGCCCGTACAGCCTGGCGATGTTCCAGATGATGTTCTGGTTCTACCTGGTCATCTCCGCCTACGTCTTCATCTGGTTGATCACCGGAGAGCTGGACACCATCACCGAGTCCGTGCTGGCCCTGCTCGGCGTCGGCACCGGCACCGCCCTCGGCGGCGCCCTGCTCGACACCTCGTCGAAGAAGAAGGAGGCCAGGGTGACCGGCACGTCCTCCAGGCCCCCGCACAAGTCACAGGGCTTCCTGCAGGACCTGCTCAACGAGGGAGACACCATCAGCCTCTCGCGCTTCCAGCTCTTCCTGTGGACGCTCACGCTGGGCGTCATCTTCTGCCGGTCCGTCTACAACAGCCTCCACATGCCGGAGTTCAGCGCGACGCTGCTGGCCCTGATGGGGATCAGCTCCGGGACCTACCTGGGGTTCAAGACGCAGCAGGCGCCGAACGCCGGCACGGCGCCCGCGCCGGCGGCGGAGGACCGGGCCGAACCGAAGAGCTGAGGTCCCCCGACCCTTCGCTCAGTGACGCGCGGCTGGGGCGGTGAGCTCCACGTCGCACCGCGCGCTCGCCTCGCGGGTGAGGTCGCTGGCCACCGCGTCCAGCAACCGCCCCGACACGGCGCCCTGGTCCTCCCCGTCCCCGGAGGCGATCCACCGCGCCACCTGCCGCAGCGAGGCGGCGGTGATCACCTGGAACCGCAGCTTCACCTCCACCCGGTAGCGGTCGACCTCCTCGGGCAGCACCTCCGGCCGCGGGCGGAGCGCCAGCCGGTCCAGCTCCAGCCGATCCACGTCCCGCAGCGCCCGCGTCCCGTCCAGCACCAGCCCGCCCCCGGCCGCCAGCGCGGTCACCACCAGCTCCCGCCGCTCCTCCAGCACCACCGCGTCGAACCAGAACGGCTGCCGGCGGATCAGCGTCACCTCCACCTGCAGCCGCCCCGCCATCCCCAGGTGGATCAGGCGCACCAGGTCCTCCGACAGCAGGTGCTCCGCGGCCACGTCCACCAGCGCCCTCCCGTTGGCCCAAAGCGCCGAGCACTTCGCCAGCGGCGACCGCGGGCCGTCCGCGAAGGCGCTCCCCGCGGAGAGCAGCACCACCATCAGCGCCAGCACGGTCCACTGCCGGCGGGCGGAGCGCGAGGGGCCCATGAGCTCAGTAGGTCCGCTGGAAGATCAGCCGCAGCTCGGGCGTCGCGCGCGCGCGGTCGTCGGTGCGCCAGGCGGCCGCCAGCGAGAACCCGCCCAGGTTGAACGCCGCTCCCAGGCCCACCTTGGCCGGGCTCCACACCCCACCCGCGTCCCGCACCGACCCCACGTCCACGAAGGCGGAGAACACCGCCCACCACTGGTACTCCGCCGTCCCCAGCACGGAGGCGTCGCCCCGGAATTCCTTGAAGTCGTAGCCGCGCAGGCCCGTCCAGCCGCCCAGCGACTCCATCTTCTGCTCCGGCAGCCCCACGCCGCCCGCCACCCGCAGGCGCGCCCGCAGGAGCCCCCAGCCCGTCTTCAGGTGGTACGCGGTGTCGCTGCTCAGCCGCGTGTAGCGGAAGTCGCTCCCCAGCCGCTCGTCCGCCACCTCCAGCGTGTTCACCGTCCTCCACCCGGTGACGTCGTCGTCCAGGTCCTCGCGGGCCAGGCTCCGCTCCAGGGAGCGCAGCGGCCGGCCGATGTCCTTGAGCAGCAAAGGCTCGCTGGACCACTCCAGCCGCCCCACCGCGGACGCCACCCGGCCCTCGTCGATGGGCGAGTTCCCCCACGGCACCTCGCTCCGGTTGAAGAGCGTCTGCGGCGTGGCGGTGGTGTCCATCGAGCGCTGCGCTTCGTTCCGGTACTCGGCGCCCACGGTCAGCCGGTCACCCAGGTGGAGCGTCAAGAGCCCGGTGAAGCCGTCGCGCCGGTAGTACTCGCGGTCCGGCCGGTTGAACAGCGCCGAGCCGAGGTACGAGGAGAAGTTGGTGGCGCGCCACTCGTCGTCGGTGTCGGTCAGCGCGTACCGCTGGGCGCCGACCTCCGCCACCCGCAGCCAGGGGATGGCCAGGCGCGCGCCCACCAGGTAGTCGATCCGCTCCGCGGGGCGGGCGGTGTTGATCCACAGCCCGCCGTCGAGCGTGAGGTGCCCGCGGTTCTCCTGGTCCAGCAGCGACACCGAGAGCAGCGCGCCCGGCGCGAAGCCCTGCACCTGCGTGTGGTGGAGCAGCTCCGTCCAGTCCCAGTCCACCGCCGCCAGCCGCGGCTGGAACCGCACCGTCGCCCGCCGCCCCTGGATGTGCACGTACGGCGGCTGGTCCATGGAGATGGCGAACGGCAGCGTCACCGACCCGGTGTGGTCCTTGTCGAAGCTCCACGACAGCGTGCGGTCGTGCACCTCGACGCTGCCGCCGCGGTGCCTCCGCGCCTTCCGCGACGTCCCCTCCACCGTCCGGTACTTCAGCCGCCCGCCCTCCAGCCGCTCCTCGGCGATCTGCGGCATCGAACGCCGGTTCTCCCCGTCGCTCTCCGGCTCCAGGAACGGCAGCGTCCGGCGCACCCGCTTCACGCCCTCGCGCACGTCGTCCAGCAGGAACACGTCGCCCGGCTTGATGCCCAGGATCTTCCGCACCTGCGGCTCCACCGCCGGATCCACGCCCTGCAGGTCCAGCCCCTCCAGGTGCCCCTCGTCCACGTGGATGGTCAGCGTCCCGTCCGTGGACAGATCGCCCTCCAGCGACGACATCGCGTAGCCGTGGTCGAACAGCTTCTGCAGCCCGCGGTCGAGCGCGGTGCGCAGCCCCTGCCAGACGATGCCCGGCGCCACCTGCCCGGCCGGGCTCGCGTGGGCCACCCAGCTCTTCGGCGGCGTCCGGCGGCGGGCGGCGCAGGTGTGCTTGTCCTGCTTCTTCTCCCGCTGGTGGTGCTTGGACCGCTTCGACGCGTGCTCTTCCTCGCCGTCGCCGTCGTCGTCGTCGTCGTCCTCGCGCTTCGACGACTCGTCGCTCTGGACGGTGTCGTCCTCGAGCGGCGCGCCGTCGAGGATCGCCTCCAGCAGCTCCTCGGCGCGGACCTCGGTGAGCCCCTCGATGACGATCCTCGTCACCATCGGGTACTCCTCGAGCGCGACGTCCAGCACCGCCGCGTCGCCCACCACGTCCAGCGTGGGCGTGACCGACGCGAACAGCCCGCTGCCCATCATGCGGGAGAGGATGTCGGCGGCGTGTTCGGAGGAGATCTGACCTGCCGGGCGCTCCCCGACGAGCTGCCAGACCTTGTCCTCGGTGAGCGCCTTCAGCCCGTGGAGGCGGACGGCGGTGATCGGCCGCTCCTGCCCGGAGACGGCGACGCGCATCGACGTGGTCGCGTCGGCCGCGGCGGCAGTGCGGGACGTGGCGACGTCGCTGCTGCCGTCGTCCGAACCGTCCTGGTCCGGGTCGTCGGAGGCGGAGTCCTCCCCGGCCTCCATCGACTCCGGCGCCGCGTCCGCGCACCCGTCGTTCGAGCTCTTCGAACGCCCGTGCGCCGCGCCCGGAAGGCCCATCACCACCACCATCACTGCCAGTCGGATCCCCACGCTCATGCGGGCCCGGAAGAGCATGCCGCATTCCACCCGTTTCCCGCCGCAACCCCGCGAATTAGCTCACGCCCCGCAACGGCACGGATGTCATCTCCACATCGGCCGTCGTCACCGGCACATCTCCTCGAACATCGCGTCGGAGATGTTGGCGCCGCTCACCACCACCACCGGGCGCCTGGGCCGGTTCTGCTCGCCCATGGCCATCAGCAGGGCGAGCCCGGCGAGGCCCGCCGGCTCGGCGATCATCCGCTCCCGGTCCAGGAGCAGCCGCCCCGCAGCGAGGAGCTCCTCGTCCGTGACCCGCGTCACCCCCGCGGTGTGGTCGCGGATGATCGGGAACGCGATCGTCCCGGCGGTCCTGGCGTTCAGCCCGTCCGCGATGGTGGTGGTCTTCTCCAGCATCGCCGGCTCGCCGCGCTCCAGCGACCGGACCATGGAGTCCGCGCCGCGCGGCTGCGCGCCGTAGATCTTGATGCTCCGCCTGGACACCGCCACCGCCTCCGCGATGCCGGCGATCAGCCCGCCGCCGCCCACGCCGACCAGGATGGCGTCGCACTCCAGCCCGCTGTCCACCACCTCCAGCCCCAGCGTCGCCTGCCCGCAGATCACCGGCACGTCGTCGTACGGGTGCACCATGGCCAGCCCGCGCTCCGCCTCCAGCTGCTTGGCCAGCTGGTACGCGTCCTGGAAGTCGCTCCCGCGCCGCTGGATCTCCGCGCCCTGCGCCTGGATGAGCGCCACCTTCTGCGGGTTGGCGTGCTCCGGGAGGCAGACCACCGCCAGCCGCCGGTGCGCGCGCGCCGCCCACGCCACCGCCAGCCCGTGGTTGCCGGCGCTCGCCGTCACCACCCCGCCCTCGTGGCCCTCCAGCTCCAGCGCGTGCATCTTCACCAGCGCGCCGCGGATCTTGAACGTCCGGATGGGCGTCACCGTGTCGAGCTTGAGCCAGACCTCGCACTTGAGCGTCTCGGACAAACGCTGCGCGAGAATCAGCGGCGTGGGCGGGAAGTGCGCGCGCACCACGGTGCGGGCGGCCTCGATGTCGTGGCGACCTAGCATGGGGCCGAGGATGCTACGTCACGGCCCGCCCGGCTCGCTCCCATCTTGCATGCCAAGGGCACGGATCCGGCGGAACAGGTTGCCCCGATCCACCTTGAGCAACCGCGCCGCCGCCGCCACGTTCCCGCCGCACCGCGCCAGGGCCTCCCTCACCAGCGCGCGCTCGAAGTCCTCCACCAGCTCGCGGTACCCGCGGTCCCCCAGCCCCGCCACGCCGCCCGTCTCCGGCGCCGGCTCCAGCAGCCGCGCCTCCTCCGCGCCGATCCGCAGCGCCCCCTCCCGCTGCAGCAGCGACACCCGCTCCACGAAGTTGCGCAGCTCGCGCACGTTGCCCGGCCAGCGGTGCCGCCGCAGCGCCTCGAGCGCCGCGGCGTCCACCTCCAGCTCCGTCCCCGGCCCGCGCAGCTCGGCGGCGAAGGCGCGCGCCAGCGGGAGCACGTCCTCCGGCCGGTCGCGCAGCGGCGGCACGCGCAAGGGGAACACCGACAGCCGGAAGTAGAGGTCCTGCCGGAAGCGGCCGTCCTTCACCCGCGCCTGGAGGTCCTGGTGGGTGGCGGCCAGCACGCGCACGTCCAGCTTCACCGGCGCGGTCCCCCCCAGCCGCTCCACCTCCCGCGACTCCAGCACCCGCAGGAGCTTGCTCTGCAGCTCCATCGGCATGTCGCCCATCTCGTCGAGGAGCAGCGTGCCCCCCTGCGCCTGTTCGAACTTGCCCAGGTGGCGCGCGGTGGCGCCGGAGAACGCGCCGCGCTCGTGCCCGAACAGCTCCGACTCCAGCAGGTTGGAGGGGATGGCGGCGCAGTTGACGGCCACCAGCCTCCCCCGCCGGCTGGACGCCTCGTGGAGCGCGCGCGCCGCCCGCTCCTTCCCGGCCCCGGTCTCGCCCTGGATGAGCACCAGCGCGTCCGAAGGCCCGACCTTGGCGATGGTCTCGCGGAGCTGCCGCATCGCCGCGCTCTCGCCCACCAGGCTCCCCGGCCTGGCCAGCGCCGCCACCAGCCGCTCGCGCTCGGCGTGCAGCTCGGAGAGCTGGAGCGCGTTCCGCAGCGCGGTGAGCAGCCGCTCCGCGGTGGGCGGCTTCTCCACGAAGTCGGTGGCGCCCAGCCGCAGCGCCTCCACCGCCTCCCCCGCGGACGCCTCGCCGGAGAGGACGATCACCGGCGCGGGCAGCGGGCGCGGCAGCCGCGCCAGCAACTGAAGGCCCGTCTCCCCCGGCATCCGGATGTCCAGCACCACCGCCGAGAACGCCGCGCGCTCGGCACAGAGCGCCGCGAACGCCG
>Ga0068860_100006735_pt1 | contig 11525 bp, 9 predicted proteins | sample KBSSwiS32_FD_66597 | JGI IMG/M metagenome (GOLD analysis project Ga0068860, IMG submission 66597) | Switchgrass rhizosphere microbial communities from Kellogg Biological Station, Michigan, USA - KBS Switchgrass S3-2 | ecosystem: Host-associated > Plants > Roots > Rhizosphere > Soil ... | reverse complement strand
GATGAATAGCATCAATGCTAAAAGCACCAATCTTATGTAATCAACGATTGCCTGATAATGTGTATGAATCAAGGAATTTGTAACCCAGGAGAGTCCCAGCAATTGAATTACCATGTATATTAAAACGAGGACCGATGTGATCTTCGGCAGCCATTTCGGTCGCTGCAGGTCGAACCATTCCCACCAGGCCATTAGCCAACTGCCAAGCATCAAGGGTCTGAGGATCGCTGTTCCTAAGATAACTGCTTGATAACTACTCTCTATTTGAAACCAGAAGTAAACGGCCTGGTTAAGGCGTAACAATCCTAACAAAACCAAAGCCGTAATAAACCATTTACACGATCGTGTTGTTAGTTTTCCACTCTTATTTAGTAAAAAAATCGTTATTACCAACAAAATAAACGTTATTGGCAAAACTACCTCCACGATATAGCCTTTTATGGTTTGCTCCCATTGAAACCCGTATTTTTTTTCAATATGAGTTATTTCACCAAGCGCCGGGGCAATATGGATACCACCCGCATCGGGGCCTCGACTGGCTGGACTCATCCATACCCTAAGAGCGATCGTAATTTTCCCTTCATTCTTTACATTTTCCGGCACCAGGAACATCCGAGGCTGAATGCTGTAAATTGTTGGAACCGTACCAGAGAAGTCACCGGCACTGCCTAAAAGTGATCCATTAATAAATAGCTGATAGGCATCATCAACAGCAGGTGGCGCCGCTAGAGCCAAATCGTTTCCTGTTATACCATCCAGTGGAACTGTCAGGCGGTACCACGCATAACCTGAATAGTTTGGATGTCCTTTGGCTGTCCAACCCGGTACAAAGCCAGAAAGCCCAACATCGTCATCATGGGCTCCAGGCGGTGGGGTAAGGTCTACCGTTTCCCATTCCGAATCATCATAGTTAGACAGGGCATATTGCATATTATCCCCTTCCACAAATTTCCACGGACCATTAAGCGGAATGATATTTTTATCGCTACGCAACGTTTCCTCGGTAGTTGTGGCATGGGAAAGGTACATGATCACACCTGCTACCAAAACCAATGTGATGAGCAACATCGCATAGAGAAGAAAGGAAATTTTTGCGCTTTGTTGAATACTCATGCGTAACTGCCTAACTGTACTTTGACGGTTAGCAGTATGACAACTAGAATATAACCTGTCAAGAGCATTTGATGGGTTATATCATGACGAAAAACTACGCTTTCATAGGAAACAATTTGAGCTTGGATTTTGTGAACACCGTCGGATATATTTCGAGTGCAAATCCCGCTGAATATCTGAATTCGTTTTCTGACCTTATTGAATGGAGCAAACAGGGCGAATTAATTTCAGACGACGAAGCAATAGCGATATTTGCTGAGGCTGAAAGAAATGTCTTGGAATCGGAAAAAGTTTTTCAGAGAGTTTTGAAATTCCGAAAAAGTGTTTACGACATCTTTAGATCGATCGTAAATAGAGAGGAAATTTCCGGTAAAGATTTGAGCGTCTTTAATAATGAATTATCTCGTGCTATGTCAAAAGCCGAAATTTTCCGTCACGAAAACGAATTGTTTTGGGATTGGAAGAACAATAGTTTAGACCGAATTCTTTTCTTAATTACTCGAATTGCTGCCCAACTGCTGACATCATCTGATCTGGAAAAGTTAAAATGTTGTTCTGGTGAAAATTGCGGATGGTTGTTCTACGACACAAGCAAAAATAATAGGCGACAATGGTGTGATATGCGTGATTGCGGTAATTTGGCAAAAGCCAAGCGTTTTCGTGCGAAAAAAGCCCCGCGATAAAAGGGCCGTCTGAAAACGGAAAACTGAAGGGGCTAAGTGGCCGACATCGAGCGAATAGCCCGCATTCCTGCGCGGCGGCAAGTAAGGTAACAGACGAACAATGGTAGTAACAAAGTTGTAATGATTTACCTTGCAAGCTGGTAAAGAATTACGTATGGGAGAGCCGAGGTGCCCGCCAAAAAGGCTTTGATCGCCGAGTGGAAGACGCGGTCAGAGTCCTTTCCGCTTTTTAGGTACTCTGGTTTTCAAAGCGGTCAGCAGTCAAGCTTTTGCTTTTTGCGCAAACTCCTCGGGCCGCGTACTAGTCCGGCGGCGGGGTATTCCATGATGTTTAAGGTCGCGGGTGACCACATGCGGCGTTACATTTAGCTTTGCGGCAACTTCGGCAACGGTTAGTCCGTCCGTAACATAGAGCCTGTAAAGAAGGTCGCGTTCAAACGCATTACGCCGGTTGCCGCGCGAACGCAGCGTAACGCCCATTCGTCACAGGCGATCGTGAACCGCTTGATACGACACGCCAAAGTGTTTGGCGACCTGGCGCAGAGTTAAGCCTTCGACCTCGTAGAGCCTGCGCAAATCGGGATTATCTTTTGGCCCCAGAGGGTATGCCATTTTCGATGCTGAACTCAACTAACGGTGGTGACGCAGGGAATTTAGCCGGGCAACTAAGAAAAAGTTAACAAACGAGAAACGATAGTTGCAAGTGTAAAGAAACGGAAAACTGAATGGTTCTATGGTTAAACGCAAACAAGCGAAAAGGCGATGGCTAATGTCAAAGCCTCGGCGGAGTTCATAATTCCGGATTGAGCGCAGATGTTACGGCCGTTGGCGGTCGGCACTATACAAGGATCTGGATTGACAGGCGGCCGTCGACGCTCTCAAAGAACCAGTCGGCCGTACCATCGTCGATGAGTTCGATGATCTCGGGATCGAGAATCTCACAGGAAAATGTGCCGTTGTCCGACACGCTGCCCGAGGCGCAATATTTGCCCCTGAAAGTAACTGGTAAACCGTTGTCCGGAAACTTAAATGGAAATGGCGGCCCTAGATCGGTTTGACAAACGAACGTTGCCATAAGCAGAGATTAATGATTATTAAGAAAAATTACAAATAGCCGCATTTAGCGGGCGATTTTTGCCTTTAGGATGGTACGCGAGCCCGTACGGCGACGCGGTATCCCATGACGTATCAGCTCGCGGCGGACGAAATAAATATTGGTATCGAGCTCGGCGGCCACCTCGGCCAGCGTAAGGCCGTCCGTTACATACGACGCATAGAGATGATCCCGTTCGAGCGACTGACGCTGTATCGAACGCGGCCGCATCGGGACGCCCATGCGCATCAAACGATGGTGGACTGCCTGAAACGAAACGCCAAAATGCTCGGCTATCTGCCGAAGCGTATAACCCTCGACCTCGTAAAGCCGCCGCAATTCAGGATTGTGTTTTTTCCCCAACGGATATGCCATCTTTTTAATGAATGAATCTAAGATCCCAGAACGTCGCGGACCCGGCGGGCCAGACCGTCGGGTGTAAAAGGTTTTTCGATCAACGGGATATCGACCGGCATGACTCCGCCATAGGCGACCAGATCGTCCGTGTAGCCCGACATGAAAAGCACCTTGATGTCCGGACGCACCGCGATCACCTTATTCGTTAACTCGCTGCCGCCCATATCCGGCATTACAACGTCCGTCAGCAGCATCTGGACCTGCTTGGAATACGTGTCGCAGATATCCAAAGCCTCTTTGCCGCTGGCCGCCTCGAGCACGGTGTAGCCGCTATTTGTCAGGATTTCGGAGACAAGCTTGCGGACGATATCCTCGTCCTCGACCAGCAGGATGGTCTCAACGCCTGCGTGGCGCTCTTCGACATCCTTGACCCGCTTGGGCATCTCGACAGCCTCATCGACACACGGAAGATAAACCTCAAATGCAGTACCACAGCCAACCTCGCTGAAAACTTTTATGTCGCCGCCCGACTGCTTGACGATACCGTGTGCGGTCGAAAGTCCGAGGCCGGTTCCCTTGCCAACCTCCTTGGTCGTAAAAAACGGCTCGAAGATGCGGCTTTGTGTGAGCATGTCGATGCCCTGGCCCGTGTCCGCAATGGTCATTTTTACAAAACGTCCGCATTCCAAGGTCAGATGCTGGTCTGCGTCTTCCATATCAACACGGACGTTTTGCGTCTTGATGGTCAAATTGCCGCCCATCGGCATTGCGTCACGGGCGTTGACCACAAGATTGATTATCACTTGTTCTATCTGGCCGGGATCGGCCTTGATGTTACCCAGTTTGGGTGCCAGATCGGTCTCGAACACGACGTTCTCGCGGATTATCCGGCGAAGTATGCCTTCGACCTCGGTGATGACCGAGTTTAGGTTGTGAACGCGGGGTTTAAGAACTTGTTTGCGACTGAATGCGAGAAGCTGGCTGGTGAGTGCCGCCGCGCGGTCGCCCGCGTCCTTGATCTGCTTGATATTGACCCGCAACGGATCGTCAACCGGCATTTTTCTCAAGGTCAAATTGCTGTAGCCAGTGATCGCCGTCAGCAAATTGTTGAAATCGTGGGCAATGCCGCCGGCAAGCAGGCCGATCGCCTCCATCTTGTGCGATTGGCGGAGCTTGTCTTCCAGATGCTTTCGCTCGGTGATATCGCGGGCGATGCCCTGTACGCCGACGGGCGTACCATTCTCGTAGATTATTCTAGTATTGACCTCAATCGCGACCCGGCGTCCATCCTTTGCTATGATCTCGACCTCATAGGCTGTGACTTCTTCGCCCGTCAGTTTCGCGGCGATCATGCTTCGTGCTTTTTCCAGATACTCGGGAGCTACGGTCTGGGCGAGGTTCATCGACATCGCCTCTTCGCGCGAATAGCCGGTGATATTCTCAGCCGCTCGATTGACAGACGTGTAATTGCCGTCAAGGTCGTGTGTGTAAATGATGTCGATCGCATTCTCGACGAGATCACGATAACGCACCTCGGACTCGGTCAATGCCTCTTCGGCACGTTTACGCTCGATCGCTATGGCTATTTGGTCGCCAACCGAGGAGAGAAACTCCAGGTCGCGGGTCGTGTATGCTTCTTCGTTTTCGTAATGCTGCAAAACGAGCACTCCGATAGTGCGGGTCGGCGTTCGCAGCGGAACGCCTAGCCATGACGGCGAGGGGCTGCCGATCCGTTGTGCGGCACCGCTTGCATACATCTCAGCTTCTAACTCACTGGTGAGTAATAGCGGCTGGCCGGTCCGCAGAACATAGCTTGAAAAACCTTTGTCGACTCGACGCGGGGGCGGGACAGGATCGTGCTTGTCCACCCAAAACTCAAAATGGATCGTGTCGTTCGCCGGGTCGTGAAGCATGACAAAGCAATTTTCGGCGTAAACTATCTGACTGATGGAGCGATGAACGAGCTTGAGGAATTCGTCGAGATTCGGCGTCGTGATCGTACCCTGAATGATCTCAAAAATGATCCGCCTTTCCCGTTCGGCTTGCCAACGAACACGCCGGTTCTCCGCCTCGGCCAATTCCCGTTCAGTCGGAGGGACAAGCCGCGGCAATCCATCTTTCGAAAAATAGTCATTTACTCCCGCCGGACGGAAACGGATCTCGGTATTGCGCGGGGTATCGTCCGTCAATGTGAGTTTTGGCATCGTGGGATTTGGGAGGTCTAAAGCCTTTCCAGAGTCGTTCATTTATTTACTACGGCATTGTTGATTACGCGTTTTTGGAGGAAGCTGATTCTCCCGCACCAACCTCTGATGTCGCGCCGATCAATTCACCAATTTGTCAGATTACTAAACCTGGCGGGACGCGAATATCAGCGAATCTTTGATTCTCGTGTCAGGGTTTCCCCTACACGATTTATTTGCTGGGTATTTGGTACAACGGAGGCTTAAGCAACGAGGTTGTTTTGGATGGCGTAATGGGTGAGTTCAGCGTTGGTTTTCATCGTCATCTTTTCCAAGAGACGGGCCCGATAGGTGCTGATCGTCTTATCGCTGAGTGATAACAAAACGGCAATCTCACCGACCGTCTTCCCTGAAGCGATGTGGCACATCACCTCGAACTCGCGATCGGACAACATTTCGTGCGGTGCACGGTCGGTGTCTTTCCCGAGATCTATGACGAGCCGCTCGGCGAGGGCCGGACTGACGTACCGGCCGCCGTGGAGGACTTTTTCGAGGGCCTCGGCGAGTTCCGCGCGGGGGCTGTCCTTTGTAATATAACCGGCCGCGCCTGCTTTAAACGCCCGGCGGGCGTATTGTTCTTCGGAGTGCATACTGAGGATAAGCACCGGAAGCCTGGGGCGTATCTGTTTGAGTTCCTTCAAAACCTCTAACCCGCTTCGGCTGCCAAGCGAGAGGTCGAGCACGGCAATATCCCAGTTCTGATCACGTGCGAGCTGAAGCGCTTCGGGCCCATTGCTCGCCTCGCCGACGGTAACGGGCTCGGACCGCTCCTCGCAGATCCGTTTTACGCCGTCCCGGACAACCTCATGATCGTCGATAATTAGAATATGTTTCATTACCCGAGATCAGCCTCACGGAGCGGAATACAAACGTTAATGACCGTTCCCCTACCTTCCTTTCCGCCAATGCTGATCTCGCCGCCGATCAGCTGGGCCCGCTCACGCATACCGAGAAGGCCGAGAGAGCGAGTCTGTGATTTCTCTTGGTCCGTGATCCCTCGTCCATTGTCCTTTATCGTTAGATTGAATTCCTTGTCATTTTTTGCCATGGCAACATCAATCCTCGTCGCCCGTGCATGACGCAGAACATTGGTAAGGGCCTCTTGGAAAATGCGAAACAGCGCGGTCGACTGGTCTTCATTAAGATCGAGCTTCTCAATTGAACTGCCGCATTTGCAAATGATCCCGGTACGGGCCTGGAACTGCTCGGCCTGCCATTCTATCGCCGCCTCGAGCCCAAGATCATCGAGAATTATGGGCCGCAGCTCAGACGAGATCCTTCGGACGACATTAACGGTCGTGTCGATAAGTTTCATCATTACGGCCACCTTATCGCGCAGCACAGGCATCTGCAAATGACTTTCCGATTCGGAAACTGCCTTTTCGAGTGACTCGATGTCCCACTTCAAACTCGTCATCGCCGAGCCGAGTTCATCGTGGATCTCGCGGGCTATACGCGTTCCCTCTTCTTCCCGGGCGTGACGAAGTCCCACCGTCAAAGCCCGTAACTGCTCGTTCGTCGCGTTGAGCTGATCCTCCGCAAGTTTGCGTTCGCTGATATCGGTAATAGTGCCGCGTACCAGCAATCGTGATTCATCCGGCAGCTGCAGCAGCCTTACTTCACAAGGAATGGTTTCGCCTTTTGAATTGCTATGTGCCCACTCGAAAACGGGGGTTTCGCCGTTGAGGGCTCGCTGAATAAAGGACATCGCCGCATCCATCGACCGCCGGCCGTCCTGCTGATATTCCGGGCTGACATCGGCGGGACCGACATTGAGGATCTCTTCGGCGGTGAGTCGGAAGAGTACCAGCGCTTGCGGGTTGAAGTCCACAAATTTAGCCGTGGCCATATCGACCACAACAATTGCTTCCGGCGCGGTCTCGATAATTCGACGTGAACGATATTCGCTAAGACGTAAGGCATTCTCGGCTCGCCTAAATTCGGTAATATCATCCCCGAGGGCCGCGATCCCGATGAACTTCCCCTCAAGGTCGCGAAGCGTTGTGTTTGTCCAACTGACAAGTCGCAGCTCGCCGGAGCGGGTCTTGATCTCATTCTCAACATGAGGGGCTACGGAGCCTTCTGTAGGAATATCGTCCAAAAGGCCGCTCATCGCGTCCATTTCGAGTTCAGGGATGAACATTTCAAACCAGTTTTGCCCGATAACCTCTTCGTGCTCCCATCCTGTGAGGTTAAGCAAATACTCGTTGCAAAATGTAATTCTGCCGCTCGCGTCTGTCATGACAGCGATCATATCGAGGTTGGCTAAGGTGTCGCTGAACCGCCGCTGGCTCTCGCGTAGCGACTCCTCGGCCAGCTTTTGCTCCGTGATGTCACGATGGAGAAAGATGTCGCAGAGCTCGTTATTTATCACGATCTGTTCCGCGGAGAGGCTGACATGCCGGACGTCGCCGGTCTTCGTTTTGATATCGATCTCATACCCGCGGATCGAATGTTGCTCTTCAACGGCGTTCTGGAGCTTAATACAATCCTCCTCAGCCATCTGTTTGTATTCCAGTGGCAGCGGGCCGGTCGCTTGCTCACGAGTGAAACCGTACACCTCGATCCAGCGGTCATTGACCTCGAGCAATTTGCCGTCGTCATGCCGAAAGATCGTGATCGGTTCGGGGCTGGCGTTAAATGCCTTGGCAAATCTCTCCTCAGACAACCGCAATTTTTCTTCTGCCAATTTGCGCTCGGTGATGTCCTGAGTGGTACCTCGGATTTTTACGACCTTGCCGGCAGCATCGCAAATCGTCTCACTGCGCGTGACGACCCATTCCCGGCGGCCGTCGGGGCGCGTCAGCTCCAACTCCAGTTCGTACGCAGTTCCGTCCTTAACGGCCGAGTCAACGGCCGTCATCAGGCGCTCCCAACTCTCGGGCGTATAGAACGCCCGATGGTCACGTAGCTGTGGAACCATGTATTCCGGGGTTACTTCGGGTCGCCGATAGACCTCGTCCGACCACGTAATGATGTCCGTTTCGACATCCCACGTCCAACTCGATACCTTAGCAAGACGCTGAGCCTCGACCAGTTCCCTACGGCTGCTGCGAAGTTCATCTTCCGCAAGCTTGCGGTCCGTAATATCCTGAGACGTACCTCGCAGCTTTACAGCTTTGCCGTTAGCGTCCCGTATCACTTCCGCACGCGCGATCGTCCATGCCCGTTTCCCGTAGGGGCGGATCATTTCCAACTCAAGTTCGTATGGCTCGCCAGTGCGAACCGTTTTCTCCACCGCGGCGGTGAACAGCTCCCAACTCTCCGGCGTATAGAATTCCTTGTGCTCGCTAAAAGGGGGTGGAGTCTGTGCCAAACCCGCCTCTTGTCGCCGGTATAACTCGTCCGACCACGTTATGACATCCGTCTTGATCTCCCACGTCCAACTACCCACCTTGGCGAGACGTTGGGCCTCGACGAGTTCCCTACGGCTATCGCGAAGTTCATTTTCCACCTGCTTACGCTCAGAAATGTCGATCGCCATGCCCACAAGGCACGTTTCATCATTTAGGGTCACGCGGCGGCCCGTAAGAAAAAGTGGGATACGCTTGCCATCCTTTGAAATCAGATCTGCCTCGACCGTGCCCCAGCCGCGTTCGAATACCTCTTCCATCGTTTCCCTGACGATGGGCTTATGTTCATCCGCAATGTTCTGCGGCGCCACGATCTGACCTATCTCTTCGGACGAGAAGCCCGTGATCTTTTCGAAGTTCTTATTCCAACGAAGGTGCTTTCCCTGTTGGCTCACCAAATAGAAAGCACCCGGCAGGCTATCCAATATAGCTTCGGTAAAAAGCTTTTCTTTGATGAGACTCTCTTCTGCAGCCGCCAATTCGGCTACCTCGGCTCGCAGTTTTTCATTGGTTGCTTCGAGCTCTTTGATGAGGTCAGCAACCTGATCCGCCCCGTACTCATTCTGGTCGTTATTTGTAGCTTTGGCCGACTCTGGCCCGGGAGTTTCCATACCCTAATGCATAGTTAGCAGGTATATAAAGGCAAAGAATATGCCAGTCATAACAAAGAAAACATCGAACTGATCTGTACGGTCACTTTGAACCTGTTTCGATGCAAAGTCAATAAAATTCTCTTTTTGACACGGACGAAACATATAACGAATGGTATTTTTGCACCGATTCAATTCTCCCGCCCTTTTTGCCCTACATAGGTCACAATTACCACAACGTTATCGGTCCAACACGACTGGCTCTCGCTCTCTCGGTAAGATGGATGTCCGTGCTAACCCATTGGTTTTCTTAGATTTACATTTTCTCTTTGTTTGTGTGGCACGAATGGCACCGTCCTTGCTATATACACATCCGACTGGTGTGAGTTTTTCCAGTCATTCGCTCCGACTGGTGAGTTTTGCCAGTCAAATTCGCTCCCACGAAATCGAAAAAGGTCAGCTTATTGAGAAATCAAAAGGTTGGCCTTTTTCGATAGGTGCCTTTTTGCGCAGTTAACTTTTCGGCGTGCGACCAATTATCCGGGCGAGGGTCTTGCGGTCAATGTTAAGGATACGCGATGCCGCTTGTTTGTTGCCTCCGGTATTTGCAAGGACTTGCGAGACATAATCCTCTTCCACCTCTGCGAGTGTCATCCACCTGCCATCCGGACCTCGCGCATAGCCCGCACGCTCGAGTCCGTCCTCACCTTGTACAGGCGTTGAAACCGGCTCGGTAAAACGGACACGCGCAGGTAGATGCTCGCGATAGATGATATCGTCGCTCAGCGACACGGCGCGAAGAACGGCATTTTCCAGTTCGCGAATGTTACCGGGCCACGCATAGGTCTGCATGACTTCAAGAGCCTCCTGAGAGAAAGCAGGAGCTCTATCGCCGGGCTGGACAACCTCGCGAATAAAATGTTCCCCGAGGAGCGGAATGTCCTCGAGCCGTTCACGAAGCGGAGGAAGATGGATGGTCACAGCGTTGAGGCGATACATCAGATCTTGTCTAAAACGCCCGTTCTCGACCTCCGTCTCCATGTCGCGATTTGACGCCGCAATAACGCGGACATCTACTTTGACCGAACGGTTCGAGCCGACGCGGCGGATCTCGCCTTCCTGCAGGGCACGCAAAAGCTTTACCTGAAATAGAGGGTTTGTCTCGGTAATTTCGTCGAGAAAAAGTGTGCCGCCGGTCGCCTCTTCCCACAAGCCCATGCGCTCGCGGTCAGCGCCGGTGAATGCCCCCCGTGCGTGGCCAAAAAGCTCCGATTCGATCAACTCGGTCGGGATCGCTCCGCAATTGACGGTAACAAAACGATGATCGGCCCGCTTGCTGCGCAGATGTATTGCGCGGGCGACAACCTCTTTACCGGTGCCGGACTCGCCAGTAATCAGGACGGGCAGATTTGTCCCCGAAACACGGCCGACCATCTTTAAACATTCAACGAACTTTGGGGCGGTGCCTATTAGGGGTAGGTCGGATTCGTAGGCGACCGACGGTTGTTCGGCGTCAGACCTCAGATCTTGTTTCCGCCCCTTAAGCTGGTCTTTTACGACGCCGGAGATCCGTAAGATCTCATCCACCGAAAAAGGTTTTAGAAGATAGTCGTAAGCCCCGGTTGACGTCGCATCGAGTGCTCCGGCCGCTGAACCATGTCCCGTCATTAACACGAAACGTGCATCCGGCTGCATCTCAGTAAACTGACGCAGCACAGAATAGCCGTCCGGCCCACCGAGAACCACGTCACAAAAAACCAGCGACCAAGCGTGTTCACCGAGTTTTTCGAGCGCCTCGGCGGCGGTGCTCGCCTCGCTGACCAACCACCCATCACTCTTGAGCACATCGGCAACCAGAGCGCTAATGGGCGCTTCGTCGTCGATCACCAAAGCCTGGGCTAGTTTTTTCACCGTGTTCGTATATATCATCAGAGAACGAATAAAAAAGCAAGAGATATGGGCTTTACCTTTTCTCCGTCCGTGTCCCCACTAAAAAAGGCAGGCCAAAACAGCCTGCCCTTTTAAAAAAATGGTGATCCGAGAAGGACTCGAACCTTCGACCCAATGGTTAAAAGCCATTTGCTCTACCGACT
>Ga0068860_100006734_pt1 | contig 11526 bp, 8 predicted proteins | sample KBSSwiS32_FD_66597 | JGI IMG/M metagenome (GOLD analysis project Ga0068860, IMG submission 66597) | Switchgrass rhizosphere microbial communities from Kellogg Biological Station, Michigan, USA - KBS Switchgrass S3-2 | ecosystem: Host-associated > Plants > Roots > Rhizosphere > Soil ... | reverse complement strand
TCGTGAATAGTACTTCCGCCAGCCGGGTGAGTCTTTTATCATTCTAAAAAATCATCAGCCTCACGGTAGGCTTTAATCAGGGCTAACTCGCCTTCTTTACCAGGTTTTACATTGCCATGCTCCATACCCAAAACGCCTTTGTATCCCTTGCTGTGTATATGTTTGAAGATGTTCCTGTAATTCATCTCCCCGGTGCCCGGTTCATTTCTTCCTGGATTATCACCTATCTGGAAATAGCCTGTCTCATTCCAAACTTTGTCAATATTATCTATGATATTTCCTTCATTGCGTTGCATATGGTACATGTCAAATAAAAATTTACAGGAGGCACTATTTACAGCCTCGCATATCATAAATGTTTGATCCGTGTGCCTGAGAAATAAATCCGGGTTATCACTCAATGCTTCCAGCACCATCACTAAACCATGTGGCTCTAAAACAGCTGCTCCTTTTCGCAATGCGTTAATCACGTTGGCCGTTTGAAATTCCTGTGATAAACTTTTTTCATAATTACCCGGTACCACTGTCATCCATTTCGCATCACAACGTTTGGCTACTTCTACAGCTTCCTTGCAATCCCTTATCATCAGATCAGTCCATTCCTGTTTGCCGGTGGTCAGCGATGTTTTCCAGTGCCAGTTATCAGAGGTTAAGACAAATACACCCATCGTCATACCCAGCTTAGCCAGCGTATCTCCAATTAATTTTTGTTGCTCCACAGGCCGGGCCATCATCCCATTATCTTCTATGGCACGAAACCCCATACTGTGTGCAAATTTTATCTGCTCCACAAAATCAGGGCCCGCGTGATTTTTAAACATACCATCGTGTATGCCATAATTAAGGTGGAATGGTTTTACATCATACATTTCCTTTTCTTTTTCAGCACGGGCTGTTATATTGGCTGATGTAAACAAACCTCCTCCTGCCAATAAGGATGTCTGCATAAATTTTCTGCGTTGCATAATATATTGTTTATGCCTTAAATTTAACGACATTCATTTGTAAAAAACCAAATATTGTTCCGCCATTTATTCTTTTCAGTAATTTTTCTACCTATTACCCTGGTGGGTCATACACAACCCAAACGGTTTACTTTTTCACAACCAAAAATGGGGGCTCCCTTCAATATAATTTTTTATTTTACCGATTCACTACAGGCAAACACCATAGCTACCCAATGTTACCAGCTGGTAGATTCTCTCGTGATGATTTATAGTGATTACATTGATAGCAGTGAATTGAACAGGCTGTGTGCAAAAGCAGGAAAACCAAATAATTCTGTAATAGTCTCTCCTGCCCTTTTTGATATATTATGGATCTCAAAAACAGCTTATGAAAAAAGTGAAGGAACATTTGATATTACCCTTGGTCCGTTAACAAAACTCTGGCGCAAAGCGAGAAAGGAAAAAATATTTCCTGGCGATAACGCCGTAAAGGAAAAACTGTCGCTAACCGGTTTGAAAAAAATAAGGATAGATACGACGACACATGAGGTACAACTCTTACAACCCGGCATGCAGCTGGACCTGGGCGGCATTGCTCAGGGATATATAGCACAAAGGGTAATCGATTTTTTAAAAACAAAGAATATTTTCAATGCATTGGTAGATGTGAGTGGTGATATTGTAGCTATCGGTTCACCCCCAAACACCAATGGATGGACTGTAGGAGTAAATGCACCCGGAAAAACGGATGAATTGCAGAAACGGAACCTGCTTATCAATAATAAAGCGGTTACTACTTCCGGTGACGTATACCAGTATATGGAACATGATGGTAAAAGATACTCGCACATTGTAGATCCCCGGACAGGCTATGGCATTACCTCTCAAAAAAATGTAACCGTAATTGCCAATGATGGTACGACTGCGGATTGGCTTACCAAGGCGTGTAGTATTCTGCCCACCAGGAAAGCAAAGAAGTTAGCACATTCATTACAGGCAGAAGTGCTGATTGCTGAAATAAAAAAAGGCAACCCGGTTTTTCACGCAACAAAAGGCTTTGAGAGGTACTGGAAGAGTAAGTTGTGATCCGATAGCTATCGGATGGTCAATTGGCCATGGGCAATACAACAATTAGCAATTTAACAATTCAACAATTCAACAATTTAGCAAATTACTTACTATCTTGAAATTCCTTTTAGTTAACCCGACATAAACAAATAAATCGCAGCGTGAGAAAATTATTCGCAACATTGATTGGTGGTTCTTGTATTATTTTTTGCTCAGCGCAACCTGGTAATGATAGTTTTAAGGTTTATGAACAAACCATTCCAGGATCAACCCTCCAATTTAAAATGGTAGCTATTGAAGGTGGCAATTTTTTAATGGGTAGTAATGACAAAGAAAAAAACCGTGATGCCGACGAGGGGCCGCAACGTAATGTTAGCATCTCTCCTTTCTGGATGGGTGCCTTCGAAGTAAGCCGTGATGAATTTGATGTTTTCGCCAAAGATGAAACCACCAGCGAGAATTCGACGGTGGATGCTATAACGAGGCCCAGCCCCCAATACATAGATTTGAGCCTGGGCATGGGCAAAGAAGGTGGTTATCCCGTAAACAGCCTATCACAATATGCGGCGTTGATGTATTGCAGGTGGCTGTATAATAAAACAGGTATCTTCTACCGGTTGCCTTCAGAAGCAGAATGGGAGTACGCATGTCGTGCCGGCACCAGCACCACCTGGTATTTTGGCGATGACTCAAAAGAATTAGACAAATATGCCTGGTATAGCGGTAACAGTAATAATAAATTTCAAAAAAGCGGGCAGAAACTGCCCAATGCATGGGGATTGTATGATATGCTGGGCAATGTAAATGAATGGACACTGGATCATTATGATGAAAAAGCGATGGAAAAAATGGCAGATAAAACTACGGATCCTGTTGCGCCGCCCAACAAGGCCCGTTATCCCAAAGCATTGCGTGGGGGGAGTTTTGCAGATGACGCAACCCAACTCCGTTGCGCCAACCGCTTTAAATCTGATCCATCATGGAACAAACGTGATCCGCAGATACCTAAAAGTAAATGGTGGTTAACTGAAGCCAGCTTTGTCGGCTTCCGCATTGTAAGCCCAAAGCAGCAGCCAACGAAGGAAAAGGCCAATGAGTTTTTTAAACAGTACCTTGGGATATGAACTGGATACTCGATACTGGATACTCGATGCCTGATACCTGATAAAAATATAATTGCCGCCATAATAATTCTTTTAAATAATTTTAATAACTGGAAAAACATACATTCATAACTCAATTAATAAATCCAACATGAACAATGATGCTTCAAAAACAACTACTTCTTCCCGCAGGGAGTTTGTAAAACAAACAGGCCTGCTGGCAGGCGGACTGATGGCAGCGCCATTTTTATCACAGGCCAATTATTTTTCCGGGGCAGAAGATACTATTAAAATTGCATTGGTAGGTTGCGGCGGACGTGGTACCGGCGCCGCTATGCAGGCTTTACTTACCAAACAAAATGTAAAGCTGGTAGCCATGTGCGATGCATTTCGTGATAATTTAGATACATGTTATACAGCATTAACCGCTGACGATATTTCAGAAACATCCGGCAAACCCGGTAATATTAAAAACAGGATTGATGTACCGGAAGAAAGAAAATTCACGGGCTTTGATGGCTATAAAAAAGCGATTGCGCTGGCCGATGTGGTGATACTGGCTACCCCACCCGGTTTTCGCCCCATACATTTTGGAGAAGCCATTACACAGGGTAAGCATGTATTTATGGAAAAGCCCGTGGCTACCGATCCCGCGGGAATTCAGAGCGTTTTAGCGACGGCGGCCATTGCTAAGGAGAAAAAATTAAACGTGGTGGTAGGTCTGCAACGTCACTATCAAAATTCTTATAGAGAATTATTTAAACGCAAAGAGTTGATTGGTGATATTACTTCCGCACAGGCATGGTGGAACAATGACGGTGTGTGGGTACGCCCCAGGAAGGAAGGACAAACAGAAATGGAATACCAGATGCGCAACTGGTACTATTTTGTATGGCTCTGCGGAGATCATATTACCGAGCAGCACATACATAACCTTGATGTGATCAATTGGTTTAAAGGCGGCTATCCGGTAAGGGCCCAGGGTATGGGCGGCCGGCAGGTACGTAAAGGAAAAGATCATGGAGAAATATTTGACCATCACTATGTAGAGTTTCAATATGCCGACGGCAGTCTTCTCAACAGCCAGTGTCGCCATATACCAGGCACGATGAGCCGTGTAGATGAATTGCTTGTGGGGACGAAAGGAAAGATACAAGCCGGGGCGGGAAACATTGTTGATGCCAAAGGAAAAGTTTTATATCAGTATGACCTGAAATCGGAAAATAATCCATATCAAACCGAACACGATGAGTTGTTTGCCGCCGTTGCAAAAGGCGACTATAAGTTTGCAGATGCCGAGAATGGCGCAAAGAGCAGCATGACGTCCATACTTGGGCGGCTTGCCACCTATAGCGGGCAAATTATAGAATGGGATAAGGCTATTAACAGCCACCTTGATCTGCACCCTAAAGTATATGACTGGAATGCGCCACCGCCCGTTGTACCTAACGCAGACGGCTATTATGCGATTGCTACGCCCGGTGTAACCAAGTATGTTTAACAATAGCAGGTACGGACCGGAGAATGAGCCTATAGAATGATCACACTATTACTGCCTCCAAATTCATTTGGAAGAAGGCCATCTGCATCAGGGTCGTTAAGCCAGTCCGTTTCATTCACCAGGTATTTAAACTGATGTTGTGTGTTTTTTGGAATTGTGACATCACAGCTAAAAGTGCCATCTTTTTTCCTGCTCATCATAATCGAGTTTTTCCAGTCGCTGTTTATTCCAAGTATTTCGACGGTCTCGGCATTTTCAACGTTTAATGTGAATTTTACTTTACAATAATCCTTGGATTTATAATATTTTTTGTGTACCATTTTCTTTAATTTATTTACAATTTAGGTAAGGCATAAGTTATTCCCGCGGCAATATTAAACAGGCATAAGTAGATTTTGCAGAATGATTATTAAAAGTTTTCTACAAATTTTCACCAATACCGGCAAATATAAGGGGTTTTTCCCTTGAGCGGTTTCTTCACCGAACGCCACCTGTATCTCAATACTTCGGGATATGCAAGAAAAGCAGCCTTATATTTATGACCAGGTTAGCTTCTCCACCGATCCTGGAAAAGGGTTTCAAAACTTGCTACCTACGGCTTTCTTTAATTATTTTAGATTCATTGATTCGTCACCTGCGTTATAAGCGGGAGAAACAACCCCGCAACCCAGCCATTTTTTTTTGTCATTTGGGAGCCAGCAGCACGAATTAACGGGCTATGACAAATCTGGTCAATCGCACATTTACACCGTCGCTAACGCGAGCCAGGTAAATTCCATTTTTCAAATTATCAATCGCTATTTCTATTTTGCTATCTTTTACATTGGTTACATTCCCCGTTTTAAATCTTACACCTGTAATGCTGGAAATTTCCCAGTTTATACCTCTTTTAGTACTCATGTTCTTTAGTACAACACTAATTTTATCATTGGCTGGATTAGGGGAAATGTGAATGTTTTTTTCTGCTGTAATTTCTTCTTTTTGAGTTGGCGAAGCTAAAGCATTTACCAAATTAGCCGATGTTGTCCAGCAATAACCGATAGGAGTTGCAGAAGCTGCCGCACCTGCGTGTGTAGTAAGCCTGCCGGCTTCCTCAATGGTTCTTAGTACATTGTAATGATTGATAGTTTGAGAGTAAGTACCCACTGCCACATTGGCTCCATAAAACACAGTGGCTATTTTATTGGTACTGGTAAAATCATCCTCATCATAAGTAACAATCAATAATGAATTGTTATTGATACACCATTGCTTATAGGTATCAAGCTTAGTTTGTACCCATGTATCAAACTGCTTAACAGAATTATTTAAAGGAGCACAAATATTATGTCCATCGGAGCATTGGTTCGGCACTACAAAAGACACACCTGGCAACGTGCTAAAGTTGGTAGGAAAGGAAGTAAACGGTTGATTAGTAGCTATCGGTATCTGGTTAGTGCCAGTACCCATCCAGTTTGCCGCAGGATTGTGTTTTCTGGCATACAAGCCACTGGTAGCGCCATCATAACCAACGGAAGGCAAATCTTCTGAATAAGTAATATAAGTTTTTCCTGCATTGATAAGCTCTTTTCCTAAGTTGGCCGTGGTAAATTTAGTAGTGATATAGCTATCATCTGTGATACCCTGGTTACTTCCGGCATATAAATCAAGATAGTTGGGTTGACTTGGATGCTCTATGGCAAATGAATTGGTAAATTTGGCTCCCGCTGCCGCAAGTGCATTTATATAGGGTGCACTACTGCTGCCAAATACGGAGCTTGCGCTTGTATTTTCCCCAATGACCACTACAATATGGCTGAAAGCAGGAACCGAATTGGATGCTGTACCGGTTGTTGTAAAACTGCTTCCGGCAACATAACTACTGTAAGATGTACCGCAATGTGAACGCACATATGGGATATAAACAGTGCTTGCTGTTAATCCTGTGATATTGGCGGAAGTAACACCGGCAGATGTAGAGCCACTGCTCACCAATCCCGAAGAACCAGATCCGCCTGCTCCGGAGGTCCTTATTTCGTAGGTGTAGCCGTTGTTTGGTGCAGGTGAGGCTGCTGCCCAGGATATTGTTGCTGCTGTATTAGTGATTGCTGAAGCAATCACAGAGCCCGGAGAGGAGCAACCTGGAATTGTGCAGGCCGCCAGTCTTTTCTTTCTTTTTGTATCAGAAGCACACGCCGAATTACTATGAGTATAAAAACGAACAACTGTAGTAAGCGTAGCTGACCAGGTTACAATACCTGTTCCGGTTGCATAGGCAACAGTGCCATTATTGTCGCTTATAGTAATGTAATCTGACGGCTTACTGCTTTTAAAAGAATAAATATTTCCGCTGGTAACATTCATTTTAGTGTATTCACCGTTTCGGCAATTGGAGGCAAGGGTCTGATAAGTACCGTTACAACTAGCGATTGTTTGTGTAGTTGAGGGGCTTTGTCCATAAGGTGCGTTAAAACACTGGGCAAGAATATTTATCGGAATAATAAATAATATGCACAAAAATCTGATCGATAAGTAAATGTTTCTTTTCATTGAGTAGATTTTTAGTTATGGTTTAAACTTTATATACAGGAAAGATAGAAAGATAAATAGTAATATTGGCTAAGTCTGGAAAACAAAAAACTGAGAGGCAGTTGTCTTTTAATTTTCAACGTATTAGTGCAAAGATCATTCCTATATAAAAAACCAAATCAACAGACAAGACCCCAACAATGTAGTTTGAATGCACTCCAGGCAAACCGGGTCATCGTGCCATAAATGAAGTAAAACAATGTTGAAGAAAATGAATTGATTATATCCTATCTTCCACATAAAATTATACATATGATGATTAATCTTTCAAAAAAAGTAAGGTTCTATTTTGTTCTTATTACCATTTTTGCAATGAATAGCATCTATGGTCAAAATAAGAATTTACCCGCATTAAAACATCCTGACACATCAACGGAAGGTTGGAAAGACCTGTTTAATAATACATTGTCTAATGCCATTTATCCAACGGGAGTGTGGAGTAACATTGAAGGTATCATAACCGCTACTAAAGATGAAGCATTATGGAGCGATAAAGAGTATGACAACTTTATTCTTGACCTGGAATTTAAGAATGCAGATAGCACAAACAGCGGTGTAATTGTTCATGCAAGTGACATGAAAAACTGGATACCTAATTCAGTGGAAATACAAATTGCCGATGATTTTTCAAAAGAATGGAGTAGCGCTCCTCCTTCATGGCAATGTGGAGCTATATTTGGGCACCAGGCGGCAACAACACACGCAGTAAAAAGACCGGGGGAATGGAATCACTATACCATTACATGCATAGGAAGAAAAATATGGATCGTGCTTAATGATGTGTTGATAAATGAATTTGATATGAGTTTATATACCTCGGCAAAAACTAACCCCGATGGAAGTGAAATTCCTTCATGGCTCAGCAATCCATTGGCAAAACTGCCCCTGCATGGCCACATAGGTTTTCAAGGCAAACATGCAGGAGCACCCATTTATTTTAGAAATATTAAGGTCAGGGAGTTGAAGTGAAAATGTAGTTGGTGTTATGTTTAAATGACCTACCTGCCATTAATAAACCACTCGTTTCCCTTGTTAAACTATCTTGTCTATTACTTATATTTTTTATTTTGTTGTTTATTAACCGTAAGCATATTATCGAAAATTTGAACGCCGATATTTAAAGTATCTCCAGTTTTAAGTACAAACTTCTCTCCGGTCAAAGTTTCAAAACCGGCCTCGCCTTCTTTAATTGTTGTTCCATCCCTGCTAATAACAAAATTCCCTAAAGGGGTTACTTCCATTTTGTATTCACCCGTATATTCATTTATGAGTTTTGAACGAACAGCTTTTCCATTTACCACTATAACGGGTATAAGGCTGGCCAAAGGAAGCACAATATTTCCCATACTATCTGCCGGGGTAACTGACACTACAAATTTGTTTGATGATAACCATTGGAGTTTTAATTTACTATTTTCCCTATCAGGTTTAATACCCAAAGCGACAGCACAATGCAGGACTTTTGAAAACCGCTGGGGCCCTTCTTCACAGCAGTGCTCCTCGTGATCCTGCTCTTTAGGATTATAAATCCCTTCAACATATAATGCCACCCTGTATATTCCCGCGAAACGATTATTAGTAATTACTGTAGTCCAGGTACTATCTTTCTGTTGTTTGAATTCAACTATTTCATCGCGTATCGGGAATGCTTTTGGATTTAATTTTTCATATTCAGCCAGGTAACGAAGTATATCAAATGGCTCCTGCGGGTTTTTTTTATCAATGAATTTTTTCCTTGACCTGATTGATATTCTTTTAATGTCCGCAAAGGCTTTGCCTAGCGAATGATTGGGGGCCACTAATCTCGCTGCGATTGTATGAATGCTGAATGAACCACCCGCGGCATCAGAGAGTTGAAGAGATAAATTAATATCTTCCCCGGCAAACGGGGTCTGAACTTTCGAGTTTAAAACAATCTGATGGGATGTTTTATTATAAATGTTTATAGAAACAGCACAGGGGGGCTCATTTGAAACTGTAGTTATACCGGGTAATCCAACAGCTAGAGCATGAGACGGTTTGCCGGCAATTGCTCTTACCGGTAATCGCTTATCCGGTGTTTGAAAAAATCTTGTATAGAGTGGTCCTTTAACTGGCGGTGCGCCTACAGGTAAAACCAAATCTGAAATTGATGGCATGATCATTATATGTTCATCCATGTCTGCTTTGTAAAAAGCCATTATGGCCCACCGGCCTACCCATTGATGTGAATCCACCCCATTCCGGTTTAGGAAAATTGTGCAACGCCCTTTATGTTGCTTCATTGTAACGAGGAAGGGCGATAGAACCTCCGTACTGCCTCCATGATCATGACCCTTAGTTCCATGATCTGCCCCGGGCGCATGGCTGCGTGTATCTCCGCAATGAGTTCCATCAGGCGCCATTAAGCAGAAGTCCCAGTTTTTATCTGAAAAGTCAAAGCCCTGAGCTGTAATCATGAATACATGGTCGGCATCTGTTACATCAAAACGTAAATGAACATTTTCCCCGGGGTAAAGATCAAAAACAGGATCAACAGAAGGATTAAATCCTAGTGAAGCGGCAACAGAGTCTGAATAAAATTTATCAATAACTCCTGCATTCTCTCCGTGATATGTTTGCGTCACCCCGGGAGATGCGGTTTTGCCCTTGGTTGTCATATTAGCAATGGTAGTATAGTCAACTCCATCCCAGCCACCGCCAATACCAAAGCCCATTGCGAAAATAATTGTATTGGGAAAAGCGTGTAGGCCAAGGGTGCTCAATAAGGGTGCCGCTGTTTCTTTTCCATCGGTCAAAATAGATAAGTACCGTTGCTCACCGGCTGGTAAACCCGCAAAAGGCGCCTCAACTAAATTGGTTTCAGTATCTGATAATGCGCCCGCCAGCGGAGTTCCGCCTGCAGGTAGTTGGGCCGTAATATTTGCGTCAAAATTTGCCTGCGTAATAGCGCCTCCGCTTTTTACCACACCAAAGTGAGCACCTGAAAATATTTGGGTGAATGTATTTACGCCGGCTACATTTCTGAATGTTTCCACGCCTGCCACTATATAAGCTTCTTTTGCAGTATAAGCTGTTTCGCAATCATGCAAAAAGGCAGACACCCCTCTTTTGGCAGCATCCCATTTGGGAATATTAGGCGCCATACCGGTCATTGGGTCTGGCGTTAAGCCCAACATACTTCCTGTTTGATCCAGGGCAATCCCCATTATAACTTCAGTATCATAAGCATATCCTAATGCCCTGTGATCTAATACATCAACGGGCCGTTTAGATGGTTGTGCTGCAAAATTCGGTAAAACAATATCTGGCTGAACATTGTTTGATGAATACCCGGCAGCACCAGCAATCCATGGCCACATCAGGTCATTTAAATTATGCCCTTGCGGCCTTCCTGATGATGGGTAAAATGCACTGCCCTGGTGACTATCAATTTGCCACATCGCCCATAAGCGATCTATATTACAATGGTGCATGAAAAAAATAAGATCATTTGGAGATGAGAGAGGATCACCCATATTTCCGCCAACCCAACCATGCATGCCATTATGCATATCACCGCCTGAAGAACCGCCTTCCAGGTATACCCTGAAACTATTCGGAGCTTCATAGTTGGGTTTCCCCAGGCATGTTTGAACTCTTGCCTGCGTTTCTAATGATGAGAAGGGATCAAAACTTCTTTGTAATGTATCCCCATATCCTTGCTGCAATTGCGATTTAACCCGCCAGCCTGCCAGTCCTGCCGGCCACCAGGCCAGCCAACTGGCCAAATTTCCTGGCCACCAGGCAGGTAAACCTGCGGGAGCATTAAATGCAAAATATCCCGACTGAACATTCCCACCCCCGGCACCTCCGGCTCCACCATTTGGCCCCATAAAATTATTCTGGAAGATTATTGTTTGTACGGAAGTGTGATCCGTCCAATCCCAGTAAGGAAGTGTTACGGAGGGATCAACTGCCTGTAATGCCTGCTCAAATTGCAGCAGGTAGTAACGATGCCATGGGCAAAATGCAGAATTCTGATGTCCCATATTTATCGGAATTCCTCCTCCGGGTACATTTATGCTTAAGGTATAAAGGTGTGTCGCTACAAACTGATCATAAATACTTATCTGCTGCGCTACGGGTGCAGCAGGATTTGCAATTGTATTTTTAAGCGTAAGAACTGCTCTTAAAAAATTATCTCTTTCTGTTACCGTAAGATGTGCTGCGTTTTTCCTGACACCCATAAAGAAAGTTTTTAAAAATGACTAATAAAGCTTTATTGTATCTTGTTCGCATTTGGGTAGGGAAAAAACTTATTTTGAGATAAAAATACATCCTTGTTTTATTAATGTCAATCCCCAACGAATATTTATTA
>Ga0068860_100006732_pt1 | contig 11527 bp, 11 predicted proteins | sample KBSSwiS32_FD_66597 | JGI IMG/M metagenome (GOLD analysis project Ga0068860, IMG submission 66597) | Switchgrass rhizosphere microbial communities from Kellogg Biological Station, Michigan, USA - KBS Switchgrass S3-2 | ecosystem: Host-associated > Plants > Roots > Rhizosphere > Soil ... | reverse complement strand
CTTGCCTTCCTGATCGAGCATCGCGGCTGCAAGCGCTGTGAACGACTTGGTAGACGAGCCGGTGTAGAAGAGCGTATCGGTATCGGCCTTTATGCCCGCTTCTTTATCCGCCATCCCGTACGCGCTGACAAAGATCGGACGGTCGTCCTTAATTACTACGATCGCGATGCCCGGAAGGTCGGGAAACATCGCCAACGTCTTACGGACTTGAGCATCGTAAGCCGCGTTGAAGTCCTTGTCAGATGCCGCGCGCAAGTTCTGAGCGAAAAGGAAAGGAGTGGTTGAGTTCAGTAGCAGGGCAACGAGCGAGATTACGATCGCTTTCTTCATGATCTCTCCTGTGAAATATTTTTGAGGTCGTCAACAAACTACGACTCGCGGACCGCCAGGGTTCCGAGAGTCTATGTTATTCACTCCTTTCTGCTGCGATGCTTTGCGGAAGACTTTACCTCTTTGCATCCTTGCGTCGCTTCCGCAAAATCCTTTTTGGGATCCATTTGCACCAGTCCCTTTAGATCTTCGACCGGTGGGCCAAAGTAACCCGGTCCCTTGAGGAGTCGGCGGCCGTGGTAGATCAGAGCACCGTTTTCGTCGAAGTAGGCGCGATGTTGTTCTCGTGTGCCGTTGATGGCATAAGAGGTCATTAACACAAACCGCAATCGACCAGCATCGTCGTAGTAGTAATTGTCGTCCCAGGAAGAATCTTCACCCTCCTGATAATGCTGGTACCATCTCACGGTCCCGTTTGAGGCGCGCGCGATGAGAAGGCGACTAAACCAGCCTTCCTCACAGATTCTATGCTCAGTCTTGAACGTACCCTTCCTGATTTCAACATTGGCCGAATTGACCATCTTGCGGATCGCGATAATCCTGGGATCGTTCTGCCAGTTCTTGTCAGTGATTTCGTCCTCGGATTGGGCGTTGTTATCCGGGGAGAGACGAGGTACCGCTAACACTCGAATTTGCATTCCAGTGATTACCGTTGCCGAAATCACTGCCATTGCCAACACAAGAATACGTGTATTCATTTTTTGCCATTCTCAGTTGAGTTTGATGCCAACACCGTCGGTTGGATCGCGGTGGAAAAAACGCCAGAGAATAATCACCAGCGAGAGGACGCCGACACCCGCCACTATATACAGGCCATAGGTGCCTAGAAAAGGGGCCGAAACAATCTTGAAGACAATCAGGATTCCGAACAGGATAGCAAGTCTCTGGACTGGACCACGTCGAAAAAGCCACATCGGTCTGCTGGGCACGTGGGCCAGCTCCTCATACGATGCAAACCCCGGCACCGCCTTTGGCGCAGCTGTAGTATTTTGCTCGGTCCAATTCAGCTCTTTCCGCCGGCCGCACTGCCAGCAGTGAGCATGCTTGTCTTCGATGCCGGTTCCGCAGGAGCTGCAACGCCACATAACGGCGACCCATATTATTCCTTATCCATCTTCAGTCAAGGCAGAATTCGCCCTCTTTTTATTGTTGTTGCTCCGGATGTCCGGTGGTAGTCCTTGTTCCTTTCGATTTCGCGAACAGGTATCTGCGAAATCAGCGTGAGTATTTTCAAAGAGAGATTTGCCTGCCGAGATTCCTCCGCCGGCCTAAGCCTCAACCTGGCGAGAAGTTTGACTGTAAGGTCATTCATCCAAATCGAATGGAAGTAAATCGGAGTGAGGTATGGCACACAAAATCCTAAATCCCGCCCACGGCAGTGGGCGGGATTCAAAACTCATCGAGGAGAGCTTATAGAAAGGACTTGAACGATCCGCCCACTGCCGTGGGCGGGATTCAAAAGTCCTTGAGGGACAGGTTGTAGAGAGGCTTGAACGATGCGTCCACTGTCGTTTAGAAGTTGTGCAAGCACGTGTCTCAACGATTCCTGTAAAGGTGTTGTTCGTCACACTCAACGATGTACTTTCGAATTGCCCGAGTCGGTGGTGAGGGTCTTTCCCTACGGCCTTCTATTGATTCCTGAAATCCTTCCTCGTATTATCCACCCGGTCCCCGGCAATCGAACGAGCACAAAACCAGCTCAGATCTGGCGTGTTCGCCAGATGGTTTCCAATAGCTCGTTCATCCCAGAGTCGTGGACACACGATCCTATGCCCTCGGTTTGGCATGAGAGTTTTCAACGACAGGATCGCGTTCAAAATCTCCCCAGCCGCTGTGCTGTCACCAAGCTTGAGAATTTCAACTAAGGATCCCTCCATCCAGTGAGCCAAGTTTTTATGCAGCGAAACGTTGACTCAAGGATTTATGAGTTTAAAGGCTTTCGTCTCGAAGCGGGCCAACGCCGACTTCTGTTTCAAGGCCAGCCGGTACCACTCAAACCCAAGATTCTTGATCTACTGCTGTATCTCGTAGAGATGCGGGGTCAACTCGTCGTGAAAGAAGACTTGATGCGAGAGATCTGGCCGGATTCAATTGTCGAGGAAAACAATATCACTGTCAGCATGTCGATCTTGCGTAAGACCCTCGGCGACGATCAGCTTACGCACCAGTTTATTGAGACAGTACCGCGTCGCGGTTATCGTTTCTTGGCGGAAGTGACAGAAGTGCCGGCTGAAAAGCCGGCGGCAAGTGTAGCGCGCCGCCCTGAGACAGAACCCGAGCCCCCGGATGAAACAATCGACTCGCTCGCTGTGCTTCCATCGCAGATGCCAGGCAGCGATCCAGACGTTGAATATCTGTCGGAAGGGATCACTGAGAGCATCGTCAACATGCTCTCCAGCATACCAAAGCTGCGTGTTCTTGCGTGCAGCACCGTGTTCCGTTTCAAAGGCAAAGATCTTGATCCGCAAACAGTTGGCTTTCAACTCAACGTCAAAGCCGTGATGATGATCCGGGTCATGCGGCTCGGTGAAAAACTGATCATCAGGAGCGAACTGGTCAAGGTTTCCGACGGCTCGCAGCTCTGGGGCGAGCAATACAATCGCAGTCCAAACGACATTCTGGCGATTCAGGACGAGATCGCGAAAGCGATTTCCGAAAGTTTGAAATTCAAGCTCACTCGCCAGGCTCAAATACGCCTGACGAAACAGCCAACGGACAAGAGCGAGGCCTTCAATCTCTACCTGCGAGGTCGATATTTCTGGAATAAGTACAGCAAAGATTGGGTCTTGAAGGCTATCGACGCTTTCAAACAGGCGATCGAGATCGACTCAAATTACGCACTGGCATACTGCGGCCTCGCCGATGCTTACTTCCGGCTTTCAAGCGTTTCTTTTAAACCGCTTGAAGTGCTGCCCAGAGCGAGGGAAGCGGCGTTGAAAGCCGTGCAAATCGACGAGAACCTCGCGGAAGCACATGCCTCGTTGGCATTAATTCACGTCTATTACGAGCATGACTGGATGCGAGCGGAGAGGGAATTCAGAAGAGCGCTTGAGCTGGATCCGTATCTCATTTCAGCACACCAGCGATTTGGATCTTATCTGTCGTTCTTGGGGCACTACGAAGAGGCGTTACGACACTACGAAACTGCTCTCGAGCTCGATCCGTTTTCACTCCAAATCAACACGAACTTCGCCACCACCTACTATTTGCGCGGGGAGTATGACAGGGCGGTGAATCATCTGAATCGCACCCTGGAGTTGGAACCCAACTACATGCCCACTCATTTCGTGTTGGGTTGCGTTCATATCCAACAGAAGCGCTGGGAAGATGCCATTCAGGAGTTTCAGTTCATCTACAAACTCGATGAAGAAGCATATCTGACGATGGGTTTCATGGGTTATGCTCACGCACTTGCCGGTCAGCGTGCTGAAGCCCAGACCTTGCTCAACGTGTTGCAGGAGATATCACAACGAAAATATGTTTCACCATACGCGATGTTAGTTATTCATCTCGTGCTTGGACCAGAAGAGCGCGTGTTTGAGTTACTTGAACAGCTTTATGAAGAACACAACGATTGGTTGGTGTGGTTAAAGGTCAGCCCTGAACTTAGACATCTGCACGACGATCCACGCTTCAAGACTTTGTTGAGGCGAGTAGGTTTTATAGATTAATTTAATTACGCATAATCCTCATTTTATCATCCCTCGTTTTAGCATCCAGTTAGGAATTATTTAGCAACTCGTTAAAGACTCGACACAACTCATCGTGTAACCTCCGCAGCCTCCCGAAGCGACGTCTCCTCATGTTGAACGCCCAGTTGCTCTTTCATGTTCGCATACCACACGAGTGATGTGATGGTTTGCGCCTAAAGTTTTTGAGTTGTCTCGGATCGAACTGAGACGAAGAACCTTTATTAATCTCGACCGTTTCTTAAGGCCTGAATGTCGAACAGGAGCAGGCCACCGGCATCATTTACAAAAGAATAGTTCGAAACCAAGGAATGACCATCGAAGAATAAATAACGGAGCGTCGTCGGAGAAGTGAGTTAACCGCAGCTCATCGTTAACCGCAGTCAAGCTCAGGCCGAGACGATCGCCCACAAAATTCCCGATCCAAAGTTCAGGGCATTTTACGCGTACTGATAGTAAGGGCTTACCCACACCTGTCGAGCGTTGAGCCCGAGTTTTCGACTCACCACTCGACAGTACATTTGACTGAATCATAAGGAACCACAAAGGAAGACTACGTGGTTCTTAGAGCGGCAGCTTTGCCTTGCAGTCGATCCCCCACTCGGTGAACCGTCGCTGCCGCACTCCACCTTGCCAGGCTTATTAACTCAGAGAAATGAAAGCAGCGGTGTCACCATGTCAAGCGAAATTGGAGATAGTCTTTGCTGGTATGTCGTTCACACTCACCCGAAACAGGAAGAGCGCACCAGCAGTAACTTGCAAACGTTGGATTTGGAAACCTTATCTGCCAGGTTGCGGGTAAATAAGTACAACGAGTTCACCGGTCAGTTGATTAGAGCCGTCAAACCTCTCTTCCCGAGTTACATCTTTGCACGCTTCAAATTCAACGAGGCCTATCACCGCATCCGATTCACCAGAGGCGTTCACAGCCTCGTGTGGTTCAACAGCACTCCGACGCCGGTCGATGACGAGATCATCGAATTGATCCGATCGCGAGTGGGGAGCGATGGTTTCGTGAAAACGACGGAAGAGCTCAAACCGGGCGATGCAGTCGTGATCAAGGACGGACGCTTCAAGAATCTTTGCGGTGTTTTCGAGCGTGACATGTCAGACGCCGATCGAGTCAGAGTCCTTCTGAACACCGTGAGTTTCCAGGCACATGTGGTCGTCAACCGGTCACTCGTCACCAAAGCTCCGCAGGATGAACGAGCGGGAGGGATGTATGTCTAGCGAAGCAGTCGCAATGGCAAAGCAGACGATGGAGTTTCAGGCGGAAGTCAAACAACTCCTTCACATTGTGATCAACTCGCTGTACACGCACAAAGAAATCTTTCTGCGTGAACTGATCGCAAACGCATCCGATGCTTTGGACAAACTACGAGTGTTGGCTCTGACCGACAGTGCCGTGCTCGAAGATTCTCCTGACCTCAGCATATTCATCGAAACTGATCCGGCGAACAGAATTCTAAAGATCTCCGACAACGGCATCGGCATGAGTTACGAAGAAGTGCTCGAGAATATCGGCACTATTGCGAAGTCGGGTTCGGCGAAGTTTATGCAGCAGGCCGTCAATCAGAAGGGCGCTGATCTCGATCTGATCGGTCGGTTTGGTGTTGGTTTTTATTCGGCGTTCATGGTGGCGGAGAAAGTTACCCTCTTAACCCGACCTCCAAAGACCACCACTGGCGTGAAATGGGAATCCAGTGGCGACGGCATGTACGAGATTGAGGAGATCGAGAAAAAGTTGCGAGGCACCGAAGTTATCCTGCACCTGAAGGCGACCACGCCCGACGATCACTATGAAGACTTTCTGAACCAGTACACGATCCAGAACCACATCCAAAAGCACTGTAACTTTATCGCGTATCCGATTCGCATGAACTTCGTCACCGAAGAAGCGGAATCGGATAGTTCCGGGCTGATTGTTGAAGACACAAAGCAAATAACGATTAGCGAACGAACGCTTAACTCGATTCAGCCAATCTGGACGAAAAACCCAAAAGAAACAGAGCGCGAACAGTACCTTACGTTCTACCGCCAACACTTCCACGACTGGAACGAGCCGGCTGAGATTTTGCATACGAAGAGTGAAGGCACAGTCGAATTCACCGCGCTGCTTTTCATTCCGTCGCAGGCGCCTTACGGTCTCTACACCGGCGACCCGCCCAAAGGCCCGCAACTCTATTGCAAACACGTTTTGGTGGTCGACGACTGCCGCGAGTTATTGCCCGATTATTTTAGATTCGTGCGCGGCATCGTCGATGCGAGCGATCTACCGTTGAACATTTCTCGTGAGACGCTTCAGCACGACGCGCAAATGCAGGTCATTAAGAATCACCTCGAAAAGAAAGTACTCGAGCGACTCAAGTCCATGCTTGCGGAGGATCGGCCAAAGTACGAAACGTTCTGGAACGAGCTCGGCAAGTCGATCAAGGGCGGCCTGTTCATGGACTATCGGAACACCGAGAAGTTGCAGGACTTGCTGATCTTCGAATCGTCTTACTCGACCGAACAGAAGACGACTTTGCGGGAATACGTCGAACGCATGCCCGAGCAGCAGAAGGCGATTTACTACACGGCCGGTCAGAGTCGCGCTGCAATCGAGAAGTTGCCGCAGCTCGAAGTGCTCCGGGAGCAGAACGTCGAAGTCCTCTACTTCCTGGATAAAGTCGACGAGTTCCTGACCCAGCACCTGAGCGAATACGCCGGTAAGAAACTGCAATCAGTGTCGCGCGGAGATCTCGATCTGAAGAACGATGCTGCAGTCAGCACGGATGAGCAGTACAAAGAGTTGCTGCAATTCATGCAGGAGACGCTGAAAGACAAGGTCAAGGAAGTACGACTCTCGAAGCGTCTGAAATCGAGTCCCGTGTGTCTGGTCAGCAGCGACTCGGGCTACAGCCTGAACATGGAGCGCTTGATGGCCGAAGCCAATCAGCCGATCTTGCGCGCGACCCGAATCCTTGAAGTAAACCCAAACCACGGCGTTATCAAGGCGTTGGACAAGATGTTAAAAAACGCAGACCGCAGGGAGCGTCTTGCAGACTGTTGTTATTTGCTTTACGACCAGGCGATGTTGGTCGAGAACTATCGTGTCGAAGACCCGGTGAAATTTGCAAATCTACTTTCGAGTTTAATCATCGAGGCTTACGCCGACCGGCAGTAAGCATGCGCGTTCAATCAGAGGAGGCGACAAATGAGTTGGAACGATCCTGACCGAGAAGACACCACAATCTACAAGGTGGTGATCAATCATGAAGAGCAATACTCGATCTGGCCTGCAGATCGTGAGAACCCATTGGGGTGGAATGATGCCGGCAAGACTGGTCCTAAGGCCGAATGTCTGGAGTACATCAAAGAAGTGTGGACCGACATGAGACCGTTGAGTCTGCGTAAGCGCATGGAAGAGATGGCGAAGAACCCGCCGCCACCGCCACCGCCTCCGAGCAATGAACCCAAACCCCGTGGCAACGAGTTGGTGAACCGTTTGTGTGAAGGCGACCATCCGGTGGAAGCGAGTCTGCGTCCGGAGAAGACGGCGCAGATTCTCAAAGAACGAATCGACCTGGGGCACGTGCACATCAAGTTCACTGAGACGCGCGGTGGCACTGAACTCGGCGTTCGTCTCGATGAGCATGCGAGCGATTTGAGCAAGGCTGATTTCGAATCAGGAACAGGGACCGTGCATCTCGAAGGAACGCTGACGCTGAATTACGTTCCGGTTCGTTGCATAGCCGACATCGATCTCGCAACGTTCGAAGGCAAAGGCCACCTCGTTTCTTTGGAAGCGGAAACCGCAGCCGCGTAAATCAGTTTTTCTCTGTGCAACCCCTGGAATCGGTCCTATATGTCCTATAGGACCTATTCGAGAGAAGAGCAATTGAAAGGAAGGTCCATATGGCCGACATTTACGACAATCTAACTAACACACCGTTGATCGCTGCCGTCAGAGATGCTGACGTCGACAAAGTCAAAGAGTTGCTCGACGGCGGCGCCGACGTTAACGAGCCGGGCGAACAGGGATGGACACCTCTGAACTGGGCCTCCGGTAAAGGCAACCTGGAACTCGTCACTCTGCTGGTTGAGAAAGGCGCCGACGTTTTCAAAGTTGGTCGCGATCAAAGAACCCCGCAGATGATTGCGCTCGCCGCCGGTCGCGCGGACGTGGTGAGGTATCTGCGCGAAGCTGAAGATCGTGTCGAAGGTGACAAGCCGGTCCGCCCACAAAGAAAGTACTGCAAGGCTCATCACATGTCAGACTTTCGTCAGTTTGCAGGTTGGAGTGAAGGTCGCATTAACTGGAAGAAGAGCGCCGGTGAAGCTGAGAACCAGCAGTTCGCTGACGACGATGTGGTGTTCTTGCACGAGGACTACACGGTCACCCAGTCGATCTGGTCCAACGAGAACGTCATCTTCAACAATGTGACGCCTGAATGGCAGGACTTCTGCAACAACGTCCTCGGATTCAAAGTGCCTGATGATCTTGATCTCATCGTTGCAGCCAGCGCCGCGAACAGCGAAGGTGCAGCGGCGAATGTCTAAGGACTTTTGCTTGAACACAGTCAGAACCACCTCGCGGTAGCGGTGGGTGCGCAGCAATTATTAAGGCAGAAGCAAACCAGGGGTGTTGATATGAACCGACGAGTAGTTGTAACCGGTATCGGTGTCGTCTCTCCAATCGGAACCGGAAAGGCAGCTTTCTGGCAGGGCTTGCTTGCCGGCAGGAACGGCATAAGTGATATCGATTTGTTCGATGTCTCGGAATTTCCCTGCCGCCGCGGCGGACAGGTGCGAGATTTTGTTCCTTCGCAGTACTTGAGTGCGGAGTCGATCAGCCGCATGGCCCCGGCAACGCAGTTTACCGTTGCGGCGGCGAGGATGGCCGTCGAAGACTCACGCCTCAACGGACACATGGAACCCGAACGGACCAGCGTCGCAATGGGCACAACCAACAGCGAAGGCGCCGTGCTCGAAAAGGTCGCCGGGATCTGGGCCAGGGAAGGCTACGAACAGATCGATCCGCAACTAATCACGAGATATCCCGGGCATCTTATTCCGGCCCATGTAGCCATGGAGTTTGGAGCCGAAGGCCCGATTGTCACATTGCCCAATGCGTGTTCGGCAGGGAATTGGGCCATCGGTTTTGGCGCCGACTTGATCAAGTCAGATGAAGCTGATGTGGTTCTGGCAGGAGGCTGCGATTCATTAGCGCGTAATGCATTCGTCGGCTTCAATCGGGCGTTTGCTATGGCGCCGGAAATGTGCCAGCCATTTGATAAGAACAGAAAAGGCTTGATGCATGGTGAAGGCGCGGCTGTGCTGGTCCTGGAAAGTCTTGACCTGGCCCAACGGCGCGGCGCGCACATTTATGCCGAAGTCGCAGGCGTTGGTGTGAGCTGCGATACTTATCACATTACCGGACCGGATCCGACGGGCAAAGGGGCTGTCGTGGCCACCATGAACGCCCTCGCCGCCAGTGGCCTTAAACCTGAAGACATCGATTACGTTAGCGCGCACGGAACCGGGACGAAGCCCAACGATAAAGTCGAGACTCTGGCAACGAAGAAGGTCTTCGGCGATCTTGCGAAGCGCATTCCCATCAGCTCCATCAAATCAATGATTGGCCACAGCTTTGGAGCAGCCAGCGCTATCGAAGCGGCCGCCGGCGCTTTAATCATCGAAGAAGGAATGATCCCGCCAACGATCAATTACCGCGAGCCGGACCCCGAATGCGATCTGGATTACGTTCCCAACGAAGCCCGACAACACAAGGTAGACGCGTTGCTGAGTAACGCGTACGCCTTCGGCGGAAACTGCGCAGTGCTGGCACTGCGATCCATGAGGTAATTCGGATGTCCAAACGGGTAGTTATTACTGGATTAGGAATCGTGTCCCCTGTTGGCACGGGCCGGGAAGCTTTTTGGACCAGCCTGACTAACGGCCGGACCGGAATCAAGCCGATTACGCTCTTTGACACGTCTAAACTGGCGTGCAAGACAGCCGGCGAGATCTCGGAGCTTGATGCCCGCGCGGCACTTCCCGGAATCAAGACAGGAATGCTCTATCGCACGGCGCAACTGAGCTGTGTGGCCGCGAAGTTAGGACTTGACGATGCGAGCATTGAGTTGAACGCCGAGACCAAACCGCGGATCGGAGTGATGATCGGCAACACTCTCGGCGTCATGCAAACCTACCTCGAGTTTTGTCGCACTGCGATCACGAAAGGCTACATAGCGGCGAGTCCCATGGACTTCGCGAATAGCATACACATCACGGCGGCTGGATATATCTCCGTGTTGTTCGGGATCTCGAATTTCAACAGCGTGATCTCGTCGGGAGAGTTGAGCGGTCTCGATGCGATCAAGTATGGCGCGTCGTTCATCCGGAATGGCAACGCCGATATGGTGATCGCCGGTGGCGTCGAGGCGATTTCGTTGGAGATCTACCTGCTCAATTACCTGCCGAAGTTTCTTTCCGGATCGACGGCCGGGCAGCGCGAGTCTTGCGCGCCGTTTGGTAAGGGAAGAAACGGTTTCGTGTTGGGTGAAGCGGGCGCGCTCGTAGTGTTGGAAGACTACGAACATGCGGTTGCGAGAGGCGCTCGTATCTACGCAGAAGTGCGTGGCTTTGGCGCTGGTTTCGACGGCCAGGCGTTTTTCAGTTCTACGCCGGCAGCGAAAGGATGGGCGCGAGTAACCAGTTTGGCCATCAGGCGATCCGGTTTGTCGCCGGAAGACATTGACTATGTCAGCGCCAGCGCCAATTCCTCAGTTGCAGGCGATCGAGCGGAAGCCGACGCGATCAGAAACGTATTTGGCTCGACGACCGATCGACTGCACATCAGCGCAGTGAAATCGATGACCGGCGAGTCGTTGAGCGCCTCGACCGGCGTTCAGGTGTGTGCTTCAGCACTCGCCTTGCACGAAGGCGTCATTCCACCGACGATTAACAGTGAAGAGCAGGATTCCGACTGCAACATACCTCTGTTCAGTGAGACCCGCGAAGTCAAAATCAAGACGGCGCTAATCAGCGCGGGCACCGCGACCGGGCTCGCCGGCGCTCTCGTGCTCAGCACTCCGCAATAATCACCGCTCTCTGCGCAACTCAGCCTCAATATAGGTCCTATAAGTCCTATAAGTCCTATAAGTCCTATAACCTATTGATTCCGAGGTTGCACAGAGACAGTTCAAAAAACCAAAAAAAGGAGACTAGAACAATGCAGGAATACAACGATGTTATTCGCAATATAGTGGCCCAAATTGGTGAAGTTGAAATCGACAAAGTCGGTGATGAAACGCACTTCTCAAACGATCTCGGCATCGACTCGTTACGCGCCCTCGAATTAATGGTCGCGCTCGAAGATAAGTTCAAGATCCGCGTTCCGGAAGAACAACTGGAACGGTTCACGACGGTCAGCAGTTTGGCCGAGTTAGTGATTGAGCTTCAAGCTCAGGCCGCAGTGTCGAGCTCGGCGTAGCAATCGGGTCTACAGGACCGATGCGACGACT
>Ga0068860_100006731_pt1 | contig 11531 bp, 11 predicted proteins | sample KBSSwiS32_FD_66597 | JGI IMG/M metagenome (GOLD analysis project Ga0068860, IMG submission 66597) | Switchgrass rhizosphere microbial communities from Kellogg Biological Station, Michigan, USA - KBS Switchgrass S3-2 | ecosystem: Host-associated > Plants > Roots > Rhizosphere > Soil ... | reverse complement strand
CCCGCGCGATGCCAAGGTCGCCCTCGCCAAGGAGATCACCGGCCGCTTCCACGGCGCTGCCGTGGCGGAAGCGGCCGAGGCCGACTTCGACCTGCGCGCGCGCGGCGGCGTTCCCGGCGAGATCGACGCGGTGACGGTCGAAGGCGCGCCGCTCGGGATCGGCGCCGTCCTGAAGCAGGCCGGCCTCGCGCCGTCGACGAGCGAAGCCTTGCGGCTGGTGGACGGCGGTGGCGTCCGCGTCGACGGTGGCGTCGTCTCGGATCGCGGACTCAAGCTGCCCGCCGGCACCTTCGTCGTCCAGGTCGGCAAGCGCAAGTTCGCCCGCGTCACGCTGCGTTGAGGGCGTCCTGCCGTGCAGGTCACGACGCTGCTTCGCCTGTCGGTCGCGACTGCTGTCGCGACGATCGCCTTGAAGGCGGGCGCCTGGTGGCTGACGGGGTCGGTCGGCCTGCTCTCCGATGCGCTCGAATCGCTCGTCAACCTCGCCTCGGCGCTGTTCGCGCTGGCGATGGTGACGATCGCGGCGCGCCCCGCCGACGCCGACCATCCGTTCGGCCACACCAAGGCAGAGTATTTTTCGAGCGCCTTCGAGGGCCTGATGATCGCCGCCGCGGCGATCGCGATCGCCTGGGCGGCGATCGGTCGCTTCCTGGCACCGCGACCGCTGGAGTCGGTCGGCGTCGGCCTCGCGCTCACCGTCGTGAGCTCGCTCCTGAACGGTCTGCTCGCGGCGAAGATGCTCGCCGAGTCCCGCCGCCACCGCTCGATCGCGCTCGAAGCCGACGCGCGCCACCTCTTCACCGACGTCTGGACCTCCGCCGGCGTCGTCGTCGGCGTCCTGCTCGTCCAGCTGACCGGCTGGCTCTGGCTCGACCCCGCGGTCGCGATCGGCGTCGCCGCGAACATCATCCGCGAGGGCGCGCGCGTCGTCTGGGGCTCGATCGACGGCCTGATGGACAAGGCGCTCGAGCCCGATGTTCAGGCGAGGATCGACCGCACGCTCGCGCGCTTCGCCGCCGCCGAGCGCTCGGTGCGCTTCGACGACATGGTCACTCGCCGTGCCGGCAGTCGCCGCTTCCTCGACATGCACATGCACGTGCCGGCGGGCTGGACGCTCGGCCGCGCCGCGGCCCTCCGCGGCGAGGTCGAGAAGGCGCTGATGGGCGAAGTCGCGGGCCTGCGGGCATCGATCCAGCTGCTGCCGTCGAACGTCGAGGCGGAGTTCAACGCCGTGCAGCCGTCGCAGTGATCGGACTCGTCCAGCGCGTCGCCGAAGCGCGCGTCAGCGTGGCGGGCGAAGTCGTCGGCGCCATCGGCCGCGGCCTGCTGCTGTTCGTCTGCGCCGAGCCCGACGACAGCGACGCCATCGCCGACCGGCTCGTCGCGAAGGTGCTCGCGCTGCGCGTCTTCGCCGATGCAGCGGGCAAGATGAACCTCGATCTCGCCGCGGTCGGCGGCGGGCTGCTCGTCGTCAGCCAGTTCACGCTCGCCGCCGACACGTCGCGCGGCAACCGGCCGAGCTTCATCGGCGCGGCCGACGCGGCGCGCGGTCGCGCCCTTTACGAGCGCGTGCTCGCGACCGCGCGGCGGCTGCACGCCGGCGAAGTCGCCGCCGGCGAGTTCGCCGCCGACATGCAGGTTGCGCTCGTCAACGACGGCCCGGTGACGATTCCGATGGCCGTGCGCGGCTGACCACCGCCGCGCTACGCGGTCAGTCAGCGTACTGACCGGCAGCCTTGATGATCGGACCCCATTTCCCGATCTCGTGCTCGACGAACTTCTTGTGCTCGGCACCGGCGACGCGGCCATCGGAGACGACGACCGCGCCGAGCGCTTCCTCGCGCTTGATGAAGTCCGCGTCCTTGAGCGCAGCGCGCAGCGCCGTGTTGATCTTGTCGAGGATCGGCTTCGGCGTCCCCTTGGGCGCATAGAGGCCGTGCCAGATCGTGACGTTGAAGCCCTTCAGGCCGACCTCGTCGAGCGTCGGCACGTTCTTCAGCGCCGGCGTCGTCAGCCGCTTCGCCGTCGTCACGGCGAACACCTTGACCTTGCCGGCCTCGATCTGGCCGGTCGTGTTCGTCGTCTGGTCGCACATGATGTCGACCTGGCCGCCGAGCAGGTCGTTCATCGCCGGCGCGGTGCCCTTGTACGGCACCGTCTGCATGTCGATCTTGAGCGTGCTCTGCAGGAGCAGACCGCACAGGTGGGACGCGGCGCCGAGCCCGGCGTTGGCGAGATTGATCTTGCCCTTGTTCGCCTCCATCCACTTGAGCAGCTCGGCGTAGTTGTTGGCCGGCAGCGTCGAGCGGCCGATCACCGTCATCGGCACCTCGTTGATCATGCCGAGGTACTCGAAGTCGTCGAGCGTCTTGTACGGCAGCGAACGGTAGAGCGACGGTGCGGTGCTGATGCCGATGTGGTGCAGCAGCAGCGTGTAGCCGTCGTTCGACGCGCGCGCGACCTTGGTCGCGCCGAGCGTGCCACCGGCGCCGCCGACGTTCTCGATGATGATGCTCTGGCCGCCGAGGGGCTTCCTCATCGCTTCGGCGAGGTCGCGGGCGACCTTGTCGGTCGGTCCGCCGGCGGCGAACGGCACGACGATCGTGACCGGCTTGTCGGGATACTCGGCGAACGCGGGAGCCGCAATCACCGCGGCGGCGAGGAGAAGGGCGCGAATGGACTGCATGGCGATGGGCGAGATGAAGGTCGCCCATTGTTCGAAAGTGCCTCCCGAGCGCCAGCGGTGGAAGCACTGACATCGGCGCGATCACCCCGCCTCCGCGGGGGTCGCGTCGCCGCAGGGTGCCTCAGCGGCCCATGCGACGGTTGTAGTTGGCGAGCCAGCGGTCGTTCAGCGTCGGGTTCGCCTCGCGCGAGTCGGGCGCGCTGAAGCCGACGCGAAGACTTCCGCCGCTTTGCTGCTCGATCGTGATCGTCACCGCCGCGCCCGCCTTGGTGCCGGTGATGCGGCCGCTCGCGCGATCCGCCGACGTCACCTGGATGCCCGCGTCGGCAGCGGCGCCGAGCGCGGCGTCCCACGAGCGGTCGAAGCTCGCCGGCACCATCACCGTTTGCGGTTCGGCCGGATACGGATATGCGACGCAGCTCGCCAGGCCGACGCAGACCAGGAGAGAGGCGAGCGAGCGGATCGGTGTCATGGCAAGGTTCCGAAGCTGCGACCGGTCGATGGTAGCGCTCCGACGCCGGCGTACGCCCGGTGTGTCGGGCGCGGGTGGAGCGCGCCGCCGCCGCTGTCAGTGCGCCGCGCGCCGGTCCTCGATTAGCCTGCCGTCGTTTGGCAGGCTGCCCGGCGCGACGAGCTCGACCTCGCCGCGCAGCTTGGTCACGTCACGGATCGTCTGCACGATGCGGTCGGCGAGACCATCGGCGGCCGCCGCCTCGGCGACGAGCGTCATCCGGTCGTCGGCCATCGCACCCGAGACGACGAGCCGGGCGCGCGCGATCTCCGGATGGCGGCGAACGATCTCGCCGACCTGCGACGGATGGACGAACATGCCGCGCACCTTCGTCGACTGGTCGGCGCGACCGAGCCAGCCGCGGATGCGGCGGTTGGTGCGGCCGGTGGGGCAGACGCCGGGCAGGATCGCCGACAGGTCGCCGGTCGCGTAGCGGACGAGCGGGTAGTCGGGATTGAGCGCGGTCACGACGATCTCGCCGATCTCGCCGTCGGCGACCGGGTCGTCGCTGCCCGGAGCGACGATCTCGACGACGACGCCTTCGTCGACGACGAGGCCTTCGCGGGCCTCGGTCTCGTAGGCGACGAGGCCGAGGTCGGCGGTGCCGTAGCTCTGGAAGGCAGCGATGCCGCGTGCGCCGAGCCAGTCGCACAGCGCCGCCGGGACCGCTTCGCCACTCAGGCATGCGCGCGCGAGCGACGGCAGCGCGACCTTCGCCTCGTCCGCCTTCTCGAGGAGGACGCGCAGGAAGCTCGGCGTTCCCGTGTACGCGCTCGGCTGCAGCACCGTCATCGCCTGCAGCTGCAACTCGGTCTGCCCGGTGCCGCCGGGAAAGACGGTGCAGCCGATCGCGTGCGCGCCGCTCTCCATCATCGACCCGGCCGGAGTCAGGTGGTAGCTGAAGCTGTTGTGGACGAGGTCGCCGGCGCGAAGCCCCGCCGCGAAGAGCGCGCGCGCCATCCGCCAGTAGTCGGGCCGCGCGGTTTCAGGTTCGCGGATGGGGCCCGGCGAGACGAAGACGCGCAGTGCGCGTTCGAGCTCCGGCCGCGTCCGGCCCCACCCGACCGTCGCGAAGCCGCCGAACGCGTCGACGGCACCGGCGGCGTTCTGGCCGGCGAGCAGATCGCTCTTGCGCAGCACCGGCAGCGCAGCGAGCGCCGCGCGCGACGTCACCGCGCGCGGATCGACACCGGCCAGGCGCGCCGCGATCGCCGGCGCGTGCGCGATCGCGTGCGCGATCTGCCGCGGCAGGTCGCGCGCGACCTGCGCGTCGCGCTCGGCGGGCGATCGCGTCTCGAGCGCGTCGTAGTGCGCGCGCGCCGAACGGTCCGGGGACGCCATCGCGCCGGCGCTACTCGTCGTCGAAGCGGCGCGCGCGCAGCTTCGCCTCGTCGACCAGCTTGCGCTGCTCGGCCGCGGTCGCGAGGGCGAAGCGGTCCCAGCCTGATCCGCCCGGCTTCTTCAGGTCCGCGTAGAGCACGCCGCCGTCGTCGTGGAAGTGGATGAACGCGTCGCGGCGCGCGTAGAAGATCCCGGGCTGCTTCTCCTGCACGCCCTTGATCTCGCGCAGCTGGCGCAGGACCGGCAGCAGCGGGCGCAGCGCCTCGGCGGATGCATGGGCCATCGTTCGTCCTTCGTCTCAGGCGAGCCAGCGCTTGCGGCGCTTGTAGCTCTTCGTCGCACGATAGCTCTTTCGCTCGCCGTCGGCGCCGCTGCCGCCGGTGCCGAGGTAGAACTCGCGCACGTCCTCGTTCTCGCGCAGCGTCGCCGCCGGGCCGTCGAGGACGATGCGGCCGCTCTCGAGGATGTAGCCGTAGTCGGCGTAGCGCAGCGCGATCCCGGTGTTCTGCTCGGCGAGCAGGAACGTGACGCCCTCCTTCTGGTTGAGGTCGCGGACGATCTCGAAGACCTCCTCGACGACCTGCGGCGCGAGCCCCATCGATGGCTCGTCGAGCAGCACCATCTTCGGATTGGCCATCAGCGCGCGGCCGATCGCGCACATCTGCTGCTCGCCTCCGGAGGTGTACGCCGCCTGCGTCGTGCGCCGCTCGCGCAGGCGCGGGAAGTAGCGGTAGACCTTGTCGAGCGTCGCGGCGACGCCGGCGCTGCCGTCGCGCCGCGTGTAGGCGCCCGTGAGCAGGTTCTCCTCGATCGTCAGGTGGGCGAAGCAGCGGCGCCCTTCCATCACCTGGACGACGCCGCGCTCGACCATCGCCGACGTGCTCAACCGGTCGACGCGCTCGCCGCGCAGCTCGATCGATCCCTTCGTGACCGCGCCGCGCTCGCCTTCGAGCAGGTTGCTGACGGCGCGCAGCGTCGTCGTCTTGCCGGCGCCGTTGCCGCCCATCAGCGCGACGATGCTGCCTTCGCGCACCTGCAGCGAAACCCCCTTGAGGACCAGGATGACGTGGTTGTAGATGACCTCGATCCCGTTCACGTCGAGGAGCACGCTCCTCGACGTGAACGGAGGTCGCGTCGCGTGCGACGCGACTCCGGACAGGGCTGCTCCCTCCCCGCTTCGCTCCCCTCCCTCCGAGAGGGAGGGGTGTGGCCCTTCGGGCCACTTGGTCGAGGCCATCGCCGTCTAGGTTTGGCAATCGGCCGTGCTGCGGCGCGGGATCTTCTTCTCGTTGATGTACTTGTCGGCGGCAGTCTTCACCATCGGCTTGATGATCTGCTCGTCGGCCTGCATGAAGTCGCTCGTCATCCCCCACTTCGAGCCGTCCCACGTCTGGATGCGCGCCCAGGTCGACCCCATGTGGTCGGCGCACGAAGTCGAGATCGGCCGCAGCACGCCGGCGAAGCCGAGCGCGTCGAGCCGCTTCTGGTCGAGCGCGAGGTTCTCGAGGCCCCAGCGGACCTGCTCGGCGGTCACGACCTTGCCCTTGCCGAAGCGCTCCTGCGCGCGGCGCACGCCTTCGACGGCGAGCATCTGGATCAGCACGCCGCGCGTGTAGAGGACCGAGCCGACCTCCTCGCGCGGGCCGGTGCCCTGGCCCTTGTCGTGGACGTACTTGAGGATGTCCTGGATCACCTTGGGCTGCTGGCCCGACGGATTGAGCGCGAGCGCGTTGTAGCCCTTCGCGCCTTCGCCGACGTCCTTGACGTCGGGCTCGGCGCCGGCCCACCAGACGCCGTACATCTTCTCGCGCGGATAGCCGGTCGCCTGCGCCTCCTTCAGCGCGGTCGAGTTCATGATCCCCCAGCCCCAGAGGAAGACGTAGTCGGGCCGGCTCTGGCGGATCTGCAGCCACGCCGCCTTCTGTTCGGCGCCGGGCGCGGCGACCGGGATCAGCTGCAGCTCGAAGCCGTTCAGCTTGGCGCGCTCCTGCAGCAGCGGGATCGGCTCCTTGCCGAACGGCGAGTCGTGGTAGACGAGCGCGATCTTCTTGCCCTTGAGGTTGCCGTCCTTCTTGAGCAGGTGCTGGATGAGGATGTCGGCGCCGGTCCAGTAGCTGCCCATGATCGGGAAGTTCCATGCGAACGAGAGGCCGTCCTGTGCCGCCGAGAGGCCGTAGCCGACGGTCAGCAGCGGGATCTTGTCGACCGGCGCCTTGTCGGTGAGCGCGAACGTGATGCCGGTCGACTGCGGGTCGAAGAGCGTCATGCCGGGACGCGACTTCAAGCGCTCGTAGCACTCGACGCCGCGGTCGGTCGCGTAGCCCGTCTCGCATTCCTCGAAGGTGAGCTTGACGCCGTTCACGCCGCCGTCGCGGGCGTTGATCATCTTGATGTAGTCCTGCTTGCCGTTCGCCCACGGCGTGCCGTTCGGCGCGTAGGCGCCGGTGCGGTAAACGAACAGCGGGAAGAACTGCTCCTTGGCCTGCGCCAGCGCCGCCGGCGACGCGGCGAGCCCGCCGGCGGCGAACGACGCGGCGAGCGCGAGTCCTCTCAGATCGTTCAGGGTCATGGTTGCTCCAGCAGAAAGATGAGGGCGAGGGTCCGCCCGGCCAGGGCGCACTTCAGCGCGGAAAGCGGCGCCTTTCAATCGGGATTTGTCTGGTCGCAACGCCTCGCTCAGTGCGGGAACGGCCACAGGCGAAGCTTCTCCTTGCCCGTCGACCACAACCGCGCGAGCCCGTGCGGCTCGACGATCAGGAAGAAGACGATCAGCGCGCCGAAGATCATGAATTCGAGGTGCGACGCCGCGCTCACCGACATCGGGATGCCGAGCAGCGCCGGCACGCGGTTGAGGAAGAGCGGCAGCAGGACGATGAACGCGGCGCCGAAGAAGCTCCCCATGATCGAGCCGAGGCCGCCGATGATCACCATGAAGAGGAGCTGGAAGGAGCGGTCGATCGAGAACGCCGCCGGCTCCCACGAGCCGAGGTAGACGAAGCCCCAGAGGACGCCGGCGACGCCGACGAAGAACGAGCTGACCGCGAACGCGGTGAGCTTGGCATACACCGGGCGGATGCCGATCACCTCGGCGGCGACATCCATGTCGCGGATCGCCATCCACTCGCGGCCGAGATGGCTGCGCACGAGGTTCTTGGCGAGCAGCGCGAAGACGCAGACGACCGCCAGGCAGAACAGGTACTTGCGCGACGTCGACTCGACCGAGATGCCGAGCACTGTCAGGCTCGCGACGCTCACCGACCCCGAGCTCGAGTAGTTGGTGAAGAACGGCACGCGCAGGAACGCCCAGTCGGCGAAGAACTGCGCCGCGAGCGTCGCGACCGCGAGGTACAGCCCCTTGATGCGAAGCGACGGGATGCCGAACAGCACGCCGACGAGCGTCGACGTCAGCCCGCCGAGGATCATCGCGGCGAGCAGCTGCATGCCTTCGATGCGGACCATGAAGTTGTACGCAGCGTATGCGCCGACCGCCATGAACGCGCCGGTGCCGAGCGAGATCTGGCCGCAGTAGCCGACCAGGATGTTGAGGCCGAGAGCGGCGAGCGAGAGGATCAGGAAGGGGATCAGGATCGCGCGCAGCGCGTAGTCGCTGGCGACGAGCGGCACCGCGACGAACGCGACGGCGAGCAACCCGACGATCGCGATCCGGTCCTGCAGGATCGGGAAGATCTGCTGGTCGGCGCGGTACGTCGTCTTGAACTGGCCGTTCTCGCGGTAGAGCATGTCAGGCCTTCCGCCGGGCCGTGCCAAGGAAGGCCTGCGCCCCCTCGGGGGGCAGCGAACGCGGTGAGCGCGGGGGTGCCATTGCTCAGACGCGGTCGATGATCTTCTCGCCGAACAGGCCTTGCGGGCGCACGAGCAGGAACGCGAGCGCGAGCACGTACGCGAACCAGATCTCGATGCCGCCGCCGAGCATCGGTCCGAGGTAGATCTCGGAGAGCTTCTCGCCGACGCCGATGACGAGCCCGCCGATGATCGCGCCGGGGATCGACGTCAGGCCGCCGAGGATGACGACCGGCAGCGCCTTCAGCGCGACCAGCGAGAGCGAGAACTGGACGCCGAGCTTGGAGCCCCAGATCACGCCGGCGACCAGCGCGACGACGCCCGCGACCGCCCAGACGATGACCCAGATGCGGTCGAGCGGAATGCCGATCGACTGCGCCGCCTGGTGGTCGTCGGCGACGGCGCGCAGCGCGCGGCCGGTCGCCGTCTTCTGGAAGAAGAGCGCGAGCAGGGCGACGAGCACCGCCGCGATCACGGCGGCGTAGAGGTCCTCCTTGTTGACGAGGATCCCGCCCTGGAACGTCTGCTCGAGGATGAAGATGGGATCCTTCGGCATGCCGATGTCGATCTTGTAGATGTCGTTGCCGAAGAGGGCCTGCCCCGAGCCCTCGAGGAAGTAGGTGATGCCGAGCGTCGCCATCAGCAGCGTGATGCCGTCCTGGTTGACGAGCCGGCCGAGGACGAGCTTCTGGATCAGCCAGGCCAGCACGAGCATCACCAGCGCCGCACCGCAGAAGGCGATCGCGTTGTCGGCGAGCTTGTTGTTGAGGCCGGTGAGGCGCGGGATCCACTCGGCGAAGCGCGCCATGGCCAGCGCCGCGAACAGCACCATCGCGCCCTGCGCGAAGTTGAACACCCCCGACGCCTTGTAGATCAGCACGAAGCCGAGCGCGATCAGCGAATAGAGCATGCCGACCATGAGGCCGCCGAGCAGGGTTTCGAGGAACGGGCCCATCGCCGTCAGCGCCCGCGCGGCCGCCCGGAGGGCGCCGAGCGCCCCCTCGGCGGGCAGCGAACGGAGTGAGCGTGGCGGCGCATGGTCGTCTCAGTGCACCGCGCCGAGGTAGGCGCTGATGACGTCCGGGTTGTCGCGCACCTCGGCCGGGCTGCCGTCGCCGATCTTCCTGCCATAGTCGAGGACGACGATGCGGTCGGAGAGGTCCATCACCACGCCCATGTCGTGCTCGATGAGGACGATCGTCGTCCCGAACTCGTCGTTGACGTCGAGGATGAAGCGGCTCATGTCCTGCTTCTCCTCGACATTCATCCCGGCCATCGGCTCGTCGAGGAGGAGCATCTGGGGCTCCATCGCGAGCGCGCGGCCGAGGTCGACGCGCTTCTGCAGGCCGTACGGGAGCTTGCCGACGGGGGTCCTGCGGTACGCCTGGATCTCGAGGAAGTCGATGATCCCCTCGACGACCTTGCGGTGCGCGGTCTCCTCGCGACCGGCAGCGCCGAAGCGGATCGCCTGCTGCAGGATGTTCGTGCGCATCTTCAAATTGCGGCCGGTCATGATGTTGTCGAGCACGCTCATGCCCTTGAACAGCGCCAGGTTCTGGAACGTCCGTGCGACGCCCATCTCGGCGACGCGGCGCGGGTTCATGTGGGTGAAGGTGCGGCCGCGCAGCTGGATCGAGCCCTGCTGCGGCTGATAGACGCCGTTGATGCAGTTGAGCATCGAGCTCTTGCCGGCGCCGTTCGGGCCGATGATCGCGCGGATCTCGTGCTCGCGGACGTCGAACGTGACGTCGCTCAGCGCCTTGACGCCGCCGAAGCGCAGGTGGATGTTCCTGACCTCGAGGATGACCTCGCCGCCGCCGCGCGCTGCCATCACGCCGCCCGGCCCACCGCCGGGAACGTCTTGACGTCGACGATCCTGAGCGTCGCCGCGACCTTGCCGACGCGGCCGTCCTCGAAGCGCACCTCGGTCTCGACGTGCTGCTCGCTCCTGCCCCCGTAGAGCGCATCGACGAGGAGCCCGTAGCGCTCGGCGATGAAGCCGCGGCGAACCTTGCGCGTACGCGTCAGCTCGCCGTCGTCGGCGTCGAGCTCCTTGTGCAGCACGAGGAAGCGGCTGATCTGGCAGCCGGCGAGGCGCTCGTCGGCGGCGAGGTCGGCGTTGACCTTCTCGACGCACTCGCGGACGAGTTCGAGCACGGCGGGCTTTTGCGCGAGGTCGGTGTAGCTGCCGTACGGGAGGTTGCGCTTCTCGGCCCAGTTGCCGACCGCCTCGAAGTCGATGTTGACGAACGCGCAGACCTTGTCGCGGCGATCGCCGAACGCGACCGCTTCCTTGATGTACGGAAAGAACTTGAGCTTGTTCTCGATGTACTTCGGCGCGAACAGGGCGCCGTCGTGGGCGCCGCCGACGATCTTGCCGACGTCCTTGGCGCGGTCGATGATCTTCAGGTGCCCCGAAGCGTCGAGGAAGCCGGCGTCGCCGGTGCGGTACCAGCCGTCGCCGCCGAGCACCTCCGCGGTCGCGGCCGGATCCTTGTAGTAGCCCTTCAGCAGCCCTGGCGAGCGCACGAGCACCTCGCCGGCGTCGCTGACCTTGATCTCGACGCCCTCGATCGGCACGCCGACGGTGTCGTTCTTCACCTCGTGGTCGGGCTGCAGGCAGACGAACACCGCGGTCTCGGTCGAGCCGTAGAGCTGCTTGAGGTTGATCCCGATCGAGCGGTAGAAGACGAAAAGATCCGGCCCGATCGCCTCGCCCGCCGTGTAGGCGACGCGCACGCGCGAGAAGCCGAGCGTGTTGCGCAGCGGCGCGTAGACGAGCACGTTGCCGATCGCCCAGGCGATGCGATCGAGCAACGCGAGCGGCTTGCCGTCCATCCGCGCCGGGCCGACGCGGCGCGCCAGCGCCATGCAGCGCTCGTAGAGCCAGCGCTTCGGCCGCGCCGCGTCCTCCATGCGGATCGTGACCGTCGTCAGCAGGCCTTCGAAGACGCGCGGCGGCGCGAAGTAGTAGGTCGGACCGATCTCGCGCAGGTCGAGCATCACCGTGCTCGCCGATTCCGGGCAGTTGACGACGTAGCCGCACGCGAGCCACTGCGCGTACGAGAAGATGTTCTGGCCGATCCACGCCGGCGGCAGGTACGCGAGCACCTCGTCGCGTTCGCTCAGCTTGTCGAAGCGCGCGCCGGCACGGGCGCGATCGATCAGCGTGTCGTGGCTGTGGACGACGCC
>Ga0068860_100006729_pt1 | contig 11532 bp, 13 predicted proteins | sample KBSSwiS32_FD_66597 | JGI IMG/M metagenome (GOLD analysis project Ga0068860, IMG submission 66597) | Switchgrass rhizosphere microbial communities from Kellogg Biological Station, Michigan, USA - KBS Switchgrass S3-2 | ecosystem: Host-associated > Plants > Roots > Rhizosphere > Soil ... | reverse complement strand
AAGCCGGTGGCCATGGAACGGGCGTTGAAGATCATGGACCAGGAACTCACGCCGGCGCAGCGACAGATGAAGCTTCCGTGCGACGCCCGGGGCGTGGCCCTCTAGCGCCCAACCAATTCCGTTCTGGTGCGGATAAGGGGCACAGGTTGCCCGTTTGGTGAGTCAGTACGCGGGGCCGAGGTGGCGGGCTCGCTCGCTGAGGAAGCGCCGCTCGGGATCGGTGGGGGCCATCGCGGCGGCCAGCCGGTAGGCGGCCGCCGCGTCGTCCGACCGACCCAACCGTCGCAGGAAGTCGGCCCGGGCCACATGCGGCTGATGGCTCGCCCGCGCCATGGCCGCGCCGGCCTCGGTGGACAGCAGCGAGTCGACGATGGCCAGCGCAGCCGCCGGACCGTCCACTTCGGCCACCGCCACCGCTCGATTCAGCAGCACAGCCGGCGACGGATCCAGACGGGCCAGCTCGCCGTAAAGTGCGGCGACGGCCGGCCAGTTGATCGGTGCTTCGGAATGGCAAGCAGCGATGGCGGCCTGCAGCGCGTAGCTCGAACGACCACGGGCCAAAGCGGCCCGAGCCAAGGCGGAGCCCTCCTGTATGGCCGCACGGTCCCACCGGCCGCGGTCCTGATCGTCGAGGAGCACCATGTTGCCGGCGTCGTCCACTCGAGCGTCTCGACGAGAGTTCTGCAACAGCAGCAGCGCCAGCAGCCCCATGGCGTCGGGCTCCTCGGGCAACAACTCCACCACCAGTCGAGCCAACCGGATGGCCTCGTCGCAGGTCTCCGCCCGTACCAGTCGCGCACCGGTGGTCGGCGTGTAGCCCTCCCGAAAGATGAGATACACGACGCGCAGCACACCGGCCAGTCGCTCGGGGAGCTCAGCGGAGGACGGCACCCGGTAGGGGATCCCCGCCGTCGAGATCTTGCGCTTGGCGCGGCCGATGCGCTGCACCATGGCCGCCTCCGGCGTCCAAAAGGCGCGCGCCACCTCGGCCGTGGACAGACCGCCGATGAGCCGCAACGTCAGAGCGATCTGGGCGTCGGGGGCCAACGCCGGGTGGCAGCAGGTGAACAGGAGCCGCAGTCGGTCGTCGGCCACCGGTCCCGCGGTCATCTGCACCTCCGATCGTTCCTGCAATGTCTCATGGGCGACGCGCTGGCGGGCCGCCCGGGTGGACTCCCGCCGGACCCGGTCGAGGGCCTTGTTGCGGGCCACGGTCATCAACCAGGCGCCCGGGTTGGGGGGAACCCCGTCACGGGGCCATCGCTCCACCGCCGAGGCGAACGCCTCCGCCGCCGAGTCTTCCGCCAGGTCGAGGTCGCCGAAGGCCCGCGCCAGCGCCGCCACCACGATCGCCCACTCGCGGCGATGAATGATTTCGAGTGCTTCGCTCACATCGGACGGAGGGGTCGAACCTCGACCGACCCGATACGCGCCGCCGGGCTCCGCTTGGCCAGATCCAGCGCGACGTCGAGGTCGGGCACGTCGATGACGAGCACCGCCTGTAGGTCGCCGGCGCCGTTGAACGGGCCGTCGACCACGGAGGCCTGACCGTTGTCCATCCGCACCGTGGTGGCGGTGTCGGACTCGGCCAGCGGCGCACCGTGCACCACACACGCCCGCTGGCCGAGCTCGGCATGGAAGGCGGCGAGATCCGCCTCCCATGCCGCTCGTTCCACCAACGTCAGCCCGTCGAGGGCACCGGGGAGGGCGTAGCCGAGGAAGGCGTATTTCAACGCGGCATGTCCGGCATCTCTTGGACGGGTCGCACCTCGATCTTGTCGAGGCCTCGGGCCACCCCGGGAAGCTTGGCCGCCCATTCGCAGGCGGCGTCGATGTTCGGCAGCTCGAGGATGTAGAAGCCGCCGAGATGCTCGGCGATGTCGGCAAACGGGCCGTCGGTGACCGCACCCTTGGACACGGTCTTGGCGGTATCGATGCCGGCCAGCGGATCGCCCGCCAGGAACACGCCGGCATCGACCATGGCCTTGGTCACGGTGAAGTACTCGCCGTGGAGCGCGGCGCCCTCGGCCTCGCTCATCTCGGAAAACTTCTTGACGTCGCTGTAGATCGACAGCATGAATCGGGACATTGGATTCTCCTCACTAGGGGCTGGAGCGGTGTTGCAGTCATCAGCACAACGAACGAACCCCGGCGAGGTGTTCGCTAGCTCACGATTTTTGTGATCGGAATTTCCAAGATGCCCGTGGCGCCCGCTTCCTTCAGGGCCGGGATCAGGGTGTTGATCGACCCCTTGGCCACCACCGTCTCTACCGCATAGCCGCCGTGACCGAACAGCTCCGACACGGTCGGCAACTTGAGCGCCGGCAGGACGTTGATCACGTCGTTCAGGTCGGCGGCCGACACGTTGAGCTTCACTAGCACCTTGCCTCGCGCGTCGAGCACGCCGTCGAGCAGTGTTTTGATCTGTCCCATGGCATGGCGCTTCTCGGGGTCGGCATACGCCTCCCGGTTGGCGATGAGTTCGGTGTAGCTGCTGAGCATGGTGTCGATGATCTTGAGACCGGCCGCCCGCAACGCCCGGCCCGTCTCGGTGATGTCGACGATGCAATCGGCGATGTCGGGCACCTTGGCCTCACTGGCGCCGTACGACAATCGGATGTCGGCGGCGATGCCCTTGTCGGCGAAGTAGCGCCGCGTCAACTCGGGGTACTCGGTGGACACCCGCACACCGTTGGGAAGGTCTTCCACCTTGTCGACCGCCGAGTCACCGGCCACCGCCACCACCACCCGGATGGGCAGCGACGTGGCCTTGGAGTACTGCAACTCTCCCAGGCTGACCACATCGGACGAGGTCTCCTCCACCCAGTCTCGGCCCGTCACCCCCATGTCGAACAGGCCCTCGGCCACGTAGATGGGGATCTCCTGCGGCCGCAGAATCCGGACCTCCCCGATCCGAGGATCGGCGATGGTGGCCTTGTAGTCCACCGAGGAACTGCGGTTCACCGGCAGATCGGCGGCCTCGAACAACTCGAGGGTGGCCTTCTCCAACGAACCTTTGGGCAGGACGAGTCGCAACATGGTGGTGGAACCATAACGAGATCGCTACTGATGACTCGTAGGCGTATCGGCCAGCAAGCGCAGGGCGTGGGGAAGCACGTCAACGATGGCTTCCAGCTGCTCCACGCAGCCTTTGGGCGATCCGGGGGCGTTCACGATGATCGATTGGCCCCGCACCCCTGCGATCCCGCGTGACAGGCGTCCCAGCGGGCTCACCAACCGCATGGCCTCGGCCAGCCCGGGGGCCTCCCGCTCGATCACGGCGCGGGTTCCCTCCGGCGTGAGGTCTCGGGGGGCGAACCCCGTGCCGCCGGTGGTGGCGATGACGCCGCTGAAGCCATCGCTCATCTCGGTGAGGGCCTGGGCCACCGACTCCACGCCGTCGGCCACCACCCGGCCCTCCAGCACCTCGAATCCGTGCTTGGCCAAGCACTCGGCCAACGCCACACCGGACAGGTCTTCCCGCGTGCCGTGAATGACCCCGTCCGACACCGTGAGCACCTTGGCCGCCAGCAACTTCTCCGTCATGTGATCCTCCAAGCAATGATGGTCATGCCGTCGGTGTCGGCATCCTGCGGGAGCAGCCGGGCCCCTCGACCGTAGGGACGCCACGGCCCGCCAGGCGCCGGCAACGCTTCAAATTTCGAAGCAAGGCGTTCGTCGTGGTCGATCGACTCGGCGGCGGTCAGCGTGCACACCGACCACACGAGTACCCCACCCGGTCGCACCAGATCGACCGCCGATTCCCAGAGCCGGGCCTGAAGGCGGGCCAGGCGATCGATGTCGTCGGGCTCGATCCTCCAGCGGGCGTCGGCCCGGCGCCGCAACGCCCCCAGCCCCGAGCATGGGGCGTCGACCAAGACCCGGTCGAAGCTGTGAGCCCGCACGGCGGGGGCCACGCCGTCGGCACACAACACCGGCATCGCGCCGTTGGACCGCATCAGCTTCACCCGATGCTCCTGGCGGTCGGCGGCGATCACCGTGGCGCCGGTGGCGGCCATTCGGGTGGCCTTGCCGCCCGGAGCCGCGCACATGTCGAACACCCGCTCGCCGCGCTGGACCCCCACCAGATCGGCCACCCAGGTGGAGGCCAGGTCTTGGTAATAGCCGTCGGCGCGCTGGGTGACCGGCGGTGGCTCGTTCATCCGCTGCAAGGCGGCCAGCGCGTCGGCCTCGCCCAACTCCGCTTGCAGCCGCTCCACGATCCAGTCGGGATAGCTCAGGCGAGTGGCGTCGTCGGGCCACTCCACCGGAGCCTTGGCCACTCGCCGCAAGATGGCGTTGGCGAACCCTCGCCATTTGGCCGGGGCCAGGCCCACGGTCTCGTCCACCACGGCGTGGTCGGGCATGCGGGTGAACGCCAACTGATAGGCACCCAGGCGAAGCAGCGAACGGGCCGCCGGCTCCGGCTCGCTCAGCACGAACCGATCTACCAGAAAGTCGCAGGCCCGACGCATGCGGGTGGTGCCGTACACCAACTCCGTCACGAGGGCCCGATCGCGCTCGGGCAGCTTCGATTTTGCAAGCAGTTCCGGCAGTACCAGGTTGGCGTAGGCCCCCTCGTGGTCGATTCGCCTCAACGCCTCCCACGCCAGCGACCGAGCCGTGATGGGCTTCACGAGCCCAACACGTCATCGGGCCGCAGCGCCGCCCCGTTTCGCCACGCCGCGGCCGCCATGGGGGCCTTGCTCTCCGGTTGCACGCGAACCAGCTCCAGGCCCCCCTCGCCGGCGCCCACCACCAGATCTCGCACCGTCCCCGGAGCGAGAGGTGGCTCCAAGGCGCCGGCGAGCAGCCGGGCCTCGAGCACCTTGAGCCGCCGGCCGTGAACCGTGGTCCACGCTCCGCCCAACCGGACGATCCGATCCAGCTCCACCGCGGGACGGCTCCAGTCGAGCCGTAGCTCGTCGGGGCTCAACTTTGCCGCGTAGGTGCTCTCGCCCTGCTGGGGCTCCGGTTCGGGAAGACCGCGGCGCAAGTTGTCCACCAACAACTCGGTGCCCGCCTCCACCAACTCGGCCCGCAAGGAGCTGAGCGTGGCGTTCGGACCGATCGGGATGCGCCGGCGGGCGTAGATGGCCCCGGTGTCGAGCCCCTCCTCGACCACCATCAGGTCCACTCCGGTTTCCGAATCGCCGGCCAGCAACGCCCGCTCCACCGGCGCCGCCCCTCGCCAGCGGGGCAGCAGGGAGAAATGGACGTTCACCATCGGCAGCGCCGCCAACACATGGGGCTTGATGAGCTGACCGAACGCCACCACCACCCCGAGATCGGCTCCGGCGTCGATCGAGTCATCGACCCGATGCGATACGGGCAGGCCCAACTCCAGCGCGGCCGCCTTCACCGGCGACGGCGAGAGCTCCGCGCCCCGACCCCGTCGCTTGTCGGCCCGAGTCACCACGAGCACAATCTCAAAGCCCGCCGCCACCAGCGCGCGCAGCGGAGGTACTGCCATGTCGGGTGTGCCGAGGAACACCAAACGGCGCGGTGGGCTCACGGTCGGCCGCTCAGCGCAGCCGTAGACGCTTCTTCGGGGTGTCCGGCGGGGGCGGCTCGAGCTGGCGCTGGCGCCACTCCCGCAACGCCTCGCGACGCTGCTCGTCGGTCAACCGGTCGAACATCAACACACCGTCGAGATGGTCGAGCTCATGCTGAAACGCCCGGCCCAACAACTCGTCGGCCTCCAGCGACACCTCGTTGCCGTCCAGGTCGTATCCCACGATGTGGACCACCTTGGGGCGGGCCAGCTCCACATAGATCCCCGGGATCGACAGGCAGCCCTCGTCGTAGACCCATTCCCCGTCGGATTCGGTGATGCGCGGATTGATGAGCGTGGCCGGACCGTCGCCCACGTCGTACACGAAGAACCGCTTCGACACGCCCACCTGGGGAGCGGCGAGGCCGAGACCCGACACGTTGTACATCGCCACGAGCATGGCTTCGGACAGGCGAACCAACGAGTCGTCGACGTCGGTGATTTCGGCGGTCTTCACTTTGAGGACGGGATCGCCGTACTGACGAATGTCGAGCGGGGACATGGCCTGGCAGGCTATCGGGATGGACCCGGCCCCCCACGAAGCCAACGGGAGCTCGGCCCCGGGCGGCGACTCCCCCGCCGGCTCGAGCCACTACTTCGACGACGACCCCAGCGTGGCGTCGCGGCGCCAGTCGATCCGGCTCACTCTGCCCGACCTCTCGCTGCGGCTGACCACCGATCGAGGAACGTTTTCTCCCGATCGGATCGACACCGGCACCAAGTTGTTGCTGCTCGAGGGTCCCCCGCCGCCCGTCACGGGTCACCTCCTCGATCTTGGCTGCGGCTACGGAGCGATCGCCGCCACCTTGGCGGCGCGCTCGCCCTGCGCCACGGTGTGGGCGGTGGACGTGAACGAGCGGGCCCGGCAGCTGTGCTCCGAGAACACGGCCGCCTTCGGAAACGTCACCGTGGTGGCGCCCGAGGAGGTGCCCGACGACGTCTGGTTCGACGCGATCTGGTCCAACCCGCCGATTCGCATCGGGAAGCCGGCACTCCACGCCCTCCTGGCCACCTGGCTGGCCCGGCTCGTTCCCTCGGGCGCGGCGGAGCTCGTGGTCCAACGTCATCTCGGGGCCGACTCGCTGTCGGGCTGGCTCGAGGCGCAGGGCTACAACGTGCGCCGGTTGGCCTCGCGCCAGTCGTTTCGGGTCATGGAGGTCACCCCTCGGGCGCCCCGGTGGCCAGCGTGAAGCAACTCGACGGCACGGCCATGAAACGGTTGCATCGCGAGTGGCGCCGGCGTACCGAGGGAAGGCTGTCGATCATCCTCGACGGGCTGGGCACCCCGGTGAACGTCGGATCGATCGTGCGCAGCGCGGCGGCGTTCTCGGTGGATCAACTCTGGTTGGCCGGGCCGACCCCGCCGGTCACCAGTGCCGGCGCCCGCAAAACCGCGCTCGGTACCGAGCGCTACCTGCTCTACTCCCACACCGCTTCGAGTAACGAAGCGATAGAGGCCGCCCGGGCCGACGGGTACCTGGTGGTCGGTATCGAGTTGGCCGACACGGCCGAGGCGTTGCCCGAGATGAACCTGGTCGGTCACGACGTCTGCCTGGTCCTTGGCCATGAGGACCACGGGTTGTCGAGAGCCGCGCTGGCCGCTTGCGACCGATTGGCCTACATCCCGCAGCTCGGCAAGGTCGGATCGCTCAACGTGGCCACCGCGGCGGCCATCGCCTGCTATGAGGTGCGCCGCCAACGATGGTGATCGGCGCGCGCCGCCAGCGCTCGCGGGCTAGCGAGTCAACAAGCGGTCGGTGATGTCGTGGAGGTGGAGCACCACGGCACCGACCTTCGGATCGTTTGAGAGATTGCGGCAGCGCAGCTCTATCCAACGGCTTTGGCCGTCGGCGCGCTCGAGGCGGAACCGGCCGTCGAGTTCCACGTCGAGCGTCATCAGTGCGCACTCCAGGAGCCGCATGACCGCGTCACGATCTTCCGGGTGGACCAGGTCGAACGGATCGCCGGACGTGAACCAGACCGGGGGATACCCGGTGATCTGTTCCACGATCGGGTCCACATACGTGAACCGACCCGAGGCATCGACCAGTGCCATGACCGTCTGGTCACCATCCGACGCGCCCGGTCTGGCGGGATTCCCACTCGACATCCCTGCACATTCGACCTCACCCACCACGAGTTGAGGGTGCGTCAGAACGTTCCTAGAGACGGAGGGGATCGACCTCGATCCGCAGGCGGCCCGCGGGCCGGGGCGTGGCGGCCAGCGCGTCGCACAGCACCCGATGCGACGGCGCCCGCAGCAGCCACGTGCCATCGGAGGGCCCGAGCACGTCGACACCCGCCGGCACCCCGACCAACAGCGACTTGGCGAACTCGGCGGCGGCCGCGCCCGAGACCACCGCGAGCGCGCTGAGGGGCGGAAACGACAGCTCGGCGCGGCGGGCCCGCTCTCCCGCCACCAGCCGCCCGGGGTCGGCGTTCAGCACGGCGTCGAGCACATCGTGACGCCCGTTGCGGGTCTGCACCACCACGCGCCCACCGTCGGCTCGGCGCCCCACTAACCGCGCGGCGCGAGCCAACAGAGCCAAGGCCTGCTCGTTGGCCCGGTAGCGCGGAGCCAGCAACTCGGCGTCAAAATCCAGAAACGCCACCACGCGTGCGTCGGGCAGTTGGTGCAGCACGGCTTCGGTTCCGACCACCACCCGCTCCGGCGGCACCGGTGCCTCACTGGTGCCGGCGGTGAGCACCGCCACCGGCTCCTGCAACATGGCGCGCAGGTCGGCCGCCACCCGCTCGATGCCGGGCTTGCGGGCGCGCAACCGGGTGGACCCGCACGACGTGCACACCACGGGTCGCATCAATCCGCAGCGCCGGCAGTGCAACATCCCCTCGCCGTCTTGGGCTACCGCCGCACCGCAGCGTTCGCAGGTGGCCAAGTGTTGGCACACGGTGCAGGCCAGCAACACGGCGCGGCCCGTGCGGTTGAGCACGCACGCCACCCGGCCGTCGGTGCGCAACAGTCGGGCCAACCGTTCCGACACCGGCCCGACCGCCGCCGTGCCGGTCTCACGGCTGCGATCCACCACATCGAGAATGGGCCACGCCGCCCGTTCCTCGTTGCGGCTCGCCGTCACCAACGGCCCGGCCGCCAACGCTTCCAGCGACGGGCAGGGCGACACCAGCAGGCACGGCACCCCGGCGCGGCGCGCTCGCTCGATGGCCACCTCTCGGGCGTTCCAGGTGGGCGATCGTTCTTCCTGCAAAGCCTCGTCGTGCTCGTCGAGCACCACCACCGCGGCCATCGAAGGGCACGGGGCCCAGGCCGCGGCGCGAGCTCCGACCACGGTGCAGCCGCCGGCGGCCGCCACCACCCACTGGCTCGGATGCAACGCCACCGCGGCGCCGGAGCGCTTCAGTCGCGCCGCCAGAAGCCGCGCCATCGACACCGAGGGAGCCACGACCAGCGCGTCACCAAGGGCCATCGCGGCCATCACCACGGCCAGGGGATCCTCGGTGGGAGGCAACCTCAACACCGCACAGGGCTGTGCCAGCGCGGCGGCGGCCAGCTCCGATACCGGTCCGCTCATCGGCGGACGACCACCCGGCACCGGCGGAAGAGCGACCACCGCCCCCGGTGGCGAGGCAGTCCCCAACAACGACGGCAGCCGACCACACCACCGCCACGCCGCCCAACGGGCCAACTCCACGACGTCGGCCGAGGGTCCCCAACCGGTGACCTTGGCGATGGGTCGCAGGGCCACCGCCGACGGCGGTTCGACATTCAAAGCGGTTACCCAGGCCCCCACACGACGGCCGGCCAACGAGATCCGCACCATGGTGCCGACGCGCACGTGGTCCCGCATCTCCGGCGGGACCACGTAGTCGAATTCCTTGGTAATGGCGGTCACGTCGGGAACGACGCTGACCACCAATTCGCGCCCCACCAGTTGTTCAGTGATTTCAGGCGTTGAGCGCGGCCTTGAACTCGTCGAGCTTGCTGAGCTGCTCCCAGGAGAAGCCCTCGTCGGTGCGGCCGAAATGACCGTAGGCGGCGGTCTTTTGGTAGATCGGCTTACGGAGATCGAGGTCTCGCACGATGGCGGCCGGGCGAAGGTCGAACACCTGCCCGACGGCGGCCTCGATGGCCTCCTGGCTGATCGTCTCCGTGCCGAACGTTTCCACCAGCAGCGACACGGGGCGGGCCACACCGATGGCGTAAGCCACCTGCACCTCGCACCGGGTCGCGGCACCGGCGGCCACCACATGCTTGGCCACCCACCGCGCCGCATAGGCGGCGGACCGGTCGACCTTGGAGGGATCCTTGCCACTGAACGCGCCGCCGCCGTGGCGAGCCGCCCCACCGTAGGTGTCGACGATGATCTTGCGACCGGTGAGACCGGTATCGGCGTGCGGGCCACCCAACTCGAAGTTGCCGGTGGGGTTCACCAACACCTGGTAATCCTGATCGGCGAAGGCGGCCGGGACGACCGGACGGATCACGTACTCCACGAGGTCGGGAGTGATCATGGTGTCGCGATCGATGCCGGGCCCGTGCTGGGTGGAGATGAGCACCGTCTTCAGCCGCACCGGCCGGTTGTCTTCGTATTCGAAGGTGACCTGGGTCTTACCGTCGGGACGAAGGTACGGAACGATGTCGGCCCGGCGAACCTCGGCCAGACGGGCGGCCATGCGATGGGCCAGCCAGATCGGCAACGGCATGAGGTCGGCCGTCTCGTCGCAGGCGTACCCGAACATCATTCCTTGATCGCCGGCGCCTTGGGCGTTGATCAGGTCTTCGCCGCTCTTGCCGGTGCGGACCTCTTCGGACAGGTCCACGCCCTGGCCGATGTCGGGCGACTGCTCGTCGATCGAGGTGATCACGCCACAGGTGTTGCCGTCGAAACCGAACGACTCACGGTCATAGCCGATGCGCTTGATCGTTTCGCGGGCCAACTTCGGGATGTCGACGTAGGCGTTGGTGGTGATCTCACCGGCCACCACACACAGACCGGTGGTGAGAAGTGTCTCGCAGGCCACACGACCGTTGGGGTCTTCGGCCAGGATCGCGTCGAGCACCGCATCAGAGACCTGGTCCGCCATTTTGTCGGGATGGCCTTCGGTGACCGACTCCGACGTGAAGGTGTAGTGGCGCGTCAAGGGGATTCCTCCGGGGGGTGGGGAGAACTCTTCATGGTAACGACGGCGTCAAGGATGGCCCGGGCCACCGACCGCTTGTCCGACAACGGAACGGAGCGCTCGGAACCATCGGCGCCAAAGATCGTGACGGCGTTGGTGTCGTGTTCGAATCCCACCTCGGGAGCCGACACGTCGTTGGCCACGATCAGGTCGATGTGCTTGGCGGCCAACTTCATCCGAGCATTGTCGGCCATCTCCGACGTTTCTGCCGCGAAACCGACCAACACTTGATTCGGCCTGCGCCGTTCCCCCACTCCGGCCAGGATGTCGACCGTGGGTTCCAGTTCGATGCGGGGCGGACCGGAAGACTTCTTGATCTTTCCCTCGTGCGTGCGAACCGGCCGGAAGTCGGCCACCGCGGCCGCCATCACCAGCACGTCGAACTCGTCGATGCGGTCGAACACCGCCGCCGCCATCTCGGCCGCCGTCTCCACCCGGACCACTTCCACGTCGCCGGAGACCGGGCGGGCAATGGTGGTGACCAAGGTGACCGCGGCCCCTCGAGCGCTGGCCTCGGCGGCCACCGCATAGCCCTGCTTGCCGGACGAACGGTTGCTGATCACCCGCACGGCGTCGATCGGCTCGCGGGTGCCTCCGGCCGTGACCAGTACCCGCCGGCCCTTCAAATCGGGCGGGGTGAGCAGCCGCTCGGCCGCCACCACGATGGTCTCCGGCGCCGCCAGCCGGCCGGCGCCCGAGTCGCCCCCGGCCAAGCGACCGGCCGTGGGCTCTACCACGTGCACGCCCCGCCGGCGCAGGGTGGCCAGGTTCTCCTGCACCGCCGGGTGCTCCCACATCTCGGTGTGCATCGCCGGGCACAC
>Ga0068860_100006726_pt1 | contig 11533 bp, 12 predicted proteins | sample KBSSwiS32_FD_66597 | JGI IMG/M metagenome (GOLD analysis project Ga0068860, IMG submission 66597) | Switchgrass rhizosphere microbial communities from Kellogg Biological Station, Michigan, USA - KBS Switchgrass S3-2 | ecosystem: Host-associated > Plants > Roots > Rhizosphere > Soil ... | reverse complement strand
GCTTTTTGAATTTCGCCGCGGTGTAAATATTCACTTATCCAATTACCACTACTCTTAGCACTGTCTAATCTATTTCTTGCCCACAACGGTAGACCATTTCCCGAAAGTGTTTCAATGGCGTACAAAAAACCACTTTCATAATTGTCATTATTAAAATCCATGTCTGCAATTTCACTTTCCAATTCGAATGAATAATATGGATATCCATGTGTGGCATTCCAATATTTTAATAACCTGATTATTGGTTTTATAATAGAATTACAGGCACTGTTCACACCGTTAAGCTTTTTGTCAAATCCACGTGGGTTTGTTTCCATCCATCCACCATCTTTATCAGGTATTTCAATACTGTCATAAATAAGCCCCACATCAAAAATTGAAGGGACTAAATCAAATTTGATATGCTGTAATTGAATAATAACGGAGGGATGATCTTTAATGATACCAGAATAGGTATAGTTGACCTCTGCAAATCTTTTTAATTGGTTACGATAGCTTTCCGGTCTCAGTTTTTCATAGTCATTAACATTAAACTGAATAAGAATATCAATATCAGAATTTTGATCAAATTGACGTGGGAGAATCGTGTCTCTTGTGTAAGAGCCAAAAACTGTGGATTGATCAATTTGGTCATCAAAATAATCGACTAGTTTATTACTGATATTAGCAATTGATTTTTCAATTTTCCTTCTTTCGTCCGCATCATATTTTAAAAATAATCCGGAAGATATTTTTTTTAAATAATTGTTTAATCCGGCATCCATTCTATTGTGGTTGGATCTTATACTCTTTTTTTAATTCCTCCCAGTCTGCGCTAAGCTGGTCCGTATATTTCCAGAATATTTTTGAGCTTAGAGGCGTAGAAGCCCATGATATAGCCGTTTCGTATTCTACAATATCTCTTAACGCTTCAGCCATTTTATTTTCAAAACCAAATTGCATTAAATCATTGAAAAGTGATTTAAAACGATCATGTACATCCATCATTCTTGAGGAAAAGAAAACCGCTTTTAATAACTTCTGGATCAATATTATCGGTAATGGCAATTCAAAAAGCAACCGGACTATTTCCCGGTTCCCTATATAAGCAGAACTGATAAAAATCAGTACGATTATTATTGTTTGTGTGATTTTTACAGGCAGCATTTTTGAAATAATAAACTGCGTGTGAAAGCTGTTTTCAAAGCAGTTCACAGCCAGCTTATATATTCCCGGAGAAAGGTGTTCATTTGTAAAGTAGTTTTTGGATTTTTTTCCCGAAAAATTTGTCCCAAACGAATTATCTAACCAGTCCAATCTTCTTTTCATTTCAACTTTAGTAAAAAGATATGTAGCTCTGTTGTCGAGGTATACATAACCGGAAATAAACATGCTGTTTAATACAATTAATACCGTTTTAAGATCAGTCAACAAATTAAAATACCCCAGCATACTTATTCCTACACTAAGAAAGGTAGAAGTGTAAAGTAAAATAATTGCATATTTATTTAACCTTGCTACTCTTTCATAGGAAATATTATGAGGTACAATTCGTGATTCCATAATCAATCTATTTCTGCTTTAATTAAATCCTCATCATGTGCAACCTCGGGACCAAACCATTTGCCTGTTTGAAGCCACTTTTCGTAAAAATATATCCAAGCTGCAGTCCATGGCACAATATCTTTGGCAATTAGTTTTTCTTTTATCCACTTATAATTTCGTGGATGATACAAACAAAGCGATTGGCTTAATCTGTAAAAGTGGGGAGGATTTTCGAGTAATACAGGTTTTAAAATTTTTACAATCGGCCTTAAACTTCCCCGGTAATTAATAGAAACCGTATAAACAGGAAATATGGGCTTAACAATTAGCTTTCCAACAAATTCGATATTAAACTGTCCATGTTTGTACGCTCTAAACTGAGGATAACGGTTTTTCATTGCACCGATTTGAACGTCTGTGTTATAATTAGTCTTTTGAAACATCACCGAAAAAACCTTTTGATGCAGAAATTGAATTCCCCACGGAAGTTGACAACGCACCTGTTGAGGAAATTTTTAAACTGCCCTCCGAAAGGGATCTGGAAAAGTTTTTTGCTTCTTCGTCAGAAACTGTTGGAAACTCCCTCCCAAATAAATCTTTCCAAATTGGTATCGCTTCATCCTCCTTATTATCATCATATTTTTCTTTTGCTTCATTAAGTTTATCCTTTGCCTTCTTTAATTTGCCTGTTACTTTATCATAGTCGTCACCAGATTTAAATTTATTAGAAAGTAAATGGTATTCGGCATTATTAAACCACACCCGTATTGATTCTTCCAAATTGGTAAAATTGTTTACCAGAAAAATATTGATAGCCGTTTCTTCAATGTGATAAGATGGAATGAGTTTATTATTTTCCCTATTCCAGTATTTGACGGCCTTAACAGTTTGTTTTACCTTATAGTTTCTAAGGCGATGTACATCATCAAGATCGGTAGTTAATTTTTCGGGATAAGAGTATGTCCACGATTTCAAATCATAATTTGGTATCAAATAACCACCACCCAGTTGCTCAAAGCTGGGTAATATATCAAAGTTTTTGTCGCTTAATTTTACCGTTACACAGGGCCGGTCTTGTTTAACCTTGTCCTTATAATCACTTTGATCGTTGAGATAGTTTTTTATCTTAGTAAGGACGCTTTGAGGATCCGGAAGGTTTCCAAATTCATCTTTCCACTTATCAGTATTAAGCACTGCGAATATATCTATATCGTCCAATGGCCGCAGGATAGTATCTCTATCGTAAGAACCATTTGTAAAAGTGCTTTTGATGTTTAAATCATTTTCTTTGTCTTTGAGGTGGCTCTCAAGATTAGAAAGTGAACATTGAATATTGTCCTCCTGCCTGTCAGTGACTGAGATATTTTCAATAAATCCACTTATGCATTGAAGTAGTGTCATAACGTACGCATTATATTTAAAAAATATTATCTCCTTTTACTCACACTTATTTCCTGTTGAAACTATATCAACTATCCAGGAATTTTTTATCTATCCTGACTTCATCTTTTTGCAGCAAATAATTTTCAGAACAAACGATACAAGGCTTAACTTTTATTTTTTGTTACTCTATAGCGTTCGGTCTCCGTTGTGCTTTTATGTTTTGCCGCATACTTTTTACTAACAAATTTTCCTGTCTTCGAACTTCTGTTAACTGTAATTTTGGACTTACTCATCTTAAAAAATTTAGGTAAAAAAAATATAGATACATGCTTTGACATCATCCTGACTCAGCGTTATTTTATGATTAACTTCATGAAACAAAGATACGAATTGATTTGGACAAAATAGAAAAAATTTGTATTTTTGTCCATATCTTTTTCTCATCCTTATTCACATTCAAAACTGCCAGTCATGAATTACTTTCCTGAACGCCTCAAAGCAGCCCGTAAAATGAAAGGCTTCTCACTTCAGGATCTGTCAGATATAGTGAAGAATAAATGGAATAAACAATTTCTAAACCGGCTGGAAACCGGCGAGGCAAAACCGGATAGTGAAATGCTTAGCGTGCTTTCAAAAGCTTTGCAGGTTACCAGTGATTATTTTTTCAGAGAATCAACTGTCTCATTGGAAGACATCCGTTTTCGTAAGTTAAAAAAATTACCATCGAAGGAACAGGAAATCGTAATTCACCAAACTGTTGAATATTTAGAACGGTATTTAGAGTTAGAAAATTTATTGGGTATTGATAACACTCTTCCTTTTAAACCCAAAAACGAAAAAGTAAAGAGTCACGCCGACGTTGAAGCAGCTGCTGTGAAGTTGCGCAATAAATGGGGCATTGGCCGCGATAATATTTTTAATGTAATTGAAATGCTTGAGGAGCATCACATAAAAGTTCTTCCGTTAGTAGTGAATACTGCTTTCTCGGGAATGAGCACTATAATAAAGGATAGGATTGCCGTGGTTGTTCTTAATGACAGTGCCGATATCCCTGTAGTTCGAAAACGCTTTACTGCGTTGCACGAACTGGCACATTTATATCTAGACCTTTCTGGTTTGGAAGATAAAGAGTGCGAAAAATTCTGTGACATATTTGCCGGAGCAATGCTCCTGCCGGCTGAAAAATTAAAACAATATTTTGGCGAAAAAAGAACCCAGGTAATAATGAAAGAGTTGTACATAATTGCGGCAGATTTTGGAATTTCCCTGGCAGCTATTATGTACAGGGCATTACATCTTGGAATTATTTCTCCATCTTATCATAAATTTTTTATGATAAACTATAATCGTTACAGGACTAAAGAAAAAGAATTTAATGTGTATAGTGGTAAGGAAGAGTCTGACAGGTTTTTACAATTACTTATTAAGGGAGTAGCTGAAGAGGTGATTTCAACTACTAAGGCAGCCGCATTAAATAATCAGAAGCTTGGTGACTTTAGAGAAATTTTAGATAATGCAGTTGCATGAAAATAGCCATAACAGACGCTAATATATTTATTGACCTGATCAAACTTCAGTGGCTTGGGTATTTGTTTTGCATTAATCTTGAAATTTATACAACCCGTGAAGTCATTGATGAATTAATGGTTAGCCAGCTGGAATGTGTAACAGCGTTCATACAATCACAACAATTAATTATATATTCCTTTTCGTCTGAAGAATTGGAGCAAATTCAGGAAATGACTGCTCCTTCATCTTTATCAACACCGGATAAATCAGTCGTGTTTTTGGCCAGGCATTTAGATGCCGGGATATTGAGTGGAGATAACCCTCTGCGAAAATTTTGCTTAGCGCATAAGCTGGAAGTAAAAGGAATTGTTTGGTTATTCGACCAATTTTTAGAATTTGGATTAGTTAATCACCAAAGCGCAATCAGCCAAATGACTCACCTGTTATCCTTTAATAATAGATTGCCTTTAACGGAGTGCCACGGAAGATTGAAAGAGTGGAAAGAAAAATAGTTTTGTTATAGTAAATTAGTTGACGTCTACCTTAACAGGTTCGTGTATCTGACTGGGATTGTGTATCACCATTTGGGGCCTTCCTTTATACAATTCTACCTTCCCATAAATCCAACATTCTTTCCCCTTTAAAACTACTTCGGGCATTTGTTGGTAAAACTGTTTTCTTACATCGCTCCAAATCACAAGCGTGAGAGGAACATCAGGATAATCACCGCCTACATTTAAAAAAGTTGGTGAACCCTTTACCTGTTCAAGATATTTACCACCGTAAATTTTGCCAACAACTTTAACTGAGTCCCCGATATGTTTTGAAATATCCCTTAGCTCAATATCAATTTGAGAAAATGTTCTGCCGGAAATAAAAAGTAAGGTTAGTGTAAAAATGTATTTCATGTAAACAAGGTATACATTTCTTTTTGATTGGTGCTGTTCCGGCGACCACTTTCACTTCTGAACGCCCGGTCATGTACTCCAGATGCACTGCGCCGCCCGGAGGGCGCATCCGTGAATAACCCAATGCCAGGTTCCTGAAAAGCCCGGACGGTTAGATGATTGCTTTTGAATTTACTCGTCCGGGTTTTTAGGTGGCATTGATCGTCGTTGCTGTATAGCACGTCGGACAGATGATTATTTTTTTATGGAATAAAAAATTAATCTTTCTTCACCTCGGTGTAAGACTCTTGGAGCGAACAAAAATGTAATGGAGCGGAAGTAATGCAGCGAAGCGGAATGTATGGAGCGCAATGGTTTTTTGAGCGACAAGTGTCTGGAGCCACGCGTTAGGGATAGAAGGGAGAAACAATTTTTTTAGGGTTGCGAAGCCTGGCCAAATTTTTCGGGATGATAGCCCGGGTAAGGTTTTGTGATGGTGGTGGGAACGCCCGAACAACTTTATTCATCAATCGCGGACTTGAGATGCCTCAGAATATCCCCTGAAGCGGAAGGGTTTTTTCCCGGGACATCGTACCAGTTTCCCTCCTTCGTCTTGTATAATTTGTAGCACGACTGGCCGCTGCTTTCTCCATCTTTCATGAAAACAAATTCCTGCAAAACGGCCACAACATTGCCCAGCGGGTTCGTTAATTCGAAAGGGGTCGTGGTATAAAAATATTGCGTGTTGTCTTCCAGAATCACACAATTGGTTGTGGTAACATTTAGCTCGTGGCTCATAATACAATAGTAATTCAATCTTTCCCTTGCGGCAATATCAATTTATTAACATGGATAAAATTCAGGGATGAAGAAGTGCTGCCGGATAAATAATTTATTTGAAGTATACTACCGGTAACCAGAAGCAAATGTAGCGAGACGATAACATCATTTTATACATTTTTCAACCCAATTTTTTTCAGAAGGAAATGATAGTAATCCACTCTCCGGGTATTTATCGCGGATACGAAGCAGAGAACCTCATACCGGCATTTTGGATATTTTATTTTCAAATATTGTCGCGCGGTTGTGAATTAATTTTTTAAAAGAGTATTTATTTGTTTTACTTCTTTATTGATTTTCTCTAACAAAATTCTATTTTTCCCATCTTTTAAATTAATAGCATTCTTCCAAACTTTCAACTGTTCGTCCTGCAATTCTGAAGTGCTCATCGAAACCATTCTTGCCATTTCGTTGTTGAGGTTTGAAAGCAATTCGAAATAGGTATTGCCGATATCCGCATTTAGTCCTCTTACTATCTCGTTTTTAGCAGCAATCTTCTTTTTATAAATATTTATTTGCGAGTTTATACTATCTCGTAAACGCGCGTTTTGTTCTACCAGGCTATTTTTCTGAGCAGTAAAATTTTCGATTTCCTTTTTTAACTCCAACTTTTGAATCGATAAGATATTATTTTGAATAGTAATTTTGTCATTTTGGTTTGTAAACCATCCGCTTGAAATTGCCCATATTAAAGCGAACGATGTTCCAATCATCGTAGCAAAAGGAGCCCAATTTGATGGATTCCTTAGTGGATTTTTTTGATACTTTACTTCATTTTGAAGCTTTTCTATTTCGAGCTTTTGTTTTAAATCCTCCTGTAATGGATTTTGTAGATTTTCTGTCTGGCTTATCTCCATGTTATTTTATTTATGGTAAACTATAAGAGTAGATGTGATGATGCAGGGCGAACAGGGCCGGGGCGTTATTGGGATATTTAAAAAAAGTCAGCCGAAAACTGTGCACAATATTGTTTTAAAAGTTAAGGCTAAGAACTAAGGCTAAGTATTGATGTCGGGCCGAAACTGAAGCTGATAGCGAACTACAGCCGAAGCTAATAACGCCCGGCCCCAATAACGAGAGGCCGCCTTTTAGCCGGAAGTTTTTCTTATTTAAGATGTTTCGCAATTAGGTCAGCACCTCCAATATGTCCCTTTTTAATTATATCACTTGAAAGTTCAATCAGGTCTAACGTTTTGCCGGTTCCAGCGCCCAGATTGTTGAGAATGACAATTATCTCGTTTCTTTTGCTATCGATTAAATCCATTTCCTGTACGGCTTTACGGATTTTTGATTTGTTCGGTTTTCTTCCTAAATCCGTAAGCATGGAGTAAAAATTGTCATGATGCTTATAGCCCGGATTGTCAAGATAAAAGTTGTCACCGAAAAGTGTAACAATCATTTTTAACTCTGTTAAAAGTGACGCTATTCTTTTGAAACTATCTTTAAACGCCGTGGTCTTAAATTCTGAAGCCTTAGAGTATTCCTCTACTAACGTTTTATCTCGTCTAAATAACTTTCCGGTGTTCAAAGCAGCCTGGGTATCATCTATTGCTTCATTTAATTGACGAAGAAAAAGTTCCCGAATGCAAGATGTTCTAAATGCCGATCGTTCAAAAGCTGTCAAATGATTTTCAAGAAGCCGTTTGTCTTCCTGAAGGTAGATTGTCTCAAATGATTTGTGTCCGCCTCTTACTGCTTCTTTGTCTCTTAAAACATTTACCAGTTCCTGAAGTGTTTCATTGTAATTATTGTCCTTCGAAAAATCAATATGGATTAAAGGTGTGAGAATGGAAGGTATATTACAAGGTTTTCTAAGTAGTGGAATGATTTTTCTAAGTTTTGCTGCAGGGTCACGCATGATTGCAGTAGAGCGTTCCAAAACAACCCAGTCTGATTTAAAGGCTTGTGGCGACATAACTAACCCAAGAAATCTACTACCTGTTAAGCCTTTCTCAAGTTCTTCCGGCAAATTAGCCCCAGGTTTAATATCCCATTTATCAAAAAACACTTTTAACGGTCGTCCTGCTGTGTCGCTCTCAATATCATATGCTAATTTTTCTGCCCAAGGCTTATCTGCACCATTGTGGCTTAAAAAAATGTCGTAGATGTAACTCATATAGTGGTAATTTAAATTTCTGGCAACGCGTGTACTTCCGAAAGTTTTATCTGTCGAAACTAATTGATGGGGACCCACTTGCCTCAATCTTGCAAATTAATTGCACTAAATTTTACCACTCTATTTTTGTTCAAGTTTCTTCGATTCCTCTTTCAACGTTTTGGACAATTCGTAAAGGGCTCCGTCCATACTCTCCCAATCATTTTGCCTGTCATTGTTATGTTGAATTTCATCCAGTTCTCGTTTAAAGGCAATCATCTTTGAAATAACAGGTTGACTCTCGCCGTAGTAGGGCAATTCGGCCCAGTATAACTGGTAAAACCTGCTTGATGCATTGCTCCATTCTGTGGTTCCGGAGATTTGTTTATTGGCTAAGATGGAAGCTACCTTTATGGTTTCTTTATAGAGCGCGAGCAGAGCTGAGACTTCATTGATGTACTTTTCTTCCCTGTCTGCCCAATGCAAGATTGCCGTATCTTTTGAAAACTGTTTTATCAGCCCGAGCTTACGTTTCCATAAATCCGGGTCGGGAGATTCTGTCGCTGATAAATAGGAATTGAGCAATCTTTCCTGGTTGCCGGATTCTGCCGTGAATTTTTCAATCTTCAATTTCCCTACATCAATTACGTAAAATGAGATCACTGCGCCGGCTGCTATCAGGAACCATTTAATTATTTCGCTCCTCGCTTTTAAGCGCTCGACTTTTAATTTTTCATAATCCAGCTTTTGTTCAAACGTCAAATCTTTGATTTGTGAGTCGGTTAGATTTTTCATCAACATTAAGTTTAATTACCGCTGGACAGTTCCCCGGGGTTGGCACTTTGTTTCCTAAAGTCCGCGGTTCAAATCCTGATTTATACATTATTTTAAAACCCCTGCGGAAAAACAACCTGAATAATTATAAAGAGACCTTTTAAAATGCTTTTATAGGACTATCCGGATTTTTTTAGATTGAGAGATACATTATAGTGATCAACCATCCAATGTGGATCAAATTGAAATGATTCCCAGTCTTTTAAAATCTTCTGTTCACAGGCAAGAAGATCCGGAATAACCGGAGAAGCATTGGTGCTATCCTTTTTAACTTTCCCAATGAATTCCAGGAGGTTCCAACACATAGTAAACTGGCCGCAGGCTATAATCGTATTGAGCATATTTTCCTTTTCAAGCTCATCTTTTGTAAACCATAGCGTCGTTCCCATACCTGCTGCCCGGCCCGCGGCTTCCTGGATTTTACCGGAAGGTGCCAGCTCCGCAGAAATTTTTCCTTCCTTAAGCTTTTTGGTATACCCCTCTTCGTCTTTTCTGAGTTCATAGATCGCGTTCATAATTGAGCGGTTTTTCCATGATTCATTTTCATAGATCATGGAATAATTCAATTTTCTTACGTGTTTCAGGAAGACATCGCCGGCCAGTTTTAAAAGTGAATTGACCCTATTGAAAAGAAGGTTTTCATAAACAAGCACTTTTAATTTCATCAGCCTCGCCAGTGGCTTTACAAACAAGTCCGGAACATGAAATCTTTTTGGAACTGACTTTAAAAACCGGCCCATCAAATTTATCAACACAGAGAGCACTGCTACCACCGTAGAAAAAATCGCAAGGAAAATATCCTGATGAATAATTGACCAGGACAGTCCAAAGCCGGAGAGCAACAGCAAAAAGAAGTTAATTAAAAAGATTTGCTTAAGGCTAAGCTCTCTCCACCAATTTGATTTTTTTTGAATACTTACCTTATATTTTTCCATATAAGGAGAGGTCACGTCAGAAACAATTATTAAGTCAAGCCCTGTATCGTGGTTGCGAAGCATTCTTGTATTTGCAAGTAATATGGGTTCAATGCCCTGGTTATCGACAATGCCCCCATCCATTAACCCAACCGGATAGCTGCTTTCCTGCTTCAATGCTGAAAGCTCATCTGAGTTAGAAAGAATAAAATCATCCGGGAAATTGATTGGTTCAAACCCGCCAGGGAAGCAGGAAGAGGCTGCTAAAATATCCCCCATGCGAATAACGCTTGCTACACTGAGTGGCAACTGGTAATACTTGTTGCCGATTATCCCCCTTTCCGGTTCATTTTCCGCGGGATGAAGAATTTTTTCAGACCACTGGAACCGGAACTGATGCGCAGTGGCAAACTCAGTCGAATTAAATGAGATGTGTCTCAGATGTATAGGGTTATCTTCTGTGCACAGGATTCCGAATTTTGCATGGTCAAACAAATGCTGATCATAGATATCAGCAAATGCATTTATCATACTTCTTACCCGGTTATTACTCCAGCAGTCGTTTGATACCAGCCTGTCGAGACTTAAAGAAACAAGATCGACCTTTGCCATAAAAGAATAAAGCGACTGGTAAATCTTATGCAGGCCCTCGCCATTTTTTATTCCAACCGCATACCTGGTACCTGCAATCGTTCCTCCCGAAACGGTTGAAATAGCCACGACCGACTCCAGCAACGACTTATCCAAAATTTTAATGCGGTCGAGGTAGGTCAGCACGCCGAGACTAAAGGCCGCGGCTCTGAACCCGCCACCTGAAAATGCAAGCCCTATTTTGAGGCTTTGATTTTTTTCCATTAATCAGCTAAGTACAAAATTATTCCTCACTCTGTCAACCGTATTAATACTGTTTTTTCAAAAAAGAATTGTTCATTTAAAAACCGTATAAATACCCTTGACGGGGAAAATTAAACGTCCGAAATTACACGGCAATAAGCAGCGTGAATGTTTTACTGTTTTGATAACTGTTGAAAAGTAGTAACCCCCTTTCCAAAATAATGCAAGATTTTAAACCGACCAAGCCTTCCTCCCGCAAACTCAAAGGCTATGCCTTTGATCCTTCTTTTGCAAGCACCATTGACCGGCGCCAGACCAATGAGGTAATCTATAAGATCAGGTGGGAAGATACAGCGCCAGGCCCCGTAGGGGAATATATTGAAGTGGTAGATTATGATCCGACAAAAGAATGTTTTTATGACCCGGTTAACCTTGAAGATAAATATGTGCTTGCCGATTATGGACTAACTCCGTCGGAGGGCGACCCTCGGTTTCACCAGCAACAGGTATACGCAGTAGCCATGAGTGTAATTGAACAGTTTGAGAGGGCATTGGGCAGAAAAATTATCTTTTCACGACTTGTTACCAACGGTGACGCGGGAAGCGATTACCAAAATGAGTTTGTACCGAAGCTCCGCATCTATCCGCATGCATTGCGGCAGCAGAATGCTTTTTATTCTCCGGGCAAGATGGCTTTATTGTTCGGTTATTTC
>Ga0068860_100006721_pt1 | contig 11538 bp, 6 predicted proteins | sample KBSSwiS32_FD_66597 | JGI IMG/M metagenome (GOLD analysis project Ga0068860, IMG submission 66597) | Switchgrass rhizosphere microbial communities from Kellogg Biological Station, Michigan, USA - KBS Switchgrass S3-2 | ecosystem: Host-associated > Plants > Roots > Rhizosphere > Soil ... | reverse complement strand
TCAGTTTTTCCTACGCCGGTGGGCCCAAGAAAAATAAAAGTTCCGATTGGTTTTCTCGGATCCTTCAAGCCAACCCTGTTCCTCTGTATTGCTTTTACAACTTTCTGAATTGCTTCATCCTGGCCTACAACTGCGCTTGTAAGATCGGCACCCATCCTGCGAAGTTTTTCGGTTTCAGCCTGTACCATCCTCTTTACAGGAATACCCGTCATCATACTTACAACCTCGGCAATCGCTTCTTCATCTATGGGATACCGTTTATGTTTACTCTCTTCTTCCCAATCAACTTTTGCTTTTTCAAGTTCCTCCTGGAGTCTTTTTTCGGTATCACGCAAAGAAGCTGCCTCCTCAAAGCGCTGGCTTTTTACTACCTTGTTTTTTTCATGCTTAATGTCATCAATCTTTTTTTCCAGTGCAATCACTTCTTCCGGCACATTAATGTTTTTCAGGTGAACACGTGCACCTACTTCATCCAGCACGTCAATTGCTTTATCAGGAAGCAGCCTGTCCGTCATATACCGGTCGCTTAGTTTTACACAAGCGTCGATGGCCTCTACGCTATAAGTAACGTTGTGATAATCTTCGTATTTGCTTTTTATATTGGTAAGAATTTCAATAGTTTCTTCCACGCTTGGCTGTTCAACCATTACCTTTTGAAAACGCCGGTCAAGAGCCCCGTCTTTTTCTATATACATCCTGTATTCATCCAGGGTGCTGGCTCCAATACACTGCAACTCTCCTCTTGCAAGTGCCGGTTTAAATATGTTGGATGCATCGAGGGACCCACTGGCACCGCCGGCTCCCACAATGGTATGTATCTCATCTATAAACAAAATCACGTCACGGTTCTTTTCCAGTTCATTCATAATGGCTTTCATCCTTTCTTCAAACTGGCCGCGGTATTTAGTTCCCGCTACAAGGGCTGCCAAATCAAGGGAAACCACTCTTTTGTCAAATAAAACCCTGCTTACTTTTCTTTGAATAATCCGCAAAGCGAGGCCTTCAACAATTGCTGTTTTACCCACGCCCGGCTCGCCTATTAAAATCGGGTTATTTTTCTTGCGACGGCTTAAAATTTGAGAAACTCTTTCGATTTCAGTTTCGCGCCCTACAATCGGATCAAGCGTTCCTAACTCTGCAAGCCGTGTGATGTCTCTTCCAAAATTATCAAGAACCGGGGTTTTTGACTTGGCTTGTGCCGGCGCCCCTTTTGATGACCGCTGTTGTGAATACGACTTTCTTTCTTCATCAAATTCTTCCCCTTCATCATCCTGGAATTCTGCCTTAGGATCTGTTTTTACATAGCCCAATTCATTCTTAAACATATCATAATCTACGTCAAACTGATTTAGAATTTGCGTTGCAATATTTTCTTTATTTTTCAATATAGAAAGCATGAGATGCTCACTTTCAACAAGAGGGCTCTTATTAGCTTTGGCTTCCAGGACAGTTATCCTGATTACTTTTTCTGCCTGCTTAGTTAGAGGCAATGAATTAATGTTGGCAATATTTTTACCTGTTTTATCCTTAACTGCCAATTCAATTTCTTTACGAAGTTCATAAAGATCCACATTAAGGGATTTTAGAATCTTGATAGCAGTGTTTTCGCCGTCTCTTATAAGTCCCAGAACAAGATGTTCGGTTCCAATAAAATCATTGCCGAGGCGCAACGCCTCCTCCCTGCTATATGAAATTATTTCTTTTACCTGAGCTGAAAAATTGTTGTCCATTTAAAACAATTTAATACTATACAATAATAACGAATAAATTTTATTATTAGTTCTTAAAAACAATTAACAGGGTGTTGAAAACCACAAAATATTGGTTAAAATCAGGAGAGAAGCATCCGGAAAAGATTAATAAGGAGATCCCTGTGAAAATATTTTTTTATGCAGAGAACAATCAAATCAAATCAATTTCAGACCATTTTATTGTCTACTAATATTTATTTATTACGCTTTTTAAAAGAAAAAATTGCGTAATTATCTAAAACATTTATCATTTCAACACTTTTTCCTTTAATATCTTTGACCCCAGTCAATTGTATTTGAAAAACCAGTCATGTATGAAAGTCAAAATTGATACCAAAGAAAAATTTCACACAATAACGATAGAAGAACCGGTTTTGTCTGCTAATATGACAGGAGATATTTCCGATACTCTTCTTTCATTTCTCGATAAACCGCCTAAAAACCTTGTGATCAATTTTACAAAAGTTGAGAAAATTGATGAAAAGGCTGCCCAGTCAATAATGACCGTTCAGCAGGCGTTTTATGATGGAAATAATTCATTGGTTATCTGTGGCCTCCGTCCTGAAATTGAAACGTACCTGGACGAGAAAGAGTTGCTTGAGCTGATGAATGTAACCCCGACAGAAAGCGAAGCCTGGGATATAGTTCAACTGGAGGAAATTGAGAGGGAACTTAGTTAAGAGGCTAATAAACCGGTTAACCAATTTGCTAATTTGATAATCTGCCAATATAAATCAACCTTTGCGCCTTTTTAATATTAAAATCTAAAATCCTTGCTTTCTGTAACAATTTTAGGCAATAATTCTGCCGTACCCACGCACAACAGGCATCCTTCGGCCCAGGTAGTTCAGACTTTGGATCATACATTTCTGATTGATTGCGGTGAGGGAACACAAATGCAGATGAATGCCTATAAAATCAGGCGCAGCAAAATCAATCATATTTTTATTTCACACCTTCATGGGGATCATTATTTCGGGCTCATAGGCCTTCTTACGAGCCTTGGACTTAATCACCGGACCCTGGATCTTCATATTTATTCACCAAAACCCTTGAAAAAAATTATTGATTTACAGTTAAAAGTTGCGAATGCTAATCTTCCATATCTTATGCATTTTCATGATCTAAAAAATGAAGGGATAATTTTTGAAGACAAAAAAATATCGGTAGAATGTTTCAAGGTACATCACCGCATCGAGTGCTGGGGATTTTTATTCAGGGAGAAGAAAAACCTTAGGAAGATCGACATAAAAAAAGTTAGAAAATATAATATACCCTCGTCATTTTTTGAAAGCCTTCACGAAGGAAAAGATTTTATTTCCCCTGCAAACGAAGTGATTAAAAACGAACTTCTTACTACGGCCACAGTTCCTCCGAAGGCCTATGCATATTGTGCCGATACCCGCTATTATGAAGTTATTGTTGAAAAAATAAAAGGGATTGATTTACTCTACCATGAATCAACATATCTCCATGCACTCGAGGAAAAAGCTGCAAGCAGGTTTCATTCAACGGCAAAACAAGCTGCAATGATTGCAAAAATATCTGGAGTAAAAAAGCTATTGCTCGGTCACTTCTCGTCAATGTATGAAACCCTGGATGAGTTCAAAATTGAAGCGTGTGAAATTTTTGAAAACAGCGAGGTTGCAGAGGAAGGAACCTGTTACATTGCGTGATTAATGACCTTCTCCCTTGTTGAAAAATTGTAACCCGGTAATAATTATTAATTAATAATTATTAATTAATACAAATTCCTTTACTTTCTGATGAAGTTGTGGACTCAATGGAACTAATGGCAGCCGTAACACATTTTCTATCATATCCATTTCTGTAAGGAAGGCTTTTACGCCGGCCGGATTGTTTTCGGCAAATAAGAGATCCATTCCCGGCAATAATTTATATTGATATTCCCTTGCTTTGACAAGATCGAATGAGAGGAGGGCACGGACCATTTCAGAAAAATCTTTTGGGAAACAATTTGCGGCCACACTTATTACTCCGTCCATTCCGCAGGCAATTAATGGAAAAGCAAGATGGTCGTCTCCGCTCACTACCAAAAAGTCTTCGGGTTTATTTTTTAAAATGTGCATGCATTGAATCATAATCCCGCTTGCTTCTTTGATACCTGCGATATTCTCGCATTCCTTTGCAAGCCTGAGGGTTGTTTCTGCTGTAATATTACTGCCGGTTCTACCCGGCACATTATATAAAATAACAGGCTTTGGAGAGGCTTCGGAAAAAATTTTATAATGCTGAAAAATGCCTTCCTGCGACGGTTTATTGTAATTAGGACTTGAACTTAATATAACCGTAGCCTTATCCAGGGGAATTAATTCCAGGTTTTCCAATAACTGGGCAGTATTATTACCACCTATTCCAACTACCACGGGCACACGGGCATTAACTTTGTCAATGGTACAATTTACAATAGCAATCATTTCGGCTTTGGAGAGCGTAGGAGTCTCGCCTGTAGTACCAAGGGTAACAAGATAGTCAACCCCGCTTTTAATAAGGTAATCAATGAGTTTTTCCAGGGAATTATAATCCACCTCCAGATTTTTTTTGAAAGGTGTTACCAATGCTACCCCTGTTCCCTGTAAAGTATTTTTTAAAGACATCACCAACAATTAAACATCCCGGTAGCTACCGGAAACAAATTAAACAATTATGATTCTTCATCCCAGAATCCCATCTTACGAAATTTTTCTATACGTTGTTTTACTCTCTTTTCCGCCTGTTCCTTTTTCAAATCTGCAATAACAGGTTTTATATACGCTTTAAGGTTGGCTGCAGCTTCATCGTAGTTCCAGTGCGCCCCACCCACCGGCTCAGGAATTATTCCGTCTACCAAACCAAATTTCAACATATCATCGGGAGTTAAACGAAGCTGTTCTGCTGCCTTTTCCTTAAATTCCCAGTTATGCCATAGAATTGTGCTGCAGCTTTCCGGGGATATTACGGAATACCATGTATTTTCCATCATAAGCACTTTGTCGCCAACGCCAATGCCGAGTGCGCCGCCGCTCGCTCCTTCTCCGATAATTACACATATTACCGGAACTTTTAAGCGAAGCATCTCGTAGATATTTCTTGCTATTGCCTCACCCTGTCCCCGCTCTTCAGCCTCAAGCCCTGGAAACGCTCCAGGTGTATCTATCAGTGTTATGATGGGTTTCTCAAATTTTTCGGCAAGCTTCATCAAACGTAAAGCCTTTCGATAACCTTCGGGATTGGCCATTCCAAAATTGCGCATCTGGCGCATTTTCGTATTGGTGCCTTTTTGCTGGCCTATTACCATGATAGTTTCATCGTCAAGTTGGGCAAATCCTCCAATCATTGCCTTATCATCTCTAACATTCCGGTCGCCATGCAGCTCGATAAAATGGGTAAACATTTTCATGATATACTCGAGTGTGTATGGCCGGTCGGGGTGGCGGCTCAATTGAACCTTTTGCCATGGGGTTAGATGTTCGGTGATTTCCTTTCTCTTTAGAAGAATATTGTCTTCGAGGTTTTTAATGATCGAATCATATTCCGCCTTTGCATTCTTTGAGGCGAGTCTCCTGTTTTCTTCAATTTGCTCGTATAATTCCTTTATAGGTTGTTCAAAATCGAGAAACTGCCTCGTAAGCTTTATTGACATAGTGCATTAAAAATTAATCCGTAGGAAACCATTCCGTTTTTGGGGTGGTAAAGTTACGTTGCGAAAATTTAATAGATATAAAAGATAAAGCAAAGAAATAAAAGAAATAAAAGATTTTTAAAATAATAAATTCAAAAAGGGAATTTTGATGGATACTTCGGTTGAAATTTTATTATCTTGCGCTCCCGAATTACAAAAATTGGATCGGTAGTTCAGTTGGTTAGAATGCCGCCCTGTCACGGCGGAGGTCGCGGGTTCGAGTCCCGTCCGGTCCGCTTAGTTAACACTTTGAAACCTGCTCCCAGAGTGGGTTTTGCTATTTCCGGGTCTATCTATAAGTCCATCGGTTGATAAAACCAATCTACCGCCTACAAAGAAGGTTGTTTCATCCCACAATTTTTTGATCATCGTCGCTTTTTTTTATCGTGTCAGCTTTAATGTACTTTTTGAGCGCATTTTCCGACTTGCGACTGCCTGATCGCCATAATTAAGATCGCATGGCGTTCCTGATAAATACTCGTTTGTACAAAATGTCGACGAGCGGTATGCGAGGATACCCAGGCATACTTCGGCCTTGTTTCTTCGATTATTTTGTTGCCTCTTTTATGGGTAATCACTTAATTAGCACAGGTATATCTATTTCCTCAAACGCACTGCTATAAAATGCCTGCAGTATTCTCAGATCACTTCCCACTGAATATGGTGAAGCAGAATTTCTTCAGATTCTGCCACCTACTGCTTTTACCGAACATCTGGTGTATCAAAAACGAACAGCATGACGAACTGTCCGAGCCCTATTAGCTGATTGTCACCACGGTAGAACAACGGCATTTAGATTGTGATTACTACTAACATACTCAGATAACATCGAAACCCATAAGCGTTAAGTAATAAAATATATCATACTTTATGTTAAAGAACTATTTCAAAACCGCCCTTCGCGGCTTGCGTAACAATAAAATATATTCGTTTATCAACATTACCGGCCTTGCCGTAAGCCTGGCGGTAAGTATACTGTTGTTGCTTTGGGTAAAGGATGAGTTGAGTTACGACCGCTTTAATGTAAATGCAGCTAATCTTTACATGCTGACGCCAAAATTTGGTAACGGTAATATTTGGGCCAGCACACCTGCACCGAGTGCTATCTATGCAAAAAAGGATGTGCCTGAAGTGGCAGATGCATGCCGCATCGCAGACAACTGGTCCGCTTCGATATTTGAATACAATGGTAAAAAGTTGCGTGAATGGCACAACTGTCGTGTCGATGCATCTTTTTTCACCATGTTTACTTACCCGCTTGTTAAAGGCAATCCACAACAACCCTTTGCAGACGTTCATTCCATCATTATATCTGAAACAACAGCTAAAACTTTTTTTGGTCATGAAGAGGCGTTGGGTAAAGTATTAAAGGCGGACGATAAAAAATTATATACTGTCACCGGTGTGATGAAGGATATGCCTGAAAATTCATCCATAAAGTATAACATCGTTTTTAATTTTCAGCAGTTGGAACAGGAGTATGATACTACCCGCAACTTTAAAACACTTAACAATAACTGGGACCAATATAATTACTTCACATATGTATTGCTGAAGCCCAATACCAACCCCGTTGCTGCAGGCGATAAACTCGGCGCAATACACCGGCGCAACTATGATATACCCGCTAACAAAAATCTTACTTACGTGCTTGACCCGCTGACTAAATTACACTTGTATACGTTCGATGGCAAGGAACAGGGTATGATGGTTGTCCGGGTATTTTTTATAATAGCGGTAATAGTTTTGTTGATAGCCTGCATAAACTATGTAAATCTTGTTACCGCACGGGCAATGAAGCGCAGCAAAGAAATAAGCATGCGTAAAATTATCGGCGCGGGCAAGGTGGAGCTTTTTATGCAGTTTTTAAGTGAGTCGCTGCTCACATTTCTTATAGCGCTTGTGCTGGCAACAACTATTATTTTCGGGGTAATGCCTTTATACAATGATATTGCGGGTAAAAATATTGTTTTCAAACCCTGGTCACCTGATGTGCTTGCGGTATATGGGCTTACCATGCTGGCAACTCTCTTGCTCGCAGGGATTTATCCGGCCATAACGCTGTCGTCATTCAAACCGCTGGAGGCAATGAAAGGCAAGCTAAGCGGTATTGGCAGCAAAGGAAGTTTTCGCAAAGTTTTGGTAGTGGTACAGTTCAGTTTTTCTATCATGCTCATCACAAGCACGATCATCATCGGTAAACAATTAAAGTATATACGCGAAAAAAACCTGGGCTACAATAAGGAGAATGTCTTTAGCTTCTGGATGCATAATATGAACGACCATTATGATGCGGCAAAGGCTGAGCTGGTCAAAGTACCAGCCATTACAGGCATTACAGAATGCGCTGTTGACATCATTAATACCAGTTCGGGCAGCACCGATATAGACTGGGACGGTAAAACCGCCGAACAGCAATCGTTTGGCATTATCCAGTTGCCGGTTGAAAGAAATTTTTTGCAGGTGATGGGCCTGCAGCTTGCGGAAGGCAATGGCTTTACCGGTTCATCTGCCGACAGCGCCAACTTTATATTAAATGAAACAGCCATTAAGCAAACCGGGATAAAAGAACCCGTAATTGGCAAACGACTTACTTTTCACGGTATCAAAGGTGTAATTGCAGGTGTGGTGAAAGATTTTCATTTCCAGAACATGCACCAAAAAATAGCACCTCTTTTGATGCAATACGACAAAAACTGGCGGGGGAAAATGTATGTAAGAACGACAGGTAAGGATGCGGCACGTGCATTGGCTGCCGTAGAAGGTCTATGGAAAAAATATAATCCCGACTATCCTTTTGAGTACATTTTTTTAGACGACCTTTTTGCTGATTTATACAAAACGGATACACATGTGGGACAGTTGTTTAACTGTTTTGCCGTCATCACTATATTGATATCCTGTCTTGGATTGTTTGGCCTGGTAACTTTTACAGCCGAAAGTAAAGTGAAAGAAATCGGCGTACGTAAAGTATTAGGTGCCGGCGTTCCGCAAATTGTTACTTTGCTGTCAAAAGACTTTTTAGTGCTTGTACTTGTTGCCGCGGTCATTGCATTTCCATTGGCCTGGTATGGCTTAAACAGCTTTTTACAAGGTTACGCTTACCGTACTAACCTAAGCTGGTGGGTGTTTGCACTGGCAGGTGTTATAACCTTGCTTATCGCCATGCTTACCGTTAGCTTTAAATGTGTGCAGGCTGCCCTTGCCAATCCTATAAAGAGTTTGAGAACGGAGTAATGAACATGAAACGTGAAAAGTGAACCTGAATTTAGAATAAAGTTTATGACTTAATACCAATAACATGTTTAAAAATTATTTCAAAACAGCATTTAGAAACCTGCTGCATAATAAAATTTATTCCTTTATCAATATCGCAGGATTAAGTCTTGGTTTGGCTTGCGCCCTGCTTATTATATTGTATGTAAATGATGAAATAAGCTATGACCGTTTTCATAAAAATGTGAGCCAGATTTATCGCGTAGATAAGCTGAATATGAAAGAAGATGGAAGTGCTCACTATGGCAGTTATACTGGTTATTTCCAGGGACCTCGCTTTACATCAAACATACCAGAGATACAAAGTTTCGTTCGCTTTGAGCCCGACCAGATAGATATTAAAGCAGGAGCAGATGTTCAATCGCAGGCAGTAAGTTTCGTGGATGCAAATTTCTTTTCGGTATTTTCTTTTCCATTAATAAGTGGTGACGCTAAATCTGCATTGAATCAGTCAAACTCAATAGTAATTACGGAAGAAATGGCTAAAAAATATTTTGGCAATTCAGAGGCTACTGGCAAAATGATGTTGGTGAATGAAGCAGGAAAATTTATTCCGCATATTGTAACTGCTGTAGCAAAAGATTGCCCTGAAAATTCATCTATTAAATTCCAGGTGTTGCTGCCTTTAAAGGTTTCCGCTGCAGATGAAAGCAATAATGGAAACTGGTTTAATTATTTTCTTACCACGTTTGTTGTTCTTGCGCCTCATGCAGATATTAAGGCAACGCAGGTAAAGATGGATAAAGTATTTAAGTCTGATGCAAGTAGAGCCATTAGTTACCTGCAAAGCAAGTATGGTGCTAAGAGCATAAACATTTCGTTTGCACTTGAACCGCTTACTGATATTCATCTCGGCAAGAGGGTGCCCGATGCAGATGAAATACTTTCCAACAGAAGCACCCCGATATTTTCTTATATACTTTCTGCGATTGCACTTTTCATTTTATTAATTGCCTGTATCAATTTCGTAAATCTTACGGTTGCACGTTCCGTAAAACGTGCAAGAGAGATCGGTATTCGCAAAGTAATTGGAGGCACCCGCAAACAACTGATGATACAATTTCTCAGCGAGTCGTTTATTCTTTGTCTTATTGCTTTCAACCTTGCAGTTGCTATTGTAATGGTAGTGTTGCCTGTGTTCAATCAACTATCCAACAAAGCGCTTTCGCTTTCTTATTTGCTCAATACAAAGTTAATAATTGGTTATACAGTGCTTTTTGTTTTCACAGGTTTGTTAGCTGGTTTTTATCCGGCTGCAGTATTATCAAACTATAATCCGGTTCAAACATTATACAGCCGCTTTAATCTTGCGGGTAAAAACTATTTGCAAAAGTCGCTGGTCGTATTTCAGTTTGCTTTAGCATCGTTTTTAATTATAGCCACGCTCACTATTTTTTTACAGCTCAACTATCTTACTACACAAAGCCTGGGTTATGATGATACCAATTTGATTACAGTTAAGAAGCCTGATATGACCCGCAACGAAGCAGCTTTATTTAAGCTGGCATTGATGAAGAATCCTGATATCGTTGACGTTGCTCCAGGAAGTTCCGGCTTTAATAATAACACAGTAAAAGCAAGTGCCGATAAAGATGTAAACGTGGTTATCGAAACGATTGACGCATCTTATTTGCCATTGCTTAAAGTACCTATTGTATCAGGCAGAAATTTTTCTGCTGACTTTCCATCCGATTCAACACATTCAGTTTTAGTAAACGATGCGTTTGTGCAGCAAGCCGGCTGGACGCATGCAGTAGGTCAGCAATTAACGAGTTATGAGAATAACCAAACCTACACTGTTTCAGGTGTAGTGAAGGATTATCATTATAAGCCATTGACAGAAAAAATAACACCGCAAATATTTACGATGGACCCGGCGCATAAGTATGGAATGGTGTATATAAAAATAAAACCCGGTACTGAAACAGCAAGCCTGCATTATATAACAAATACATTTAGAAATCTTTTTCCGTTAAACGCATTTGCATACAATTTTAAAGACCAGCAAAATGCAACGAGCTACCAGGCAGAAGCAAAATGGAAACAAATTCTTTTATTCAGTGCCATACTTACCATTTTTATTTCCTGCATTGGGCTATTTGGTTTATCTGTTTTATCTGCCGAAAGAAGAATAAAAGAAATTGGAGTGCGTAAAGTATTGGGCGCTTCCGTAAGCAGCATTGTACTTGTTCTTTCGAAGGATTTTTTAAAACTGATTCTTATTTCATTAATCATATCAATACCACTGGTATGGATTGCAACCAACAAGTGGCTGCAAAACTATCCTTATCGCATTACATTAAGTTGGAGTTTATTTGCATCCGGAGGTGTATTGGTAATCTTGATTGCTTTAATCACTATCAGCTTTCAATCTATCAGGGCAGCGATTGCAAACCCGGTGAAGAGTTTGAGGACAGAGTAAATTATAAAGTAAGGGTCTGCAAACCGGTCACGCACCTAAATTCATCCAAAGCCTGGCCCTATGTCTGCAAAATTTATTTTGGCCAACTGGCTTGCCCACGACTACCTGCATATAAGGCAGATCACCAGGCTCAAATATGATTATTTGCAAGATATCCCGAATGAGAATTTAAGCTATGCCGGTAACTGGTAAGTAAAAATTAAAAGCCACGGATTAATGCAGATTTACACGAATTAAAAGAAGTTTGCTCACGTCACTCATTCGTGTAATTAATGTAATTCGTGGCCTCCCTCCTTCACAGAAAACTTAAACCCGATCCCGTGCAAATTCTCGATCTGAACATTAGGATCTTTTGAAATTATTTTTCGTAAGCGTGAGATAAAAACATCGAGGCTCCTTCCCATAAA
>Ga0068860_100006720_pt1 | contig 11540 bp, 11 predicted proteins | sample KBSSwiS32_FD_66597 | JGI IMG/M metagenome (GOLD analysis project Ga0068860, IMG submission 66597) | Switchgrass rhizosphere microbial communities from Kellogg Biological Station, Michigan, USA - KBS Switchgrass S3-2 | ecosystem: Host-associated > Plants > Roots > Rhizosphere > Soil ... | reverse complement strand
CAGTAGGCGGGGCACTCGCCAGCCAGTAGGGATTGGGAGATTTAATCCCGAGGAAGTCTGCATGAAGATTTGCCATAGTTTGAATTTTTAAGATCAATAGTTCAATAGGTCAATAAGCCATTGAGTCAAAAGTCGTTTAAAGATTTCGCAATGACCCATTGACTTAATGACTAATCTAACGGCCATCAAATAAAAAGTTAAGGATCGCAGCTGCTCCATCCTTTCCTGCCTGAACGGCATCAACGACTTCTTTACCACCATTGACTGCATCACCACCAGCAAATACACCTATAATATTTGTAGCCGATTTATTTTTCACTAAAATTTTTCCCTTATTATTCTCTAATTCATTTTGATCTACTAATTCTGCAAATGGACTTTGACCGGTTGCCTTTATTACCATGTCACATTCTATGGTGATCGTTTCACCGGTTGGTATGGGCGCTGGTTTACCGGAAAAGTCAGGCGTGCCCAGTTTCATAACATGACAAACAAGGTCTTTTACTTTTCCATTCTCACCCGTAATTGAAACCGGGGCAGCAAGCCATTCAATTTTACAGCCATCAAGCATGGCAATATCCAGTTCAGCCTGCGTACAATTTTTTTCTGCTTCACTGCGTCTATACACCATCGTTACTTCTTTCGCTCCAAGCCGTTTTGCCTGTGTTGCAGCATCAATCGCCGTCATTCCCATACCGATGACTGCAACCTTATCACCAACAGGAACGTTGGGATAGCCATTCGCTCTTATGTCATATATGAAACTAATCGCGTCCTCAACACCTTCAAGTTCTTCCCCGGGAATATTTAACCGGTTGGCCAGGCCAACACCAATCCCCAGGTACACTGCATCATAATTTTTTTGCAGGTCAGCAAACGATATATCTTTTCCGAGTTCATGACCATACTTAATATCAATACCTCCGATTGACGTTATAAAATCGATTTCGTCTTCACAAAAGGAAGGGGTTACTTTATATGCAGCAATACCATAAGTCATTAACCCGCCCCCTTTACTTTCTTTTTCAAACACAGTAACATCAATTCCCCCCCGTGATAATACGTGAGCGCATGAAAGACCTGCAGGGCCTGCACCTACAATCGCAACTTTTTTTGGTACAGTCCCGGAAATTACCGGGGTACGATCAAATAACTTCCATTTATTTTCAATAGCGGGTTCTGTTGACCAGCGTTGCAGTTTTGCAATGTCAATGGGCTTCTCATGCAATAAGTTATAAACACAGGAGCCTTCGCATAATTTTTCTACCGGGCAAACTCTTGAGCAACCTCCGCCAAAAATGTTGGAGACAAAAATGGTATGAGCCGATCCTTTGATGTTATCTGTTGTTATCTGCTTAATGAATTTCGGAACATCGATTCCTGTGGGGCAACTTTTTGTACAGGGAGCATCGTAACAAAAGATGCAGCGGTTAGCTTCCACCAGTGCCGCTTCTTTATTTTCAAACGGCGGATGAATATCGCTGAAGTTTTCAGCATATTCTTTTTCTGTCAATCTATTGGAAGATATTGCCATTACATAAATTTGAAAATTTGAAAATTAACGAATTTGAAAATTATTACTTACATTTTTGAATCATGAAATGCTTGCCTCATTTTCAAATTTTCAAATTTGCATATTTTCAAATTAAAGTTCTACCAATTTTCCATACGTCTCCGGTCTTCTGTCCCGGAAGAATTGCCAGGTGTTTCTTACTTCTTCAATCATGTCCAGGTCAAACTCTGCAACCAGTAATTCATCCTTGTCTTCTGATGCCTGTGCAAAAATTTGTCCGCGTGGATCAACAAAATATGATGAACCGTAAAACCTCCCGAGGTTCCAGGGCTTCTCTTCCCCTACCCTGTTTAGGCAACCCATAAAATAGCCATTGGCCGCCGAATGTGCCGGCTGTTCAAGCTTCCATAAATACTGTGACAAGCCTGCAACAGTTGCAGAGGGATTGTAAACAATTTCAGCGCCATTCAAACCAAGGATCCTTGCTCCGTCAGGAAAATGGCGATCATAACAAATGTACAGGCCGATCTTTGCATATCTTGTCTGAAACACCGGGTAGCCAAGGTTTCCGGGTTTAAAAAAAAACTTTTCCCAAAAGCCGGTTGTGTGCGGGATATGGTTTTTTCTATATTTACCGAGGTATTTTCCATCTGCATCTATGACCGCGGCAGTGTTGTATAAAACTCCTGCCTGCTCTTTCTCATACACCGGTACTATTATAACCATGTTGTATTTTTTCGCATATTCTGCCATCCGTTCCGTTATCGGGCCGGGGACAGCTTCTGCAGATGCATACCATTTTTTATCCTGTCCCGGGCAGAAGTAGGGAGTATTAAAGATTTCCTGGAGGCATAGGATTTGGACGCCTTGTTTGCCCGCATCTTCAATATACGGAAGATGCTTTTGGACCATTGCTTCCTTAATTTCTTCAATTGTGCCTTCGCCTTCTGTCTTCGGAAGAGACATTTGTATCAAACCTGACCTGATTATTCCTGACATTTATTATTGTTTAGTTTTTAAATGATTTTTGTTAACCAGCATTTGTTTTTCATAGCATCTTCGTTGTGTCACTCCCTTGTACTTCCTGTTCTTTGGGCATCAAAATACTCTTCAATTAGTTTACTTACATATTCAACGTATTGCTTTGATGGTTCAATAAAACCAATAACTTCTTTTTCGTCCAGTATCATGAAATCATTGTAATCATCTTCTATTCTTTCCACCATAAGTTTATCAAAAAATATCGCCTTCTCAATATTAAATAAACCGGTATTTACAAAATGCTGATGCAAAGTTGTTGAGTTCCCTTATGAGTTTTTGGCATTAAATCTTTAGCAAGTAAAAGGGCTTTTGTAGCATGAAAGCAACCGTAATATAAACGACTAACAACGCTGGTATAAAATTTATTAGTCATCATAATATTAACCTCAGAAAGCAGCGAATGAGCTTTAGATAATTTCAATTTTATAGTCTCATCTTTTAAACTCATATCTGCACAACTTCATCTTTAATTGAATTCCTCAATACATAATACGATGGACTTTCGTACCAGTCTTTCTCATTTACAATTTTAATGTCAATAAAAAAGCAAGCCTCCCGTTTTAAAGGGAATAATTTTTCTCTAATTCTATCCTTCAGGTCTCTGTTTACATTTATTAAAGTAATTACGAGAATATCCCAATCACTTTCTTCATGAGTTTTCCCCGTTACCCTGCTTCCGAATAAATAAACCTTTGCATCAGGAATTTCCTCCCGCACAACTGATTTTATCTTAGCTAATATTTCATCCTGGTTATACATCCTAATAATTTGTAAATCCTTAGTTTTCAGTTTTATATGAAGCCACTTACTTTTTTCCTTTTTACAAATTTACCAAATCCTTTCTCCACTTTGCATTCATTATTGTGAATAGCAACCTCACCCCTTAACAAAACAGTTTTTACTTTACCCATAACTTCCCATCCTTCATAACCTGAATAATCAACATTCATGTGATGTGTTTTTGCAGAGAGGTTATGCTTTTTTCCCGGATCAAAAATTACGATGTCTGCATCACTGCCAACTGCTATTGTACCTTTGCGTGGAAACATTCCAAAAATTTTTGCAGGATTTGTACAGGTTACTTCAACATATTTATTTAAAGTAATCTTTCCCTTATTTACTCCTTCACTAAATAGCAATTCCATCCTGTTCTCAATTGCAGGGTGGCCGTTCGGAATTTTAGAAAAATCTTTTTCTCCCATTTTCTTTTGTTCCCACATGAAGGGGCAATGATCGGTTGCAACAACATTTACCAACCCCTGGTTGATCCCCGCCCATAAGGTTTTCTGGTCTTTCTTTTCTCTTAAGGGTGGGCTCATCACCCACTTAGCGCCGTCAAAATTCTTTTCATACAATGATGCATCCAGAAGTAAATATTGGATGCACGTCTCTACAAAAACTTTTTGATTTCTTTTGGTTGCATTCCTAACTGCATTCAAGGCACCTTCGCAGGTAAGGTGCACAATGTAACCGGGACAGCCTGTATAATTTGCCATGTCAATAAAGCGTTCTGAAGCTTCCGCCTCCGTAACTTCCGGCTGTGATAGATAATGATAAAGTGGTGATAGCTTTCCCTCTTCCCGGTGTTTCTGGACGAGATAATCGATCATGTCGCCATTTGTTGCATGAACATTGATGAGTCCGCCGTGTTGCTTTACTTCTTCCATCAAACCAATCATCTGCCTGTCATCAATCATCAGCGCGCCTTTATAGGCCATAAAAGTTTTAAAGGAAGTAATCCCTTCATTTTCGATCATGTGCGAGATTTCTTTTTTTGTGCTTTCATTATAATCTGTAACTGCCATGTGAAAACTGTAATCCCCTACACAATTGTTATCTGACCTCGACCTCCATTCATCTAATGCAGATTTTAATGAACTGCCCTGCTTTTGTAAAACGAAATCAATTACCATTGTTGTCCCTCCAAAGAGTGCGGCCCTTGTTCCCGTTTCGTATGTATCACTGGAAAACGTTCCCATGAAAGGCATATCCAAATGCACGTGCGGATCAATTCCCCCGGGAAAAACCAACATACCCGAAGCATCAATTTCTTTATTAGCTTTTACTGACAGATCTTTCCCGATGGTATGTACGGTTTCGCCCTCCACAAATATATCAGCTACATAATCTGCATCAGAAGTAATAATTCTTCCGTTTTTAATCAGCAACGACATAAGGAAGTTTGTTATATGATTGAATAATATTTTTTCTTTTCGATTGCATCATTAGAATATAAGCTACTCCAGACACGAAGAAACCTACAAACCAGGCATAATTATAAAGCTGTGAAACCCACTGTGGAACGGCATCCCGGGATATGACTTTTATAGTTACCAAAAACCCCGGTAGGTTTGGCAATATACCCGACAACAATGCAACAATAGCGCTTAAATTGAAGCCATTATTAAAATTGTATTGCCCGGAATGTTGATATAGTTCAATTGTATTCAGTTGCTGTTTTCTTATAAAGTAATAGTCGGCAATCATGATCCCGCCAACAGGCCCCAGTAAACCTGAGTACCCGACAAGCCATGTAAAAATATAACCCGAGGGATCCGCAATCAGCTTCCAGGGAAAAATTAAAATGCCAATGATCCCTGTTATAAGCCCGCCGCTCCTGAAAGTAATTTTTTTTGGAGCAAGATTTGCAAAATCATTTGCCGGACTTACAATATTGGCTGCGATGTTTGTTGCTAAGGTAGAAATTGCCACGGCTATCATGGCAATGCTTACCAATAATTTACTAGTGAACTTTCCAGCAAGAATCAAAGGATCCCAAATTGTTTCTCCATAAATAATTACAGTTGCAGAAGTGACAACAACACCAATAAAAGAAAATAACGTCATGGATGCCGGTAGCCCAATAGCCTGCCCATTTATTTGAGCTTCCTGGCTTTTTGCATAGCGTGTAAAATCAGGGATGTTCAGTGACAAGGTCGCCCAAAAACCTATCATCCCTGTTAATGCCGGAAAAAAGAAATCCCGGAAAGCGGCGTTGGTGGCAAATTTGGAGGGTTGATTTAGTATAGGCCCCAGGCCTTTGCCTGCATTGATTGCCCAGAATAATAATGCTAATGCGGCAATGGGTAAGAAAAATGCTTTAAAAACCAACAGTTTTTTTATGCTTTCTACTCCAAGATAAACAACATACATATTTAACAACCAAAATAAAAAAAAGCAAATAGCAGGCCCTGTTTGTAAACCAAATGATGACGGGAACACCTGGGGCAATGTTGCCAATGATGGAATCCACAACTTCATCATTTGATAAATGGCAAATCCACCGATCCATGTTTGAATACCAAACCATCCGCAGGCCACTATTGCCCTCAGCATAGCCGGTATATTTGCTCCCCTCACACCAAAACTTGCCCTGGCGAAAACAGGAAATGGTATCCCGTATTTGGCGCCGGCATGCCCGTTCAAAATCATTGGTATCAAAACAATAGTATTGCCCAAAAAAATGGTAAGTATTGCCTGCCACCAGTTCATTCCCCCATCAATTAATGAACTTGCCAGCATATAGGTAGGAATACATAAGCTCATGCTTATCCAGAGTGCGGCATAGTTCCATGTGTTCCATGTCCGTTTATGCAGAGGCACCGGTGCAAGATCTTTGCTGTAGAGAGAAGATGAAGGTATGTCGTCAACGTTTTCCTGCATTAAAATATTTTTGGTAAAAAATTAATTCAAATCAGGGGCACGTATTCATCGGCAGTTGATATTGCCTGCGAAATTATTGCAAGCCCTTCGTCAATCTGTTCTTTCGTAATGCATAATGGGGGCGCAACAAAAATATAGTTCCATCTTACAAATGTATACATGCCAAGCTCCCTGATTTTTGCGGCAACCTTGTTCATGACAACCATTTCATCGGGTTTCGCATTGAAAGGTGCCATCGGTTCTTTCGTAGTTTTGTCCTTCACTAATTCGATGCAGCCTAACAAACCAGTATTCCTCCAATCACCAATACTTGGATGTTTTAATTTCATTTCCTCCATTCCCGCATCAACATATTTTCCCATTAAACCGGCATTCTCTAACAGGTTGTCATCTTCATAAATTTTCAAAACTTCCAGGGCAGCTGCGCAGCAAACCGGGTGGGCAGAATAAGTAAGCCCCAATGGAAGCACTGCATCATCATACTTACCGGCAATTTTATCTGAAACCATTAAGCATCCAAATGGCAGGTAGCCACTGGTTAATCCCTTCGCCATGGCGATCATATCCGGAATAATATTATGATTTTGAAAACCAAACCATTTTCCGGTGCGGCCAAAACCACTCATTACTTCATCCATAATTAAAAGAATGCCGTGCTTATTACACAGTTCTCTTACTTTTTGTAAATAGCCTGCCGGGTATTGTAAACAGCCGGAAGAGCCTGATTCGCCTTCCAGTAAAATTGCAGCAATATTCCCAGGGCCTTCGTAAGCAATGATCCTTTCTAACCCGGCAACCGATTCTTTAAGTAAATTTTCTTCTCCATATTCCCAGCGATACAAATAAGGCAGATCGAAATGCACGAAATTGGGCGCCTGTTGTGCATCTACAGGTAGTTTACGTGGATCTCCACTTGCTGTCATGGCGACATTTGAAGAGCCATGATATGATTGATAGCGGCTTAAAATTTTATGACGCCCCGTATAAAGTCTTGCCAGCTTAATGGCATTTTCAATAGAACTCGCTCCACACAAAGTAAAGAATGCTTTATTTAAATCACCCGGGCAAATCTCAGCTAACTTTTTACCGAGCTCGCCTCTTACTTTCGTAATACAGCCAGGTGTAACATAACTTACCTGTTGCATTTGCTTCATAACGGCCTGGGTTACACGCTGGTTACCATGACCGATATTTACATTCATCAGCCCTGAAGAAAAATCAAGGTACCGTTTATCGTCATAATCATATAAATAAACGCCGTCTCCATATTTTACAGCAATAGGATTAATTCCTTTTTGTTTGCTCCAGGAAAATAATGTGTAATCCTGGTTGGTTTGAGTGATCTCTGCTGCTTCTGTTTTCGGTGGCAAAATTTTTTCGAGGATGTTCATAGTATATGTTTATTTTTTATTATCAATTCAGGATAGCAATTCGGGGTTATTGTGTTCTTTATTCTCCCGGCCTGAAACCGATTCTTTTCCTGGTTCTCCATTTTTCCCGATCGAATTCTTTATCAATTTTATCACCTAATAAATTTTCTATAGCTTCGAAAATGCTGTTAAGTTGCGCATCATGTTCACCTAAACGCACTTGCAGTGCTTCGATTTTAATTGCGAACTGACTATACGGGAAAACAGATTTTTTTCGTTCGATAAAAGCCCGGACTACTGCAATACTCATTTTGACCGCTCTGTCACTTTTTAACACACTTGCAAGCATGGTAACGCCATGTTCTGTAAAGGCGTATGGAGTTATGGGAGTATTTCTTTTCTTTTGAGATGTGGTCACAATTTGTGACCGCATGAGTGTGTTTGCCTGATTATCAATAATTTGAGAAGACGCGATCACAATTTGTGACCGCATTGTTAACCATTCTTTTGATGTAAGACGAAACATAAAATCCTTCGGAAAACGATCAATATTTCGTTTTACAGATTGATTAAGTGCTTTGGTCTCTACTTTATATAAAGCTGCCAAATCGAAATCCAGCATTACTTTTTGCTCACGAATAACGTAGATTTTCCTAATGATAGTTTCATCAGGTAACAATGATTCAATATTTTTTTTCTCTTTCGGCATATAATTTAAACTCTATCCAATAAGACCAGGAATAATCTTATATGATTAATTTTCAAATTAACTCATCCAGTTCACCCCTGCCTCCACATTCCATTTAACAGTTGACTTTTTCAGCTTAGTCCAAAACTCAATAGAACTTTTTCCCGTAATATCTCCCACTCCAAACTTGCTCTCATTCCATCCGCCAAAACTAAATGGCTCTCTTGGCACAGGCACACCCACATTTACTCCAATCATTCCGGCGCTGGCCCGGTCAATAATGTATCGGGCCATACCACCATTTTGTGTAAATACACTTGCCGCATTACCATAAGGGTTGGCGTTCTCAATCGCCAGGGCTTCATCAACCGTATTAGCACGCATGATGCTGATGACCGGACCAAAAATCTCTTCCGTAGCGACAGACATTTGTTGCGTTACATGATCTATTACTGTAGGGCCTACATAGGTCCCATTCTCTTTTCCTTCAACTTTTGTATTTCTTCCGTCAACCAAAATGGTTGCCCCTTCCTGTTCGGCTTCAGTGATATATTTTTCAATCCTCTGCTGAGATGCCTTATTAATAACTGCACCCAGGTTTTTTCCCGGGATTATTTTTCTCGCCTCATCGCAAATTTTATCGATTATGCCATCTACATTTCCAACGCCAATCATTGCGCTTGCAGCCATACAACGCTGTCCGGCGCATCCGCTCATAGAAGCGGCAACATTCTGTGCCGTCATCCCGGGAATTGCATCCGGTAAAACCATTAAGTGATTTTTTGCACCTCCCAAAGCAAGGCATCGTTTGTATTTACCTGTAGCTCTTTGATAAACGATTTTGGCCACTTTTGTTGAGCCTACAAATGATACTGCTTCTATTCCCGGATGATCGCATATTGCCTCGACAATTTCGACATCGCCGTGAACAACATTTAAGACTCCATCCGGTAAACCAGCTTCTTTTAATAATAGCGCCAGTCTCCCAATACTTAACGGAACTTTTTCAGATGGCTTCATTATCATACAATTTCCTAAAACTATTGCATTGGGTATTGTCCAGTTTGGAACCATGCTCGGAAAATTAAATGGCACTATGGAAGCCACTACCCCCAGCGGTACATGTTCTGTCCGGCATTCAACACCTTTGCTTACTTCAAGGATTTCACCGGTAACCAATTGAGGCAAAGAAGTAGCAAACTCAGTGAGCTCGATACATTTTTCTATCTCTGCAATTGCTTCAGCAATCGTCTTTCCATTTTCTTCCGAACACAATTCTGCCAGTTCCCGCAAATGTTTTTCGAGTAAATATTTGTACCTGAAAAAGACCTGTACCCTCTCTTTTATAGGGGTTTTACCCCATGTTTGGAAGGCTTTTTTACCGGCTTTCACTGCATCATCAAGGTCCTTTGATGATGACATAGGAACTTCTGAAAGTTTGCTCCCATCAAGAGGGGAAATAACTTCAAGATATTTTCGCGCCGTGGTATTTTGAAATGTCCCATCAATAAAATTTCTAACAGGTTCATACTTCATAATCGATGATTAAATTTGTGTTGGAATCATCTGTTAAAATAATAAAAAAACACCTTAATTCTGAATTCATATTAATCTATTGTAAATTTATCTTTAATTAAAAATATTTCAGTGTTTGTTTGAAACCTTTTGACCATGCTAATCCGGTTACTTGTTATATTATTTGTTTTTGCAAAATTCCACTCTTACCAGGGATGTACCATAAAGAAAAACAGGGTCAATTTACCCTGTAAAGAATATAATCTCAACAATCCTTATAGAATAAAGCTCAGCGATCAGCTGGGTGAAATTTCAGGTGTTGGTTTTTACCCGAAAGATAGCAGTGTATTTGCCATATCTGATGAAAGTGGGAGCCTTTACAAAATTCAATTGAATAAAAAAATGCTAACACTGAGGTGGAAATTTGATCAAACACACGATTTTGAAGATGTTGTTCTTCACGACAGCACTTTCTATGTTTTGGAAAGCAATGGGAATATTCAGTCCCTGCGCTTCTCTGCAAAGGGTGACACCATTTTTAAAAGAAGGAGTATTTTCCCGGCGAAAAATAGTAAAAAGAATGAATTTGAAACATTGTATTATGATGAACAATCTAACGGCTTGATTATGATCTGCAAAGATTGCGAAGCTGATAAAAAAAGTTCTGTCTCAGCCTGGAACTTTAATTTGGAATCCGATACTTACACACCTTCCGCGTTTTCCATTAACGTATTGCAGATCGCAAAAAAAACGATGCAGGAAAATCTGAAATTTCAGCCATCTGCTGCGGCCGTCAACCCGGTAACAAAAGATGTATGGATTCTTTCTTCGGTTAATCAATTGCTTATTGTTACCGATATAACAGGTAATACAAAAGCTGTATACACACTAACCCCTTCAATTTTTAAACAACCCGAAGGCATTACATTCACGCCATGGGGTGATCTGCTAATTTCCAATGAGGCGACCGATAAATATGAGACTTCTACTTTACTGATTTTTAAACCCCAAAAAAGAGGTTAATGCAAAGATGCTGTGCAGTCATTTTCTTTCTGTTCATCAACAATATTTGTGTGGCGCAAACAGATTCAATCCAGGCGCGTATCGTACTTATTGGAGACGCAGGTGAACTGAATTTTGAAAGGGCTCCGGTTGTGGATGCGGCGCGTGATTCAATTCCAATGAATGAAAAAACAACAGTATTATACCTGGGTGATAATTTGTACAATTACGGTTTGCCCGATGAAATAATGCCTGATTATATCACGCTGAAATCAATATTGGATTCGCAGATAAATATTGCAAAAGGAACCAAAGCAAAAGTAATTTTTATACCGGGAAATCATGATTGGTCAAATGATGCAAGTAATGGCCTCGAAATTTTAAAACGCGAGGAAACATACGTACGTTCACAGGGGCTCCCCAATGTACATTTTTACCCTTCTGATGGTTGCCCGGGCCCTATTGAGTATAAAGTCACTAATGATATCGTAATGATATTGTTCGATAGCCAGTGGTTTATTCGAAAAGATGGAACAAAACCGGGTATAGAATCGGACTGCCCCTATAAAACACAGGACGAATTTTATTCTGAACTGGAGGATATGCTTAACAGGAACTCAAAAAAACTTGTGATTCTTGCATGCCATCATACGCTAAAGAGTTATGGTATACATGGGGGGTTTTTTCCTATTAAACAATTCTTATTCCCACTTACAGATATAGATAAAAAACTAATGATCCCGATCCC
>Ga0068860_100006718_pt1 | contig 11542 bp, 11 predicted proteins | sample KBSSwiS32_FD_66597 | JGI IMG/M metagenome (GOLD analysis project Ga0068860, IMG submission 66597) | Switchgrass rhizosphere microbial communities from Kellogg Biological Station, Michigan, USA - KBS Switchgrass S3-2 | ecosystem: Host-associated > Plants > Roots > Rhizosphere > Soil ... | reverse complement strand
TAGACTGGGATAAGATGCTGGTAGGCTCCTGGTTAAAAGGTTTTCCGGAGGAGCACCAGGAGCTGGTGATGGAGCGGCTGAAGTCGCCGGGTTTTTTCCGTCACCTGCCCGTGATGGAAGACGCGGTGGATGTGCTTCGGGCGTTGAATGAGCGGTATGAGGTCTTTATCGTGTCGGCTGCCATGGAGTTCCCAAACTCTTTGAAGGATAAATATGACTGGCTGATGGAGCATTTTCCTTTCTTTAGCTGGCGTCAGCTGGCGCTCTGCGGCAGCAAGGACCTTATACAGGGAGATTATATGATCGACGATCATGTAAAGAACCTGAAAGGATTCAAGGGCAAGCCCTATATCTTTACGGCGGCCCATAACCTGGAGGTCACGGGCTATGACAGGATCAATAATTGGAAAGAGGCGGGAGAAATATTTTTGAAATAGAGGGCCTGAAGGGTCCAGGCAAAAAAAAGTCCGGCGTTAGCCGGACTTTTTTTATGGGCCAATAGGTGGCAGCAGGGAGTGATTAATAAAATCTTTGTGTTTGTAAAGGGTACCTAAAAAATAGGGAACGGATCAGGTTTTACTTAACCTTCGGATATTAGGATTTTACCAATTTCCCTGCTTGCCTATTGGTTGTATTTTGAAGAATTTTAAAGAGCTTTTGGGTAGAGCGCGGCTCTCACGAAACTATCGCACGATCAAATGACCGTTCTCGATCCTCTCGTCATCGGTGAAGATCTCGAACAGGTAATTGCCTTCGGACAAAGTGTTGAGGACGGTGGTCTCGCGATTGCGAATACTGGTCTGGCTCACCAGCCTGCCGTCCATATCGAATAAATACAGTTGATAGACTTTCCCGTCTTCTCCAATCGCGGAAAAGAATAATACCTGCTGTTTGGCATCAGGGAAGAGTTTGATCTTGTTTTTTTTGCTAATCAGAGACTTATTGACCTGGATACTGTGGATAGTACCCGTGTCGGGGGTGGTGCCTGTTATGGAGGAATGCATCGGTGTGTTCGATGCAAAGGCATGGGCTGGCAGAAGTGAGGCCATGGAAAGATTAATGACCAGGAGGCCAGCGAATAGATTCATAGTACGGCTAGTTTTCATGACGGCCGGGATTTTTTAAAAAATAGGGTACGGATCAACAACAACTTGAACATAGCAGGGCATCGGCCCCCACACTTACCAAACGCACGAATAAATTTAGAATCTCAACAACGGACAGTGAGTAGAGTTCCTCCAGCGTTCCTGACTGCCGCCTTTGATACGGAATGCGATCTTGAACTGGGCAGTAAAATAAGCGTCGTTCTGTTTGACATCGCCACGCTTGTCGTTTGTGGAATAGTTGGAGTTACTGTATCCCCCGGCGCTCTTGTTGGACATTTGTAAGGCCAGAGCTGCCTGCGTGGGAGATAAGTACTTGCTGAACAGCGTGGGATCGACATACCTTGTGCTGACGTCGTCCATGTAATCTGTAAATGTCTTACGATGAATAATTTCAAATGAGATATTGAGATTATCGCTGAAAAAGTATTTGATACCGGCGCCCATGGGGATGTTGAGCTGCGTAAGTGAATAGTTCTTACGGTCGGGATACTCGGCAAAACCTTCGCCTTCTGTATGCAGCGGTTTCAGGTCCACCCAGATCTGATCACCATATTGGTTACGGGCAGTTCCCTGTGGGTTGAAATGGAATGCACCCAGACCCAGCACGCCGTAAGGACGTATGCGGCCTGTGACGTCATCGGCCTCATCTTCCAGGAATACGGTAGGATAAAATTCCGCCATGACTGTTCCTTCGAGGATCGTGGAGCGGAAGTCCAGGTTACGGGCTTTACGCGCTTCTTCATAACCGCCATGGTTGGTGATATCGGCGTCATTGCCCTGTACCTTGCCATAATTAAGTGAGAACCTGAATCCCAACCACTGCGTAGGATAGGTAGCCACAAAGGCCCCTATTGCTATCTTGGTCTGATTCATATTATAGTCCTTAATGAAGGTAGTACCCTTACCGACATGGCCTCCTAAGTCGCCTAAAAAGACCATAGGTCCAACAGTAATACCGGCTTCAGTTGTGTTCAGGTACTCGTCATCCTGGCAGAAAGAAGATAGATGAAGGGATAAAGTTAATACCAGCAAGAACAAACACTTCCGGAACAAGGAGTGTAAACTCTGTTTCATGAATATTAGATTTTAGTTTTCCGATGGTTTGGATATGCCCCCTTCAAAATAGAAGATGGGGTTCGCATACAAGAAACGAAAAAAGGTTGAATAATTGTGTATTTTAACACAACTATTTTATTCCCAATATGAGAATTTGAGTGCTTGTGCTTAGTCCTTTGTAAATAATAGCATCTCAATGTGTTGTATACCGTCTTCCAGGTAAATCTCACCTGCTTTTTCGAAGCCGAAAGACTCGTAAAAACCCCTTAAATAATATTGCGCTCCGATGCGTATAACACCCTCCCCGTGAAGCGTATACGCCAGCTCGATACCCTTGCTTACGAGTACTCTTCCGATGCCTTGCTTTCGGACGGCAGGGGAACTTACGATACGTCCTATAGAAAATTCCGCATAGGAAATACCCGGAGGTACAATGCGTGCATAGGCCACCAGTCTATTCTCCTGCCACCCCATTAAATGATGGGAGAGCTGGTCCTTATTATCCATATCCAGGAATACGCAGTTCTGTTCCACTACAAAGACCTCGCTTCTCAGCCGTAAGATGGCATACAGCTCCTCCGGCGTGAGGTCGCTGAATTTTTTGTTCGTCCAGTTTGTCATGTTAGTTCTGGTTGTTTTACTCATGTTAGCTGTCTATTGACGGGCCTGATCTGTCTGATGGCCTGCCTGTATACTTAGTACCCGTACTTCTCTTTCCATAGGCTGCGCAGGAATTTTCGCAGCTCTTCTTCCCGCGCATTGTTTCCCGGATCATAGAATTTGGTACCCTGCAATCCTTCGGGGAGATATTCCTGCGGCGAGAAATTATTTTCATAATTATGGCTGTACTGATATCCCTTGCCATAATCCATATTTTTCATCAGCCGGGTGGGGGCGTTGCGGATATGCAGGGGCACGGACAGATCGCCCTGTGCACGTACGGCGGCCTGGGCGCTGCCGATGGCGATGGTGGCGGCATTGCTTTTGGGCGAGGATGCCAGGTACGTGGCGCATTGCGACAGGATAAGATTGGATTCGGGGTAGCCGATCTTATTCACTGCCTCGAAGCATGCATTGGCGAGCAGGAGTGCGTTAGGGTTGGCGTTGCCAATGTCCTCGCTGGCCAGGATCAATAATCTCCGGGCAATGAACTTTACATCTTCGCCTCCCTCGATCATTCTTGCCAGCCAGTATACGGCTGCGTTGGGGTCGCTGCCCCGGATGCTCTTTATAAAGGCCGATATGATATCATAATGCTGCTCCCCTTTCTTATCGTATAAGGCTATCCGCTGCTGTGCGATCTCCATGACTAGCTCATCGGTGATCACCGCCCCATTGCCAGCTGCATCGCAGACGACTTCCAACAGGTTGAGCAATTTACGTGCATCGCCACCCGAAATATTGATAAGGGCAGCGGTCTCTTTCAATTCGATGTTTTGCAGGCGCAGGAACACGTCATCCTTTATGGCGTGCTGCAGCACGTGGATGAGGTCCTGCTCATCCAGCGGTTTCAGGACATATACCTGACAGCGGCTGAGCAAGGCGCTGTTGACTTCGAAAGAAGGGTTTTCCGTAGTAGCGCCGATGAGGGTGACGATACCTTTTTCGACGGCCCCCAGCAAGGCATCCTGCTGGCCTTTGTTAAACCGGTGGATCTCGTCGATGAAAAGAATGGCTTTGGCCTTTTCGCGGGCTTCTGCTATTACCTCCCGGACTTCTTTTACGCCGGAAGAAATAGCGCTCAAAGTATAAAAAGGCACCTGCAGGGAGTTGGCAATGATCCCCGCGATGGTAGTTTTTCCCGTCCCCGGCGGTCCCCAGAGGATCATGGAAGGAGGTTTCCCATGTTCTATTGCGGTGCGTAAGACACTACCCTTACCCGTCAAATGCTTTTGCCCGACCAGCTGATCGAGCGTTTGTGGCCGAAGCCGCTCGGCCAACGGAGCTTGTGGAGAGACCATAACAAAATTTAAGCGTCAATAGTACAACAAGTTAGCCTTTTTCCTGTTTTATTTGCAGTAAGAAAGGCATGAATGAACGGCATTGTTAAATACCCCTTTTTGTTCCTATTCCTTCTCTCTGGCGTCTTAGCTCTTGGACAGAGAATCCCCGGGGTAGAGAATTATGCCATCAACCGACCCGGTGTGGTCATGATCCGGACCGAATATACGGCCAATGTCTATGTCAACAGCATGAAGATGGACAACAGGCATTTCAATGCGCTGCTGGACTCCATTCAACACCTGGACCAGGCTGGCGGCGTCGCTGCAGAGCAAAAGCTGGACATTGTGCTACGGGAGATGAACAATAACCCTTCCCGATTTTTCCAGACAACTTTCGACTATATCAAGCAATCCGAACAGATCACGGCCACCGGTACGGGATTTTTCATTACGGGGGACGGATATGTGGCGACGAACTGTCATCTCATCGAGCGAGACAATGCCTTTATACGCCGTCAGTTTATCCTGACCGCCTTTCAACAGATCACGGACGCCAGCATTGCCGCCCTGGAGAGCTCCTGGGCCACTACTTTTACCGAGCAGCAGCGTAGCTTGTTATACAATACTTATGCCTCTGTTTATTCCCGCCTGTTCTCCATGATCCTGTACGGCCTGAAAAAGAATGTCTATGTGGTATACCGGAGCGACAGGGAGGATAAGGGGCCCGGTACGGAGAAGAAGCTGGCCTCCATTGTCGGCAAGGGCCAGCCTATGCCGGGGAAGGATGTGGCTATCCTCAAGATCGAGACCGGTCATGAAATGCCTGTGCTGACCCTGGCGGACAGCAGCCTGCCCAGGGTGGGGGAACAGCTGTTCGTATATGGTTATCCCGGTCCTGTCACTAACAATGATTTCCTGGCTGCCGAATCGGCTATCGAGCCCACGCTGACAACGGGCATCGTCAGCGCCGTCAAAAGTTCGGTGGGGGGATGGCCGCTTATTCAAATGGATGCCAATATCAATCATGGCAGCAGCGGTGGACCGGTGTGTAATGATAAAGGAGAGGTAGTGGGGCTCACCACCTTTGGCAGCCTTGAAAATACGGGAGGGCTGGCAGCAGGCCTCAATTTCGCGGTACCCGTCGCCATCCTGGACGAATATCTAGACACGGCGGGTGTCAAACCGCAGCTCAGCAAGTCGTCCCGGCTGTATGCGCAGGGGGTAGCGTTTTTTGACCAGGGACATTATAGTGCGGCCCTCCGGAAGTTCGAGGAGGTAAAGAAACTAAACAGCACATATCCTGGATTATACATTTATATTGGGGATTGTAAGAGTCGTATAAAAAAGGGAATGGATCACTATTCCGGTCCCATTGAGCGGCTGCTGATCATTGCGCTGGCGATGGTGGGATTGTTGGCGTTGGCGGGCTGGGGTGCTGTCCGCCTTAATCGAAGGAAGCTATGACTCCTTCGATGTACGGTGTTTTTACTAATTTCAACAGGCGCCAGCCTTTGAAGAAGATGGTCAGATCCATTACTACTGTGACCAATACCAGCGCCAGTGATGCCATGAATTTGTAATCGTGACTGCTCAGATATGCCCTATTCCTGAAGCTATTATAGAAAGTGACCGCCAGCAGAAAAATTCCCATGAGCGAGTACAGCAACGTTATGATCCGGCAGATGTGTAAAAAGACCTTGGCGCTGGTGGTTATGGCGTAGTGCCGATAGTAGGACCTTTTCATCAGGATCAGCTGTACAGCATACAATAGCGAGAAAAAAAGACCGGGGCCGATGATCAGGAATGAGATGACGTCGCTCCTATAAGAGAAGTTGACGCTGTAACAAATGAGACAGATAAGGGTCGCATTGCAGGCAATGGCGCCAAATGACAGGGGTGTGATGGCTTTGACCTCTTTCATTTTTCCGAATTGTTCGAATTGTTCCGGAGGAAATAATACCATCGCAGCAAACGGAAGTTGAGGTTGACATTGATGGCGACGGAGAGGCCGATGAGAGCAACAAAAGTACCTATCAGGCGAATTTGTGAAATAGTAGGCGGAGTTAAGGGTTTGTTCAAATGCACCTGATCCTGAAGCGACTTCTGGGATTCCAACATCTGTTTTAAATACTCCTGAGGATGCTGGATGATGCCGATGCCCTGGATCAGGGTACCGATGCCTGCAAAAAGGGCGACGAAACCTATGAAACGAATGCCGACAGAAGTCTGGCTGTTCAGCGGTACAGAGGGGTGCCGGATGCTCTTTTGCAATTGAAAGGACGCATAGCTATGCAGGATAACGGCGGTGGGGAAGATCAGGATGAGCGCAGCCATTATTCCGTATGCCAACACTATCAATAAGGCCAGGAGGGTTACAAAGCTCCAGAAGATCATATTGATCCAGGTGAGCACGGTAGCTATCTTCAGTATCTTATTCATGTTCTACCCCCTTCAATGCGATGGCCAGCTCATCCAATTGTTTGTCATCGATGGTGCTGGGAGCATCCAGCATCACGTCCCTGCCGCTGTTGTTCTTGGGGAAGGCGATAAAGTCACGGATGCTCTCGCTGCCTCCGAGGATGGAGCAGAGCCTGTCGAACCCGAATGCAATACCACCATGGGGAGGCGCACCATATTCAAAGGCTCCCAGCAGGAACCCGAACTTATGCAGGGCTTCCTCGGGGCTCATGCCCAGCGCAGCGAACATCTTCTCCTGCAGTTCCCGCTGATAAATACGGATCGAGCCGCCGCCAATTTCATTCCCATTCAATACCATGTCATAGGCATTGGCCTTGATATTCGAATAGGGGTGCTCCAGGTATTTTTCTGCGTTCTCGATGACAGGGTTGTTGTCTATCATCACCTTGATATCGGAAGGCTTTGGAGAGGTAAATGGGTGGTGTCTTGCTACCCAGCGATTGTCGTCCTCGGCATATTCGAACAAGGGGAAATCCAGGACCCAGAGGAGCTTGAACTCATTCTCTTTCCGAAGTCCCAGGCGCCGGCCCATTTCCAGGCGCAGCTCGCTGGTGGCTTTTCTTGTCCTTTCCTCCCGGCCTGCCAGGATCAATACCAGATCACCCGGCACGGCTCCCGCTGATGCGGCAATGGCTTTCAGCTTCTCCTCATTGTAGAATTTATCTACGCTGCTCTTCAGCGTGCCATCTGTATTATACTTGATAAATACCAGTCCCTGCATGCCTATCTGAGGGCGTTTAACCCACTCGGTGAGCTCGTCTGTCTGCTTGCGGGTGTATTCGCTGCAGCCCGGCGCTGCAATGGCCAGGACTGTTTCGGCATTGTCGAAAACGCCAAAGCCTGCCCCATTGATCAATTCGCCGTGGGCGGTGATCTTGCCACCAAGCTGGAAGGCAGACTTTAAGTTGGCCAGCTTCATGCCGAACCGTATGTCGGGCTTGTCATTGCCATATTGCCACATGGTCTGTTCCCATGTCATGCGCTCCACTTTTTCCGTATAGTCGATGTCCTTTACAGCCTTGAAGATATGTTTGATCAGCCCTTCGAACATCTTGAGGATATCTTCTTGTTCCACAAAGCTCATCTCGCAGTCTATCTGGGTGAATTCCGGCTGCCTGTCGGCTCTTAAATCCTCGTCCCGGAAACATTTTACCACCTGATAATACCTGTCATAGCCGCTGACCATGAGCAGCTGTTTGAAGGTTTGCGGCGACTGGGGCAAGGCATAGAACTGTCCCGGGTTCATACGGGATGGTACGACAAAGTCCCGGGCTCCTTCCGGAGTGGATTTGATAAGGAAGGGGGTTTCGATGTCCATGAACTGCTGCTCATGCAGGTAGTTCCGGGCTGCCCTGTTGACGGCATACCGGAGCTCGAGGTTCTTTTTTACCGCATTGCGCCGGAGGTCCAAATACCGGTATTTCATCCGCAAGTCATCGCCGCCGTCCGTATCATCCTGGATGGTAAAGGGGGGAGTAGCCGATTTATTCAAAATGGAGAACGACTCCACCTTTATCTCGATGTCCCCAGTGGGTATATTGGGATTTTTATTGGTCCTTTCGGAGACGAGACCTTTCACCTGCAGAACGAATTCACGTCCCGGAGGGTTTTCCGTCAATGCTTTGTTCAATTCTTCCCCGAACAGCAGCTGGGTAATACCATAGCGGTCACGGAGATCGATAAATGTGATGCTTCCGAACTTACGCACCGTCTGCACCCAGCCTGCTAAGGTCACGGTAGTTCCAATATGATCCTTTCTTAATTCGCCACAAGTATGCGTCCTATACATCCTTCAGTTTTTTCAATTATGAATGTCCGAAAAACGAGCTTCCGGGGAAACGTAGCCTGTTTCCGGAAAGATCTAATGTCTGTCCTTTGAACAACGAGCCTCCGGCCCGTTCTGGGCTTGCCTTATCCGGGTAGAGCCGATTTTGCCCCCGGAAGAGGGGCAAAGGTACTTTAAAACGCTGTCCGACACCCCCGGAAGGGGGAAAAATATACACAATCCATGGGAGACAGGGCCTGGAAGTTGCAGGATCATTAAAAAACTGTATTTTTCGGCCGTATGCGTACGTTGACCGAGATTACCCTTATAATAGGCCTGGTTATAGCCGTGTTTGTGCTGGCCCGCCTGGGTCGCTGGGTTATCCGATGGATAAGGGCGGCCAAGGTAACACGTATCTATGATGACAGGCATTGGGAGTTCGACAGCATCCTATCGCAGTACAATCCCTACTATAAAAGTCTCGATGATACGGTGAGGGACAGATTCCTTCGCCGGGTGCTCAACTTCATGGAATCTAAGGAGTTTGAATACATCGATATCGAACAGGAAGAGAGAATGCCTTTGCTCATCAGCGCGGCTGCCGTGCAGCTCACCTTCGGGCTGGAGAATTACCAGCTGGACTATTTCAAGACCATCTATATACTGAGGGAGAATTACCGGTTTGGACTGTATAATATGCCTTTCGAGGGGCATGTCAGCGATGACGGTATCTATCTGTCCTGGAGCAATTTCATCCGGGAGTTCACGGATTATACGGATGGGCAGAATGTTGGGCTGCACGAGATGGCCCATGCCCTTGCCTATGTCAACTTTACCGTTGAGGAGGGGAAGGACGACAGCTTTCATGATAAGTTCAAAGACTTTTCCGAAGTAGCGCGCCCCGTATTCGAGAAGATGCAGGCCGGCGAAGTAACGGTGCTTGACCCTTATGCCGCCACCAACTACCAGGAGTTCTGGGCTGTCAGCATAGAAACCTTTTTTGAAAAGGCTCATGCTTTTAAAAGACAGCTGCCCGAGCTGTATCACGCGCTTTGTATCCTGCTCAACCAGGATCCCCTCACTCCCCGCAAGATCATCGACTTGGAGTTCCCCGGCGAAAGGTCACCCCTGGATGTTCTCGCAATCGGCTGATAGTCAGCGTGCTGTTAAAAATTAACGAAAACATGTTCACAGGGCTTTTGATTATTAAATATTATTTCTATCTTGTCCACAATCCGTAATGATTCATTTCCTCTTGATTAACCCACCTAGGTTTTCCTCATTGCGTACAACGCCACTCTGAAAGCCATAGATGCCGTATCCAACACCAATGTAAGGCCCGATTGAGTTATCGATCGTTTCTTTTGAATCACAAAGAAAAATGGAACCTTATGGAAATCGTTGTCATTATTGCATTGGTACTGGGGATACTTCTACTCAACCGCCCCGTGACCTTGCTTTGCCAGCGCCTCTACACCAGGCATCAGTACAAACGCTTTGTTGCGGCAGAGACCTTTTATCATTCCGTAGTATCCCGTCATCTTAAATATTATAACAGACTGAACCTGGAAGAACAGCGTAAATTCCTGTTCCGCACTTATCAGTTCCAGCATTCCAAGAACTTCCATTATATAGAAGTGGAGCAAAATGCCGAAATGCCCATTTTGGTCAGCGCGGCGGCTGTTCAGCTTACTTTTGGACTGGAGAAATTCAAGCTAAGCTACTTCGATGATATCTTCATCTTGAGGGATGACTATCACTATGGGTTTTATTCCCGTCCTTTTATGGGGCATGTGGATCAGACGGGTATTTATCTTTCCTGGGATAATTTTATCAAAGGGATCTCCGGGCTGACCCCCAATTGTAATGTGGGCTTACATGAAATGGGACATGCCCTTGCGTATGTCAATTTTATCACCCGGACGGAAGAGGATAAGCATTTTAAAAAAGAGTTTCATAATTTCTCCAAAGTGGCCCGTCCTATTTTTACTTCCATGCAGGGAGGCGCTAAAAATTTATTGGGGGATTACGCGGCTACGAATTATCATGAGTTCTGGGCAGTGGCGATAGAAGTGTTCTTTGAGAATGCTGTGCTATTCAGACAGGAGCTGCCGGAGCTGTATGAGGCGATGTCGCGTGTGCTCAACCAGGATCCGTTGAATTTTACGGGTACGGGGATTGCGACTATCATTCGTCGTATGGAGCCCACGGTGAGGAAGGTGGCGCAGTAAGATACTTTTTCTTCGGCTATTGCTTTCTGTTTTTGGCTATCCCTTTTTGTTCCTGAAACCAATTCTTTCTCTCTCTTCCCAGTGGCGTTGAGCGGCCTTTTCGTCGAGGAGGTTTTCGATGGCGTCGTAGATGTGGTTGAGCTACACGTCGTGCTCGCCGAGACGGTCTTCGATGTGCTGCAGCTTCGTGTCGCGATTGTTTTGGTCTATTGCGAATTGCTTTAGGGTGATAAAAGCACGAACTACTTCAATACTCATTTTTACTGCATTTTCGCTGCGGAGGACGCTGGCAAGCATGGTGACGCCATGTTCGGTGAAGGCATAGGGGAGGCTGCCTTTTCTTCTTTTTTGGGGGGATGTGGTCACAAATTGTGACCACATCGGATTCGAACTTGAATTGGAAATGATCTGTATCCCATTTTGTTTGTCGGCACTTTCTTGATTACTAGGTGTTTGTATATTGATGGCGCCTTTTTGGGATGCGGTCACAAATTGTGACCGCATCCATTCTTCCTCGGTGAGGCGAAACATAAAATCTTCCGGGAAACGTTCGGCGTTTCTTTTTACGGACTGGTTGAGGACTTTGGTTGGTACTTCATACAGGGCGGCCAAGTCAAAATCGAGCATTACGCGTTGACCACGGATCTCATAGATTTTATCGCGGATAAAAATTACTTCCATAGTATGTAGGTTTAAGGAAGCAAAATTACCAAATCACCTGCTCAAAATTTTGGTAAATCTCCTTACGTCCGCATCCGGCCGGATAGCTTTTCCATTCACGATATGCTCCACCAACTGGTGGGCAAAATAAGGGGCCAGCGAACAGCCTTTTGTACCCATACCATTGAGGATGCCAACCCTGGGGTGCAGGGGGTGAAAGCCTGCGAAGGGGCGGCGCTCCAGTGTGGCGGGGCGCACGGAGGCGATGTGGTCGAGGACGCGGAATGAAGGTTTTAACCAGTC
>Ga0068860_100006708_pt1 | contig 11555 bp, 13 predicted proteins | sample KBSSwiS32_FD_66597 | JGI IMG/M metagenome (GOLD analysis project Ga0068860, IMG submission 66597) | Switchgrass rhizosphere microbial communities from Kellogg Biological Station, Michigan, USA - KBS Switchgrass S3-2 | ecosystem: Host-associated > Plants > Roots > Rhizosphere > Soil ... | reverse complement strand
CTATCTCCCCTTCAATACGACAAGGGTCAATACTTCCCGCTTTGAGGTGGGGGGACGCAGAAGTAATACCACCGGCCTCGACGCCTTTGTCTACCCGGAAAGAGATATCTACCGGCCCGGCGAAAAGCTGAACTTCTCCGTGATCGTTCGTGACCGGCAGTGGAAATCCCCCGGTGAGCTGCCCGTGAAGCTGAAGTTCCTGCTGCCCAATGGTAAAGAACTAAAGACCTTTCGTAAGTCCCTCAATGAGCAGGGCTCGCTGGAGGGCAGCGTGGATCTTGCACAGACCGCCATCACCGGCAGCTATTCCCTGGAGGTATATACCTCCAATGACGTACTGCTGGCTACCAAGCCTTTCCGTATAGAGGAGTTTGTACCCGACAGGATCAAGGTGACCGCCAAGCTGGATAAACCTTACCTGGAGGCAGGCGATATATCCCACCTGAATATAAATGCCGTCAATTTCTTTGGCCCTCCCGCTGCCAATCGCAAGTATGAGACAGAGATACAGATACGGCAACGTACGTTCAACCCTAAAGGTTATGATAATTATGAGTTCGGGTTGGCGAATCAGAATACCTTATTCGATAAGGTGACGCGTGAAGGCAAGACCGATGAGCAGGGCAATGCGGTGGAAAAATACGAGGTGCCCGATATGTACAAGAACCTGGGGCTTTTACAGGCCGTCTTTTTTAGTACCGTCTTCGACGAGACCGGCAGGCCTGTCAGCCGCAGAACGAACGTAGATATTTTCACCCAGCCTGTATTTTTTGGCGTAGCGGATGACGGCTACTATTTCTATGCTCTGAACCAGCCTGTAGCTTTTCCCATCGTCGCGCTGAACCGGGAAGGGCGGGCTTTGAACGGCGTACAGGCCCGTGTGCAGGTCATCAAACATGAGTACAGGACTGTACTTACGAAGAGTGGAAGTTATTTTAGATATGAGTCACAAAAGGAGGATAAGCTCATCAGTTCAAGTTTAGTGACCGTCAGCGGAGAGAGTACCCGATACTCCTTCACGCCCCGCAGCCCCGGCGACTATGAGCTGCAGGTTTCGATCCCCGGCGCTAATGCCTATGTCAGCAAGAGCTTTTTCAGCTATGGCAGCTGGGGTGGCGATAATACCTCCTTTGACGTGAACAATGAAGGACATATAGACATCGATCTCAATAAGTCCTCCTATTTTACCGGCGAGACCGTAACCGCCCACTTCAAGACACCTTTTAGCGGGCGTATGCTGGTGACGATGGAGACAGATAAGGTGGTATCTTATCAATATGTCAATGTAGACAAGCGGGATGCATCTCTCGATCTGCCCCTGACCGCAGACGATCTACCCAATGTATATATCACCGCCACGCTGATCAAGCCGCATGAGCTGTCGGAGATACCGCTGACCGTGGCGCATGGCTATCAATCCGTGAAAGTAGAAGGTAAGGATCGCAAGATGACAGTCGACATTGTCGCTGCCAAGTCCGTGCGGAGTCATACGCATCAGAAAGTAAAGGTCAAGGCTGAGCCCGGCAGCATGGTGACCCTGGCCGCCGTGGATAATGGCGTCCTGCAGATCACGGATTTTGCTACGCCAGATCCTTACGAACATTTTTATACCAAGCGGGCCCTGGAAGTCAATGGTTATGACCTTTATCCCCTGCTCTTCCCGGAAGTAAAACCCAGCCTCAGCAGCACCGGCGGTGACGCAGAGGGGGATATGAAGAAGCGCACCAACCCCATGCCGGCCAAACGGATCAAGATCGTCAGCTATTGGAGCGGTATCGCCAAGACCGACGGCAGCGGCGAGGCCGAGTTCGAATTTGATATACCTCAATTCTCCGGTGAAGTAAGGCTTATGGCTGTAGCGTATAAGAATGAACAGTTTGGATCGAAAGATGTGGCCATGACCGTGGCAGATCCCATTGTGCTCAGCTCCGCCCTGCCGAGGTTTTTGAGCCCGGGTGATACCGTGACCATGCCCGTGACCATCACCAATACTACGTCCAGTTCGACTACAGCCAATGCGCATGTAAAAGTCAGCGGGGCCGTGCGTGTGGCGGGTGAGGATCGTCAATCTGTTTCTGTTCCTGCCAACAGCGAAGGAAGGGCTATTTTCCAAATAGTGGCGCCGCCGGCTATCGGTGTCGGAAAAGTTTCCGTGGAAGTGGCCAGCATGGGTGAGAATTTCACGGACGAGACCGAGATAGGTGTACGCCCATCCGCCCCCATGCAAAAGATCACCGACGCCGGTGCGGTATCCGGAGGAGCTTCACAGACCCTGAATTGGAATGCCGGCGACTTTATCCCGTCCAGTGTGGATTATCAGCTGATGGTCAGCAGGAACCCTGTCATCGGGCTGTCGAAATATCTCGACTGGCTGGTGGAATATCCTTATGGCTGTACAGAGCAGACTGTATCGGCTGCCTTCCCGCAGCTGTATTATGGGGATATAGCCGACCTGGTGCGGGGCAAAGGGGATGGCAGGATGAAGGCCACCGCAAATTATTATGTGCAGGAAGCCATCCGGAAGATCAAGATGCGTCAGCTGTATAATGGCGCCGTCACGCTCTGGGACAACGAGGATACGGAAAACTGGTGGGCCACTATCTATGCCGCTCACTTCCTCCTGGAGGCGCAAAAGGCCGGCTTTGATGTGGACAAGGGCCTGATCGAGACCATGCTTGGTTATATTAACAGCCGGCTGAAGAACCGGGAGACGATCACCTATTATTATAACAGGGACCAGAACAGGAAGATAGCTCCGAAGGAAGTGGTCTATGGTTTATATGTATTGGCGCTGGCGGGTAAGCCCAATGTCAGTGTGATGAACTATTACAAGGCCAATCCTTCTTTGCTAAGCCTGGATTGTAGATACCTGCTGTCGGCCGCCTATGCCTTATCGGGAGATAAGAAGAGCTTTAAGGAATTCCTGCCCACGCAGTTTGCGGGAGAAGAGTCCGTGGCCCAGACGGGAGGCAGCTTTTATTCCGACATACGGGACGAGTCGCTGGCTTTGGATGTGCTGGCGGATGTGGATCCTGACAATGCACAGATACCTACGATGGTAAGGCATATCTCCGACAAGTTGAAACAGCGTTCCTGGTTCAGCACGCAGGAGGTGGCTTTTAGCTTCCTGGGTATGGGTAAAGTGGCGAGAAGGGAGGCCGGGTCTACGGCTACGGCGGATATCAAGGTAGATGGCCGGACCGTGGGTTCGATGAATGGGGCGCCGATAAAGCTTGGGTCCGCGGTGTTGAAGGGCGGGTCTGGTGCGCCCAGGGTCGAGATCGTGACAAAGGGCAGCGGCAGGGTCTATTATTACTGGGAGGTGGAAGGGATCAGTGCGACAGGCGCTTATAAGGAAGAGGATAATTATCTGAAAGTGCGGAAGCGTTTCTTCGACAGGAATGGGCGGCCGCTGTCGGGTAATACATTCCATCAGAATGATTTTATCATTGTACAGGTGACATTGGAGAAGAGCTACTCGAGCTGGATCGACAATGTGGTGATCACCGACATGCTGCCGGCTGGTTTTGAGATCGAGAATCCCCGGACCAAGGATATACCTGGTATGGATTGGATCAAGGAGCAGGATGCGCCTACGGCGTTGGATGTGCGGGACGATCGGATCAATTTCTTTGTCAATATGCGGGATAACAGGCAGGTGTATTATTATGCTGTGCGGGCAGTGTCACCGGGTGTGTATCGGATGGGGCCGATAGGGGCGGATGCGATGTATAATGGGGAGTATCATTCGTATAATGGGGCGGGTACGGTGAGGGTGGTGCAGTGACCTTAGCTTTTGCTGTAGGGTAAGATTTTTGGGTGCCCGGCCGGCAGGCCGGGCATTTTTTATGATATAATGGTACGATTGTGAGGCGCTTGAATTTGTTGTTGATAAATTGTGCTTTGGAAAGTGCAATAAACCGTGCAATAGCGGTTCCAGGTCCGCGCCAGGTGGGAAAAACAACTCTTGCCAAAACAATTGCAAAAAAGAGAGCCGGGGCCATTTATCTCGATCTTGAAAATCCACTTGATAAACAGAAATTGGAGGACGCTTACTCTTATTTGCACTCGCTAAGTAATTCCTGTATTATACTTGATGAAGTTCAACTTAAGCCGGACTTATTTTCAATTTTGAGACCTCTTATTGATGAAAATAGAGTTACCGGTCGTTTTATCTTATTAGGATCTGCCTCACCGGCTCCGTAAAAGGAGTTTCCGAGAGTCTTGCGGGACGTATTTCTTATATGGAATTGCCCGGCATTGGATTGACAGAGCTTTCAGGCGAAAATGACTATAAAAAGAACTGGTTCAGAGGCGGGTTTCCCAATGCATTATTAGCTGGCTCTGATGCGGAAAGCCAGACATGGTTGGATGACTTCATAAGAAGTTATATAGAAAGGGATTTAGCACATTTATTCGGAGTGGAGCTTTCGTCTGTGATCCTTCGGAATTTTTGATCATGCTGGCACATTCCAACGGTAATATATGGAATGCGGAAGTATTTGCCAGATCATTAGGTGTCAGCGCTCCTACAGTGCTTCGATATCTTTCCTTTTTAGAGGGAGGGTATATAACCAGGCGTCTTCCACCCTGGTTTGTCAATGCTAAGAAGAGATTGATAAAATCCCCTAAAGTGTATATGATACCTTCACGACGGGTCAGGGAGTTGTGGTGACGAGTTTGTATCAATTCTTAAAGGAACTGTTGCCAGGTCTCTCTTAGGCCTCCTTCTCTCCCCACAGTTGATGGAATTATTATCTTTATTGGAAAAATGACTTCTTCTATGAGCGATAAAGACTTTAATGAATTGTTGGAGTTGGCACAAAAACAATTACAGGAGAAGATTTCCAAAGAGGGGGCCCTTCGCTCATAAAGTCTATCCTGGTAAGCTATCTCCCGGGAAGCTTCTGGTGGCGTACACTTCGAATTGCAATACGCCTTCTTTTATGGCGGGATCGGCTTCCATTAGTTTTGTGGTTTGTTCGACGTCCGCATTAAAGACACCGACGCCTGCTTTATCACCTTCGCTTCGGATGGGGCAGACGACAGATAAAAGTCCTTCGGCGCGGAGCTGGAAATTCTTTCTGCCATGTTCCCAGATGATTTTCATGGCGTCGGGGCGATTGAAATTAGGGCCCTTGGTGAGGATGACGACGGTGTAAGGTTTGGTGGTCGTCATCATTTGGCGCATGTAGTCGTCGGTAATGGTAGTGCTCATGGATGGGGTATTTTTTACGTAAAATACTCATCTTCCTTATGCCCGTAGGAAAATTTTGACGAATAGACGATTTTGTGAGATCACCCTCTCTTCATACAATACAGCTTGTAGCTCAGATCCAATTCTTCATATACGGTGAACCCACATTTTTTATACCAGGGGAGATTTCTTTCTACGGAGGTCTCCAGGTAGACGGGTAGATCCTGTTGGTCACATTGGTCCAACAAGGTTTTTAATAGGGTGGAACCAATGCCTTTACGTTGGACATCGGGGGATGTGCCGATGAACCATAGATAGCAGAATGGAGTCTTTGGGTAAAGCTTTTTGATGACGGCCTCGCGCTGCATTGCCTTTCGGATGTTGCGTGGGCCAATACATCGCAGGATGAGCCGGAGGTCCAGCAGGATGGACTGCAGGGAAGTCTTTACTTTATGAGGATATACTATCAGCGCGCAGGCTTGTCCATCGTGGGACAGGTATACGTCTCCAAAAAGCCGGCAATAGTCGAAGGAATATTCCATCAGACGGGTGATCCTTTCCGTGCGGTGATGGTCCTGGGGAATGATATAGTTGACAGACTTGTTGGAGTCAAAACAAAGGGCAAGCATGCGTACTACCTGTTGTTTGTCTTTGGGCTGGGCCTTGAGCATGATGAAGCAAATCTAAAACAAGGTGGGAAAACCCATGAGAAATTCTTCGATCTGCTCGGTGGTGGTCTCGGGATTAATGGATTCCATCTTTACCACATTCTCTTCCGCGTCGTAATAGGCGGAATAGAGGTCGTTGGACACATGGAATTGATGACGATGTGTATCCTGATGCATATTATAGTGCTGGCTTAGATGGGTGATCAGCTGAAAGGCCTCTTCCTGTCCGGAGACCGGGATCCTTTTTAGTTCCCTGATATGTTGAGTTTCCATAAGGGGACTTATGCAAATGTCAGGCCCGGCCTTTCGGCGGGAAAATACTACATTAGATATATGAAATACGCTGCCTTTTTTATAAGCCTATGTCTTTCCACTGCACCGCTCTTTGCGCAGGTAAAAGACTCTGTGGTTGCCGCCATTGTAAGAGAAGAGACGGACAATTCCCAATTGCAAAAGCTGGCTCATGAGCTGTTCGATGTCATCGGTCCCCGGCTGGTGGGCACTCCTCAGATGGAGCAGGCACATGACTGGGCCATCACCAAATACAATAGCTGGGGAATAGCGGCCCGCAATGAAAAATGGGGTGAATGGAGAGGATGGGAGCGGGGTATTTCGCACATCGATATGATCTATCCCCGTGTGAAATCGCTGGAAGGAACGCAATTGGCATGGAGCCCTGGCATGGGGAAGAATACCGTGACGGCCGAGCTGATCATTCTTCCCGACCTGACCGATTCGCTGGCTTATCAGCAATGGCTGCCCAATGTAAAAGGGAAGTTTGTTATGGTCTCGATGTGTCAGCCAACCGGCAGACCGGATTATAACTGGCAGGAGTTTGCCACAAAAGAGTCCTTTGAAAAAATGCGAAAAGAACGTACTGCCCAGACAGATGCCTGGGCGCAACGTATAAAGAAGACAGGCTATACCAACCGTACGCTGCCGGTGGTATTGGAGAATGCCGGTGCGGCGGGTGTCATCACCTCCAACTGGTCGGCTGGTTTTGGCGTCGATAAAATTTTCGGGGCTTATACAAAAAAGGTACCCACTGTAGACATAGCGTTGGAAGATTATGGTCTTCTCTACCGGCTGACCGAGGCTGGCGACAAGCCAAAGATAAGTTTGCATACCGAGTCGAAAGAACGGGGGGCCGTACCTACTTTCAATACCATTGCAGAGATCAAGGGCAGTGAAAAGCCGGACGAATATGTCATCCTCTCTGCCCATTTCGACTCCTGGGATGGCGGCACCGGGGCTACGGACAATGGCACCGGCACCATCACGATGATGGAGGCAATGCGAATCCTGCAAAAAGTATATCCTCATCCCAAACGCACCATCCTGGTCGGACACTGGGGAAGTGAAGAGGAGGGGTTGAATGGCTCCAGGGCTTTTGTGGAAGACCATCCCGAGATCGTACAAAATATCCAGGCCGTCTTCAACCAGGACAATGGTACCGGCAGGGTCGCCAACCTGGCGGGCCAGGGGTTTCTCCATTCCTATGAATATCTCACCCGATGGCTGTCTGCGGTACCTTCCTATATACGCGACACGGTAAAGACTACTTTTCCGGGCACACCCGGCGGCGGGGGGTCGGACTTTGCGTCTTTTGTCGCTGCCGGTGCGCCGGCATTTTCCCTGAGCTCGCTGAGCTGGTCCTATGGAATGTATACCTGGCATACCAATCGTGACACTTATGACAAAATAGTATTTGACGACCTCCGTAATAACGCTATCCTGGTGGCCGCGCTGGCCTATATGGCCAGTGAGGACCCTGTCCATACGTCCCGGGAGAAAAGTGTGCTTCCCATCAACCCAAATACCGGTCAGCAGGCGCAATGGCCAACACCCGTAAAGCCAACTCGTAGGGGTGGATTGGACAAGTAAAAGTGCGGAAATCGGTCTTGTCCGAAAAATAGACCAATTCCCGCATATCGCTTATGACTGGGGCCTTCGTCGGACCTGCTTTGTCACGGTCAGAACTTCGCCAGAGCTCCATGTATTCGCTCTTTCTCGTTCGTACCCGAGGTACCTCGGGTACGGTCGTAACCTTCGCCAAAGGTTCGGTTATGGACGAACCGCACTCGGCGGTTCCTGTAAGCATATTCTAATGGCATTCCCTTAGCAGGCTAAAAGCCTTCAAAAGCCTGGAATAGCGCGAAAAAATTTATATAAAAAATTAAGCAACAAATTTTAATATTATTAGCAGATATACCCTCCATCTTTGTATTTTTACTTCAAATTCTCTGGCATGAAGCTTTTTGTAGCAGGTTTACCCTCTGACTTTGATGATGTTGATCTGAAAGAAATGTTTGAGCTGTATGGCGTAGTGAATACCGCAAAAGTGGTCGTCGATAGAGAGACGGGAAAAAGTAAAGGCTTTGGTTTCGTAGATATGCCCGATGACCTGGAGGCAAAGGGTGCGATCGAGACCCTGGATGGTGCTGCCATCAGGGGTAAGCAATTGGCCGTAAAAGAGGCGGAAGAACAGTCCAGAGGTGGAGGCGGCGGTGGCGGCTTCAACCGTGGAGGCGGCGGTGGCGGGTTTAACCGCGGCGGTGGCTTCAACCGCGGCGGCGGTGGTGGCGGATTCAATCGCGGCGGCGGTGATGATCGCGGACGTGGACGTGACGACAGGGGGGGTGACCGTGGTGGGGATAGAGGCGGCGACCGTGGTGGAGACAGGGGGGGTGACCGTGGCGGAGATAGAGGCGGCGACCGCGGTGGCTGGCGTCCCGGTGGCGACGATCGTGGCAGGAGATATTAATTTTTATTGCATCACTCTATATACCGGATACCGCAGGTGTGCGGGTTCATAATAAGGCGAGCGCCTGTAGACAAACTCCAACTGAGCATCGGCATTTTGTGAAAAAGCAGGATCGGCTTTCCGCCTGCTGTCGAGGCTGTCCTTTATTTCCGGGTGCTGTTTTAGCCAATCGGCTGCTACGTCCTCCCAACGATAGTTACTATAATATTCTTTCTGCTCCAGGATGGCATCGAAGAAATTCCATGCAAAATATGAGTCTGGGCCTGTAGGCTCCAGCATTTCCACGATGAATCGCTGACAGCGCTGCGAGGTGGGTATCCAATAATCCCCTTTCAGAAAGGAGAGCCGGGCTGTAGCGGCCGACACTTTCACATCCGTATTTTTATGATGCTTCTCATACGCCTCGGGGTATGGCTTGTAGCTGTCGATGTGATAAACTTCTACCGTGATAATTGTATCCTGCGACAATCTCCGCATCTTTACTCCATTCAGGGTCAGCAGGTCGATGACCTCATGCCAGCCTTGCGGAACGAGGTATGCCTGTGGCGACCTTGTCCAGTCGCCGGGTGCAAAATGATCATACAGGCGAACCTCTTTCTCAAAAGGGCGGCTGTGATCATAATATATCCTGGACAAACCCGTCACTTCGCTGGTTTTGTTCCCTATCTCATATCCGTTGAATGGGATCATGTCCCATCGGGAAGAATCTACGCTCCAGCTCAGGGGCCAGCTGGTTTTTGTCCTGTCAGCTGCTATGTTTTGAGTGCGTGCCTGCTGCAGCTCTTTTGCATGGGCCGATGCTTGCGCGATCATCACCTCCATCAGGGCGTACGTAGAGAGAACCCTATCCTTGAAGGGCTTTAACATATGGGTTTCGGGCATGAATGCAATGGTATTGAATAAGGAGGCATAGCCGCTGGAATAGCGGGGAGGATCATAAAATGCTTCCCATCCTTTGTCCGGGCTCCCTTCTTCAAAGTTTACATAGGGTGTCATCGGCCATCCTTTTTTCTCCATGGCGCTAAAGAGGGCGGGCCGGAATACGTCGTGTAGAAAGGTCCCCAGCGGACCGCCCAATTTGTTCCACTGACTGGATAGCAGTGTCATGGTATATTGATAATCCGCCCCGTCGCTGACATGATTGTCGATGAGGATGTCGGGGGCTACCCAATGAAATATCTGTGCAAAGGATCTCGCGTTGCGGGTGTCGCATTTGGTAAAATCCCGGTTGAGGTCCAGGTTTTGCGCATTGCCCCGGAAACCATAGCTGACGGGTCCGTTCTGGTTGACCCTGGAAAAAGAGCTTCGATTCAGCGCTCCACCAATATTGTACAGGGGGATGACCGCGAGGGCAATGTTATCCGGCAAGCTTATCTTTTTTGTGACGAGATCCCTTAGCAGCAGCATGCTGGCGTCTACTCCATCCGGCTCCCCAGGATGAATGCCGTTGTTGATAAGGAGGATGACCTTATGTTGTTTCCGCCATATGGCCGGGTCAGCTGATCCATCATTGGAGTATAGTAGAAGATGATAGGGGTAGCCTGCATCGCTCATGCCCATGGTCCTGATGGACAGGCGGGGAGACAACTGGTCCAGCTGCTTGTAGAAATCGATGCATTCGAAGTATGTGGCTGTCTGCCGGCCTCCGGATCTTTCAAAGGGGGTTTGTACGGGTGTCTGCGCGGACACTTCCAGGACGGACAGCAGGCTTATGACATATAAAAGATATTTCATGTAATTGGTTCGTTGTCATAAAAATAGCCTACTGCCTTGTGAAAAGTCGCTTTTGACCAATATATTTAAGCATAATAAACTCCTTTCATGATCATTTTGAAAATATTGGGCGATGTGCTGGAGACATATGCTAACGAGAATAATCTGCAGGAGGAGAGCAAGAAGACATATGTAAAATATCTCATTTGATTAATATGTTCTATCTTTAAAAATCTCGAAGCCACCTGATCCATGCTCTAAAGATTGTAATTTCTTAATCTTTAAACTATAAATCATGGAACCATCTAACATTGCACAGGCTACCCAGCCAAGCTCCGGCTTCAACTTCAGAGACTTTTTATCCTTCCGTACCATGATCACTTTACAGATAATCCAGATCGTCTATGCGGTGGTTGCCGCACTGATCACCCTCGCCAGCCTTGCCACCATGTTCCGCGGACACAGTAACGAAGGGTTTGGAGAATTGGGAGGAGGGGGCTTTGGAGGGGGCGGCCTCAGTCCATTCAGCCTGTTGGGCGGAGGCGGATTTTTCGGAGGGTTGATCATGCTTGTCGTCGGCAATGTTGCCTGGAGGATCTGGTGCGAGCTTGTCATTATCTTTTTCCGGATCAATAAGACCTTGAACAATATAGAAGTAAATACCAAGGTATAGGCTGCCGTCTGGAGGACCTGCCTGGAACTGAAAAAGCATCCCATTGGGATGCTTTTTCTATAAAGAATTGATAGATAGCTTATTTGGCAGCTCCGAGGGAGTTGATCTTGCGAGCCAGCTTGCTCTTCAGGTTAGCAGCCTTATTCTTGTGAATAACGCCTTTTTTAGCCAGCTTGTCGATCATGGAGGCTATTTCAGGCAGCTTTTCGCCGGCTTCCTTTTGCCCCTTGATCTCTTTCAGGTCACGGATCGCATTACGGGTGGTCTTGCCATAGTAGCGATTACGATCCCTGCGCTTGGTGGCTTGCCTTACATCTTTTTTGGTTGCCTTATGATTTGCCATTACTCGACATTTTTAGGACGGCAAAGGTAGGCCCAACCCATGAATATTCCAAATCCGGAGGGGTTTTATTCGTAAAAAGTTCCCCGGAGGCACTGAGGATGCTTTTGGCCCGTTTAAATGAGCAAAAAGCGGAAACCGGCGAAAAATGATTGGAAAAGGAGCAAAGGGTAAAGACATGGTTAAAAACAAGAGAAATT
>Ga0068860_100006705_pt1 | contig 11557 bp, 10 predicted proteins | sample KBSSwiS32_FD_66597 | JGI IMG/M metagenome (GOLD analysis project Ga0068860, IMG submission 66597) | Switchgrass rhizosphere microbial communities from Kellogg Biological Station, Michigan, USA - KBS Switchgrass S3-2 | ecosystem: Host-associated > Plants > Roots > Rhizosphere > Soil ... | reverse complement strand
CAGCCGCGCCGTGACGAAGGCGATGAAGCGCAGCAGGTACTCGGGCACCAGCATGAAGATGTAGAACGCGACGATCGCGTTCAGGATGCCGATGACGAGGAACACCTGCGGGATCGTCAGGTGGATGCTCAGGAGGACGCCGACGATCACCGAGCTGGCGATCATGAAGAGCGCGTTCAGGATGTTGTTGGCGGCGATGATGCGGGCGCGGTGGCTGGGCGCCGAGCGCATCTGGATGAGCGCGTACATCGGCACGCTGTAGAGGCCGGCGAAGAGCGAGAGCAGGAACAGGTCGGCCATGACGCGCCAGTGGCTGTGCTCGGCGAGAAAGCCGCCGAGCGTGTAGCCCGCCGAGGGCGGCAGGCCGCGCGCCGCGAAGTAGAGGTCGATCGAGAACACGCTCATGCCGATCGCGCCGAGCGGCACCAGGCCGATCTCGACGTGGCGGCGCGAGAGCACTTCACAGAGCAGCGAGCCGACGCCGATGCCGACCGAGAACACGACGAGGAGGAGCGACGCGACCTGCTCGTCGCCGTGCAGCACCGCTTTCGCGAAGGCCGGGAACTGGGCGAGGAAGGCGGCGCCGAAGAACCACATCCACGAGATGCCGAGGAGCGAGCGGAAGACGACCAGGTTGCCGTGCGCGAGCTTGAGGTTGCGCCAGGTCTCGCTGACCGGGTTCCAATTGATGACCAGGCCGGGGTCGGTCGACGGCGACGACGGCACCGCCTGCGCCGTGAGTCGGCCGAGGATGGCGATGCCGACGCAGGCCCAGGCGACGTACTGCGGGCCGACCGCGGGCACGGCGACGAGCAGGCCGCCGGCGAGACTGCCGAGCAGGATCGCGACGAAGGTTCCCATCTCGACCATGCCGTTGCCACCGGTGAGCTCGCGCTCGTTCAGGTGCTGCGGCAGGTACGCGAACTTGACCGGCCCGAACAGCGTCGAGTGCAGCCCCATCAGGAAGACGCACGCGAGCAGGACGATGACGTCGGCGCGAACGAAGCCCCAGGCGGCGAGCGCCATGATCGCGATCTCGAGCCACTTGACGAAGCGGATCAGGCGCGCCTTGTCGAACTTGTCGGCGAGCTGGCCGCTCGTCGCCGAGAAGAGCAGGAACGGCAGGATGAAAAGCGCGCCGATCACCAGGCCGGCGAGCTCCGGCGGCAGCCAGCTCACCTGCAGCTGGTAGGTGATCATCACCGTGAACGCGAACTTGAACAGGTTGTCGTTGCCGGCGCCGAGGAACTGGGTCCAGAAGAACGGCGCGAAGCGACGTTGCGCGAGCAATGCGAACTGATTCGGATGGGCGTGTCCGGCGGGCTCGGCCGCGGGGGCGGCAAGGTCGGCGTGCAAGGTCAAGCGGAGCTCCCTGTCGCGGCGCGCGGGGCGCGCCTGCTGCAATCTAACGTATCACCTGGACCGCGCCGCCGAGGCCGTCGCGCTCGAGCCAGCGGAACACCGAGTCGACCGTGACGGTTTCGATGCGATCGCTGAATCGCTTCTCGTTCGGGTGGTCGTCGAAGGCGACGTTGGCGCTGACCATGCGCGCGCCGAGGCGCTTGAAGGCCGGCACGTGGAGAGTCGTCGGCTCGTAGCCGTGCAGCCTCAGCCACGCCTGCGCGCGCTCGCGCGTCGCCGCGGCCGGGTCCTCGGCGAGCGCGAGCGTCTCGAGCGCCCATTGGTTCGACTGCTGGTAGCGATCGGACCACGGGTACGCGACCATGCTGTACGCCGGCGTGTCGAGGCGCGCGACCGCGACGTTGTCGACGAGCAGCGGGCGCAGGTGCGCCTGGGCCTGCGGCGCGAGGACGACGACAGCGGCCTCGTATTGCCAGAGGTCGTCGAGGAAGAACTCGCCGAGCCCCTGGCGATAGATCGACGCCCGCGCCGAGCCGCACTGGTTGAGCTTGTGGACGACGCGCCAGACGGTCGCGCTGCCCTCGCCCTCGCGATACGCGAATCCGAGGTGCGAGTAGCGCAGGCCGTACTCGCTCAGGTTCTGGCCGGCGCGGGCGATCACCACCACGCTGGCGCCGCTCTGCGTCAACCGCGCGGCGGTGCGCTCGGCCAGCCGCATCGCCTGGCTGACCGCGGCGGCGCTCGGCGGCCGCTGCTCGCAGCTGCGACCGGCGTGCGCGTACGAGGTCGCCGCGACGATCGCGGCGAACGCAACGAGGCTGCGCAACAGGCGCGCGCTCATCGCGTGATCCTCTCGTTGTAGAGCAGCGCCCGGCCGATCTCGTTGGGGACGAAGGCGATCGCCTGGCCCGCCGCGGAGAGCACCCAGCCGGTGCTGAGCGCGGTCGCGACGACGACGGTGCCGACCGCGAGCGACGCACCGGCGACGCCCTGGCCGACGAGGCGAACGCTCGCCTGGGCGCCGTCGGACGCACGCTCGAGCACCCACAACGTGCCGGTGCTGGTCGCCTCGACGGCGACGATGGTGAGCGTCGCCCCCGCCGACAGCAGGATCACCGGCGCCGCGACCGAGACGGCGATCGGCAAGGCGGAGAGCGCGCTGGCGTCGGAGATCGTCGACTGCGCGCGGGCTTGCCCGAGCAGCGCCAGCGCTGCGGCGACGGCGATCGCGCCGCGACGCAGCGCCGTGGCGAAGGATTCGGGCGAACGGTTGAGTGGGTTCATGAGAACTCCTGGTGAGTGATCGAAGGAAGGCGATCTCAGCCGCGCTCGCACGAGGCGCACACCGATCCGCGCGAGGGCGCCGTCTCGGCGAGCAGGGTCTCGTGCGCATCGCGCAGCGTCTTGGCGAGGGTGAAGCAGGTCGAGATCAGGAACAGCCAGCTGACGCCGAGGAAGGCGCGATACGCCGGGTTGATTTCCATCTGGACCAGGCCCCAGCCGGTCAGCGCCATCGCCAGCAGGAAGCCGCCCCAGACGACCAGGCGCCAGAGCGGCGTGTCGACAGGCCGCGCCGCGTTGTCGCGGATGAACTTGGCGAGCGCGAACGCCGCCGACAGGCAGAACATGTAGCCCATCACCATGAAAGCGCGGTCGAGATCGCGCCCCGGCAGCCAGGCGAGGCCGACCGCGCAGAGAAAGGCGGCAGCGAAGAACGACACCCACACCTGCACCTTCCAGGCCTTGGTGTCGTGACGGATCGAGGTCGTCTGCATGGTGTCCTCTCGCGGTCGAAGTGAAGAAGCGGGCGCATCTTGCAGGCGCTGCACGCGCCTCGCCATCGCTCCGGAGGGCGTGGCTCGCGATGGCACCGCGAGGTGCGCGCGGCGCTACCGAACTCGAGTGCCGAGGGTGGTGTGGCAGCATCGACGCGACCCCACTCGTCGCCGATCCCGTCATGTCGTCGCGCCCCGCTGCGTCTTTGCCTCCCTGCCGGAGGTCGCGGTCGCTTCTCGCTCTGATCGTGTCGGTCGCCGTTGTCGCAGCGGTCGGCTGCGGGGGCGGTGGCGGCAGCGCAGGGACGACGCCGGTCACCCCCGCGCCGTCGATCGACGGCCCGGCCTGGTTCGGCTTCGGTCGCGATGCGCAGCATTCGGCGAACGGCGGGGTCGCGACCCAGGATCTGAACCGGATCGCTTGGTCGACGCCGCTCGATCTCGCGCCGACGTCCACGGCCGGCGGCGCCTTGCTGGTCCACTACGGCTCGCCTGTCGTGACCTCGCACAACACCGTCGTGCTGCCGGTCAAGACCGGGGCGAGCGGCGGCTTTCGCCTCGAGGCACGCTCGGGCGACAACGGCGGCCTGGTCTGGTCGGCGGGAACCGATTACGAGCTGCCGCCGCACAACTGGGTGCCGAGCTACAACCCGGCGCTGACGACAGGAAATCGCCTCTACGCGCCCGGTGCCGGCGGCAAGCTGCTCGTCAAGGACGACGCCGACGCGAGCAGCGGCGGGCTGCGTTCGGTCGTCTTCTACGGCGCCGCCGCGTACAACGCGTCGCCCGCAGCCTTCGATGCGAGCGTCTTCATCAACACGCCGCTCACCGTCGACGCGCAGGGCAACATCTTCTTCGGCTTCGTGGTCACGGCGGCGAACCCGGCCGGGCTCGTCAGCGGCATCGCCCGGGTCGATGCCAACGGCAACGGCATCTGGACGTCCGCGGCTGCTGCCGCCGCCGATGCCGCGATCGCCAAGGTGCAGATGAACAGCGCGCCAGCGCTGTCGCCGGACGGCACGACGCTGTACGTCGCCGTCAACGCCGGCGTCGTTGCCGGCCAGGTGCAAGGCGGCTACCTGCTCGCGCTCGACAGCACGACGCTCGCCGTCAAGAGCCGCGCGCTGCTGCTCGACCCGATGTCCGGAACGATCGCCAGGATCAGCGACGACTCGACGGCATCGCCCACGGTCGGCCCCGATGGCGACGTCTACTTCGGCGTCCTCGAGTCGACCTTTGGCGCGCACAACGCGCGCGGCTGGCTGCTCCACTTCAACGCGACGCTGGCGACGCCCTCGGCCCCGGGCGGCTTCGGCTGGGACAGCACGCCGTCGATCGTGCCGGCGGCGATGGTGCCTTCGTACGCCGGCCCGTCGAGCTACCTGCTGATGACCAAGTACAACAACTACCGCGGCATCGGCAGCGGCAACGGCATCAATCAGCTCGCCGTCATCGACCCGCGCGCGACCCAGATCGACTCCCTCTCCGGGCGAACGATCATGAAGGAGGTCCTCACGATCGGCGGGCCGACGCTCGAGCCGGGCAGCGCGGTCGCGGTCAAGGAGTGGTGCATCAACACCGCCGCCATCGACCCGCTGACGAAATCGGTCCTGGTCAACAGCGAGGACGGCTACCTGTACCGCTGGGATCTTTCGACCAACCAGCTGACGCAGCGCATCCAGCTGACGAGCGGCATCGGCGAGTCGTACACGCCGACGGCGATCGGCGCCGACGGCGCGGTCTACGCGATCAACAACGCGGTGCTGTTCTCGATCGCCCGCTGACCGCGCCAACCGCCCGGGGTGTGCGACGCTCTCCGCTGGCGCTCGCCGATACTTCGCACTTCATGAGCACGACCCAGGACCTCGTCAGCGCCCTCAAGTCGGAGCTGCGCGCGGCCGGCGTCACCTACGCCGACCTCGCCGACGCGCTCGGCATGTCGGAGTCGAGCGTCAAGCGCGTCTTCGCCAAGTCGGACATGCCGCTCTCGCGCATCGACGAGATGCTGCGCGTGCTCAGGATGGATTTCGCCGAGCTCGCGCGCAAGGTCGCCGACGCGCAGCCGCTTTCACGCCAGCTCACGGTCGAGCAGGAGGCCGCCGTCGTCGCCGACCGGCGCCTGCTGCTGCTGGCGATCTGCTGCCTCAGCCAGTGGTCGTTCGAGGCGATGACGCACGAGTACGCCTTCAGCGACGCCGAGTGCATCAAGTACCTGGCCCAGCTCGATCGCCTCGGCATCATCGAGCTGCGCCCGCTCAATCGCTACCGGCTCAAGGTCGCGAAGGGATTCCGCTGGCTGCCGCACGGGCCGGTGATGACGTACTTCCGCGAGCACGTCGCCGCCGATTACCTGAGCGGCGGCTTCGACGGCGAGGGCGAGCTCATCATGCTCGTCCACGGCGAGATCACCCCCAGCCTGGCGGCATCGCTGGTCGAGCGGCTGCGCCGCGTCGGCCAGGACTTCGCGCAGGCGCATCTCGCCGAGCAGCGGTTGCCCGACGAGCAGCGAACACCGTACACCTTGCTCGTCGGCATGCGGACGTGGCTGTTCGCCGCCTTCCGCGACCTGAAGCGCGTTCCGCCGCCGGCGTGAATGGCTCGTGCGCGCGCCGCTCGCGGCGAGCGTCACGCTTCGACGCGATCGATCAGGAAGTTGGCGCCCGGATAGCGGCCGAGGACGTCGACCAGGTACGGCAGCGTCGCCGCCAGCGTCGCGTTCAGCGTGTGCGGCGGGTTGAGGACGAACACGCCGCTGCCGGCCAGGCCGAAACCTTGCGCGTCGGGCTCCTGCACCGAGAGGCGAGCGTGCAGCCAGGCCTTCGGCGCGAGCGCCGCCAGACGGCGCGGCAGCTGCGCCGCCTCGACCTTGCTGACCTGCGGATACCAGACGACGTAGATCCCTTCGGCGAAGCGCGCCACCGCCTCGCGCAGGCTGGCGACGACCTTGGCGTAATCGCCGTTGCCTTCGTAGCTCGGGTCCATCAGCACAGCGGCGCGACGCGACGGCGGCGGCACCTGGGCGCGCAGGCCGACGAAGCCGTCGCCGTCGTAGACCGTCGCGCGGCGATTGCCGGCGAGCGTCGCGCGCAGGATCTTCTGCTCGGTCGGGTGGAGCTCGAAGGCGCGCAACTCGTCCTGCGGGCGCAGCAGCATCTGGGCGAGCGCGGGCGAGCCGGGGTACTGGGCGAGCACGCCGTCGGGATTGAACGCGCGCACCAGCGCGACGTAGTCGGCGAGCGGCGCCGGCAGGTCGTCGCGCGTCCAGAGCAGGCCGACGCCGCGCTCGTACTCGCCGTTCTTCTTCGCGTAGCGGCCGAGCAGCGAATAGCCTCCCGCGCCGGCGTGCGTGTCGACGAAGCGATAGCCCTTGTCCTTCGTGCCGAGATGACGCAGGACGAGCATCAGCACCAGGTGCTTGAGAACGTCGGCATGGTTGCCGGCATGAAAGGCGTGACGGTAGGCGAGCATCGCGGTCGCGTGGCCGAGGCTAGGAGCGCCCGGTGCGGGCGCGGAACAGCTCGACGATGCCGACCTCGCGCGGGCCCGGCGTGATCGTGAAGCTCTCGCCGGCGGCGATCGTGCCGGTCTCGCGCACCGAGAAGTACCAGCCGCACCAGCCGCTTTGCACCATCAGCTTGGCGGCGTGCGCGAAACCCATCGCGGCGTTGAACTTGAAGCAGGGAAAGCGCGGCCCGCTGACGGCGAGCGCGCAGTTCGGAAAGTGCAGCACGTCGCCGATGAAGACATCGCTCTCGACGACGCCGGCGAGCGTGAGGTTCTCGCCCAGCGCGCCCGGCACGAGCGGCTCGTTCCACGGCGCGACGCCGGCTTGCGCGCGCACCGTCTGCCAGAACGCGAAGTGCTCGCTGGGGTAGGCGTAGACCGCCTTGCTCGGCCCGCCGTGGACCGAGAGGTCGGCCTGTTCGTCGCCCTCGATGCCGAGCATCGCGACCGCGCGCGGGCCGTCGACGGCGCGCTTGCCGATCGCCGTCATCACTGAGCGGTCGCCGATCGTGACTGCGCTCGCGCGCGCGACGTTGAGGCTGAGCAGCCGGCCGGAGCGGGCCATGTGCGCCTCAGCCGGCCCGGTAGCCGGCGTGCTTGGCGACCACGGCGCGGCCGCGGCCGCCGGCGATCCAGGCGACGAAGATCTTGCCGGCAGGATGGCTGACCCGGAACGATCGCATCGCGTGGATCGATTCCGCGAGCAGCGGATCGCCCTCGGCGACGACGGCGAGCGGCGCGCCGCCGACCGCCGCCCAGGCGCCGCGTTCGACCAGCGCGTACGCGCCGCGCGAGCGCACCTGCGCCGTGAACGCGGGTCCGGCGTCGGCAGCGACGTACCACGGCGCCACCGGCTCGATGCGCGCCGCGCGCCAGAGCGCCTGCTCGGAGACGTGAACGCCGGAGCCATCGTTGGCGGAGAGGAAGACGAAGCTCGCCGGGTCGGTCGCGGCCTGGGCGCGCAGCCGCTCGAGCACCTCGACGCCGCTCTGCACGGGCGGTGGCAGCTTGCCGCGGACTTTCGCCGGTGCCGGTCCGACCAGGATGAATTCGCCCGCGGCGATCGATCGGCGGTCGTGCACCAGGCCTTGCTTCTCGAGCGCGTCCTCGGCGGCCGGCGCGTTGACGAGGGCGGCATCGACCTCGCCGTTGCGCGTCGCTTCGAGCACCTCCAGGGCCGGCCCGGGAACGAGCAGCACGGCGATGCCCGTATCGGCGCCGAAGGCGCGCTGCAGGCTGCGCGCCAGGCCCGATTCGGCGAGGGCACGATCGACGCCGAGGCGAACCGGGCCGCCGCGCTCGGCCGGCTTCTGGGCGCGCGCCCCGCCCGCGAGGGCCGTTGTCGCCAGGGCAGCGGCGACGAAGAGGCGGCGGCTCGTCATTTGCCCATTATTGCGGCCGGCGCCGGCGGTCCCCTGGTCGCGGGGTTGCCGCGACGGTCGGTCCGAGGCGGTCCGACCCCGGGGATACACTGGCGTCCTCCAAGAACAAGCGCGCCGCCGCGCACTGAGACACCGACCCACGAGTCGCGATCCGCCCGCCGCCGCCATCCGCCCCGGTCAGGCACCCCGTTCGCCCTTGTCTCGATCACCCGGCCGCGCCTCGATCGCCCCGGATTCATTTCCTTCGAGCCTGTCATGACCGCATTGCCGACGAACCGTTTCCTCGCTCCCGACATCGCCACCCGCGCCCCGGCGCACGTTCGCCACGCCAAGCTGATCGGATGGGTCGCCGAGATGGCGGCGCTGACCGGCGCCAAGGACGTCTACTGGTGCGACGGCAGCGACGCCGAGTACGAGCGCCTCGCCGCCCAGCTCTGCGCCGCCGGCACCTTCATCAAGCTCGATCCGACGCTGCGCCCGCGCAGCTACCTGGCACGCAGCAGCCCGAGCGACGTCGCCCGGGTCGAGGACCGCACCTTCATCTGCTCCGAGCGCGAGGAAGACGCCGGCCCGACCAACAACTGGAAGGCGCCCGCCGAGATGCGCGCGCTCCTGCAGACCGGCCTCGCCGACGGCACGCCGCCGCTCTTTCGCGGCTGCATGCGCGGCCGCACGATGTACGTCGTGCCGTTCTCGATGGGGCCGCTCGGCTCCGACATCTCGCACATCGGCGTCGAGCTGACCGACAGCGCCTACGTCGCGGTGAGCATGAAGATCATGACGCGCATGGGCCGCGCCGTCCTCGAGGTCCTCGGCAGCAAAGGCCATTTCGTGCCGTGCATGCACTCGGTCGGCGCGCCGCTCGGCGCGGGCGAGAAAGACGTGTCCTGGCCGTGCAACCCGACCAAGTACATCGTCCACTACCCGGAGACGCAGGAGATCTGGAGCTACGGCTCGGGCTACGGCGGCAATGCCCTGCTCGGCAAGAAGTGCTTCGCCCTGCGCATCGCCTCGACGATGGGTCGCGCGGAGGCCGACGCTGCCGCGGGGCGGCCGGGTTGGCTCGCCGAGCACATGCTGATCCTCGGCGTGACGTCGCCCTCGGGCAGGAAGCACCACGTCGCCGCGGCGTTCCCGAGCGCGTGCGGCAAGACCAATTTCGCGATGCTGATCCCGCCGCCCGAGATGTCGGGCTGGAAGGTGACGACGATCGGCGACGACATCGCCTGGATCAAGCCGGGCAAGGACGGGCGCCTGTTCGCGATCAACCCGGAGGCGGGCTATTTCGGCGTCGCGCCCGGCACCAACGAGAAGACCAATCCGAACTGCATGGCGAGCGTGGCCCACGACGCGATCTTCACCAACGTCGCCCTGACCGACGACGGCGACATCTGGTGGGAAGGCATGACCGACCAGCCGCCGGCACACCTGATCGACTGGCAGGGTCGCGACTGGACGCCGCAGATCGCGAAGGAGACCGGCGCCAAGGCCGCGCACCCGAACGCGCGCTTCACCGTCGCCGCGACCAACAATCCAGCGCTCGATCCGGCCTGGGACTCGCCGAGCGGCGTGCCGATCGACGCGTTCATCTTCGGCGGCCGGCGCTCGACCACGGTCCCGCTCGTCACCGAGGCCCGCGACTGGACCGAGGGCGTCTACATGGCCGCGACGATGGGCTCGGAGACGACCGCAGCGGCTGCCGGTGCCCAAGGCGTCGTCCGCCGCGATCCGTTCGCCATGTTGCCGTTCATGGGCTACAACATGAGCGAGTACTTCCGTCACTGGCTCGACCTCGGCGCGATCCTGGCCCGCTCGGGCGCGACGCTGCCGAAGATCTTCTGCGTCAACTGGTTCAGGAAAGGGCCTGACGGCAAGTTCGTCTGGCCGGGTTACGGCGAGAACATGCGCGTCCTGCGCTGGATCGTCGAGCGCGTCGAAGGCTCGGCGTCGGGCGAGCTCAACCCGTTCGGCGTGACGCCGGGCTACCGGGACCTCGATTGGTCCGGGCTCGATTTCGACCCGGCGCGCTACGCGTTCGTCAGCAGCGTCGACCGCGACGCCTGGACGGGCGAGCTCGCCCTCCACGACGAGCTGTTCCGCCAGCTCGCGTACCGCTTGCCGGCGGAGCTGCCCGAGGTACGCCGCCGCATCGCCGCGCGGCTGGCCGATTGACGATCGCCGCGCTGCGCCGGCGATGAGCCAGCCTGAGTCGGAGCCGCCGTCGCGCGGCGCGATCGCCGCCGCCGACCACGACCTGAGCGACGCCGAGTTCGCCGAGCTCGACGCGATCCTCGCCGACATCCCCGAGCCGCTCCAGCCGCTCGACGTCGTCATGCTCGACGGCTTCCTGTGCGGGGTGATCGTCCAGCCGACGCTGCCCGAGGTCGACGCCTGGCTGCCGTTCGTCTTCGACGCCGGCGGCCACCGCTGGGGCGAGGCCGAGCCGTCGCCCGAGCAGCGTCGCGCCCGCACGCTCATCCTGCGTCGCCACGCCGCCTTGAACCGCGCGATCGCCGAATTCGGCAGCTTCGATCCGTTCATCCTCGAGGTCGACGATGAAGGGGACAGTGGCGCAGGCGACGAAGGCGACGACGACGATCCGAAGGCCGCGAGCGTGCGGTCGCGCGAAGGCAGCGCCGATCCGGCGCCGCTGATCGACCTGATCGGTGCGGCCCTCTTGCCGTGGGTCGCCGGCTTCGAGCAGGCGGTCCGCCTGCTGCCCGGCCTGGCCGAGCTCGACGAGCCGGCGGTCTCGACGACGCTCGCGCGCCTGTTCCGCTTCCTTCCCGACGACGAGCACGGCACCGCCGCATTGGTCGCTCGCGAGCTTCCGCTCGCTTCGCTCGGCGACGCGATCGCCGACCTCGCCGCCTGCGTCGCCGAGCTGTACGAGCTGACCTTGCCGCTGCGCTACAAGGTCGACGCGGTGCGCCGCTCGGCGCCGAAGGTCGGCCGCAACGAACCCTGCCCGTGCGGCAGCGGGCGAAAGTTCAAGCAGTGCCACGGCGCGGCCGCGCCTCCCTGATGCGGCTGCAGCTTCTTTCCGACCTGCATCTCGAGACCGAGTCGTACGAGCCCGAGCCGTCGCCCGGCGCCGAGCTGCTCGTTCTCGCCGGCGACATCGACGCGCGCTGGGACGCGCTCGCGCGCTTTCGCGGCTGGCCCCAGCCGGTCGTCTTCGTCGCCGGCAACCACGAGTACGACGGCCGCGACGTCGAGGAGTCGACCGCCGCGCTGCGCGAGGTTTGCGCGGGCCACGGCATCACCATGCTCGAGCGCGACCGCCTCGTCGTCAGCGACGCCGAGGGCACGCGCATCCGCATCGTCGGCACGACGCGCTGGAGCGACTTCGACCTGTTCGGCGTCGTCGGCCGCGCCAAGGCGATGCGCGCGGGAAGCTACTTCATGGACCTGATGCGGGCGACGCAGGGCGGGCGGCCGTTCGACGTCGAGGCCATGCGCGCCGAGGCGCTCGCCTGCCGCGCCTGGCTCGAGGCCGAGCTGAAGCGGCCGCGCGACGGCTGGGACCGCACC
>Ga0068860_100006704_pt1 | contig 11557 bp, 11 predicted proteins | sample KBSSwiS32_FD_66597 | JGI IMG/M metagenome (GOLD analysis project Ga0068860, IMG submission 66597) | Switchgrass rhizosphere microbial communities from Kellogg Biological Station, Michigan, USA - KBS Switchgrass S3-2 | ecosystem: Host-associated > Plants > Roots > Rhizosphere > Soil ... | reverse complement strand
CGACCGGCTGCCGGAGCCAGGCGCGGGTCATCGCAACCATCATGTCGGGCGTACCGGCTTGGTCGAGCCACGTCGACTTGCCGACGTCGCGGTTGTCGAAGCGCAGGACGCGAAAGCCACGGATCGCGAGCTCAGCGCAGAACTCGTCGTCCCACGCGATCATCTGCGACCCCATGCCGGGAATGAGAACGACGGCCGGATCGGCAGGCTTGCCAAAGCTGTCCCAGCAGAGCTTGATGTCCCTGACAGAGATGAAGTCCTCCGGCGTGCGATCGACCGCTGCCCGATCACTTTGCGGTTTCACCGCCTCTATACGTGGCATTGGGGGCACCTTGGCGATGTCTGGCTGCCCTTAGCATACCTGCCGGCCGGTAAGCCGACAACGTAGTGGGGTACAAGTGGCTGCAACGCGCCGCGGAATTCACGGCGAAGCTGTGGCCGCATTCGCCACCGGAAGACAAGCAACGTGGTCGAACACCGGGGGCGCGGCGCTCGCAATACCGGTGAAGCGGCGCTCGGTATAGAACGACGAGGGGGTTCCGCCTCCCGACGTAACGCCTTGAAGTTCTTGGCTCTCCGACCTGTGCTCGAACTTGGGACCTACGGATCAGCAGACCCTCTCGGGACTCCGCGCGCACGAGAATGCACTGAGCGGCACGGCGGTCGAAGGAGCATGACCGCGCCACAGCAGACCGGCAAGGATGAACCTGGCTAGCGCGCGCATCGGTGATTCGATCGCAAGGCGTCGAGCATCTGCAGTGCAATCGACTACTGGACCAGGTAGTCGGCACGAGCGAGGATCGACGCGGGCACTTTGACGCCGAGTTCCCTCGCGGCCTTGAGATTGACCGCCAACTCGAACTTCGTCGGTTGCTCAACCGGCAGGTCGGCTGGTTTGGCACCCCGCAACACCCTGTCGATCAAGGCGGCGACTCGCTTGCGTCTTTCTAGATGGTCCGGCGCAAACGACATGAGCCCGCCTGCGTCGACATCGTCTCTCTCGGTGACCATCGCCGGGAGGTGCGAACGCCGAAGCGCCTCCATGGCTGAATCGGGTATGGAAAGGGAAAGCGTTGCGAATTCCAGTGCCTCGGCACCCCGCCGTTTCGCTTCCGCCAGGGAATCCAAAAACTGTGCTTCCGTTGCGACCTCCAGGAAAAAGGGCAGCAGACCGACCGATCGATAGGCCGACTCTGCAGCATCGCGATAGCGCGCCGAGACCTGGCCCAGCGGATTGATCAATACGCAAACACGCCGTGCGGCGGGGAGCATCTCGTGAAGCAGGGCCGCCAACTTCTGAGTGATCTCGGAATTGATCAGGGAGTAGCCGGTGATGTTTCCACCGGGGCGAGCGAGGCTCGCGACCAGCCCGGTACCGACCGGATCTCCCGCAGAAGCGAAGATGATCGGGACCCTGGTTGTTGCCGTCTTGGCCGCCAGCGTCGCTTCGGTGCCGAAAGTGACGATGACATCGACTGGGAGTGAAACCAGATCAAGGGCGAACGCACGGAGCCGATCAAGCTTCGCGTTGGCTGATCGTGCCTCGACGGATAGATTCTTTCCCTCCATCCAACCGAACGACTGCAGCTCGGCCGTCATCTGTCGAAGCTCTGCGGCGGCGTCTCGACCAGGAGACAACACGCCGATCCCGCGAATACGCCCAGCGGGCAAGCTCTTGGCGCCGAGGGGCGCAGCAAGCAAGACAGTGCACACGCTGCCTATGAAGCGACGCCGAGCTTGCACAGGCTACCCTCCTGCAGAGCCCGAACCATACACGGCCTAACGGTCGCTCCCGGCGAGCCGACCAGAGTAGTAGGGGTCCCGAAGTAAGAGGACGCCATCATTGCGACACACAGACGCGACCGCCGATGGAATATCGGCGGTCAGTTGCGCGGGCCTCGAGTCCCGAAAAAGGGACGGTCAGAAGGCGGTGAAGCCGGTCCTCGGTATAGAAAGACCAAGGGGCTGCGCCTCCCGTCGCAACCCCTTGAATGTCTTGGCTCCCCGACCTGGGCTCGAACCAGGGACCTACGCATTGACAGTTGTGATCTGTTTGATTTCGCGAGACTGCATGAGATGAGTTGGGATTCAAAATATCCTCGACCGATCAATGAACTAGGTGAATTCTTTGTCTCGACTGATCAATGGCTCGAACACCGAGCGTCAGTACCGGCTCCCATGAAACGGAGATCGCGTTAAGCGCGATAGCGCGCGATCAGCTCGGGATCCGGGTCGGCCCCCAGGCCCGGCCCCTTCGGGATCGCCAGCGTTCCGTCGGCGCGCGGGACGCCGAATTCGCCGAAAAGCGACGCCTCGAGCCTGACGCCGAAGCTCTCGATGCCGCCGATGAGCGACGGATAGCGCGCCGCCAGCTGCAGCGTCGCCAGGATGCCGGGGCCGAAGTACGGCGAATGCGGCGCTAGCTTGCGGCCTGCCAGCTCGGCCTGCGTCGCGACGACGGTGAACTCACTGATTCCGCCGACCTTGGTGACGCTCGGCTGCAGGTAGTCGACCGCTGGACAGGCTGCGACGGCTTTGAACGCCCAGGCGTTGCCGACGTTCTCGCCGACCGCGATCGGCACGCTCGTCGCGGCGCGGATTCGCACCAGCCCGTCGAGGTCCTCGGGCGGCCAGACCGGCTCCTCGAGCCACTTGAGGCCGAACGGCTCGAGCCGCCGCGCCATGGCGACGGCGTCGCTCGCCGGCCAGGCGCAGTTGACGTCGAGCATCAGGTCGACGTCCGGACCGATCGCCTGGCGTGCCGCCGCTACCGCCTCGACGGTGACCTCGTGCAGCTTGATGCGGCGAAAGCCGCGCCCCAGGGCGCGTTCGCAGGCGGTCGCGACGATCGCCGGGTCGTTCAGCTTGAGCAGGCTGGTGTAGGCGGTGATGCTGTCGCGCTGCGATCCGCCGAGCAGCGTCGCCACCGGCAAGCCGGCGCGCTTGCCGGCCAGATCCCACAGGGCGATGTCGAGGCCGCTCACCGCGTAATGCCCCGGACCGCTGCGGCCGAAGATGTGCAGGGGCTTCTTCAGCGAGTCCATCAGGCCGACGACGTCGGACGGGTCGCGCCCGATCGCCAGCGGCGCGACATTCTTCTCGAGCGCCGCGATCGTCGCCGGGATGATGTTGTAGCCGAACGCCTCGCCCCAGCCGAGCAGGCCTTCGTCGGTGCTGACCTTGACCAGCAGGAAGTTGAGCTTGCTCCAGGTCGTCCCGCCGAAGCCCGTTGGCGGGCCGTCGTGCTCGAACGGGATGGCGACCGGGATGGCCTCGATCTGGGTGATCTTCATTCGACTCTCCGTGCAGCCTCGCCGCTGCGCCTGCGGTCGTCTTTTCAGCCGCCCAGGTAGATCCGGTGGATGAGCTCGCCGGCCTGCACCTCCGCCGGCGTTCCGTGGCCGCCGACCTGCCCGGTCTCGATCAGGTAGCAGTAGTCAGCGAACTTGAGCGCTTCCTTGACCAGCTGCTCGACGAGCAGGATCGAGATGCCGGATTCGGACAGCTGCTTGGCGACCTGCAGGATCCGGTCGACGACGATCGGCGCCAGGCCGCCCGAGGGCTCGTCGAGGATCAGCAGCTCGGGGTCGGCGATGATTCCCTGCGCCACCGCCAGGATCTGCTGCTGGCCGCCGCTCAGGCGCGACGCGAGCTGGTTCCGGCGCTCGTGCATCTCGGGGAAGATCTCGTAGACGCGGTCGAGCTTGGTGCGATCGCCGGCGCTCTTTCTCGCATAGGTGCCGATCAGCAGGTTGTCCTCGACGCTCAGCTGGGTGAAGACGCGGTGGCCTTCGAGCACGTTGACGATGCCGGCGCGGACGATGCCGCGCGGATCGAGCGCCGCGATGTCCTGGCCCTTGAACGAGACCTTGCCGGCGCGCTTGCCGATCAGGCCGCAGATGGCGTGCAGCATCGTGCTCTTGCCGGCGCCGTTGCGTCCGAGCAGGACGACGAATTCGCCCTTGCGCACCTGGAAGTCGACGCCGTGGACGACCTCCGCCTTGCCGTAGGCCACGTGCAGTCCCGACACCTCGAGGAGGGCGGGCGCGTCGGTGCGAGTCGTTGCATCGGTGCCCATCACGCCCCCAGGTAGACGCGGATGACTTCCGGGTCGTTGCGAACTTCGTCCGGCGTTCCGTGCTTGATCATCTTGCCGAGATTGAGCGTCGTCACCCGGTCGCAGATGCGAAACACGAAGTCGGTGTGGTGCTCGACGATGAGAACGCCGACGCCGCACTCGCGCAGCTGGACGACGATTCTCGCCAGTTGCTCGATCTCGTGCTCTGTCAGGCCGCCGGCGGGCTCGTCGAGCAGGATGAAGCTCGGCCGCATCGTCAGACCGCGCGCGATCTCGAGGAAGCGCTGCTCGGCGTGGTCGAGCAGGTTGGCCCTGCGAGTCAGGATGTTGCCGAGGCCGACGCCGTGCAGCAGCTCGGCGGCGAGCTCGCGCTGCTGGCGATCCTCGCGGCGTGCCCGTGGCAGCGCCAGCGCGGTCTCGAGAAACCCCGATTGCGCGTGCTCCCAGCCGCCGAGCATGGCGTTGTCGAGCACGGTCAGGCTGCCGAGCAGGCGCGGCTTCTGGAAGGTGCGGGCGATGCCGAAATGCGGCCGCCGCTGCACCGGCGCCGCGGTCAGGTCATCGGCGTCGACGACGATCCGGCCTTCGTCGACCTTGTAGTAGCCGGTCAGCAGGTTCAGGAACGTCGTCTTGCCGCTGCCGTTCGGGCCGATCAGGCCGTGGATCTCGCCGGCCTTGAGCGTCAGCGACACGGAATCGACGGCGACGACGCTGCCGAAGCGCCGGGTCAGGCCGGTCGCGACGAGCTCGCCGCGGCGCGTCGTTTCTCGCGCCGGACGGTGCGCGGCCGAAGCGCCGATCGCGCTAGGCGATGCCGCGAGCGTCGCGCGCGGCGCCGGAGAGGTCGGGTTCGAAGTCATGACGCGGACCTGTTGCCGATCGCCGCGGCGAGACGCGCGAGGTCCGGGGCGACGACGTGCTTCTCGAGGCGTCGCGGCCGGATCTTCTCGCGCACGATCTTCACCAGGTTGCCGATGCCTTCGGGCACGAGCAGCACCACCAGGAGCAGCAGCGCGCCGTAGAAGAACTGGCCGAGCTTGGCCAGCGGGGCAACGACTTCAGGCAGCGCCGTTAGGACGATCGTGCCGAGGAGCGGTCCGATGATCGCGCCGCGACCGCCGATGACGATGCAGATGAAGAAGAAGAGACCCAGCTCGAAGTGGAACGTCTCCGGCGTCACGTAGCTCTGCAGCGATCCGAACAGCGCGCCGGCGACGGCGGCGGTGACGCCGCTGAAGGTGTAGACGATCAGCTTGATCGAGAACACCGGAACGCCGACCGCGGCGGCGGCGACGTCGCTGTCGCGCAGCGCGATCATGGCCCGGCCCCACATCAGGCGCGACACGTTCCAGGTCAGCCAGGTGACGAAGGCGGCGATCAGCATGACCAGCCAGAACAAGCCGTTCGGCGTGTCGAACGGCTTGTTGAAACCGGGCACGGCGATGCCGGCGCCACCGCCCGTGAGCGAGTCCTGAGCGAGCAGGAACTCGGAGACGATCATCGAGAACGCCATCGTCGCCATCGCGAAGTAGAAGCCGGGCAGGCGCAGCGACGGCAAGCCGAGGATGAAGCCGCACACGCCGCCGATCGCGCCGGCGGCGAGCATCGCGACGTACGGGTTGGCGCCGTGGTGATCGACCAGGATGGCAAAGGCGTACGAGCCGATCGCCAGCAGCCCGACGTGGCCGATCGAGAGCAGGCCGGTGTAGCCGACGACGAGGTTCAGCCCGGCGACCAGGATCCAGTACGCGCCGATCAAGGTCGCGAGGTGCACCTGGTAGGGATCGTGGGCCCAGAACGGCAGCGTCGCGAGCGCCACCAGCCCGACGAGCAGCACCGCGAGGCGGCCTTGGTGCGAGTTCATACGTGGCGTGTCCTCTTGTCGCCGAACAAGCCCTCGGGCTTGACGAGCAGGAAGGTCATGAGCAGGCCGACGGCGATCGTCTGCTGGTAGGCGCCGCCGAAGTAGAACGTGGCGATGCTCGTGAGCAGACCGAGCACGATGCCGCCGACGACTGCGCCCATGTTGCTTCCCAGGCCGCCGACGGCCAGCGCGATGAAGCCGTTCAATGTCAGTGACAGGCCGAGCGCGAAGTACGCGTAGGTGAGCTGCCCGGCGGCGAAACCGGCGATGCCGCCGAGCAGGCCGGCGATGGCGTAGGAGATGGCGCGCACGCGGTCGGTGGCGACCCCGCGCGCCCGCGCTGCGAAGGCGTCCTCGGAGACGGCGATGAAGATCTTGCCGAACAGCGTGCGCCGGTAGAAGAGCTCGAGGCCGACCATCAGGACCGCCACCGTCGCGATCGGCAGCCAGAACTTCTGGTCCCAGATCCCGGCCGTGAAGTCCTGCGGGATCAGGCGTGGAAACGGCTTCGGCTCGGTACCCCACCAGAGCCCGACCCCTTGCTGGATGATGGTCGCGAGCGCGAGCGTGCTGAGCAACCAGAGGTGCTCGTCGGAGCGCGCCAGCACCCGGCGGATGGCGACGAACTCGGTGATGAGCCCGAACACGACGCCGGCCGCCGCGGCGCCGAAGAAGCCGACGACGGTCGGCAGCTTCAACTCGCCGATCAGGTAGGCACCGACGACGCCGCTGACCATGAAGATGTGGCCCGTGGTCACGCTCAGGACCTTCGAGGTCGAGTACATCACGTTGTAGGCCAGCGCCGCGGCGGCGTAGAGCGCGCCGATGGCGAGGCCGGTGATGAGGGCGGTCAGCATGGCGCGGTCCCGGGCGGTTGCTCTATTGCGGCGCGCGCTCGAAGCTGCCTTCGTTGAAGGTGCTCGCGCGGTTGATGGCGATGCCGGCGTCCGGGAAGCCGTTGCGCTCCTTCGGTCCCCAGCTGTAGCTCGGGCTGTAGACGCCCTTGAGGTTCTGCGTCTTCTCGAGCGCGGCCTGGATGGCCGCCGGGTCGGTCGACCCCGCCGTCTTGATCGCGTGCTCGAGCACCTTGACGGTGTCGTAGCCCATCGCCACCCACCAGAAGGTGAAGTCGATCTTGCCGCCGAGCTTGGGCCGGATCTCGTCCATCAGCTTCTGCGTCGCCGGCGGCAGCTTCTTGTCGGGGCCGTAAGTCGTGCTCGCGTAACCGACCGAGAAGGTGTTCTCCCAGTACGTCGGCGCGTTGAGAAGGGCGCGGATCGGCGTTCCCATGATCGCCGGATGGCCGACCACCGGAACGTTCCACTGCATGTCGCCGCGGGCGTTGAGGATGCGGGCCAGCAATCCTGTGGCCGCGGTCCACGGCATGACGACGTCGGCTCCCGCTTCGCGCGCCTTCGTCATCTCCTCGGTGAGGCTCGTCTTGTTCGGGTCGACGACGACCGAGTAGACCGGCTTGATTCCCTGCTCCTCGAGCAGCGCCGCCGCCTTCTTGGTCGAGGCGACGCCGTATCCCGTGGTGTCGCCGATCAGCGCGACCTTGCTGCGCTTGAGCGTCTTGGTCGCATACGCGTTGGCCGAGCGGATCCACTGCTCGTTGGTGCTGATGACGCGAAACGCGCGCGGATACTTGACCGGGTCGGTCAGCTCGTCGACGGTGCCGATGATGATGTTCGGAATTCCCGCCTTGGCGACGACCGGAACGGTCGCGAGCGACTCGCCCGAGTTGACCGGGCCGATGATGGCCACCGCCTTGTCGCTGTGGATCAGCTGGTTCGCGAGGTTGACCGCCTTGGTCGGATCGCCGGTGGTGTCGCGCGTCAGCAGCTCGAGCTTCTTGCCGTTGATGCCGCCGGCCTTGTTGATCTCGTCGATGGCGAACTGGACGCCCTGGTTCTCGGCAATGGCGGCCGACGACAGCGCGCCGGTCAGCGACGACAGCCAGCCGATCTTGATCGTTTCCTGGGCCTGCGCCGGCGACGGCAGCAGCGCGGCGGCCGAGAGGGCGCCGGCGGCGACGAGCAAGCGCGAAACGACTTCTCTTCTGAACATGGGAATGTCTCCTGTTGGGGGTTGGCCCGTTGCGGGCCGGTTTGATGTGGGGGTGGCGATCGGCGTCAACTCGAGGGCCCGGTCTTGGCCGTGCCGGCGACCGCGAAATGCTTCGCGGGGATCTCGTTGATCATGATGCGGACGTTCTCGCGCGGCGCGCCGAGCGTGCGGTGGACCGCCTCGGTGACTTCCTTGTACATCGCAGCCTTCTGTTCGTCGCTGCGGCCGGCGACAAGCGTGATCTGAATGATGGGCATGGCGGGTTCTCCTAGTCCTTGAGCATGAAGGGTTCGATCGCGTTCCAGTCGAACGTGAAGCCGACGCCGGGGCCTTCGGGCAACGCGACCATTCCGTCGCTGTCGATTCGCATGCGCTCCTTGAACAGGCGCTCGAACCACGGCATGTGCTCGGCATAGATCGCGTTCGACGACGAGGCGACGATGTGCAGGCTGTGCTCGGTGAAGATGTGCGGCGCGGTCGGGATGTCGTGCGCCGCGAGCAGGCCCATGACCTTGCGCATCTCGGTGTAGCCGCCCATGCGCTGGAGGTCCGGCATCATGATGTCGGCGGCGCCGGCCTTGAGCATGTTGCGGATGCCGTAGCGGGTGTACTCGGTCTCGCCGTTGGCGAGCGGCGTGTCGAGCTCGCGCGCCAACGTCGCGGCGCCCTCGTGGTCCCAGGTCGGCAGCGGCTCCTCGTACCAGGCGAGCTGGAAGCGCTCGAGCGCGCGCCCGAGGCGCAGCGCCCGCGACACGTCGAGGCCCTGGTTCGAGTCGGCCATCAGGGCGATGTCGTCGCCGATGACGTCGCGGATCGCCTCGACGCGGGCGACGTCGTCCTGCCAGCGCGCCGAGCCGAGCCTGACCTTCATCGCCTTGAAGCCCTGCTCGAGGAAGGCGCGCGCCTCGGCGCGCAGCTCGTCGAGCCCCGACGACATCCACAGGCCCGCGCTGGCATAGACCGGCACGCGGTCGCGGCAGGCTCCCCAGAGCTGGTAGAGCGGTCGGTCGGCCGCCTTGCCGATGATGTCCCAGCAGGCGATGTCGAGGGGATTGGTGGCCAGGATGGTGATGCCGGCCTGGCCGTAGAAGTTGTTCGACTTGAGGAGGTCGGCCCAGAGCGCCTCGACGTGATGCGGGTCCTTGCCGATCATCCGCTGGGCGAGGCTCTCGGCGAACTGGGCGATCGCGCGCAGGCGCATCGGGTCGAAGCAGAAGCCGTAGCCCTCGCCGGAAATTCCGGCGTCGGTCTCGACCGTCACGAGCAGGCAGCCGACGCGCTTGATCTCGTGAATGGCGGTGCGCAGCGGCTTGTCGAGCGGCATCTCGACCGTCGTGACCTTGACCGCGGTGATGCGGAGCTTGCGGCTTGTCGTCGCCATCACGCGTCTCCTCGCGAAGGGTTGTCGAAGACGGGCTTGCGTTTCTCGGTGAAGGCCTCGACCGCCTCGCGGTGCTGCCAGGTCTTGTGGGCGAGCGCCTGGTAGCCAGCCGACAGCTCGAGCAGCGACTCGAAGCGCATGTGCTCGCCTTCGCGCAGCAGTCGCTTGGTCATTCGCAGCGTCGGCCCGGGATTGGCAGCGATGCGCGCGGCGAGCCTGTTGGCCTCGGCCGCGAGCTCGCCGACCGGCACCACCCGCGACACCAGGCCGCAGGCGAGCGCTTCCTGAGCGCTCAGAGCCTCGCCGGTGAACGACATCTCGGCGGCGCGCGACGGGCCGACGACTCGCGGCAGCAGCCAGGCGCCGCCGTCGCCCGGAACGATGCCGACCTTGATGAAGCTCTCGGCGAAGGTGGCCGTGTCGGCGGCGATCCGGATGTCGCACATGCACGCCAGGTCGCAGCCGGCGCCGATCGCCGGCCCGTTGACGGCGGCGATCGTCGGCACGTCGAGGTTGTAGACCGCCAGCGCGAGGCGCTGGATGCCGTGACGGTATTCCTCGCGGATGGTCGCCGGCTTGAGTGCATCGTCGAAGAAGCGCTTCATGTCCTTGACGTTGCCGCCCGACGAGAAGACCGGGCCGGCGCCGGTGAGGATGACGACCCGCACCGACATGTCGGTGGCGATGCGCTCGGTCGCGGCGACGAATTCGGCGACCGCGGTGTTGCCGGTCAGGGCGTTGCGCGCCTCGGGCTGGTTCATCGTCAGCGTGACGACGGCGCCGGCCTGCTCGTATTGCAGAAATGGCATGGGCGTTCCTTGGTCAGGTGCCGGCCGCGACGGGTGCCGCGGACAGCTCGTGGCGGACGAATTCGGGGACGGTCGCGTGCCGGCTGGCGAGGAGCGCGCGGCCGACGCGCATGTTCCAGTACATCTCGGCGCCGGCGGCGGCGCGCCAGGCGTGCAGCCGGCGCGTGCGCAGCTGCAGGTCGTATTCCTCGGTGATGCCGATGGCGCCGTGGACCGCGTGGGCGATCGACGCGACCAGCGCCGCCGCCTCGCTGGTGCGCGCCTTGGCGACCGCGCTCAGCAGCGGCGAGGCAACGACGTCGCCGGTCGCACACGCCATTCGCGCCGCCATGCGGCCGGCTTCGGTGTGCTCGGCCATCACGCTCAGCTGGTGCTGGATCGCCTGGAACTTGCCGATCGAACGGCCGAACTGGCTGCGCTCGTTGGCGTATTGCAGGGTGGCGCGCAGCACCTGGCGCATCGCGCCCGACATCTGGCCAGCGAGGAGGCACGCCTCGACGCTGCGCAGGTCGACGCTCGCGTCGATCCGGATCGCCGGCTTGGCGAGCGCGTCGGCAGGCCAGCGCAGCCAGGCATCGATCGATCCCTCGTCGAGCGGCTCGCGCACGGCAGCCGTCGCGTCGAGCAGCGTCAGCCGCGACCCGTCGGCGAGGAGCACCTGGTCGGCCACCGCGCCGTAGCCGACGAGGACGGCATCGGTGCTCGTGCCGGAAGTCGTCGCCAAGGCGATCGAGCCGGGAGGGGCGGAATGTCCGGCTCGCGACAGCAGCGCGCGGGCGACCATCGTCTGCGCCAGCGGCAACGGCAGCGCATGCCGGCCACACGCCTCGATGATGGCAAAGACGTCGTCGAGGCCGAGCCCGGCACCACCTTGGTCCTCGGCCACCAGCGCGTCGCAGAAGCCCGACTCCTCGATCGCGTTCCAGAGCGCCGTGGGCGAGCCGCCGGCCTCGATGGCGCGGATCGCCTGCGGCGTCGCCACGCCGGCGAGCAGTTGCTCGATCGAATCGGCCAGCAGATCGTCTTGCATCGTCGTGTCTTTCAGCGCAGGCCGAGGCCGCGCGCGATCATTCCGCGCAGGATCTCGCGCGTGCCGCCGCGCAGCGAGAACGCCGGCGCGACCTTGGTGACGTAGGCGAGGGTGCGCTCGAGCTCGGCCGATGGCGGAGCATCGGGGTCGGCATGGACGGTGTCGGCCAGCCAGGTAGGAAGATGCTGTTCGTATGTGGTGCCGAGGTCCTTTACCAGCGCCGCCTCGACGATCGGGCTGTGCCCGCCCGCGAGCCGCGCCGTGACGGCGATCGACATCGTGCGCAGCACCGCGAGCTCGGAGGCGATGGCGCCGGCCTGGGCCA